>Ga0105240_10000335_pt1 | contig 87992 bp, 62 predicted proteins | sample KBSC54metaG_FD_80426 | JGI IMG/M metagenome (GOLD analysis project Ga0105240, IMG submission 80426) | Corn rhizosphere microbial communities from Kellogg Biological Station, Michigan, USA - KBS C5-4 metaG | ecosystem: Host-associated > Plants > Roots > Rhizosphere > Soil | place: Michigan, USA...
ATTGTGACCATCGTGCCGAACTGGGGCCGCAGCCCGAGAAATTTAGCTACGACAAGACCACGAGCCTATTCGCTCGCACTAAAGGCGGCGGTGGCGGCAATCACTACACGGCGCTGTGGCTGGTTTACACCCAGCTCCTGAAAATGAGTCAGACGTTCACCTCGCGCAAAAGTGACCCACTCGAACGCATCAACCGCGTGCAACAGGCTCTCAATAAACCCGGTCCAACCACGACATTCTCTTTCTCGGCCCGTTCGCCGCAGTACGTCCTGATCATCGACGAGATCAACCGCGGCAACATGAGTAAGATCCTGGGCGAGCTGATCACCTTGCTGGAGCCCGACAAACGCCTCACTGCGCGCAACGAGTTGAAGCTACCGCTGTCCTACTCACCCCAACACCGCTTCGCGGTACCCCCGAACCTGCACGTGCTCGGGACGATGAACACGGCGGACCGATCGATCGCGCTAATGGATGTGGCACTAAGGCGTCGGTTCACGTTCGAAGAGTTAATGCCCGATGCATCGGTGATCCGTGCAGCATTGCATGACAAGGCGGAATCGAAGCTATTTATCGAGCTGGTCGTGGATTTGTTCCAGGCGCTGAATGATCGCATCCGCTTTCTTTACGATCGCGATCACCAACTCGGACATTCCTACTTCCTGGAGGCTGTTACTGCCGAAGCGCTGCGCAAAGTCTTCATCGATCGCATCATTCCTACTCTGCAGGAATACTTCTACGGTGCGTGGGACAAGATCTGCATTGTGCTGGGTTGTCCCTACAGCGACACCGGCTTACCCAAAAGAGTTGGGGCCCACCTCGTGCAGTCGAGCCCGAAATCCTATCTACTGCCGCTGATCTCAGCGGGTGTTTTTCCTGAGGTTAAAACACTCGGGTTCGATCATAACGACTACGAGGACCGCATTGACTATCACGTGTCTGCGAAGTTTCACCGTGGCGAGCTCGGCAAGGCAGACCTGCTGCGCTCGTTCTTAAGTATCTTGACGCTGGACGCGGAGACACACCAGCGGCGCCTCGCCGAGTTGTTGGAGGTGGAGCGCCCCACGTGAAGCATGTCGTCCTCGGTGAGCACATGCGGCTCGCCCGCGAGGGGGCTGATTTCCCGCCTGATGGCGAGACTATCCTTGAGGGACATCTTTACGATCGCTTGCGCAGATCCGATCGCAAAGCACAGGCAGATGGCCAACACATATTCGACTGGCGCGATGGCTATGCTCGCACCCAGCAATGGGTTGGCGTTGTGCAAGTCCCCGGTCTGCAGGTTGAGATCCTTCCTAAGCTCGATGCGCTTGACAGCTCTACCGAGCTAGCCCCGAGCGCTCAACATACCGCGCGATCCAACCTCCTCTACATGCTTGCAGAAGGAGGCGAGGTCCCCGTCCGCAACCGAGACATCGCGCGCCTCGCGACCCGCAAAGCGCCACTGTCTGAAACTCTCGCGGCCATCTTTGCAAACCGCCTCCGACTGGAGCTGCTCCGGGGCCCAGAGCGATACTATCAAGAGCGCGAGGAAAATCTGCGCACGTTCAAAGGCAAGCTGCTGATCGGCGCCCATGTACGGGCCAACGCAGCTCATCGCGAACGCTTTTTTTGCCGGTTCGATGAGCTTTGCGACGACACCCCTTTGAACCGGATCTTCAAAGCCGCTTGCCGCCTTTTGCTCGCTTTGACTTCGACCCCGGCAACTCAGGACGCGCTGCGGCAATGTCTGCTCTTGCTCGATGGTGTGAGCGATGTCGCAGTGCGCGAAGCTGACTTCGCAGCCATTACCCTCACTCGCCAGAACCAGCGGTTCGAAGACGTGTTCCGATTCTGCAGACTGCTTCTTTCGGGTCGGACCCCAAGTGTCGAGGCTGGCAAAGTCCGCTCGTTCTCGCTTCTATTTGACATGAATAAGGTGTTTGAGCGGTTCGTTTGCTCTGTGTTATGCCGACATGTCGCGCCCCGTATTGAGGGCGTTCGCATCTTCCCTCAGGCCACCAAGCATCACCGATACCTGATGCAGACAAAGGAGGGCGGCGTTCTAAGACTTGAGCCTGACATTCTTATCGAGCACGAGGGTCGTCGTCTGATCATGGACACGAAGTGGAAGCTGTTAGCGCCCGGAAAACGGGGCCGCGGTGGTGTCGCAGACGATGATTTGCGCCAGCTGCACTCTTACCTGCGGCGCTATGGCAGTGCGCGCAGCGTTCTGCTTTATCCCTACATCCCGGGGCTGCAGGTACGGCACTTTGACGTGCTCGACCACCAAGACGAGCTTTCCGGTGAACAAGTGGCTATTCGTCACGTCCACCTGCACCGCAATCTTTACAAGGAATGCGAGCGCGAAAGCCTGATCGGCGAGTTAGAAGCTATTGTTCGCGAGGGGCTTGGTCTACCGACGTAGTACGAGACCCGACCCGAGAAGTCGCAATCGGAACTTCGCCAGCGGCGCCCCTGTTCGGAATCCAGAACCCATTTTTAGTAAGACGCAACTCGTTCGAAAACCCGCATATCCAGTCCGCACAGGCTTGATTCAGGTTGTCTGTGGTCTGGCGCCGGCGTACCGTTTCTGGGTAGCAATGCCACCCGCCTCCGACAAGCCCGAACGTCAAACCTCGCTATCCGCGCCAGTAACCGTGGACACGCTGGCACAACGGTTCGGTCCCGTGCTGCTGCAGTTCTTTCAGCGTCGGGTGAGGCATAAACAGGAGGCGGAGGACCTTACGCAGGAGGTGTTCGTCCGCCTCATGCGGCGGGGAAACGTTACCGACCTGAACGATGTCCGTGGCTATCTCTTTGAAACCGCCGCGAATACGCTGAACGATCACCTGCGCAAGCGCAGATCCCGTCAGGGTGCCCATCATGAGCCCTTCGACGCTGAGCTTCATGGGAGTAAGGATTTCGCGACCGATCACGTCTTAATAGGGGCGGAGACACTCACTCGGGCATCCCGGGCCTTGCTGGAGCTGCCCGAGCGCACCCGAACCATTTTTGTCTTACGCCGACTGGAAGGACTGCAATACCAGGACATCGCCCACCGTTTGGGTGTCTCATTGAGTCTGGTGGAAAAACAGATGGCTCGTGCTGTTGCTTATCTCTCGCAAAGGATTCGTGAGGAATGAAGTCCACACGTCCCAAGACTCTTCGCGCAGACCCCGCAGATCTGGCGGCAATGACCCCTTTTGAGGCCGCGTCCTATTGGTTTGTTAGGCACGATGTGGGTGATATGGGAACCGAGGAAACGCGAGACTTCGAGAGCTGGCTCGCGGCCTCTGACGAGCATCGTCGCACCTACTCGCAGGTAAACGAAACGTGGACGGGTTTTGAGGATTCCGCAGACGACAACGAGTTGCGAGCACTGCGTGCGGCGGCGTTGGCTATCGAGCCCGCCCCGAAGCCGTGGCGCCGGATGGTCGGAATCGCTGCAGTTTTTCTACTGGGAGCGGGCTGCGCGTCGATTCTTTGGCTCGTAGGGGCACGGCCGTATCCAACAGTGTTGAGCGACCGGCCCGTTACGAACATTCAGTACATGACGGCGCACAATCAACCTACGACGATTACACTTGAGGACGGCAGCCGCGTAACATTGAATCTGGACACGGTGGTTGAGTCGCATATGTCCGATCGAGAGCGACATCTCACCCTCACCCGCGGTCAAGCCTTCTTTGAAGTTGCCAAAGACCCACACCGGCCGTTTACTGTGAGTGCCGCGGACCAGCGCATCGAGGCGCTGGGGACCCAGTTTGACGTTCGATTGGATTCAAGCCGCGTCGAGGTTGTGCTGCTCGAAGGCCGAGTGAGCGTGAACCCAGTAGATCACTCGCTATTAGATACTGTTGTGCATCCGCCCACCCATGTAGACCTAACGCCGGGCCAACGTCTGGTCGCAAAAGCTGGCACCGTTCCCGTCGTCACCTCCACCGATGCCGCTCGCGCAACCAGTTGGCGTGAGGGCTGGATCGTGTTCGAGGACGAGGCGCTTGGGCAGGTGATGGGTGAGCTGAATCGTTACTCCGACAAGCCTATCATCACTACAGATGAGACCGTACGCCAGCTGCACCTCAGCGGCGTTTTTCGCCTCGGCGAGCCCGATCGTTTCGGCGCCGTGATCCAGGAGCTGCTGCCTGTCACGGCTCGCCCGGGACCTAACGGAGAGACGGTTCTCAGCCGTAGAGAGTCGGCGGCCAACACTCCCCCCTAGGAAGGCCCAACTTCTGCGCTGTACGGTTTTGTGAGCGCCTTACGTCTCCCTAAATTAGACGCCGCCACAAAATGATATCGGGGGAGATCGGGACATGTTCTCAGTCCGCTTGCGGATGCACGCACTCACATTCATTGCGACGGTCAGTGTCGTATCGATCGTGGCATTCCCGGTCGTTGCGGTGGCCCAAGCAACAATCGTGCACGTGGACTTGCCGGCACAAACCTTGTCTGCAGCGCTGACGCAGTTCGGCCGCGAGACGAAGACCGAGATTGTCTTTTCGCCGGATGTGGTCCGCAACAAGACTGCGCCTGCATTAAAAGGCGATTTCGAGCCTGCCCAGGCACTGAAACTCTTGCTTCAAGGGTCTGGCCTCTCAGCACGAACAACCACCCAGGGTGCTGTCGTCGTCGAGCGAGACCGGAACGTGCGCGGCACAACCTCGACAACAGGTTCGCCCGCAGACACTAGGGAGGCGATGGTCCCTGCAGGCGCTTCGGCTACGCCACGCGCCGCGAGTGACCTGATTCAAAGCAACACAGCACCCCAGAGCGTCGCAAGCCTTGAGGAAATCGTTGTCACGGCACAGAAGCGTGTCGAACGGCTCCAAGACGTACCGCTGCCCGTGACGGCGATCAACGCGGATGCACTGGTCGAAAGCAACCAGCTGCGCCTCCAGGACTACTTTACGCGAGTCCCGGGTTTAAGCGTGACGCCTGATGACCAAAATGGCGCGCCAGTCCTCACCATTCGTGGAATCACAACAGGTGGCTATACCAATCCAACCGTAGGTATCGTTATAGATGACGTTCCGTACGGAGCCTCCACCAGCAGCGCTGTGGGTACCGTGGCGCCGGACATCGATCCCTTCGACTTGGTGCAGGTCGAAGTACTCCGGGGTCCGCAGGGCACGCTCTATGGTGCCGGTAGTATGGGAGGCCTCATCAAGTACTCGACAGTTGACCCGTCGACCGATCGTGTCAGCGGCCACGTCCAGGCGGGTACCAGCAGCGTGTACAACGGAGCCCAGCTGGGCTACAACTTTCGCGCCGCAGTGAACCTTCCGCTGAGCGACACGCTGGCCGTACGCGTCGGCGGATTCACGCGACGGGATCCGGGATATATCGACAACCCCGTGCTCGATATCGACGGTGTGAATGAGGAAGAGGTCAACGGGGCACACCTTGTGGCGCTCTGGCGGCCTACCGAGGCATTCTCCCTGCGGTTGAGCGCGTTGTTTCAGTCCGATAAGCGCTTTGGATCGAATGAGGTTTACCAGGAGCCTGGTCTGGGAGATCTCGAGCAGAGCGCATTACCCAACACGGGACGCTACGAGAAGACCCTCCAAGCTTACAGCCTGACGCTGCGCGCTAAGCTAGGGGCGGCCGATCTCACGGCGATAAGCGGCTTCAGTAGCAACAAATATGCTAACTCGCTCGATGACACCGACACCTTCCAACTGTATACCCAGGATCAATTCGGGGTACCCGGTACCGCGGCCCATTCGCACATCAAGACGAACAAGTTCACCCAGGAAGTACGCCTGTCAGCCCCGATCGGTCCGCAGCTGGACTGGCTGCTGGGTGCTTTCTACACCTATGAGTCTTCTCCCGGGGTGACCGACCTCTTCGCAGAGACCTCTCCGGGCGGACAGGTTGTCGGTCAGTGGCTCGCCGACCGTTACGCCTCAACCTATCAAGAGTATGCCGCGTTCACCGATCTTACTTGGCATGTGACGGATCGCTTCGATATCCAGATCGGCGGACGTGAAAGCCAGAACCACCAGACGTACAACGAAGTGGATGTCGGCCTGGGTGTTCCTGAGTTTGAAGGCGTGCCCTCGCCGAACAACTTCGGGGAGGCGGACTCCAAAGGCAACGCCTTCACTTATTTGCTAACGCCGCGTCTGAAGCTGACTCCAGATCTTATGATGTACGCGAGAGTGGCCTCCGGCTACCGTCCGGGTGGGCCGAATCCGGGCGCCGCAGGCGTCGGCCTGCCGGGGGAATTTGGCGCGGATAGCACGCAAAGCTATGAGCTCGGTCTCAAGGCAGATGCGTTCGACCGGATGCTCTCCTTCGATGCCTCCCTCTACTATATTGACTGGAAGGACATTCAGGTCCTGTTGATCGATCCGAATACTGGCACGGGATACTACACTAATGGCAACCGGGCTAAGAGTGAGGGCCTGGAGCTCTCTGTTGAGTCGCGGCCGCTCGAGCATCTGACGATTTCCGCCTGGCTCGCTTGGGATAATGCGACGCTCACCGAGGCGTTTCCGGCGGCCACGGGAGCCTACGGCGCGGTTGGGGACCGTTTGCCCGACAGCAGCCGCTTCTCCGGCAATGTTTCGGCGGAGGAACGCTTCTTACTCGCCGGGGACTTAAGTGTATTTTTTGGTGGCTCCGTGAGCTATGTCGGCGAGCGCATCGGGGAATTTACCGCAACACCACAGCGGCAGCCCTTCCCAGGTTATGCGCAAACTGATCTACATGCAGGTGCGAAATATAACTCGTGGACCCTCAACCTTTTCGTCAATAACGTCACGGATAAACGTGGATTGCTCAGGGGCGGCCTCGGGTCGCTGTACCCGTTTGCTTTCGACTACATTCAACCGCGGACGGTTGGCTTAAACCTTTCCAAGATGCTTTGAAACGGCGCGAATGAGTGCCGTGTCTAGCGCGGTGAATTCACGACCATCGCTGGCACGAGGCTGACCGGATGTTTCAGTTCTTGGAGAAACCCGGTCCCTACGCGGTGGGGCTGAAAGTCGTCGAGCTGTGCGACGTATCGCGCAAATGCCCCTATCCGGTGCAGCTCGCGAGCGAGCCGGCCGTGAAAGACCGTGGCCGTCTCATACAGGCTCTCCTGTGGTATCCGAGTGAACGCGGTCCCGACAGCCCCATCAAAGTGGGTGACTATGTTTCTCTCCTCGAGAGCGGACCGGCTCACGATACACTGAGCGCAGACCAGTGGCGCTCTGATATGGGGGCCATGTTGACTTCGTCCATGTGGGCTGCGTGCGGTGCTGCCTCTTTGCCGGGCGGCTTCCCCACAGTCGTTTATGCCCCGGGCTTCTCGGGAGTGTCGTGGGAAAACGCAGATCTCTGCGAGTTCCTCGCCAGCCACGGCTATCTCGTTGTCGCGAGCTCCAGTCTGGGCGCCAGCACGCCTAACATGACTTACGACCTCGAAGGCCTTGACACGCAAGCGCGGGACATCTCCTTCCTGATTGACTCTGTGAAAACACTATCGATCCTCAATGAAAGAAGGGTCGCAGTCGTCGGCTTCAGTTGGGGCGGGTTGGCAAACATTTTCGCCGCGGCTCGCGACCCGCGGATCAGCGCTCTCGTATCGCTCGACGGTAGCCTGCGCTTCTCTCCTGGGTTCCTTAGGCAAGCCGGCGACATACATCCCGAGCAGATGACCGTTCCGCTGCTATCGATTGCGCAAGGCCAATTAACGCTCGAGGACTGGGAGCGCTTGACCCAGACCACCGAGCGCGAGGGCCCGAACATCTTGAACCGCTGGACTCACGCGGACGTACTCAGCCTCTACATGCTGGGCATGGCCCACGGAGAGTTCGGCTCGATGTATCAACGCAATGAGACCACCTGGCGTGAGGTCTTTCACGAATGGCATCTACGCAGAGGCGGCTATACGCGTGAGCACGTTCTTAGCGGGTATGCCTGGATGGCTCGCTATGTCCTGACCTTTCTGGATGCTTACTTGAAGTACGACACGGCGGCGAAGGCGTTTCTGAGCAGAACGCCTGCCGAGAACGGCGTGCCGCCCCACATGATCGCGGCACAATTCCGCCCGGCAAATTGTGCCGTTGCCGGAAACGGATGCGCTACCGGCGACGGAGCCGTCAGGGCCTCGTTGAACCGCCCATGATGCCACCGGCCCGTAGGAAGTATTTTCTCGCAGTCCTGTTGGTCATTTTAGCGTTCAACAGGGTTGACACCCAGGCCCTCGGGCTGGTCTTCCAAAGCATCAAGAGTGAGCTGCATTTGAGCGACACGCAGCTCGGGGTGTTGAGCGGCATTGCTTTCGCTTTGTTCTATTCGGTCATGGGGATTCCCATCGCCCGCTGGGCCGATCGCGGTAACCGCGTGGCGATCATCGCCATCACGACCGCTCTGTGGAGCGTGGCGGTCATGCTGTGCGCGACCGCGAAGACCTTCTTGCAACTCTTGCTCATCCGCATCGGTGTTGCAACGGGAGAGGCAGGTTGCATTCCGCCCGCTCACTCCTTGATCGCAGACTACTTCACTCGTGCCGAGCGGCCGCGCGCCGTCGCCATCTACATGCTGGGCGCGTACTTGAGTGTCATCATCGGCTATTTTTTTGCCGGCTGGCTCAATGAGATTTACGGTTGGCGGGTGATGTTTGTATTACTCGGCGCGCCTGGCGTGTTGCTGGCGATAGTAGCAGCCTGCACACTCTACGAGCCTCGCACCTGGCATGCGGTTGAGGATACCGCGCACCGGGACCAGCGCCGGACTGTCCCCACTGCCGAGGCGAGGACACCGAGGGAAAGCTCCGCCCCGCCGCTGAGTCTCGCGCAGAATTCGTCCTCGAGCGCGCCCGACCCCGAGGAGGCCGCGCCAACCTTACAAACTGTCTTTCGCACGCTGGGATCCAACAAGACCTTCCGCCATTTGCTGCTCAGCTTTTGTGTAGTATTTTTCTTTGGCGCCGGATTCGAACAGTGGCAGCCAGCGTTTTTTCTGCGCAGTTACGGACTGAAGACCGGCGAAGTCGGCACCTGGTTCGCTGTGATCTACGGCACTGGAGGATTTCTCGGTACCTATTTGGGGGGTGTCTGGGCCTCCCGCTACGCGGCCAATAACGAACGCTTGCAGCTGCAGGCCATTGCGATGACGTATTCCGCTCTAGCCGTTGTCTCCTTCGCCATCTATCTGTCGCCCGCGCTTTACCTTTCCTTTGCGCTAATGGGACTTGCCGCCCTCGGTCCTGCAATGGCGAGCGGCCCGCTATTCGCAACGATCCAGACACTCGTACCGGAGCGCATGCGCGCCATGTCGATCGCACTGATCTACCTGTTTGCAAACCTGATCGGCACGGGGCTGGGGCCGTTGCTCGTGGGAGCGCTGAGTGATGCCTTGCATGGGGTAGCCGGCGAAGAGTCATTGCGTTACGCGTTGCTGGCCATGTGCCCCGGCTATCTATGGGGCGCCTGGTTGCTGTGGCGGGCAAGCCAGACGGTCACGCTCGATCTGGCCCATGCCGATTCTAAGTTATTGAACTGACAGGGCCCTCCACGCCCAGCCCGCGAGTTAGGCGAGGGCCCGCCGCCACCGTTGCTTCCCCGGGGTATTCTAGAGACGTGCACTCCCCGGTCCGCTTTTCCCATCTCAGTCGTCTTACCCCTGCAAGCCGGAGAAGTCGTGCAGCGCGACCGTCATTCCAAGCCAGCTCCTGAAGCGCCTGAACCTCGGGCCGCTACCGCTTTGAAGGAAGCAAGCTACGGCGACCGCGTGGCTCGCCTGTTTCGGGAGCACAACGATTCGCTGATGCGCGCCCTGCGTGCGCGGCTGAGCTCACCGCAGGAGGCCACCGAGGTCGCACAGGAAGCTTATGTACGGCTGCTCCGATTGGACAATCCCGGTGCAGTCAGTTTTCTGCAGGCTTACCTCTTTAAGACCGCCATCAATCTTGCGAACGATCGCCTGAAACACAAGGCACGCAAGGCTCATCTTGACCCCCTCGTGTTTTTTGACTCTGACACCGAGGCCGTCAGCCCGCCCCCGGATCGCGGCGTGTGTGCTCAACAGGAACTCGACCTAATTGAGCGCGCTGTCGAGTCGCTTCCTGCTAAGTGCCGTCAGGCCTTTCTGTTACATAGGGTGTACGAGTTGAGTGTCGAGGAAACTGCGGAGCGCACGAGACTGAACCCGCGTGTCGTCCGCCGTTACGTTGCCCGGGCGCTCGCCCATTGCCAGAAGGCCTTGGAAGACAGGGGCTCTGTGTCAGGAGAGGGGACATGACTGCCGCGAACCAGGGCCGCAACTCGCGCGAGGCGCGGATCGAGGCGGCTGCACAATGGTTCGTGATGCTGCGGACGGCCGATATCTCGAGCGAGGATCTCGAACGCTGGAACGATTGGGCCAAGATCGAGGCCAACCAACAAGCCTTTGATGCGATCGCGCGGCGTTGGCAACATGCGGATGCCTTGCGGAACATCCCGCTACCCTCGCCAGAAGAGTTGGAAGCAGACGACTACGAGGGTACCGACCCGGTTACGACATACATCGCCAATAAAGAGGCCCCGAGTGCCAAGCGCTATCGTTACTTCGTTTCTGCCTCTCGTTCGAGGAGGAGCTTATGGATTACCGCTGCAGCGGCGGTAGCTCTTGTGATCTGTGCAGCGCTTGTCACAGGGCAAGGGGAAGGCGTTCGCGGCATTCTCTTTGGCGATCGTCCTTCCCAGGACCAAATGGAAGTTTTTGAAACCGGAGAGGCCCAGCAGCGTCAACTGAGGCTCTCCGACGGCTCTACGATTGAGCTCGGCGCCAAAACGGCAATTTCAGTTAGCTACTATCCAAGGAGCAGGACGGTAGTTCTGGACCGAGGCGAAGCGCTGTTCAAAGTCGTTCACGATCCACGACGTCCGTTTGTTGTCGTAGCGGGTAGAGGATCGATTACGGCCGTTGGGACGGCATTCGACGTCAAACGCGACGACGACCGCGTCATCATCAGCGTCACCGAGGGTAAGGTGTCTGTAGCCCAGCGACACTCCCTACCAACGGCGCGCGAGATCGAGGCGCCTCCAGCTCCGAACCAACCTCTTGCGAGTGGATCTCCGATCTCGGTACTCCTCGCGCAGGGACAACAAATTGCTTACAACGCGGGAGGGGACCTAGGGACGGTGGAACGAGCTGACCCAGAAAGTGCCACAGCCTGGCGCGACGGGCGGCTGCTTTATCATAATGAGCAACTCAAATACGTCGTGACCGACGTGAATCGTTATTCCTCCAAGCAAATTGTGTTTGGCGATCGGTCCGCCGAACAATTGATTTACACCGGCACCGTCTTCCAGGGCCAGATCGAGGACTGGCTGCACGGTCTGGAGCACATCTTCCCGTTGGAAGTTGTGCGCACGGACAGCGATCACGTTCTGCTGCGATCCCGTCAAGCGCCTTAGTCCTTCGAACTGAATGGTCCGAGGCCTCTCCATTGCGCCGGGGCTGCAAGTGTCCTCATTTTGCGAGTCAGTCGTCTTAATACCCAGAGCCGAACGCGGATTCGCAAGAGACCCTTGCGATATAGCCGCAACAACATCGGTACGCCGACCGTCAACCGTTGGCGACGATAAAACAGTATAGACTGCTCGTGGGGAACAGAATGAAGAGGATGTGGGACCAGCCAACTCAGCGGGTCGCTGACCTACGGCGCAGAGTTTCGCTTTTGCGTCAATCGCCCACTCGGTGGCTGCTGGCTCTGCTGGCTGTGTTCATCGCATCCACGACCTTGGCGGCTGACCTGCAAGGCCCTCTAGCCAAACAAGTTAATTTTGACATTGAAGCACAGCCGCTGGATGCCGCACTTCTGGAGCTGTCCAGGCAGGCGGGGATCCAGGTCATGCTCGCTGGGAACTCCTTCCGGGGGCAACAAGCGCGCGCGGTCAAAGGCAAGACCACTGTAGCCATCGCGTTAGCTACACTGCTCAAAGAGACCGGTCTGACGTATGAAACTGTTGGTGGCACTGTCACAGTCAAGCCTGCTCAGACATCGCAACGACGACAGGAGACCGGCGCCCCGTTGGAGCTCGCCTGGGCTCAAACGGGAAGGTCTCTAAGTGATCAAACGCTGCCCGGGGGGAGTGCTCAATCCCAGCAGCCTCAAGCCCTTGAGGAGATCGTCGTCACCGCACAGAAGAAGTCCGAGAATATCCAAGACGTGCCGATGTCGCTCACCGCCCTCAGCGGCGATCAACTTGCACGCACCCAATCGTACCGCTTCGAGGATTTTGTCGGAACGGTTCCGGGTCTGACGTTCACGGACTATGGCGCATTGGGCACTCAACTTGTGATCCGCGGCCTCACGAGTGGCCACGAGGCTGTCAATAGTTCCGTGGCGACCTATATCGATGAAACGCCCTACACCGCAGAAGGCCCGTTCGCAGGCTCGTACCATATTGCCCCGAATCTGGACCCCTTCGACATGCAACGGATCGAGGTCCTGCGTGGTCCGCAAGGGACCTTATACGGCGCCAACGCGCTCGGTGGGATCCTGAAGTATGTCACCAACGCGCCCAATCCCGCCGCCTTCGAGGCGAAAGTCGAAGCCGGTGTCAGCACTGTGCAGGGAGGCCGGTCCGGGTTCGACGCGCACGGGATGGTCAACTTGCCCTTATCTAGCACGGCCGCCTTGCGTTTGGTCGGCTATGACAATGACTATCCGGGCTTCATCGACGACCCTTCCCGCGGCTTGACCGATATCAACCGATCGCGCTTTGCCGGAGGCCGCGCCGCGCTGTTGTTTCAGCCCACTGAGACGTTCTCGATCCGATTTAATGCGCTCTATCAGAATCGATCGTATGAAAACGTCGGTGCGGAGGATGTTTATCCCAACACCCTGCGGCCTATCTATGGCACCTTAGTTCAGGAAAATCTAGTCAACCAGCCCGGTTCGACGGTCACGCAACTGTACAATGTCACGTTGAACTGGGACGCCGGCTTCGCCGACCTGCTTTCCACCACGAGCTATGCGAACTATCACCCCAATACAACGTTTGACTATAGCAAGGAGTTCGGGGCAACGGCCACCGCTGTTGCCGGCCAGCCGTACGGTGTCGCCTTGGGGTTTGACGACAAGGTCAACGACTTTACTCAAGAGCTGCGGCTCGCGTCTCGGGGTGAGTCCAGCTTGCAGTGGCAGGTGGGTGCCTTCTTCACCAATGAAAATGCCACCAACAATGAGCCTTGGTTCGAGTTCAGCTCGAACGCCACACCGGGTGTGCTCAGCGATCCACTTGATTTTGGCGGATACTTCATCAGCACGCACTATCGCGAATATGCCGGATTCGCCAACCTCGATTATCGCATCCTACCGACGCTGGATGTCGCCGTAGGCGGTCGTTACAGCAAGAACGAGCAAACCTTTCACGAGAACGCCCCAGGTTTATTTGGCGGAGGGACTGACTTTGAGACGAACTCCTCTCAAGGCGTGTTCACTTACTCCGGTGATATACGCTGGCATCTCACTACAAAGAACATGCTGTACGCCCGGATCGCCGAAGGGTTCGTCCCCGGTGGTCCCAATGATGTTGTACCGACGGCGCCACTTCCTGGTTCCTACTCTTCCTCCACCGCGGTCAATTACGAGATCGGCCTGAAGAGTAGTTGGCTAGATAATCGCGCGACACTGGAGCTGTCCGCGTTTCACATCGATTGGCGCCGGATCCAAATACTGGCCCTGATCGGCGGCTTTGGCTCCATCACCAACGGTGGCAGCGCCCGAAGCGACGGCGTTGAATGGGATTTCGCTTATGTCCCCCTCCAGGGTCTGACACTGAACTTCAATGGCGCCTACACTGACGCTCATCTAACCCAGGCCACGCCGCACAGTGTAGGCGGTGAACCGGGGGACCGGCTGCCGGCGGTCCCTCTCTGGGAGACTTCGGCGAGCGCCGAATACGATCGGGCCGTGATCGGCGACATTTCCGGCTTTGTCGGCGTGGACTGGCGGTTCACCGGCTTACGCTACGCCGACTTCTCCGCCACCGGCCCGCGGCAGTCCATGCCGAGTTTCAAAATCCTCGATCTGCGAGCCGGTATCGAAACACATCGGTGGTCGGCGACGGTGTATGTCAAGAACGTGGGCAACGTGCTGGCCATCAACTCTCTACAGGCCGAAACGCTGGCCGGGGGAAATGGGCCGCAATCTGCTGTGGTCTACACCCCGCGCACGATCGGTCTCACGCTGACCGCTAAGTTTTGAAGCACGACCCGTCAATTATGGAACCCTCCACGACCCTCACCGCCATCGTCGGCGGTACCCTCATCGATGGTACGGGTAGAGCTCCTATTGAGGAGGGCGTGCTGCTCATCCAACAGCGGCGGATTCGGGCTGTCGGGGACCGCACAATGCCGATTCCGCCAGGTTCGAAAGTGATTTCGGCCGTGGGTCAGTTCATTATTCCAGGTCTGATGGATGCCAACGTCCATTTGCTGGGAGACATGCGCCTGGAAAATCTCCTACGTCACGAGGCGCGCTACACGGAGCTCATTATCGAGGCTGCACAGGTAGCACTCAGAAGCGGGCTGACTACTGTGTTCGATACCTGGGGACCCCGCCGCGCCTTGATGACGGCGCGTGACAGAATCAACGCCGGCGAAGTACCCGGCAGTCGAATTTTTTGTGCAGGCAACATTATTGGCCTTGATGGGCCGCTGTCCGCTGATTTTTTCCCGAAGGCACAGGAAGCCGTCAGTCCGGCCATGGCGGAGAAGATCAACTCACTATGGGTGGAGAATGTCGGTCCTGCGTTGACCTGGTTGACCCCCGATGAGGTCGCTCGTGAAGTGAGCACCTATATCGGCACTGGGGTTGATTTCGTCAAATATGCTTCTAGCGAGCACAAGCCTTTCCGTCCTGGACCTACCGCGTTCCTGGCGTTTTCGCCCCAGTCTCAGGCGGCTATGGTGGAGCAAGCGCATCGGCTGGGCATCACCGCCCAAGCTCACACTACTGCGGTAGAGGCGCTGAGGGTTGCGATCGAGGCAGGCTCAGACATCATTCAACACTGCAACATTACCGGGCGGACCCCTATTCCGAGCAGCACGCTGCAGCTGCTTGTGGAGCGTAAGACCGCTTCCACCGTGTTTCCAATGACAAGACGCTGTTACGAATCGCTCCGGGATAAGGGATTCTCAACGGAGGACGGTTTTCTGTCACCTGTAGCGGTGGACATCAATATCCGCAATCTCATTGAGTCCCGCGCAACGCTGCTCCTGGCCACCGATGGCGTCATTCTCGCGCCCGAAGCCTCTAGCGATCCTTCCTGGATGGCAGGGGAGGACAACTTGTTCGAGTTGGGCCAAGGACATTTCCATTGGCTGAAAGCGATGGAGGAAAAGGATTTTCCGCCCATGAAGGCCCTCCAGGCGGCGACCCGCAACTGCGCCGTCGCCTACGGAAAGGGCCAAGACCTGGGCACCTTGGAACCCGGCAAACGGGCCGACCTTCTTATTTTGGATAAAAACCCGCTGCAATCCGCCGAGAACTATCGAAGCATCCGCACCGTCATCAAAGACGGTCGCCTCGTCGACCGCGCCAGTCTTCCCGTGAACCCCATTCTCACTCGACCTGCGGAGCCAGCCTCCGCCGAAGCCATCGCCTATCGCGCTCGCCATCATGTCGGCGGCAGCCGCCACCCGCGTTGCTGTTGAGAACTTCGGGACATCGGAGACCCTCGGCATCGACCCAGAAGACCACTCACCATGCGTGTTGCGCACGCGGGCCGCTGCCGCCGCTTGGCCCTTAATTCTTAGCGAAAGATGAACCCGGCGTTGAAGGGATCTTTGGGATCGAAGTACAGCTCGCTCTGTCCCATGATATGAGCGCTGCCGCCGACCTGGGGTATGACGGCTTCATACGGCCCGAATGTCACCCGCTCGAGCACTTCGACGGTCATGGTGCTCCCCAAGATGCTTTCGATCGTGATCGATTCGTATAGGGGTAGCTTGCCCTGAGCACAGAGCAACGCGGCCCGCGCGCTCACACCGGTCCCCGTCGCGGAACGATCCACCTCGCCATCCTCGAAAATGGTTACATTGCGGCTGTGATGGCCTGCCGAGTGTGCAGGGCCGGTGAAAATCACGCCAAATAGGGAGCTCATATCGGGCTCGGAGGGATGTTCAATCGGAAAACGCTCACGCACCGCACGCTTGATGCGCCGGCCGTAGTCGATGAGCGTGTTGTAATGCTCGACAGTCAAAACGACCTTGAGGGGCTTCGCCTCGACAATCGCGTAGAAGGCGCCTCCAAAAGCCACATCGAAAGCCACTCGTCCGATACCGGGAACTTCAACGTGTTGGTCACGCAGAAACACAAATGAGGGCACATTGCGAAATGAAGCATGGTGTACTTCGCCCTTCTCAATGAGCGCCCGCGCGTAGTTCTTGCCGGGTGGAACATTGATGACCAGTTCAGGCTGAGGGCCGGACTTACGGATTATGCCGGTCTCTAAGGCAACCTTGGTGATGGCCAGGATCGCATGGCCGCACATGGGGCTGTAGCCTTCCGTGTTGATAAAAAATACATCGAGATCGGCATCTTCCGTGGACGGTGGTGTGAGGATGGCGCCATACATGTCCGCGTGACCACGGGGTTCGCGCAGGATGCCGTTGCGCAGATGATCCAGATGCTCCATGAAATAGCGGCGTTTCTCGAGCACCGTTCTGCCTTTGATCTCAGGCAGGCCCGAAGTCACAATCCTAAGCGGCTCCCCACCCGTGTGTGTATCGATGGAGGTGATCCTGAGCCAGTGCGACGGTGGCTTCCAACTCCATTGAGTGAACAGTGGGTTAGAGTTGAGCGGGGAGTCGTTCACGTGTTTAACCCTCACAACAGAATGTCGTGGCCGTTCTGGTGCAGAACCGTAGCGCTTCTTAGCATTCCGAGCGTATTGCGCCGGTTTTTGACAGACATCGTTGGCGCCTTAAGAAGCGGATCTCGCATTAGAAACTGGATCATCCCCGTTGGGTGGTCCGCATCAAACATTCCGGAGAGTTGCTTGGCACGCGCGTGAGGACCGCTGTCTCAGCGGCGGTCATTCCTCTGCGTGACCACAATTCTATCTCCGTCCTGAATGACTCGCAGATCCTTACGATCCTGTAGGTATAACAGCAGCGATTGGGGATACAGAGCATCGAACGTCCCGGACAGCCGGATACTCTCGCCGATGGCAGGGTCGATCTCGAATTGGACGCGGTTATAACGGCTAAACTCACCGGCGACTGAGGTCAAAGGCGTACTCTCGAACACAAGCACGTGCTGACGCCACGCTGTTGCGCGCTGCGCGTTCGGCAGCCCCCGCTTGGAGATGCCATCGCGTCCGACCTGAGCTTCTTCGCCCGCTCCCAATACAACCGGCAATACACCGAGAGAGGCTTCACTGGAGACTGAGCTCTCGCCCCCTTGGGGCCCGGTTCCGGAGCTCGAGACCTGTACGAGACCCTGTATCACGGTCACATCGGTCTGCGTCCCGCTCACCGCATTTACGTTGAACTGCGTACCTAGGGCTTGCGTTATCGCATCGTGCGTGATGACCAGAAACGGTCGGCTCGCGTCTCGAGAGACGTAGAACAACGCCTCACCGGATAGCTCTATCGAACGGTGCCGTCTATCGAATGCAATCACGGCTCTTGAGCGAGTGTTGAGAATCATTGTGGAGCCGTCAGGGAGTTTGACGGTTCGCTGCTCGCCAACGACCGTTTTGAAACTGCGATGATCCAGCCAATAGTGCCCACCCAACAGGGTAACGATTGCGATGAGCGCTGCTGCTGCAGAGCCAAGCCGGAGGAGTCGTCGTTGTGAGGCCTTTGGTCTCGAAGAGGGGTGCGTCGATGTCGGGGTTGCAGGTGTTAACAGTCGCAAGGGCGCCGCACTTGCGCTGCTCAGCCAATCGTCGATGTCGATTTGGCGTTTTGAGTCAAGTCCTTCCAGTGCCGCATAGCTATCGTACAGAGCGAGGAAAGCCTTCACATGCGCGGGAGATTGCCCGAGCCACGCAAGCCAACGTGCCTGCTCCTTTGCCGTAACAGGTTCGGACACATCATCCCAACGCATTAGCCAGTCGACAGCTTCCGCCTCGATCCTGTCCGCTTCTGTCGTATGCATAAACATCCGTTAGCGTTCCCTGCTGTCAGTCAACTTGTTGAAGGCGTTTCAGACGAAGCAGTACCCGCCCAATGTAGCGTCGAACCTGCCCGCGGCTGATCCCGAGGCGTTGGGCGATCTGTTCATGGGTGAGCCCGTCGCGCTTACGTAAAATGAGCGCGGCGCCATAAGCAGGGGGAAATTCCTTCAATAGGGCGAGAAGTGATTGCTCGGCCGCGAGCTCATCCAGCGGGTCATCCTCCCAACCCCGGCTGAGCGGCTCCATTTCCAGCGGGTCGTGCGGTTGCGGTCGTTGTCGAGCTTGCTTTAGTGCACGCATGAGCACATGCCACGCAACCCGAAAGAGATACGCGACCGGATCACGCAGAGTTTCGGTGGGCGGATGCTTACGCAACTCCAAGTACACGTCCTGGATCACATCCTCAGCGATGTGTTCCGCGCTGGCGCTACGATCGAGGAAGGCCTTGAGCGATTCCCGATTTCGCCAATAAGCCTCGAGGATCTGCGCGCGTTCGGGCTGCGGATCGCTCAAAATTGCACCACCGGCGCAAGCTCCGTCAGGGGGACCCAGATATCTTATAGGGTAAGAGAGAGGGGCGTTTTGCACGCCGATCTCTCAAATTTTTTTTGCCTCTATTTTCGCAGAACGGGCGTGCAACCCCGGGAGCCGGAATCCCCTATCGGGTAAATCGCAATCGGGAGGAGATATGCGCCTCGGTTTATCTGCATTAGGTCTAGGTTTGGTATGGCTGCATTCTGGCGCCTACGCGCAGTCCGTTACGGCATCGGCTGTAACAGATACGCGGCCGATGCGCGTAGCGGTTATCGCGCAACCCTTGGCACGCGCCCTGAACGACTTTGCACGCCAAACCGGTCTGCATGTGGTGATCGACGCCAAACTGGCTGAGGGAGTCGTCTCCAATCCCGTCGAAGGCCAGCTTCCAGCCGGCGCTGCCCTGGGCAGAATGTTGGCGCATACCGGATTGCGGTATCAATTCCTCGATGCCAAAACCGTAGTCGTCAAGCGCCTCGATGATTCGACGGCCGTGCCATCCAGTCCCTCACAGACGCGCTTGGCGCAAGAGGGGACTGACTCACGCGAGCTGCCGCCGGGTCCTCCCTCCGTCGCAGCCGACGCTCAAGCAGCGTCAGCCTCTGCCGGTAGCGAGCCTCAGCCCCAGACTCTCGAGGAAATCGTTGTCAGCGCGCAGAAGAAGAGCGAAAGGCTGTTAGACGTGCCCGTTCCAGTGACGGTGCTCGGAGGTCAAGTGCTGGCCGATAATAACCAGGTGCAGCTTCGCGACTACTACGCCAGCGTGCCGGGCCTCAACCTCCTACCGAGCTTTGAGGACAGTCAATTTCTATCCATTCGCGGCATCACCACCGGGAGTTTCACAAATCCGACCGTCGGCGTTACTGTCGATGATGTTCCGTATGGAGGGTTTACCACCAGTCTCGGCGGTGCGAATGTTCCCGACCTGGATCCGAGTGATCTAGCCCGCATCGAAGTGTTACGCGGACCTCAGGGGACACTCTACGGCGCGAGCAGCATGGGCGGTTTGATTAAGTATGTCACCGTCGATCCGTCCGTCGATACTGTGACGAGTCGGCTGCAAGCGGGCACGAGTAGCGTCCATAATGGTGCCGAGCTCGGATACAACGTCCGCGGCTCCGTCAACATACCGATCACCGGTACGCTGGCAATTCGAGCCAGCGCTTTTACCCGCCTCGACCCAGGCTACATCGACAATCCCATACTTGGTGTGGATGGCGTCAACGAGAGCCATGCCAGTGGTGGGCGGGTCGCTCTGTTGTGGCGCCCGTCCGATATTTTTTGGGCGAAGGTGAGCTCGCTCTATCAAGAAACGCGGGGCAATGGGACTTCGGAAATTGACGTGCTGCCGGGATTGAGCGATCTGCAGCAGAATTTGATTCGCGGTGTAGGCGGTTACGAGAACATCTACCAAGCTAACAGTGCAACACTCAATCTAAAGCTTGGAAGGATCGATATAACTTCAATCACGGGCTACAACATCAATCGCCACAGCGATACGCTGGATTATACGAATACGTACGGTTCAGCGGTGCACGCTTTGTACGGTGTTGGCGGGGCTTACTTATATACTCACGCGGATACTAAGAAGTTCACACAGGAGTTGCGGGTTGCAGTGCCCCTCGGGGACCAATTTGAGTGGTTGGTCGGGGGGTTCTACGATCACGACGGCGCTCCGGATCAGAATCAGTACATTGCGGCCGAAAATACCGCCACGGGACAAGGGGTCGCTAAGTACTATACGACGGTCTTTCCTCGTTACTTTCGCGAGTCCGCGGCATTTACCGATCTGACGTATCACATCACGAGCCAGTTGGACATTCAGATCGGTGGACGTTACAGCACCACCAAAGAACACGACGACGCTAATGTTAAGGGCGGCCCGTACACGCTAGCAGTTCTACATGTACCGGCTCCGGATGTCATACCCGCTGTAGAAGCGCGTAGCAGTGCGTTCACTTATCTCGTGACACCGCAGTTCAAAGTGTCTCCGGACCTCATGATTTACGCTCGTTTGGCGTCGGGGTATCGACCAGGGGGTCCGAATGTTAACGCACTCGCCGTGGCGACCCTGCCGGCCAAGTTCGACTCAGACAAAACTGAAAACTACGAAGTGGGCCTCAAGGGCAGTTTCCTCGACCGCCGACTCACCCTCGACACGTCGTTGTACTATATTGCCTGGAAGGATATTCAAATCGGTTTGCTCGATCCGATCACGCATCTCGGTTATCAGGCTAACGGCGGCGCCGCGAAGAGCGCGGGAGTTGAATTTTCTGTTACCGCCACCCCGTGGACGGGGATGGAAGTTTCAGCTTGGATCGACTATGACGATGCCGTATTGACGCAAGCGTTTCCTGTAAGCGCAACGGTTTATGGTGCTCCGGGAAATCGGCTGCCGGATAGCAGCAAGGTCTCGGGTAACCTATCGTCTCAACAGGATTTCCCCTTGTGGAAAGGGGCGACAGGCTTCCTTGGGGCGACGGTGAGTTATGTCGGTGACCGGGTAAGCTTGTTCCAGCCAACCTCAGTGCGACAGGTATTTCCAGCCTACGCGCAGACCGATCTGCGAGCCGGAGTACGCTGCGGATCTTGGGTGACCAACTTCTTCGTCAACAATGCCACCGACAGACGAGGAATGCTTGATGGCGGTAAAGGTTATCTTATTCCATACGCGTTTTATTACATTCAGCCGCGCACCCTTGGGCTGAACGTTTCGAAAGCGTTTTGAACGTACACCATGAGACTTCACTTCCGTCAACTTAGATCCCTTGCAGTCTTCGCAGGACTGACAACCTTCTGGAGCATAGCAATCGCGACGGCGGCAACGTCCGATCCAGGGTGTCCGCCGCCCAACCGGGGGCAAGCTCTGGAGGGTTTCGTTGAAGTCCATGGCGTTCGTTTGCAGTATCTCGACTGGCAGGGGTCGGGCCCGGCGCTTATCCTCATCCACGGCGCCGCGGACGATCCTCATGTCTTCGATGACCTTGCTCCCGCGTTTATCGACCGGTTCCACGTCATCGCCTATGCGCGCAGAGGGTCGGGTGCATCTGATGCGAGAGGGCCTTACGACGTCGCGACTCTAACACAAGACCTGCTTGAGCTGATGGATGCGCTGGGCATTGCCAAAGCAGCGCTTGTTGGCCACTCCGCTGGAGGAAACGAGGTGACGGAGATGGCCTCGCTTCATCCGGAAAGAGTCGATCGTGTCGTTTATCTCGATGCCGCCCACAACTATGCAGATCCGAGCTACCAAGCGGCTCATGCGACGATTCCTCCTGCTGTCTTCGATGAGCCGGCCAGCGCTATGGCGTCACTGGAGGCGTTCCGGTCTTTTCAAAAGGCAATTTGGTATCCCGAGCTGGACCACCTAGGGCGCCTCGAAGCCTATCTTCGAGCGAAGGTCACCCTCCAGCCCGATGGCCGGGTCAGGGATCGTGTACCCAAGGAAGTTAGGGACGCTATATGGTCAGGAATGCTGGCCGGCAAACCTCGAGACTACACACGCGTACATTGCCCGGCGCTTGCAATCTTTGCCCAGTATGCTCTTGACGTTCACGTCGCCGACCCGCACCGGCGTGCGGACGCGATCGCGTGGGAACAACGTTATTGGGGTCCCTTTCAGGCGAAATCCGCTGCTCAGATCGAGCGTGAGCTGCCTGGCGTTGAGATCGTGCAGATCCCTGACAGCCGGCACGTCAGCTTTTTCCTGACTCACCGTGTGCAGGTCGTCAGCGTAATGCGGCGATTCTTAGGAGCGGAGCCCTAAACACGCCTCCCGAATCATCGCGTCCGCTCCAACACAATCTCTCCCTCTGCCTGCACCGCTCTCAATTCAAACGCGCTCTCAATACTGCACGAAGACGCGCGAATGACAGTGGTCGCGTGGGCGACGGCAAGTCGGGCCGATGTTGCGGATATGTGTTCACAATGAGTCCAGATCAGTGGCGTAGCAAGTCGGTCTCACTTCTCCTGATCGAAGCTGAAAACTCGGAGAACGGATCGGGGGGAACTCCGGAGGTTGTGCGTACCTCAGGCGGCCAAAGGGTTCACAACCTTGATGCCGGCGATCGCCTGGCCATCGTTCAAATCCTCACTCAAAAGTTCCTCGGCGTCGACTTCCTCGGCCGACGCCACGATGAGTGCGTCCCAGAAGGAAATCCGGGCTAGCTCCGCGAGTTCCGTTGCGCGCGTGACGGTCTCGACCGTTGTGGTGTGGTGGACCCAGACGCCATACGTCTTGATGACTTCTCTCGCCATGGAGCGCGCGATAGGCGTGGCGAGTTTTTGTGTTGCGTTGACGTAGAATTCCTGAAGGACTTGGACAGAGAGCCGGCCGCTACCTGATTCCCACAGCTCACGCAGCTTCGCCATGGCCCGCTCGCGCTTTACGCCTGCATCCAGGTCGTGCGCGTAAATCAGGATGTTGGTATCAACGAATGCGATGGCGCTCATGCAGGTCATCGCGACGCAGAGGAACGCCGCCCAGGGGGAGGGGGCTTAGAAAGAGCGACAGCGCCCGCTTGCGCGCCGACCTATACCGCGCGTCCTCATCGACGAGCTCGCGCAGTTCATCAGCCAGCAGCGCGCTCACGCTTTGCCCGCGCCGCGCGGCCACTGCCCGGGCTTTCTTTAAGAGTACGGGATCGATCGCCACTGTGATATTGGCTTTAGCTGCCATTCACGTAAAATACGTGAAGGCGCGGCAGGCGTCAATGAAATCCTAGAGACTGGCTCCCCTTTTCGACTCACCAAGCCTGCGAGTGTAGCCCAGGGCGAAACGCTTGTTCGGGCCGCTAGGCTGCAACCCGACCCCGGCAATCCTATCCGCTGCCTTTCGCCATACGGCTGAAGTCACGCGCAGATCCAACCAAGCCTTTCACAAAGGCCCCAACCCACTCCCGCTCACCCTCGGCCCGTTCTACCACTCCCAAATTTCGATAAAACACCTCACGCCCCAACTCAACACAACGGACATCAGGAGTAATCAGTGCTCCCGATGCGGGAACCAGTGCAACCCCTAATCCCTGTCCGACCATACGAACCATCGCCGCCAAGTCATCGAGCTCTATGGCCTCATCGACTGCAAGCCGATGTCGCCTTAGAAACCGCTCCACCAGCCGTCCTCCGAAAGAGCCTCGGTCATACCTCACGAACCGATGGGTCAGAAGATAGTCCTTCCAACCGCTGCGTTTGCTGTAGATCTCGTTCGGCACAATCAGGGTGAAGCGCTCCCGCAGCAGCGCTCGCCAACTCAACTCTTTGGGCAACACAAAGGGTGGCTCTACCAGAATGGCCGCGTCGATCTCACCACTGTCGACCTGCGATAGTAGCTGCACCGAGGAACCCGGGACGATGCGCACCGACACTTGTGGGTAGTGCGCTTGAAAAGACTTCAACGCTGCAGGAAGGGGTCCCGTCTGGATGGTAGATATTGCCCCCAGTCGTAGCGTTCCTCGCAATGCAGAGGTCTCAAGTTCCGAGCCTAGAGCTTCAAACAAAGACACGATTTGCTCGGCCTTCGCGACCGCGGCCCGCCCGAAAGCATTTAATCGAGCTGAGCGCCCGGTGCGCTCGAAGAGCTCCGTCCCCAGAGCCTCCTCCAGACGTTGCATCTGCGCGCTGACGGCAGATTGAGTAAGCCCCACTCGCTCACCCGCAAGTGCAAAGGATCCAGCTCGCGTCACCATCAAAAAAGTTTTCAACTCTCGCAGCATTGAGGCTCCCCGTAAGTGAGTTTCCCCGCCCCGCGTTGGGACGCGACCGGTTGTCGCACACCTCCCTGCCGAGGGTTTTCGACCTAAAGCAGCCCTTATGGTATAGCAAAAATAATGGGGCTCAGCCCGAAAACTATGCGTTTTATAGTTCTTTTATTTGGGCTTAGGATGCACTTTACCCGATCACATTCGGTTGGCCGGCAGCCGTGAATACACTCTTCTCACCCTCCCGTCGAACCATCGCCCTAGGACTTCCGGCTCGCACTAACCGGGGCGCTCGCCAATCCGATCGAGACCTCCTGGCGCAGGCGCCTGCGACCTTTATCGACACTACCCACTTCGACACCGTTCGTTTCCCACCCCCGGATTGGGCCCTGGAAGCATTCGCCGCGGCGGCACGCGATGGCTCGCTGGCCTACACCCCCTATTGCGGAAATCGGAATGTTTTGGAGAACGTGTCCCACGCTTTAGCTCATTTCACCGGCGAACGATTTGACCCGGAGACCGAACTGATGCTGACGCCGGGCACCCAGGCCGGCCTGTTCGGCACTCTGGCCGCCCTGGTGAATGAGGGCGATCGAGTTGTGTTGATCGATCCTGACTATCTCTTCAGTGAGCGGATCTTGCGCTTCCTCGGCGCAGACGTTGTCAACGTACCTCTCACAAAGAGCCTGCGCCCGCAGCCGGATCTTGACGTTCTGGCGCACGCCCTCACCCAACTCCAGCCCAAGCTGTTGGTCTTTTCAAACCCCAACAACCCCACGGGTGCCGTGTACTCTTCTGAGGTGCTCGGCCGAATTGCCGAACTCGCGTTAAAGCACGATCTCTGGGTGATCGTCGACGAGTTGTACGCGCGATTGGTCTACGATGGAAAGCCTTTTACCCATCTTGTCGCGCAACCTGGGATGCGCGACCGAACGGTCACATTGTTTGGACCTAGTAAAACCGAGTCGCTAAGCGGCTACCGCGTCGGAGTTGTCGCTGGCCCTGCCGTCGTGATTGCGGCGGTAGAGGACGTTCAATCCATCACATCGTTGCGTGCGCCCGCCTATGCCCAACACGTTCTGTCACGCTGGCTGTTGGACGATCACGCGTGGCTCGCCAACCGTTTGCATGAGTTCGACCGACTACGCCACATGACCGTCAAGGCCTTCCGGTCTCTTCCTTGGCTAAAACTCGACTCACCCGAGGGTACGGCGTACGTTTGGTCCGACGTCAGCGCACTTCGCCAGCCCGATTCTGTGATCGCCAGCGCGTTGCTGCGCGAGGCCGGAGTGCTCGTAAGCCCCGGATATCAGTTCGGCCCAGGCGGCCCAAACCACTTTCGGGTGTGCTATGCCCGCGATGAGCGCGAGTGGACGCTCGCCTTGGACAGGATGATTACCGTGCTGGACCGATTCGCGACCGAGAGCGGTCTTCCCGGAAGAGTCGGCTGACAGCTATCGCCCTTCATCCGCGGTTACGCTGTTTTCATGGATGATTAGGTCATCCCCCTTGCGCTCGAACGACAGGTCGCCATCGCCGTTTAAGAACTGCAGCAAGGAGTCCAGATCGTCCACGCTGAATACCCCGCTCAGCCGCCGTGCCGCCACGGCCGGAGCGGCGATTTTGATGTGTGTCTGACTGTAGCGATTGACCTGTTCAACAACATTCGCGAGGGTGTCGCCTCTAAACACGAATTGCCGCTGACGCCAGGCAACAGCGTGCGAGAGATCGGCAACGGGGTGCTTCACCACATCTCGACGCGAGATCTGCACCTCCTCCCCCGCCGCCAGAAGCTGGACGGGCACCCCTACCGACTGCGGTACCGGTTCTTGTGGGGTGACTCGGACCCGTCCCTCAATGACCGAGACGGTCGTAGCATCGTTATGCTGGTAGACATTGAACTGGGTGCCCACCGCCTGAATCAATGCTGCGCCCGTGCGAACGCGAAACGGCCGAGTCGTATCATGGGCGACAACAAACAAAGCCTCGCCATCGAGCAACCGCACATCGCGTGCTCCTTGCGAAAAGTGGACCGCGACGCGCGAGTGAGTGTTGAGATAAACGATTGATCCATCCACGAGCCGTACTGATCGTTGCTCTCCAACGACGGTGCTGTATATCTGATCGCCATTGCGGTGAAGCCATCCGATCCACCCGGCTGCGCCCGCCAACACGAGCACAGCGGCAGCGGCTATCCCGGCCGCACGTCCACTCCGGCGCCACCCGCTCCACATTCCACGAGACAACCCTCCGAACCGCAACCCCTCAGGATGCCTTTTTGTCCGACTCCTGGACGAAATCGACGTTCGAGGCTGCGCTGAGGCCGGCTCCGGCACTGTGACTGGCGGTAGCGCCGGCCCCAGCTCCTCCATTCCCTGTAGGGAGACAATCTTGGCGCCACTTTGCGCAACGAGCTTACGGACATCGATATGCCGCTGGGGATCTAGTCCCCCGAGCCCTTCGTACACCGCGGCTGTCAGTAGCAACTCTTCCAAGTGACGCGGCGAATGTTTGAGCCACGCCACAAATTCTCGCCGACACTCCGCCCCAGCGTCCTCTTCGAGCCGTGTCAGCCAGGCGGCGGCCTGCTCGGCGAGTCGCAGCTGTTCGATCTGACCCGCTTTCACAGATGGGCATCCTTCATATGGATTCCGCCTGATGAGCCATGCGGATGTGGGCGATAGCGCGGTAGAGGTACTTCTCCGCCGTGTGCTTCGAAATCCCCAATTCCTGTGCGATCTCGGTGCACGACAGCCCGTCGCGCTTGCGCAGGAGCAACACCGCCTGGTAAATCTCGGGCAGCTGACCCAACAAGGTGTCCAGGCTCTGCCAGGCACTCAACGGCTCGGCGAGCTCATCGCGCCAGATGTCTGCGGCGCTATGGGCCGCATCCTCGACCGCAGTGGAGTCGAATGTGACCAGGCCGAGCCGCTCGCGTTGTTGCACGTCGTGCACTAGGTTGGCTGCAATTCGGTACAGGTATGCCATGGGCTCGCGAATCAGATCGTGGTCCGGCGTTGTCAAAAATCGGACGTAAACCTCCTGCAGCAGATCGCGGGTATCCTCACGGCGCCGCAGCCGGCGGATCAAAAAATGGTGCAATCGGAACCGGTAGCTCTCCAGGGCGGCCTCTGAGGAGCGCTCATCCGCGTTGGGAGATTCCACTGGGCCTTTCGGGCCACGTCCGGCCATGATCGATTCCGAGGCTGCCTTCTTTAGATATGACGGTCGAGCGGCGCGATTTCGGTACTCGACTCCCCAATACCGAATTTCCGCGGCTCGTCAGTCAAATGCTGCGAGGGGAGAAAAATCAAGCCCCCTTGAGCCAGATCCATTGTCGAGTCAAACCTTGCGGAGGGGAGCGTGAAGTCGATACAGAGTTGGGTCGTTGCGATTGGCGCAGTTTGGCTCAGCGGCGTTGCCGTGGCACAACAGCCACCCACCCGTCCCATAACGTTGGACATTCAAGCGCAGCCTATCGAGGGCGCCTTGAACGCCTTCGCTCGCCAGGCCGGCGTGCAGGTTCTTTTTTACTCCCGCCTCGTTGAGGGATTGGACGCGCCCCGGCTCACCGGCAAATACACCCCCGAAGCCGCACTGGCCCAGTTGCTTTCCGGAACCTCGTTGCGTTACGAGTTCATCAACGACCGCACAGTCGCCATTCGCTCCGCCAAATCTAGCGAAGCGCGATCCAACCCGCCCATTGGCTCCTCCAACGCAGGCAGCGCCGAGTTGCATTTAGCCGACGGCTCGACAACCGACGTGGAGACCGCCCGACAAGCGCTCTGGCGCAGACTTGCCGAGGCCGAGGGCAACGCTTCGGATACAGGCCCCATGCCCCCTCCAAGGTCGAACGAGGCTTCCGAATCCTCTCTTGAGGAGATCATTGTCACCGCCCAGAAACGCGAGCAACGCCTCCAGGATGTTCCGGTACCGGTCTCCGTCGTCAACACCGAAAAGCTGGCCGACAGTGGTCAAGTTCTACTGCGTGACTACGCCTCGAGCGTTCCGGGTTTTGAGGTCACTCCCGGCATCTATCCGGGCTCCGTCTCGATCCTGTCCATTCGGGGTGTGAACTCCGGAGGGGGAGGGCCCACGGTCGGGGTACTGATTGATGATGTGCCTTATGGAAGCTCCTATGGAGGACACGTGGGAGCCGATGTCCCTGACATCGATCCCGGTGATCTCGCTCGCGTCGAAATACTGCGTGGGCCTCAGGGAACACTCTACGGCGCCGACAGTATGGGTGGCCTGGTAAAGTTTGTAACGAAGGATCCGTCGACAGACGGTTACAGTGGGCGTGTCGAAGCCGGTACCAACAGCGTACATAACGGTGCTGAGCCCGGTTTCAGCTTGCGCGGCTCCGTGAATATCCCGATATCGGATACCGTCGCCGTCCGCGCGAGTGCGTTCCGACGGCAGGATGCCGGTTACATCGACAATGCTGTAGCGCATCTTGACGGTGTCAACCAGGCAGAGGCTGACGGGGGCCGCCTGTCAATGTTATGGCGGCCAGGGGCGAATGTTTCTCTGAAAATCAGTGCGCTTTACCAGCATATTAAAACCAACGGCGCGCCTGACTCCGACGTCCTACCCGGTCTGGGCGATTTACAGCAAAATTACATAGCAACCGTTCCCGGCTATCGCACAGGCGTGGGTGGTACAGAAAGAACGGACCAGTTCTACAGCGCGGTTCTGAATGCGAAGCTCGCCGGCATCGATCTGACCTCCGTTACCGGCTATGGCCATGACGATAGCTATAACTCACTAGATTACTCCTCCGCCTTTGGCGCCTCCGCCGAGAAGTACTACGGCGTCACCGGCGCGCCGATCTATAATCGGGACAGCACCCGGACACTGTCGCAAGAGATCCGGCTCTCGAGCACTCTCTGGAACAAGCTGGATTGGCGCGTAGGCGGGTTCTACTCGCACGAGTTGGAGCAGAACTTTCAAAACTCCGATGCGGTCAATACCACGACCGGCCAAATCGTCGGACCCGGTCTCTTTCAATATTATTTTCTGGGACATCCTAAATTCCAGGAATACGCCGGCTTTGCCGATCTAACGTATCACTTTACCGATCGATTCAACATCCAGATCGGCGGCCGTGAGAGCCGCATCACCTATGATGTTCCGACGAACGTGCTCATTTATGGCGGCCCGCCTTCACTTACACCACCGGAGTCCGCCAGCAGTAGCCCCTTTACGTACCTCATAACACCGCAATTTACGGTAAGCCCGGACCTCATGTTGTACGCCCGATTCGCCTCGGGCTTCCGGCCAGGGGCGCCTAATACTCCGATCCCGGGTGTACCGCGCCAAGTCAACCCGGATAAAACCCAGACCTATGAGGCCGGACTCAAAGGGGACTTCCTTGAGCACGTGCTGTCGGTCGATACCTCGGTCTACTACGTGGATTACAAAGACTTGCAAATTACTTTGAAAACGCCGGGCGGCGTTTTCTACAGCGCCAATGGCGGTGAGGCCAAGAGTCAGGGGGTCGAGTTCTCGATTACCGCACGACCGCTGGCGGGCTTGAGCGTCTCCGGTTGGATCGACTACCAGAACGCCGTCCTGACACAGAATTTCCCCGGCAACAGTACTGCCTATGGCGTTTCCGGGAACCGGCTACCCGGGAGCGAGCGATTCTCCGGCAACATTGCGCTGGAGCAGGAGTTCGCGCTGTGGAATACCGCCACCGGTGTCATCGGGGGTTCCGTTAATTTCGTCGGTGACCGCACGGGGAACTTTCAAGCAACGGCGTTGCGGCAGGACTTTCCGTCTTACGCCAAAGCCGATTTGCATGCCGGCGTGAGATACCCATCCTGGACTGTGACGCTTTACGTCAACAATGTAGGCGATACCCGCGGTGTGCTGGGCGGCGGTCTGGATGCTGCGCCCATCTACTCATTCACCTTTATCCAACCTAGGACGGTGGGCCTCTCAGCGTCTCACGATTTTTAAAGTTCCATCCTAATCTCTTAAGAGGAATACTGTGTTCACATGGCAACGGCCTGGTCTACTTGGGCCTCGGCTAGCTGCCGTCGCGCTGCTCCTCTTAGACTGTCGCTTAGAGAAGGCCATGGCAACTCCGGACTTGCCTTGGGTAGCTCCGGAAACGGTTGGGTTCTCCGGCGAGCGACTGCAACGCCTGGATGCGATGTTGCAGAAGGAGTTGGATGAAAAGGAGTATGCAGGGATTGTGACTCTTGTGGCCCGACACGGGAAGCTCGTGCACTTGACAGCTCTCGGGAAAAGAGACCTCGCCAGCGGTGCGCCCATGCGCCCTGACACGATTTTCCGCATCTTTTCCATGAGTAAACCGGTCGCCGCCGCCGCACTGATGCTTCTTTACGAAGCAGGGAAGTGGAGTCCCAGCGACTCCATTGATAAGTTTATTCCCGCATTCGGCGCTCTGAAGGTTTACAAAGGAACTGATGCGGCCGGAAAGCTGCAAGTGGAGGACCCGGGTCATCTGCCCACCTTGCGCGAGCTTATGACCATGACTGCCGGATTCACCTACGGCTCAGACGCCACACCGGTTGACCAACTGTACTGGGACACTCAGCACCAGCACCTGTTTTTGAGTGGTTCGCTTGAGGCCATGATCGCCCGGCTGGCACAGATACCGCTGCTCTATCAGCCGGGAAGCCAATGGCATTATGGCGTTTCGGTGGATATTCAGGGCTATCTAATTGAGAAACTCTCCGGGATGAGCCTGCCGCAATTTATGCAGGAGCGTCTGTTCGGGCCGCTGCACATGACGGACACTGGGTTCTACGTGCCCGACACCAAGCGCGACCGTTTTGCCACGCTGTACAAGACGAATGCGCAAGGGGAGTTGATTCCAACGGACTATCGAAGCTACGGGTATCAGTTCGAAGAGGCACCCGCTTTACCGATCGCAGGCGGCGGTTTGGTCGCGACCGCTCGCGACTACTTCCGCTTTGCGCAGATGCTGTTGAATGGCGGTGAGTTGGATGGTGTACGGATACTAAGTCCCGCCTCTGTCAAACTTATTCTGTCCAATCATCTCGCCGAGTCATTACTGCCTGCAAACCCCAGTGCCAACCTGCAGCCCCAACCCGGCATCGGCTTCGGCTTCAATGGCTCGGTAGTCATCGATCCGGCGCTGGCCGCGACCCCGATGGGCAAGGGTAGCTACCAATGGGATGGTGCCGCTGGGACTCTCTTCTGGATTGACCCCACCAATGACCTCGTTTTCGTGGGCCTTGTCCAGCGACTCGGCCAGTGGACTCATGGCAGCGCCACGGCTGTACGTGACAATCTCGATGAGTTGTGTCGCGCGGCCACCTACCAGGCCCTAGTTCATCCCGATCGGTAAAGGTTTCTCGGCGACTGTACGGCGACTTTGACAACGACTAGACTGCCGGCCGGCCTTTCTCAGGGGAGGCCGATAGCAGAGGTTTAGTCGCTGCCCTCCGAGCGAGGGTGAGCTCCATTGCTCCGATAAGTCGTTATGGGATTACGCCGGACTCTGCGCGCAAACCAGCAGCCTCGACAGACATCGTCAGTCCTCTTTGCTTTCGCCCCCGAACCTCGTCGTGCGATCTCCGCGATGGGGATATTCATGGGCGTGTTGGCGGCAGGCATCGTCAGCCTTCACTCCGTCCGTGCGCTCGCGCAATCCGATAACGGCTCGCCTGCGATCACTCATCACACCGACTGGGCGCCTATGCGCGACGGTGTCCTCCTGGCTTCGGAAGTTTACCTGCCGAAGGAAATCCACGGCCGACTTCCCGTAGTCCTCATGCGGAGCCCTTACAACGGCGGCATGCCGGTGCCGTCCAAGTCGCTGCCGTCATTGGTTGCTCAAGGATATGTGGTCGTCAACCAGGACTGTCGCGGCACAGGCCGCTCGCATGGCGTTTTCAGGCCCATCATTCAAGAGCAGGCCGATGGCTACGATGCTGTTGAGTGGGCCGCTGCGCAACCCTGGTCGGACGGCAAGGTGGGCTTGTGGGGGCCTTCCTATTTGGGGCTGACCGTGATGCAGGCGGCCATCATGCATCCGCCACATCTAGTTGCGGCCATAGCGATGATCACAGGCTCCGACTACCACGATAACTGGACCTACGCGAATGGTGTCTTCGATCTCTGGTTTGATCTGAGCTGGGTCTCTATGCGGATCGATAACGATGTCTTCGGCCGGCAACTCATGAGATCCGGTATTCCCTGGTTCCAGGTGCAAGAGCGGATCAAGCAGGGCAAGCCGCAATCCGATCGGAACACGCTCGATAGGCCTAAGCGTGTTCCCTTGAGCGGGCTACCAGAAATGGCAACGGCCGCGCCGTTTTACGACGAATGGCTGTCGCATCCTTCCTACGATCGGTTTTGGTCCGATGTCGATCTAGAACGCCGGTATGGCGACATCAAAGTGCCCGTGCTGCTGACCGGCGGCTGGTACGATATTTTTTCTGTCGGGACCGTGAGGAACTTTCAAGGTTTGAGATCCCACGGCGGCTCGGCCGTCGCTCGCGAGCAAAGCAAACTTGTGATGGAGCCCACCTGCCATGGAAACTGCAATGAGACTCTAAAATTCGACGCCGATAGGTTTTACACCCAGCTTAATTCGCGGTGGTGGGACTACTGGTTGAAAGGCATTGACACCGGCATCGCCCGCGAGCCGGTGGTGAAACTGTTCGTGATGGTGCCGCCCCAGAGTGGCGATCACGACGCCGGATTCTGGACGAGTGCCGCCGAATACCCCTTGCCGGGCACGAAACGAGCGCGTTTTTACCTTGCCAGCCGGGGACATGCGAATTCTCGGCGCGGTGACGGGGTCTTGCGGACCGAGCTCTCCGCGACCGCAAAGTCCGATCAGTTTGTGTATGACCCCCACAATCCGGTGCCCACCTTAGGGGGCAACTTATGTTGTGGTGATCTGCTCCGGCCCGGGGTGTTTGATCAGTCCGAAGTCGAGCTACGCGATGATATTCTCATTTACAGCAGCGAGCCTTTAACTCAAGACCTGACGGTCATCGGTCCGGTTGCCGTTGAGTTTTGGGCCGCTTCATCAGCCCCTGACACGGATTTCAGCGCCAAGCTCGTGGCCGTACGCCCCGATGGGGTGGCCTACAACATCCTAGATCGAATCATCAACACTCGCCTGCGTCGCGGTTCGAAGTTGCCTCCCGAGCCCGCGGTCGCCGGCCGGCCGTATCATTACCGCCTTGAGCTCGGCGACACTGCAGTGCTCCTCAAGCCCGGGTTTCGCGTGCGCCTGGAAATCTCATCCTCGAACTTTCCGCACTTCGCACGTAATCCCAACACCGGCCGACCGCGTGCGACCGAACATGAATTCCGCAAAGCCACCCAGATAGTGACCCACGATGCCCAGTACCCATCGTTCCTCGAGCTGCCGCTGGCCACCCCTGTTCAGCACTGAGTTGATGCGAGAATTACGCATTCACGGCGGCCCTCGGGTTGCCGTGACCGCGGCCGTGACGGTCGCCTGTACCGCACTGTTGAGCGCTCCTGCGGCTCACGGTGCCGATACAGTCTCCGGCATTGCCGTCAATCCCGAACGGGAAGCCTATTACGGCGACCTGCATCTGCATACCAACTACTCCTTTGACGCCTACATGGAGTTTGGAGCTCAGGTCGACCCAGAGGGCGCATATCGCTTCGCGCGGGGTGGGCCGGGGAAATTTCTGGATCAAGTTGTCCCCCGGACCTCGCCACCGTTGGATTTCATGGCGGTCACCGATCACTCCGAGCTGATCGGCGTGCTCAACACCCTCGAGGATCCGACAAGTCCACTCTCGCAGAGCGAGATCGGCAAGGGATTTCGCGCCCATGACCCTCAAGTCGTGCGCCAACTGTTGCATTCTTGGATCTCGAAAGCCGGACCGCCTGGCGTGGATTCTAAAGCCCTGACCCAATCGGCTTGGCAGCGGGAGATCGATGCGGCAAATCACAACTATCAACCGGGCACCTTCACCACGTTCATTGCCTATGAGTGGACCGCAGCGCCCGGCGGGCAAAACTTGCATCGGAACGTGATTTTCCGCGGTGACAAGGCGCCAAGTCCCTTCACCGCGATCGACTCAAAGCGCCCTGAGGACCTGTGGACCTTTCTTGAAGGTATTCGTAAGGAGGGTTACGAAGTTCTCGCGATTCCCCACAACCCCAACGCCAGTAATGGGCTCATGTTCGATTGGATCGACAGTGACGGTAAGCCCATCGATGAGGCCTATGCCGAGCGGCGTGCGGCGAACGAGCCACTGGTCGAAATCTCGCAGAACAAAGGGCAGTCGGAAACCCATCCGGCGCTGTCTGGGAACGATGAGTTCTCCAACTTTGAGATCTTCGATTTCGCGCAACGCTTCCGCAAAGACCATTCCTCGAAAATCGAGGGCAGTTACGTGCGGGATGGCTTGGGGCGCGGCATCGAGATCGCTCAACGCAACGCGGGCGTTAATCCATTCAAGTACGGCTTCGTCGGCGGCAGCGACTACCACAACGGCTTGAGCGACTCGGCGGAGCGGGCTTTTGCCGGCTTCGAGTCGGCTATTGACCCTAACAAGATACCGGATCTCGACTTGTGGATGTCGCGCACCCTTGACATCGTGCCCGGTGAGCACGAGCAATTGACCGGCGAGATGTATGAGAGCGGCTCGGCTGGCCTCACCGGCGTGTGGGCAGAGCAGAATACTCGCGAGTCGATCTTCGCAGCACTGCGTCGCAAGGAGACGTTTGCTACTTCAGGTACGCGGCTGAAATTCCGTTTCTTTGGCGGATGGTCGTTCAAAGACGACCTGATGAAGAAGAAAGATTGGGTACGTGTCGCGTATCACGATGGCATTCCCATGGGTGGAGATTTGCCCGCAAAGCCAGCGGGTAAGGGCGGGCCGGGATTTCTCGTGTCTGCACTCAAAGACCCGAACGGTGCAAACCTCGACCGGTTGCAAGTGGTGAAAGTGTGGCTCGAGGGTGGCAAGCATGCCGAGAGAGTCTACGACGTTTCGCTTTCTAACGGGCGTAGAGTCGACCTAAAGACCGGTAAGGCCCCGGCCGTGGGTAACACTGTCGACCTCCACACTGCGACCTATACCAACACAATCGGCGCTACTCAACTGTCGGCGCTTTGGCGGGACCCTCAATTCGATCCTAAAGTTCCGGCGGTATATTACTTGCGTGTGCTCGAGATCCCAACGCCTCGCTGGTCCACTCTGCTGTCAGTCAAGCGGGGCCAACCCTTGCCGCAAGGGGTTTCCCCGACCATCCAGGAGCGTGGCTGGTCTTCGCCGATTTGGTACGTTCCCGCGGCAGAGCCACATCGGTGAGTCTCGGGTAAGGTTCTCTAGCTGCTGGACGGCGTGGGTTCGCGTCAACCTCGTCTTGCCTACCGCAACGAGCAAGTCGAAACGATTCGCGAGTCGCAAGTGGGAGACCGCAAGTTGGCTACCTGCTCGATGAATTCTTGACGGACGCGAGCAGCGGTCACAACATTGTGGCTACGGTCCATCTCGAAGCGGGCGCCATGTATCGTGACAGTGGGCCAGAGGCATTGAAATCCGTTGGGGGAGGTCGAATTCGCCAATGGCGTCGCCGCGATGGCAGCAAGTGGACGTTCTTGGCCACTCCACAAGCGTCATCTGAGCAACTGGCAAGAGAATGGAAGCCTTACGTGGAGACTTGCATCGAAGCGTTCGGGGCCCATCGGTGTATGTTCGAGAGTGACTACCCGCCCGGTTCTAGCAGCTGTACGTATCCCGTGCTGTGGAATACCTTCAAGCGCCTCGCCTCCGGTGCTTCGAAGGAGGAAAAGGCCGCGCTCTTTAGCGAGACTGCCCGACGTGTCTACCGGCTGGTGATCTGACAACGACCCCGTTGGCGGGGTCGAGAATCGTGCTGCCGGTACTTCGGGGGGATTCTTTCCAATGCGAAAGGTCTCACCTCGATTAGCCCAAACGGCATGAACCCCTCCCCCGCTGGGCTATCGCAACTGACCCGTTTACCGCCACGCCTTCGCCTGGGCACGTCCGTTGTCTGTAGCTCACATGTGAGCATCATGCGGCGTCCCGTTTTCCTCGACGACATTCGCTGTCCAACCCAGTCGCGCGTTATTGTGGGTTACTTCCTGCGAATGGAAACGGTAGCTTATGAAGAGACCGCTGCTCGCTTTGATGTTCGTGAGCCTCAACGTGGCAGACCATCCGGCCGCAGCCCTTGATACTTGGACGCTCGATTCTGGACCGATCGATGTGCAGCGGTATGTTGGCGAAACTGTCGCAAATGGAATGATCGGCATCGTTTCGGGACCGGCGCCTTTTGACATCACACGAGTGCTCCTGAATGGAGCGTTTGACATCACGGAACCCGGTGGCGTGAGTGTCCTGTTCCCCGTGTTTAATCCACTGGCGCTGCATTTGGCGATTGATGGGCAGGTGGTTGACAAACCTGAGCAAGTACAGAATTTTCATCAGCGGTTGGACATGCGTCATGCCGTGCTCACCAGTTTCTTTGATTACCAAGGCAAAGCGACGGTGACGTACACCCTGCGCGCATTGCGGCAGTTACCCTACTCTGGACTGCTCGAGGTGACCGTACAGGCGAAGCGCCGGATTGAAATTGAATCATTAAGCGGTATTGAAGCGCCGGGCGCGCTGATCAACATTCAGCAATTCGGGGGAAAACTTGATCCAAACATGGTGGTGGCCATGGGACAAAGCCCCACCGGTGCCGTAACGGTGAGCGCTGCGAACCGAGTGATTTTAGATCGCTCGATCGGCGGCTCCTCCTGTGCGGCAATGACTTCATGCGCCAACGAGCCAAAAGATGCATCAGGACTCACTCCCCTGAGAGAGGCCGCACGAGTGCGCATGGTGCTTAAGGAGACCCTTGAACCTGGGCAGAGCTACCATTTTGCGGTTGTAGGCTCAGTGCTTACATCGGCGAACGTTGACGATCCGCTGAATAACGTGCAGCGCATTACTCGCTTTGCCGAGCTGAAGAGCAGCCAAAAGCTCATCGACGAGCATGACAAGGGCTGGAGCCAGCTCTGGTCCAGTGACATCCAGATTCAAGGGGATGACGCCAGCCAGCGGGATGTTCATAACATGCTGTATCACCTTTATTCCTATGGGCGTGAGGGAACGGGCTACAGCATTCCCCCCATGGGGTTGACCGGCCTCGGCTACTCCGGGCATATCTTTTGGGATGCGGAAGTCTGGATGTTTCCCGTGTTACTTGCGCTGCAGCCTAAAATCGCGGCATCAATGCTTGATTATCGATACAACCGACTTGATGCAGCCAAACACAATGCTCTTCAGTATGGCTATCGGGGAGCTTTATTTCCGTGGGAGAGCGCTGCGAGCGGAAGCGAAGAGACTCCTATGTGCTGTATGCCGTTCGAGCAGCACATCACCGGTGATGTAGCTCTCGCTGCATGGAACTATTATCGAGTGACGCGAGATGCCACCTGGCTTCGTCAGAAAGGCTACCCAATTTTGCAGGCGACTGCGGACTTCTGGGCGAGCCGCGTAGAGCGCAATGGTCCTGGTCACTACGACATTACGCATGTCGTGGCAGCCGATGAATATGCGTCGGACGTTGATAACGATGCGTTCACCAATGCGGTGGCCCGGGCGAACCTCGAGTTTGCAACAGCGGCTGCTCGAGTCCTTAAGGTGTCAGCCAATCCGGATTGGATGCGCGTGCGTAATAACATCCCGATTCTTCACTTCCCGAATGGCATTGTTCGTGAGCATGCAACCTACCATGGCGAGGAGGTTAAGCAGGCTGACGTCGCTTTGTTGGCGTACCCGCTCCGTGAGGTCACCTCTGAGGAGGCCATCCGGAACAATCTTGCGTACTATAAACCTCGCATTCCCGGCGGGCCTGCGATGACGAAATCAATCTGGGCGCTCTTGTACGAGCGTCTCGGTTCGCCGGAGGACGCGTATGCAATGTTCAAGGAGGGATATGAACCTAACTTGCAGCCACCGTTTGGTTCCTTCGGAGAAGAAGCCGGCCACGGCGAAGTCTACTTTGCGACCGGTGCGGGCGGGATATTGCAGACTATGATTTATGGCTTTGGCGGGCTGGAGATTACGGACCCAGGTTTCGTACAGAGACCCACGAAGCTGCCTGCGGTCTGGAAATCAATCACGCTGACGGGAATAGGACCTCACAATCAGCGTTATGGGGTTAAGACAGCGCGGTGACAGCGACATCGCGAGTCTCTTCCCCATGGCGCATCCCCGGTTAGAGGAGGTTTTGCGGGGTCCGCAGAAAGCGCGCTGCGGCACCGACAATAAGAATGCGACACATTAGTCCACCTCGCATTCACCAATGATCTGTTCATATGTCTTGCGCGCGTGGTCGAAAGCTTCCGCTGCCGATGAGCGCTCGCTGTCACGCATGAAGGGGGACTTAACCTCCCATACCTTATCCACGCACGCGCGACACCACTGCGCGCTGCGCTTGGAGGCACGGATTGGTTTGCCGCCAACCCTGACAAACACCGGATGAGTATGGGATGACGGAAATATCCGTAAGGCGAGCCAGGAGCTTCGCGCAATAGAGGTTTTAAACTTGATAATATGGGGTGTTCCGTCGGCGACCAATGACGCCTTGTCCACCGCGACACCGTTAACGATAAGTTCGACGGGCACGGTACGCGTCATGTCAATGCGAGCGCGTTCTAGATGCCAACCATTGTACCCATGTTTGATCGATTCCATATCGGCCGGAATTTCCGGTTCCAGCCTCGCAGCCACTAAGCTTTCAACTTCCACCGTTCCCGAATGACTCAGACTGAGGTCGCCTTCGCCATTGCGGCGGCCATTCACCTTAAAGTCCAAAAAGTGACTGCGCCCGTCTCCACAATACAGCCGCCCTTGCTCTAGCCCGCGAACCCAGGCCTCATAGCCCTTGTCATCGATCGGACGGTGGTCGAGACGCACGTAGCTGCGACCCACACCCACTCGTTCTGCGGTAATGCAGGGGTAGTCCGTCTCACCGATGAGCGCCATGCGGAACCCGCTGTTCATCATGTGATACCAAGCATTCAATTCTGCCACTGGATTGGTGTCGCAACCGGAGATGAAGTTCACCAAGCCATGCGTTACGTCCATGATCGCCTCCTGGGCACCGTTGCCGTCCATGGGCGGTATCTCATAGTTAGGGAGATCCACAGAATCCACTACTAGGCCACTACCACAATGAGCGTAGCCGCCCAAAGCCCCTTGCGATTTGGCCCATTGCAATATCGGCAAGTTCCATGAGGGCCAATCTTCGAGAATTTTAGTCCCTGGGTAGTCCTGATCCTTGAGGCGCAATAAAACCAGATGTCCGGCATGACTGGAGGGAAAGCCCGACACTTCCACATCGTAACGCAAAAGGCTTTCTGTATCCTCGGGCGTCGGATGGGGCTGCAGGGAAACTTCGTTCGCAACCTGCAGCTCCGGATGCTCAAGGTCTGCCGGTGGACTGACCGCATGGCCCGTGAAGAACTGCTTTTGATAGTACCAACTCGGCGCCCAGCTCAGCACGTCGCCGACCGCAAGTCCTTCGCCGCGTGCCTGGCGGATTAGGGTCTCGGGTGACACACCTTCGGTTGGAACCGAGTAATGTGCACACCCCCCGCCATGAATGTGGGTATCACCGGAGTACCAGCCCCACTTAGCGGGATCGATCCAGCGTTGGAGCTTTACTTCGATAAAGGTATGGCTAGCATCGATACTAACCTTCTGCACACCGTGGAGATATTCCGGGCCTCGCTTACTGTCTACCGTGTACTCTCCGTCAGGCAATAGCAGGGTTTCCCCGTCGGCACGATAGATTTGTGGCTGGAAGTAAAGATCGGGCGCTACGCGCATAGCCTGGGGCGGATACACACGGTCCTGTCGATCTTTGACGGTCAGCGATGCGACACATCCGCGACCGTCAGCATCGTGTACCGCCAAGGTCACCGTGCGCGACGGCACACACTCGAAATCGAGCTCGCGATGCCCATTGTCATAGGGATACTCGCCGGACTTTGGGAACGTATAGAGGATGAATCGGTCACTGCGGCGCCCTGCGTGTCGGCTGAACAGCTCAATGATGCGATACTCGACGGGAACCCCCGAAAGTTGAACTGCTTTTTTGGTAGATCCTCTGACATCAATAGAGTTTGCCTCGTAAAGTTGCGACAACAGCCACATCTTTTCGATGAGGGGTCCCTTGTTCAGGCGATCCGCCATGTGAGCACGAGCTGCGCTCGTGAAAGACATCATGCTGCCAGGCCCTTGCGACCGAGAAGCAAAGTTGATGTTGCTCACTCGTCCGGTGGGATTTGCGATGCGCACCAGAAACATTCGCCAACCTTGCTCAACAAGTGTCCTTTGCGCTCCACCCATTGCGACCTGCCCTGTTCCATCCGCATCAATAGACAAGCGGGCTAACGTATAGCGATCGAGGATTCTATCCGCGGCTGCCACCGATGCCGCATCGCCGGCTCTTGCGAGGCTATCGATCTGAGCGGCGTCTGCTGGGACAATGGGCGCACCAAGCTTATCTAGCGCTTCAAGCGCACGTTTCACTCCCGCGAAATAGGGCTGCGGAGCAACGCTACTCGCGGTTTCGGCCCACGCCGGACAGACCACCGACCCCGCTGCTGCCCCCACGAACGCCAAGATTCGGCGGCGAGAAATCTCTAGTTCATTGCTTCCCACAGATTCCACCTTACGTTTCGAAATCCCGTAATCGCGCTGTAAATCAACGGTTGAACCCGATCGGACATTCGCCGAGGCAGGTGATGTGTTTTGACCGACCCTCGTCTAAGTGTCAGTGTTCATTTGGGCCGTGTGCGGTACCGAATGCGGTGCGGGATGCTCGCGTTCGTATTCATGCCACGCGGCATCGACCGGTCCACGGGCCGCGGTCATAACGCCCCCGCCGTTTGCCATAGCGTTAGTTTGCCGGACCCACCGGTCGGAGGTCTCCACCTGCCAAGAGACTCGGTTTATTACGGGATCGCAAACACGCGGGAATCCTCGGATGGTTGGTTGGATTAGGCTGCCTCCGCGCGAGCTCACCTTGGGGTGGCAGGTCTTTAGTTTCCTTCGATTGCAAACTCAGCTTGCCTTCGGTGAGCGCCGGCCACTCGTTCAGAATCTATCTGTTGTACGCACTTCGCTCGTAGACGAATGGGCGCTCGGGCATCCAGAATACATCGCCTACCTCGATGGCCAGGAATATATACCAGATTTGCCGTCGGATTGAACGCCATCGGTTGCCAGAGATGGCCGCCCACTGTGGAGGGAAACACCACCCGTGGCTTGTGGTGAGCATAAGAATAGATTGTCTGCGCCCGAGGGACTGCGCACCTTCGAGCTCAGCACTTCCCCGTTGCAGATGCCAAAGTAAGCTTTGTATCGTAGGCCATGCCATCCCAGCCGGTGCCCCGAGGCCCGCATCCCAGTGCGCCGGACAGCACTAGCGGTGCGCAGGGAGAAGGTCGTCGACAGGCGGAAGAATGCCCTCAGTCTGTCGACTTCATGCGCGTATGCGTGAGCTCTTTGGCACGCCCCGCAGCAGAAACTCCATTTGGTCCGCGAGAATCTTACGATTGCGGAGGATGAACGCTTCGTACCGATTCGGGGCGTACGGTACGTAGTGGAGCTTCATGCCAGCGGCCTCCGGGGTACGGTTGGCCTTGCGGCGGTTGCAAGCCTTGCAGGCCGCTACAAGATTCCTCCAGGAGTCGGCACCACCCTTCGAGCTCGGGATGATGTGCTCCATGTCGAGTTCATCAAACTCAAAGCGTTGCGCGCAGTACGCGCAGACGTAGCGGTCTCGAGCGAGCAACATCTCCTTCGTGAGCGTTGGCACGTGATCGAAGTGGCGGACAATGAAGGCCTTGCCGTTGATTGCGATGATCGAGCTCGCGCGGATGAGCGATCGCCTGCCCGTTGATCGCTGCGTTCCACCTCGAAGTACAAACTCGTTCGCGCCGATGGCCCAGGCGACCATGTCGGTCGCGTAGTAGCGTGCAGCGTCGCGCACGCTGATCCACCGGTGCGGAGCGCCGGCGACATCGAGCGCGAGAATGTGCGGACTCATCGGATGCTCCTTATGGTTGAGCAGCGGCGAAATGCCGATGCAGTTGGTGTTCGTGCAGGATGGATTTGAACCATCGATAGCCGGCTTATGAGGCCGGTGCGTTAGGCCACTTCGCCACTGCACGGAAAAAGTGGGTAGCCGCTGCCGGAGTTGAACCAGCAACCTCTCGATTATCGGTCGAGCGCTCTTGCCGGCTGAGCTAAGCGGCTGTCGGCAAACAAACAGGGGTCTCGACGTTGCGATTTGAACGCTAAGCCGCATCGTCGCTGACTCAGCGTCCGAGACGGCGTGATACACGCATGCTCTCATGGGGATTCGAACCCCAGTCCTCTCTGTGAAAGGGAGAGATCCTGACCGCTAGACGATGAGAGCGAAAACGTGTGATTCCTACTTCGTAACGGTGAACTGGCGCCGCGTGCGGGAATTGAACCCGCGGCCTCTCGCTCGACAGGCGAGTGCTCTACCATTGAGCTAACACGGCACGGAGGTTGGCTGAGGCTCCAGGATTCGAACCTGGGTTCTCCCGTCCAAAGCGGGATGTCCTACCGCTAGACGAAGCCTCAAGAACGTGTGGGCTCGGAGGGGATCGAACCTTCGCCATCCGGTTAAAGGCCGCCTTTGGGCTACGAGCCTGGGTACTGCATCAACCCTTGATGCACATTACTTGCTTCAAGGTATGCACAACATCGACAAGTTGGGACTGCGCCGCCATTACGGCGTCGATATTCTTGTACGCACGTGGGATTTCATCGAGCACGCCTTCATCCTTGCGACACTCGACTCCAGAGGTCTGCTCTGCGAGGTCCGCCAGAGTGAATGCCCGCTTCGCAGCGCTGCGAGATAACCGCCGACCTGCACCGTGAGAACACGAACAATACGAGTCTTCGTTGCCCTTCCCACGCACAATGAACGACTTAGCGCCCATTGAGCCCGGAATGATGCCGAGCTCGCCCCGACGCGCCGATACCGCACCTTTACGCGTCACCCAAATCTGCTGGCCGAAATGCTCCTCGACCGAGGCATAGTTATGATGACACTGGACCGCATTTTCGAACGTCGCGATCTCGAGGCCAAATTCTTCCCGGAGTGCCTTTAGCACCGCATGCAGCATCAGCGCACGATTGTGAGCTGCATAGTCTTGAGCCCAACGCAATCCCTCGATGTACATCTCGAACTCGATCGTTCCTTCATCGAGCCACGCCAGATCCCGATCTCGTAGCCGACGTTCCTTACGTTCCGCAATCTCGCGCGCCATACTGATCGCCGTTTCGCCGATCGTCTTCCCGATGTTGCGTGAACCGGAATGTAGCATTACCCAAACCGCGCCTGATTCGTCGAGACAGAGCTCGATGAAATGGTTGCCTCCGCCGAGCGTTCCGAGTTGCCTGAAGACCCGCGGCGTATCGTATTGACGAATCACATCGAGAATTTTGAGCTTGCTGAACTGATCGGCGAGCTTCTTTCCCGTGTTGGCTAGCTGTGTGCCGCGCAATCCGTCTCGCCTTGGGTTGAACACTTCGTCGTGCGACCCAAAGCCAACGGGGACAAGGGCTTCAATGCGCGAGCGTAAGCTCGCGAGTGAGTCCGGCAGGTCTTTGGAGGAAATCTCCGTGCGCACCGCCGCCATACCGCACCCGATATCGACTCCGACCGCGCTCGGAATGATCGCAGCCTTCGTGGGAATGATTGAGCCTACAGTCGCACCCTTGCCGACGTGCACGTCCGGCATCACGGCAACGTGGCCCGCCAGAATTGGGAGCGCTGCGATGTTACGCAGCTGTCCAACCGCTTCCCACTCGACTTCGACACCAGAGGTCCATGACCTCAGGTTGTCGATCTTCGTCATTTCCTCGAGACTCATTGTCATTCTCCTATTGTGCCGAAAATCGGGTGTCGATTGCCGGACTCGAATCGCTATAACTGGAGCGGATGGCGGGGATCGAACCCGCGACCTCAACGTTGGCGACGTTGTGCTCTACCGCTGAGCTACCTCCGCAAATTTCAGAGCAAACAACATCCTCACGCTTTCACGTGCTTCTAAAATCTTACTGCCCCTGGGCTCTCACCCTCACTTCGCAACGGCCCGACATCGCGTGTTGGACGCGCATGCGAGCCCGCGCCCGGCGAAAACCAGCGCGCAGTTGCGATGCAAGGGTGAGAGCCCTTGATCGAATTCCTAGTTGTTAAACAGCGTCCTGTCCGAACAAGCGGCACAGGGAACCGTACGCGTGAGCGCACAAGTCCTGTCGAGGGCTTTACCTCGCGGCCGGGACACTGTTTGGGTGGTTTTTCGCCGGCTCTGAGAGAGATCTCAGGTGGCTAGGCTCCCTGGGTGCCCCGTCCGGCTTGCGCCTTCGGGGCAAAGAGCCCTAAAGGCGGTTACCGATTACGTTCGGTCTCGAAGTCGCGATGATGTTTCGCGACCCCAAGCGAGCCGCTACCCAGAATCGACGGGCAGCCGAGCGCATGGCGATTTGAATCGCGTCGCGTTCTTTGCATAGCTGTTCCGTTGATCGAAGGCATTTCAGTCAGACTTTACTAAAGCGGCGCTGGGCCGCGGGTTTGGAGTGGGACAAGAATAGCACGAGATACTGACTATGCAACTGGAACTCGATCACGCCGCAGGACCTCACAAGATACGCCGAGAGTCGGCTGTTACTCGCGCGGGTCTCGGCTTTCCAATGCAGCGGGGCATGGTCATGCCAGGTGGCGTTTGCTGGTTGTCTGCTTCGACGGTCACATCAGTCAGGGGGGGCCGAGCGCTCCTCATCTAGAAAGTGGTGACGCCCAGAGCTGATCCGGGTGCCTCCGGCCCGACCCATGCGGGCACTGGTCATTGCGACTGAGCTCTTCCTCGCCGTGAAGAAGCCCGGGGTATATTCCCTGTTAGGTTATGGATGGGGTGGTCTCTGGCGAATCACAATATCGTCCCCACGTCTCTCGATCGTGAGGTCGTGTTCGTGTGAGAGCAGGCTGATGAACGATTCCGCGTCATCCGCGTCGAAAGTTCCGCTGTAGTGGTGTGAGCCCGGCGCGATGCCATCAATGCGAAGCGGCATCGATCTGCGGTAACGATTGAACTCCTCCACAACGTCCTCTAGCGACGTGCTTTCGAAAATCAGTCGTCGCTGTCGCCAGGCGACCGTGTTAGCTGCTTCTGCACTGGGGAGGTGCTCGATCGCGCCTTTCGGCGACACGCGTACGCTATCGCCGGCTGTAAGCATAGTCGGTGGGAGGTCCTGTCTGCGCGTGACCGAAGGCAGTGTCTTCGTGTCAGTACCCTTGCTGCTCGATATTTGAACCTTGCCCTCGATCACTACAACTTGAATGCCTGCCGTTCGATGGGTGACATCAAATTGTGTTCCCACCGCCTGGACTGTGACGTCATGGGTATGAACCCTAAAAGGACGCCGTGCGTCGTGTGTAGCGTTGAAAAGGGCTTCGCCGTCCAGCAACTGGACATCGCGGGACGAATTCGTTAGCCGTACCCGAACGTGCGATTTCGCGTTGAGATAAACCAGCGATCCGTCAGCCAGACTGATCGTGCGTTGCTCACCAACGTCTGTCGTGTAGCGTTTCCATTGAGACAGATCGGTATAAACCCACAGTGCAGCCACCACGATGGCGAGAACGGCTGCCGCCATCCATCCAACCCTGCGTGCCGTTTCATCCGGGCCGCGTACCATTCTTTTAGAGGAGGCCTGAAACTCAGTCACCTGAGGCGAGATTTGTGCGAGTAGGGCGCTTTTGTCGAAGTCCGCCGCGTGCAGCACGCCGCGCGCTTCGCGTGACAAGGCGAGTAGTTTCAGAAACTCATCCATGTGTCGCGGCGATTCAGTAATCCATTGCATGAAGGCCGGATATTCCTCTTTACGCTCCATCCGTAGCACCTCGAGCCATTCCGCGGCCCGATGCACGGTGAGCTTTTCAATCTGTCGTTGCACACTCATTTGCGACGCTCCTTGTGGGCCCAGTAGTCACCCAGAATCAACTTCAACTTCGCGCGCGCATTCGTGACATAGGCTGAGACAGTATTACGCGAGAACCCGCTGGCGTTGGAGGCTTCCTCGTAGGACATTTCTTCGCCATCAACCAATAACCAGGCTGTAAGGTGATTCTTGGGCAGTTTCGATAGCGCATTCAATATGTCCTCGCGCATTCCGACCTGCTCCGTGGTCTCCCCTCGTGAATTGGGGTCAGCCGCTGCCGCAGCTTGGTCAGCGAGATCCGAGTCAATGGTCACATGGGTGTGACGAGCGTCGTACAGGGATTCACGGACCACGTTTGCCGCGATGCCAAGCAGAAAACCCAAGGGATCGCGTACAGTGTCCTGGTCATCCGCACACTTGCGTAGGAAGCGCGCGAAGACCTCTTGCGTGAGGTCTTGTGCCTCCTGTGGACGACGCAGCCGCCGCATCAAATAGGCATGCAGCAAGGCGGAATAACGCTCGATATTCCACCCGCTGGCCAACGGCTTAGGGTTTGCCGGTGGGATCTTGTTCATGGTCAAAAACGTGCCCTTCTACGACGGTCAAGTGACGCTATGGGCCAAAATGCGTATCAAAGGTGCGATCCCGAGCTGCACCCATCAAATATAAGTGAGACTTTCCGCCAATTCTCATACTTTTTTTCTGATATGAGTTTTCCGGGTATCCGCCACTTTACCAGTCAAGAGGGCATTGGATTGCCAACTCCAAGCCAGGACGGCATGGGCGCGACAACGGCACAAGCTGGGGATACTAGACCATGAACACGTTCGCTCGAGTTGCCCTTGTGGGCATCCTCGCAGTTGGCAGCGGCATGAGCATAGCGGGAAGCTCGGTGCCGGACCGCATCACCTTCGCGATCGAAAGACAGCCGCTGGCGCAGGCGTTACAGGTGTTTGCGAAGCAGACGGGATTGCAGGTATTACGCCGGGATGAAGAAGTTCCGATGCAGGGGGTGATGGCTCCGAGGATAGAGGGGCAGTTTTCTGTAAAGCAGGCGTTAGAGCGCCTGCTGGCCAATACGGGATTTACCTATCGGTTCGTCAACGATAAGACAGTGTGGATTGAGGCAGCCGCCCTACCCACGGCCACTGGCGCTGGGACAACCGGCTCTGTTGGAACCAACCCAACCTCTATCCTCCTCTCCCAGGCTGACGCATCTGACAAAACCAAAAATACGGTCTCTTCAGGAGCGCCACCTTCATCTAAAGAAGAAGAGGGAGCCAGGCTCGAAGAGATCGTGGTCACGGCGGAGAAGAGGGCTGAACGCGCCCAGGATGTACCTGTCGCTTTGACAGTCCTGGACCCCCAGATCCTCGCGGAAAACGGCCAGCGTCGGCTGCTGGATTATTTCGCAGACGTACCCGGCTTGAGTGTGACGAGCGCTGGAGGCGGCGAGCACTACGTGACGATTCGGGGCCTGAGTGCCGGCGTCAGTCAGAATCCGACGACCGCGACCGTAGTCGATGACGTGCCAGTGGGTTCAAGCACTTTTCTTGCTTTCGGCATGTTCACAGCCCCAGACCTCGATCCGAGCGACTTGGCTCGCATCGAGGTGCTCAAAGGTCCCCAAGGGACACTGTATGGGGCCGCCAGCCTCGGCGGCCTTCTCAAGTATGTGACCGCGGACCCGTCGTTCACCGCCTTCAACGGGAGAGCTGAAGCGAGTGGCGTCGATCTTCCCGACGGTGGCGCGGGCTATACGGCACGCGCCGCCGCAAACGTTCCGGTATCCGATAACTTCGCGATCAGGGTCAGTGGTTTTGCAAGGCGCGATCCCGGCTTTATCGACAATGTGACGACGGGGCAAACAAATGCAAATTCGGCGGACGTGTACGGTGGTCACGTCTCTGCGCTGTATCGTCTATCAGAGGATCTCTCGCTGAAGCTGAGCGCGCTGATCCAAAACAGCAACGGCAATTTGTCTTCGCAGGCAAATTCAAACAGCCTAATGCAATTTACTCAGGGTGATCTCGATCAGACTGGCTTGCGAGGCGCTAACCGCTACGACACGCGCTGGCAACTCTACACGGCGACAGTGAACGCCAAACTGGCAGGCGTCGATCTCGTCTCACTGAGCGGCTATAACATTAACACGCTGTACGGTAGAACTGACTTCAGCAGTTTCTTATATGCTCCTTTCTTTCCGCCGGGGACCTATCCTTTCCCCGGCGCTCTTGGGTCCACGGGAGATTCTTACTACCACACAGAAAAATTCTCACAAGAGATACGCATCTCCTCGTCAGTGCATTCGTGGTTGGATTGGTTGGCAGGTGGCTTCTATACGCATGAGGTAAGTCCGAATGCGGTGCAGAATCTCTATGCAAACGACTTAAGTACCGGGGCGCCAGCAGGTGTACTAGCTGCCGAGAACTATTGGGTGACGTTCTCCGAGTACGCCGTCTTCGGCGACTTGACTATTCACTTCACGGACCGTTTGGATTTGCAGGTCGGAGGACGTCAAAGCTGGAACAAGCAGATCTACAACGCCGTGGATTCCGGACCGGCTAATGCGCTCTTTTACCCGCAGGTGCCATTCGTGCAGCCAACGGGGTATATGACCGGGAGTCCCTTTACCTATCTTGTTACACCGAGATTTATGATTTCTCGGGACCTCATGATCTATGCTCGAATCGCGACCGGCTACCGGATTGGCGGTCCTAACATTGTTACGGGACCGGGTGCATCAACAGCCAATATCCCTTCTGAATACCAACCCGACAAGACAAAGAACTACGAAATAGGCGTTAAGGCAGACCTGTTCGAGCATCTTCTGAGCCTCGATGCCGCAGCCTACTACATTGACTGGAAGGATTTTCAACTAGGCGTTTTTGTCCCTGCAGGATTTGGCTATACGACCAACGCCGGTGATGCGAAGAGCGAGGGCCTGGAGCTTTCGGTTACCGCACATCCCATTAAAGGTCTGACTCTTACCGCTCAGGCCTCAAGTAGCAATGCGGTGCTGACGCAGGATCTTCCGCCAGAAACGGTGGCCGCGGGCGCCTATGGTCTCGCGGGCGCTCGGCTTCCTTACAGTATCAAGTTTTCCGGTGGCTTGTCTGCTAACCAGGATGTTTTCCTGACCCATGATTGGGTGGGTTTTTTCGGGGGCGCCTTCAATTATGTGGGCTCTCGTCCTTATGAGTTCGCTCCTGCACCGCCGCCCACCTCCCGCATTTGGTTTCCCTCCTATACGGAACTTGATCTGCGTACCGGGGTGCGCTCCCCGTCATGGCTCATCAACCTGTACGCGAACAATGTCGCTAACCGACGCGGTATCGTCGGCATCGCGCAGTCAACTAACCTTGGTAACACGGGTGGTTATCTCACGACAGTGATCCAGCCTCGCACGGTGGGGCTCAGTGTCGCCAAGATTTTTTAGGTGGTGTGACGTGAATGAGAACTTGAGGGACCGGGTTTTCAGTGCTGCAGGAGAAGATGAGGGTGGGCCCCTCGGAGCCAGGCGTGCAGAAGCGGGCTCCAAACCACGCCAGTGCTGCTGTGGTACCGAAAGGGCGCGGTGGTGAACGACTGTCGAAAAGTCGGTCCGAAGAGGCCGGCAGGTGAGAGTTGAGAAGGCGAACGAAAGTAAACCGACCGATGACGCATCGAAAATGTCTTCAGACGCTGTCGGAACCGCAAGGTGCACTTAACTTGCGGGAGAAGCTGGGAGAGAGGTCTGCTGATCGACCCAGCGGCAGCCGGTGTGGAGGCGGCGCGAGCTCAGCTCAGGGCTTTTCTTGCGGAACACGTGAAGCTGACAGGTGATGTGTAGAGAAACGACAAGTGGGAAGACCACGAGGAGGAATATCGATGCGCCTGTCAGCGGCGGAGTCACTGATATGAGCGATGAAGCGCCAGTAATAGGCGTGGAGCAAAGCAGTGGCGTCGTTCGGTCGAAGGATCAGGTCAACTCGGTAACGAGGACGAGCCCGTGACATCGACCAAGCCTTTCGACATATCCAAGAGGCTGGGGGTGAAACTCCCCCGGCCTACTGACCTCGCGACGTACACGAACGAAGGCATCTTCCCTATTGATTGAGAGAAAGGGGATATGCGCACAGGCAGGAATTCCCTTAGCGGCCTCTTTCTGGCGAGTCTTTTGGGGACAAGCACGAGCCATATCGGAGTGTTGGCAGCAGCCAGCCCTGAGAAAATCATTATCGATACTGATATTGGTAGTGATATCGACGACGCGTTTGCCGTAGCGCTGGCGCTCCAAACTCCGCAAGTGCACATTCTAGGCATATCGACTGTGTCGGGGGACACATCAGCGAGAGCGAAGATCTTGGATCAGATGCTTGGAGTATCCGGTCACGGCGATATCCCGGTAGCTGCGGGCAGTCCTACGCCTCTCCAGTCGTCTACCGGCACCACGTCGTCCTCTGCCTTCTGGATCGGTCGCCAGAGTCGTTTCGGTGAGAAGGGGGCCTTCGCGAAGGCCACGCATCCGACGGCCGTCGCGTTCATTCTCGAGCAAATTCGTCGCTTTCCGGGAGAGATTACGCTGGTGACCATCGGGCCACTCACGAACGTTGGGGCACTCATCGATAGCGACCCACAAACCTTTCGCAGGCTCAAGCGAGTCGTGATGATGGGCGGCTCTATGAGGTCAGGATATGCCTTACCGGGAGAGCCGACGAACGGACCCTCGGCAGAGTACAACATCGCCGCGGATATTCCTGCTTCAAAAAAGCTGTTCCATTCCGGCGTCCCCATCTACGTCATGCCGACCGATTCAACATGGCAACTCAAACTCGATGAAGTAAAAAGGGATGCCCTATTGACGCAAGGTACCCCCATCACCAACTCGCTGGGCTTGCTATACCTCATGTGGGGCTTTGAGACGCCCATTCTGTGGGATGCCATGGCGGTCGGTTACGTAGTGAAGCCAGAGCTCTGTCCCGTGGAACCGATGCATATTGTGATCGATGACAAAGGCTTCACCCGAGCAGAGCCCGGCCAGCCCAATGCCCAGGTCTGTCTGCATTCCGACACCGAGTCGTTCTTCCACTTCTACTTATCACGGTTCTAGGAAGTTGACGTTCTCAAAGGATGCGGGAGAGGAGTCTACGTGAGAATGATGGCAACCGGCTGTGAGTTCCAACACTATCGTTGTCCCGGCCGTCTTGCACCCCAAGGGGACGCAGGCGGCGTTTGTACGAGACACCATCCGTCAGCGCCCAAGGCGCGATATGACCAAGGAGTGATCTTGTTGCGAAGGCTGCGATGTTTCAGGTGATGGCAATCGACACGTTTTCTGTGGCGACATTCCATTCGGAGTCAATCAGATGGCACACGCCGCGTAATTCGAAGCGAGGGCACGTATTCTATGAAGCGCCGGGAATTCCTGATGAGAACGGGAGGGGCCTTGGCCGCTCCGGTAGCGCTGACTTCCGAGATCACATCGGCCACGAGTAGCTCAGCCAATGCGACCTCGCCGGATTCACCTGCGTCTGTAACTCCCTCTTGCACTCAGAGCCGCTCATTCAATGGACGGTACGAGGGCGAGTACCTTAACCAGATCGCCTTTCCGCTGGGTGGCATCGGCGCGGGCATGTTCTGCGTGGACGGAAACGGTGCGTTGACGAAGTTCTCCTTTCGTCATCGACCTGAGTTGGAGCGCGAGCGCCGTGTGTTCGCCGCGATTTCGATCAAAGGTAGAACGGATCTGGCACGCGCGCTCGAAGGACGGGTGCCTGCGTGGAAGCTGCGTCCCCAATTTCCGGATCAAGATGGCATCAGCTGTTGGGGATTGCCGCGCTTTCACGAAGCGCGATTCGAGGGCCGATTCCCATTTGCCACGGCTAGCCTTTCGGACCCTGAGCATCCCCTCCAAGTGACGTTGACTGCGTGGAGCCCGTTCTCTCCAGGTGATGCTGACAACGCGAGTCTTCCTGTTGCGGGACTAGAGTACCAACTGGTCAATCGGGGACCTACACCGCTGGATGCGCTCTTCTCGTTCAACGCCGAGAATTTCTTGGCTCGGCCAACCCGGTGGCCGCCCGATGAGAAATCGAAACCGTTAGATCGCATCCGCGCATTGCCGGGTGGCTTTCTACTCTACGGTGCAGGCAGCCCAGAGCGGCCGTGGGACGAAGGCTCCTGTGCGATTTGGGTGGAGGAGTCGGGCGTGTCGGTGGATTACGCCTGGCCGTTGGATTCACTCGAGCTCTTCTGGAGGCACTTTGCGGGAAGTCAGCACGCCACGCGTGATCCTCAGACTGACCGGTCTGCCGCTGGGGCATCGTTATTCCTCCCGCTTATTCTTGCGCCAGGAGAGGCAAAACTTGTCACCGTGAAGGTCGCGTGGTACGTGCCGCGCTCGAACCTCTATGAGCCAACCAGCGGTATTCACAAGGGCAAACCGATTGAATATCTTGCGCCAACCGAGCGCTACCAACCCTGGTACGCCGGACGGTTCTCAGGCATAGAGGGCGTAATTCAATACTGGCGTGATCGCTACAGCCCGTTGCGCCAAGCATCAGAGCAATTCTCTCGAGCATTCTTTGATTCAACCCTGCCACCTGAAGTGATCGAGGCCGTCGCCGCGAATCTCTCCATCCTCAAATCCCCTACCGTGTTGCGCCAGACCGATGGTCGTTTGTGGGGATGGGAGGGCAGCACATCTGAGTCTGAGGGAGATGACACCGGTATTTCCGGCACCTCGACCCACGTCTGGAACTACACTCAGTCGATTCCGCATCTTTTTCCGGCGCTCGAGCGAGGACTGCGCGAGACAGAGTTCGGTAACAACCAAAACGACGAAGGATTGCAGTACTGCCGCACCCCACTGCCCATACGCCCAGTTGAGCCCGGACACAATCTGCCCGATGGCCCGGCATGTGATGGCCAGTTGGGTGGTATCGTCAAGACCTATCGCGAATGGCGGATCAGTGGCGATACAGAGTGGCTTCGAAAACTCTGGCCCAGGGTGCGCCAAAGCCTCGACTACTGCATCCGTACCTGGGACCCCAAGCATTGCGGCTGGACGGAAGAGCCCCATCTCACCACCTATGACGCGGATTTTTGGGGTCCGGATAGCTTCTGCACCAGTCTGTATCTCGGGGCACTCAAGGCTGTCACCTTGATGGCGGCGGCGTTGGGAGAATCAGCAGATTTCTATTTGGATCTCCTGCGCCGTGGAACCAAGCGGATGGAGAGCGAGCTCTTCAACGGGGAGTATTTCTTCCAGCGCACTGAGTGGAAGCAACTTCGCGCCACCTTTCCCCCTAAAGATGACGTCTGGGCGCTCGCCTACACTAACGCCCAGGACCGTCAGGATCTCGAGCAGAAAGAGGGGCCGTTCGCCCAATGCGGAATCGGGTGTCTCTCCGATGGCGTCATGGGCGCGTGGTTGAGCCTGATGTCGGGCCTGGACGATGTCCTGGATCGCAGCAAAGCGGTGACCCATTTGCGTGCCGTGCGCCGCTATAACCTGAAGCAGGATCTAACCTGGCACGCCAATTTCGTGCGCTCCTCATTCGCCTGTAATGATGAGGCGGGATTGGTGTTGTGCACTTGGCCCAAGGGAGGTCGCCCCTCCGTGCCTATGGTGTATTCGGATGAGGTCTGGACGGGAATCGAGTATCAGGTTGCCTCACATCTCATCGCACTCGGGGAGATTGATGCGGGCCTCGATATCGTGCGCGCCGCTCGCAAGCGTTACGACGGTCGGGTGCGCAATCCGTTCTGCGAAGTCGAGGCAGGGTGTTGGTACGCCCGTGCGATGTCCTCGTATGCGCTTCTGCAGGCCTTCAGCGGTGCACGCTTCGACGCCGTGGAGAAGGTGCTGTATCTCAGGCCTGCAATGAAAGGGGACTTCCGCTGCTTCCTCTCCACCGCCACTGGGTACGGCACGGTAGGCGTTCGGAACGGACAACCGTTCGTAGAGGTCATCTCAGGATACATTCCGTACTCGAAGATCGAGTACAGCGCTGCCTGAGTCCGCGGAACCGAGAGTTGCTACAGGCTGCGCTATTCAATGATTAGCCACGGGTGGCCGGGTCTTTTGTCCGCTTATGGTCAGAATCCTACGGCAGCTGTCGTGATCGACGACGTGCCGATTGGATCCAGCAGCGGACTGCAAAACGGAATGCTGAACCCGATAGATATTGACCCGAGTGACCTTGCACGGATCGAGGTGTTGAAAGGGCCACAGGGAACGCTTTACGGTGCGGACAGTCTGGGTGGCTTGGTCAAATATGTGACCGTGGATCCCTCGACCGCAAGCCGCACCGGGCGGGCTGAGGTATCGGGTATCGATGTTCCAGGAGGTGAAGTAGGCTATTCGGTACGCGGTGCGGTCAATGTTCCGCTGTCCGATGTGCTGGCGCTACGTGTCAGTGGGTTCACGCGCCGGGATCCAGGCTATGTCAATAATGCTCTGTCCGGGCAGAACAACGTCGATTCTGCGAATGTTTCTGGTGGCCGTGCCGCGGCTCTGTGGCGCCTGATGGATAACGTGTCGCTTAAGGTGAGTGCGCTTATTCAACAGACCGATGGTAACGGATTCCCGTACTTCAACGCTCAGCTGAGCCCTAACGGCACATTGCAGCCCACGCTGGGTTACCTCAATTTTACAGCCGTGCCCGGCTCCGGTGCTTACAGTACACAACAGCAGCTCTATTCGGCGAGACTTGACGCAAAGGTGGCTGGTCTTGATCTGGTGTCAGTAACCGGATACAGCATCGATAAATACAGTGGTAAAACTGATTTCGGAACCGGTCTCGGCCCCTATTTTGTGAGTCCGGTCAACCTCAACGTTGTGGATCTTCTTTCGGATCTGCATTACACAACGGACAAGTTCTCGCAAGAGCTCCGTGTTTCATCGTCGGTCGGACCTTGGCTGGATTGGCTTGTCGGAGGCTTTTACACACATGAGAAGGCTCCCGTCGGCACCAGCCACGATAGTTTATACAACGTGGATCCTGCCACTGGAACACTGGGAGATGCAGTTTTTACCACCGTCACCTCTCCCTATACATTTTCTGAAGAAGCAATCTTTGCAGATTTCACGGTCCATTTCACGGATCGGATCAGTGTGCAGTTGGGAGGACGGGAAAGTTGGAATAGCCAGACTTATCAGCAAATGGAAACCGGAGCAGGGGTTATTGACTTTTATGGGCAACCCTCACCCTATGCGGAACCGACTCTGCATGCCACAGGAAATGCCTTTACCTACCTTGTGACACCGCAATTCAAGATCTCGCCTGATGTCATGGCCTATGCCCGCTTCGCCACGGGCTATCGTATCGGAGGTCCTAACTCCGCCGGGCTGATCTATCCGAATACGCCAACTGCCTACAAGCCAGATGCAACCACGAATTACGAGATCGGCATCAAAGGGAATTACCTCGAACATCGTCTCAGTGTCGACTTGGCTGCGTACTACATCAACTGGCATGATTTCCAGTTGAAGGTCCTGCAGGGGTGCTACGACGGGTTTGTAACAAATGCGGGCGACGCCAAGAGTGAGGGCGTTGAGCTTTCAGTGCAAGCGCGCCCCGCAAGAGGACTTACCATTACAGCGCAGGGCTCTTATAACGATGCCCAATTAACGCAAAATCTCCCTCCCACAGCGGCATACCTTTATGCAGTCGCCGGCGAGCAACTCCCTTACAGTATTCGCTGGTCCGGGGGCCTCACCGCGAACCAGGATATCCCCTTCTGTGACACCTGGACAGGGTTTGTCGGCGGAGGGCTTACCTATGTCGGTTCGCGGTATGGAGATTTTGCATCCAGTGCAACTTCGCCGCGAGCTCAAATTCCCGGTTATACGACACTCAATCTGTACACGGGCGTACGCCACGAGAGTTGGCTCGTCAACTTGTTCATCAACAATGCCGCCGATAAGCGCGGCATCGTCGGCATTGCCGCCGGTGAACTTCAGATTGGAAACCCCGGGGGTTACTACGGCACTGTCATCCCGCCGCGAACTGTCGGTTTAAGCGTGGCCAGGAACTTCTAGTTGCCTTTTGTGTGGTAGGCGCGCGCCCGCAGCCTGCCACGCACCGCGGAGGTCAGCTGTGCACGTCTGGGTGACCAATGTTCCATCGGTGACCGACTGTCCGGTGCTAGAGCGAGCATTCGAAGCCGGCGCTGGGCGCTCCTGACTCATCCATCCTTTAGGTCGTGGATGAAATCGGCTCTTTGCGGATCAACCCTACCGGGGCAGTGCAGTTCTTTGGATTAAACGACCGCTTAATTCAAATCGTTACGCAATAATTCAAGCGAACCGCCCGCCATCCGTGCCCGATTTTCCTGGAAAATCACTCTTAATAATCCAGGGATTGGTTTGTACAAGCTGCCGTTCATGAACAGGCCTCGGGATCTCGTAGTCGCTCACTTGGCTGCCGAGCACGGCAAGGATCTGCTGCGTTTCCTAAGCCGGCGAGTCCGGGCCGCCGATGCGCCGGATCTGGCTCAGGAGGTCTACGTCCGGCTCCTACGCCTTGGCTTGGACAATGTGATCCGTAATCCTGAGGCTTATCTGTTCCGCGTCGCCAGTAATCTCCTGCACGAATTTGAGATGAACCGCCGCGCGACGGTGGCTGGATTACAGCGCTGGAGCGGACAGCAGGCGACGGAAGATCAGTTTACCGCCGACATTAGCCAAAGAGACATCGTCGTTGGCAGGCAACTGCGCGAGGTGCTGGCTGAGCTGCCGGAAATGCATCGGGCTGTGCTCATTCTTCATCGTCAGGAAGGGTTGACTTACGAAGAGATCGGCAAGCGTCTGTCCATCTCAGCCAGCACCGTGAAGAAATATCTGCGTGTCGGCCTGCGCCATTGCCGTGCCCGTCTACGTACTCTGGAGCCCTGACCATGGAAGGGAACCATATTCTTCTGGAACACATCGCCTCGGAAGCCGCGGATTGGTTTGCTCGACTACGAGAGTCGCAAGTCGCGGAGGCCGATCACGCTGAATTCACACAGTGGTTGTTACGCTCCCCCGATCACATCAAAGAATACATGGCTGTCGCGCGGACGTGGGACGACATCAGCCTCATTCAAGGCGAAGACGTTTCGCCGCAGACAGTAACAAGAAAAGCACTGGCAGCACCGTTGCCCAACAATGTGGTGTCGCTTGAAGAGGCCAACATCGTCTCTGCGACAAAGGATCCGTCTACACAAAGGAAGCCGCTGTTGTCTCACGGATCGGTGACACGGATGCATCGGTGGGTCGCAACCGCTGCGACTACTTTGTTCGCGTCCTTCCTCATCGTCTGGCTAGCCGGTGATCAATGGCGTTATCCCTCTCATATTCAGACTGCGATCGGTGAACAACGAACGGTCACGCTGGCGGACGGATCGACAGTTGAACTGAACACTGATTCCGAAGTGCGCGTGGATTTCCGGCCTCATGAGCGTCATCTTCGGCTGCTTCGAGGCGAGGCCCAGTTCATTGTCGCAAAGAATCAAGCTCAGCCGTTCGTTGTCACGACGGACAACGCGCAAGTCCGCGCCATCGGTACTATCTTCAACATCCGAAAGATGGACAAACAAATATCGGTGGCGGTTTTCGAAGGCCGTGTATCCGTGGGGGCCGCCGAAGAGGGCCACTCGGCCGTGTCGAATCTGCGCCGGTCAGAAGGGGCAACGCCGGAACCTGCAAGCTCTTCAACGTCAGGCAGCGAATCATCCGCTGTGGATTCAGCTCACGCGGCTGGAGCGGCGGCTATAGAGCTGGGCGCCGGCGAGCGTGTCGCTGTGCTCGCTCAGGGGGCAATTATATCCAATGCCGGTCCGCCGCTCGAGCGACTCAGATCGTGGCCTGATCGCCGACTGGTCTTTCGCCACGATACCTTGCAAGTCTTGGTCGCGGAGATCAATCGGTATCAAGAGCATCCCTTGGTCATCGGCGATCCAAGCATCGCCTCCATCGAGATCAGCGGCACATTCTCGGCAGGCGATTTGGACTCATTGATCGAGTACCTCAAAAGATACCGTGACATCCGTGCAGAAGCCAACAAGACCGGCGGATACACGCTCTTGCGTGCACCGCGTTGATCGCTGTCAGGTCGCCGACCGGACTTCCGTAAGCGTCGCGATACTCTTTGACCTACGCCGTCACTTTGTCCCCGCAACCGTGCCCGATCTTTTTCGATTCCCCCTCATATGTATCACCGGCCTGAACTCGAGCTTCGAGCAGGCTTGTGAAAAATCAAACGGCAGTAATGCCTCAGGGGAGAATCAATGTCGCGCCGCCTTGTTGTCTATACGATGAATTTGACCGCTGTCACAGTAATGACAGCCTTGGCTCTCTCAACAGCCTGGGCCCGCGCGGAAGGCTTGCCGCACGCCGTGCCTCCGCAAATGCTGGCGGACGCGCTCGATGTCTTTGCAAAAGAGACAGGCCTACAAATCCTCTACAACCCGCAGTTTACGGACAACGTCGTATCGCATGGCGCGGGGCCCAGTGGCTCAACGCGAACAGCGCTGCGCGACTTGTTACGCGATACCGGGTTGACTTTCGACTTCATTAATCAGCGCACGGTGACGATACGACCGGTTGATGTAACAGATCACGCTGGAATCCGCGCTGATGGCAACTCAGACACGAAAGCGTCCGCGGCGCAGAACGCCAGTACAGCCACAGAAAAAGACGGGCCGAATCAGCAACAAAGTCGCGGCAACTCAATCTGGAATTACTTTCGCCTGGCTCAAGTGGAGCAAGGATCATCTGCTGCCGTAAGCAACTCGACCGATCCAACGCACGACGCTTCCGAACGAGTTCAACTCCAGGAGGTCATCGTCACCGCGCAGAAGCGCGAAGAGCGCGAGCAGGACGTGCCTCTGGCGATGACCGTCTTGAATCCGGAGACTCTGTCTGAGAACGGCCAAAGTCGGCTCGTGGATTACTTTGCTACCGTGCCGGGTCTGAGTCGTCAAAGTGGAATCGGAGTTCCCGGAGGACTGTTCCTGACCATCCGGGGTCTCAGCACCGGGTCCACCGAGAATGCCACGGTGGCTACGGTGATTGACGATGTTCCGATTGGAAGTGGAAGCGCGATACAGTTCGGACAGCTGTACTCCCCGGACCTCGATCCTAGTGACCTCGCGCGCATCGAGGTGCTGAAAGGCCCACAGGGGACTCTCTACGGTGCCGACAGCCTCGGCGGTCTGGTCAAGTATGTGACTATGGATCCCTCGACCGCTGGTTTCACCGGGCGGGTGGAGGTATCGGGGCTCGACGTCCAGGACGGTGGGGCAGGTTACTCGGTACGTGGCGCTGTCAATGTCCCGCTGTCTGATACGCTGGCGTTGCGGGCCAGCGCGTTCTCACGCTGGGATCCAGGCTATGTTGATAACGTCCTATTCGGGCAGAGCAACGTCAACTCTGCTGATGTCTACGGCGGTAGGGTCGCGGGCCTGTGGCGCCCTTCGGACAACGTCTCGTTGAAGGTGAGCGCGCTTTTTCAGCAGGCCGACGGTAACGGAATGCCGTACTTTAACGCTAATCTGAGTTCCAACGGTACGTTGCAGCCCACGCTGGGCAGTCTCAAATACACAGCCGAACCCTGGTCCAATTCCTATGAGACAACACAACAGCTCTATTCGGCGACCTTGAATGCAAAGTTCGCCGGTCTTGATCTGGTATCAGTGACAGGATACAGCGTAAACAAGAACGATAGCTGGACCGATTTTGGAAACATCCTCGATTTTCTCTAGACAAGTCCCACAGACCTCCACCTTTTGGGGATTGGCTCGCAGCTGGTCGATGAAACGAACAAGTTCTCGCAGGAGTTGCGTCTTTCATCGTCGATTGGACAGTGGCTGGATTGGCTGGTCGGAGGCTTCTATACGCATGAAAACGCTCCCATCAGCCACGAGAATTTTACCTCTGCGAATCCTGCCACCGGCACACTGGGAGATGTATTCCTTACCTACGTCGAGACTCCCTATAGATTTTCCGAAGAGGCAATCTTTTCAGACTTGACGGTGCACTTCACGGATCGGTTTAACGTACAGTTGGGAGGGCGGGAAAGTTGGTACAACCAGGTTTACCAGGAAACGTACACCGGACCAGGCGCTATAGACTACCCTGGTCACCCCTCTCCCTATGTGGCACCGGAGCTCCACGCCACCGGGAGTGCCTTCACCTATCTGGTGACTCCGCAATTTAAGATCTCGCCTGAAACCACCGCGTATGCCCGCGTAGCCTCAGGCTATCGCATCGGAGGTCCTAACTCGAGTGCGCTGATCTACCCGGGTACTCCATCTGAGTACAAGCCAGATCGAACAACCAACTACGAGATTGGCATCAAAGGCGATTACCTCGAGCATCGGCTCAGCGTCGACGTAGCTGCCTACTACATCAGCTGGCATGATTTCCAGTTGAAGGTTCTGCAAGATAGTTTTAACCAGTTTACAACGAACGCGGGCGACGCCAAGAGTGAGGGGGTCGAGCTTTCAGTGCAGGCGCACCCCGTGACAGGGCTCACGATTCAGGCTGAAGGCTCCTTCAACGATGCAGCATTGACGCAAGATCTTCCCGCGGCAGCGGTTGCGGCTGGCGCTTATGCAGTCGCCGGCGACCGATTGCCCTATAGCATCCGGTGGTCCGGTGGCATCACTGCGAACCAGGACTTCCCCCTCTGGAGGGGTTGGACGGGATTCGTGGGGGGCGCGTTCGACTATGTCGGTTTGCGTTACGCCGAGTTTGCCTCAAGTTCGACCTCGCCACGAATCCAGATGCCGGCCTACAGCACGCTCAATCTGCGTATGGGCGCACTCCACGAGTTGTGGCTATTCAACTTGTTCGTCAACAACGTGGGTGACAGGCGCGGGATCGTCGGCGGCTTTGCCGGTGCAGTGGAGACTGGAAACGCCGACCAATACGCGGGCACAGTCATTCAGCCGCGCACAGTCGGGCTGAGCGTTGCCCGAAGCTTTCGATGAATCATGACGCTATCACGTGGAGGCGCCGCGGGCATCGGCATAGTGGCCGCGCTGATCAACGCTGGGCTTGTCCATGCGGTGGATGTCCGGCAAGGAATGCGGCTCCAAGTCGTATCAAGTCGCCCTGATGTGGTCAGTGGGAATGATGTCCTGTTGCAGCTGGCTGGCGCTGACCGATCAAGTTGGAGTGCGCAGCTCAATGGAAGGGATGTGACTGGAGCCTTTCGCCGCGACGAGAATTCTAAACAGCTCCTTGCCCGGTTGGAGGGCCTCAAACCCGGAAATAACGTTCTCGAGCTCAAAACACCGGGCACAGTTGCGTCGCGCCTTGACATCATCGCGCATCTTCTTGCGGGCCCGGTATTCTCAGGGCCCCATCAGGAACCGTTCGTTTGCCAGACCGAAGCGAACGGTCTCGGCACCCCCTTGGATGTCGACTGCACCGCTCGCACACGGGTTCAGTACTACTACAAGTCGACACAGGCGTCGATGCGGATGCGATGGGCCCGCCGCCGACGCCGGGGTCTCTGGGTCGAGGGTTCAAGGTCTACGATCCCCAAGGTTCTTTGCCCACGGATGTGGCGCTGACCGTCACGTCCAATGGCGACACTGTTCCATACATCGTGCGTCGCGAGATCGGAACGATCAATCGCGGGGTCTATGACATTGAGTTCTTGCATCAGCCGGGACAGCCGCTGCCGATGCCCTGGATTCGTCCGACGCCTGGATGGAACGGACGGCTGGTGTACGTCTTTGGCGGAGGATGCGGCGCGGGTTACCACCAAGGTGTTTTAGAGGGAGCAATCGGATCGCACAACGAGCCGTTCCTGTCCGAGGGTTATGCTGTCGCGACCTCCACGTTAAACACCGCGAGTACCGATTGCAATGATCGTATCTCGGCGGAAACACTCTCAATGGTGAAGGAACACTTCATCAAGTCCTATGGAGTGCCCATACACACGATCGGCTCGGGGGGCTCCGGAGGGGCGATCAACCAGCTATTGATCGCGCAAAATTACCCCGGGCTCTTAAACGGCCTCATCTTGTCATTATCGTTTCCGGACTTCGTGACCAACCTGCAATCGATGACGGACTGCCCGTTGCTGGAGCGAGCCTTCAATGAATCGCGTCATGCCTGGGCGGAAGAGCAGAAGAGTGCGGTCAGCGGCTTTGCCACGTGGCGCACTTGCACCGTGGGATGGAGCGACTATCGAGGCAGGGGAAGAGGACACTATTGGGAGATGCTCGAGCCAAATAAAAACTGCCCGCCGCTGATCGCTTTACTGGGCGTACGTTGTGATCTCTTTGCCAACGAGGTCAACATCTTCGGCCGTAACGCCCTTACGGGTCTCGCTTATCGCCCGATAGACAACGTCGGAGTGCAATATGGGCTCGCGGCTTTCAATCGGGGCCAGATCGACACGGACCAGTTCATCGCCCTCAATGCCCACATCGGTGGATACGATGGGGATGGCCATATCGTTGCTCAGCGCACCAAGGCTGACTTTGAAAGTCTTCGTAACACCTATGAGCGGGGGCTGGTCCTCACCGGCGGCGGAGGACTTGCCGAAGTCCCGATCATTGACGAGCGCCCTTACACCGATGACGAAGCCAATCAGCACGATAGCTTTCGATCCTTTGCAACGCGCGCTCGATTGATCGCTGCGAACGGGAGTGCGCTCAATCAGGTGATTCTAAGATATCCACGTGTGTCTGCTATGGATCTCCTCCAGGTTATTCAAGGTACAGAGGTGTTTTATGACCGAGAGCGAGAGCTGATTCGGAAGATGAATCACTGGCTGGACAATATTTCCGCTGATACGACCGAACGCACCCGAGCGCATAAACTCGCGCGCGCGAAACCCGCTGATCTTGCCGATAGCTGTTGGGCCACCGATGGTGAGCAGGTCAATGAGCCCGCGTCTTACGGCGGCTCCGGCCGCTGCAACCAGTTGTATCCCCCTCATGGCGATCCACGCATCGCGGCAGGTGGCCCCTTAAGCGATGACATCCTCAAATGCGCGCTTAAGCCTGTTCGCGCCGAGGATTATGCAAGAGCTCTCTCGGCTGAAGAGCTCGGGCAACTCAAGGCGATCTTTCCTGAAGGCGTCTGCGACTACACTCGGCCGGGTACCGGTCAGGAGGTGACTCGGACCGTCTGGCAAAAGTTCTAAGGTGTTCGGATGAACTTTATTGGTTCTCCCATGCCCGTGGCCCACTTTACGGGGAAAACTACCAGCCACCCTATTTAAGGACGTTTCACCGCGACGTTGCCCCGCCGGTTGCCAAAATATATTTCGTTGCCTGTAATCCCAATTCGTTCTGGCGTACTGTGGAGAAGTGGACGAGACGCTGGAGCATTGGTTCCTACGTGAGATCGTGGCGCATGAAGCCGCGCTCATGCGCTACATCTCCCGTGCGTGGCCCGATCGCAACGAAGCCCACGACATCCGTCAGGAGATTTACACCAAGGTATTCGAGGCAGCGGCTGCAGTTCGCCCGACGCTGCCTCGTCAATTTCTGTTCACAATCGCCAGAAACCTGATTCTGGACAAGTTGCGCCACGGGAAGATCGTCTCAATCGAGCTGCACGGAGATTTGGAGTCGTTGAACGTCCTTATAGATACGGTCTCGCCGGAACGCATGTTCGGTGCACGGCAGGAATTGAGACGGCTGACCCGAGCCTTTCAGCTGCTACCGCCGCTCTGCCGCGAGATCGTCTGGCGGCGTAAAGTCGAGGAGCTACCGCAAAAAGAGGTGGCCAGCTTGTTGGGAATCAATGAAAGGGCCGTCGAGCGCGGCGTGGCGCGAGGTATCCGCCTGTTGTCAGAGTATTTCTACGGCAATCGGGTGCTGACGGAATCACCGGGTGATCGCCAGCCTATCGCCGATGAGGATGAGCATGGAATGCACTCCTAAACCCAACCGAACCCAAATTGAGCTGAAGGTCTCCGAATGGCTCGCCCGGCAAGACCGCGGTGCGTTGAGTCAGGCTGAAAGGGCCGAATTGCAGGCCTGGCTGGAGGAGTCCGCCGGTCATAAGGTGGCTTATATTCGGATGGAGGCAATGTGGGGGACCGCCAACAAGTTGAAAGTACTGGGAAGCGGTGATTGGAGAGAATCCCCGTATTTTAAGGTACCCGGCCAATCGCCTAACTCTTCGGACACTGCAGATTTGGGCCGGAAGGGCGATCAACATCACACGATTACCGCATCCGGTGGCGTTGCCGAAGGGCGGTCTCTATCGGTTTCCTTTCACCACACCCGCCATTGGGCGACAGCCGCCGCCGTGCTGGTTGTAGTGGGGCTTAGCTCCTACGGGGTTGGAACCCGTCTCTTCGACAGCAATCGTTACACCACACCCGTTGGCGGCACCGCCTCTGTCCCCATGCCGGATGGTTCGAAAGTAACGCTGAATACGAATAGCGAAATTCGTATCGCGGTTACCGCATCCGAACGTCGCATCGACTTGCAACGAGGTGAAGCCTTCTTCGTCGTGGCGAAAGATTTGAAGCGGCCATTCGTCGTTCTTGCTAGTGACAGGCGAGTTACCGCGCTCGGTACGCAGTTCTCCGTCAGACGAGACGGTGGAAACATTCGCGTGGCCGTCACGGAAGGCACAGTCAAAGTGGAAAATCTCGGTAGCCCCTCACCTGACATCCAACTCATGGCCGGTAGCATCGCCAACGCGGACAAGACTGGGGTCGTTGTTCAGGAAAAGCAAATTCCTGAAGTGGAAGACGCCTTGAGCTGGCGCACAGGCTGCGTGGTGTTTCACAAAACTCCGCTAGCAGACGCCGTGGCGGAATTCAATCGTTACAGCGAGCGAAAAATCGTGATTCAAGACCCCGCCGTTGCTGCGATTCGCATTGGCGGCAATTTTCGAACGGATAATGTGGATGCATTCCTGCGGTTGGTACAGGCTACATTTCCAGTCAATGTTATCCGCCAGAATGATCGGATCGTGTTGACAGGAAATTGAGGGCTGCGTAGAGGATGCGCGAGCATCTGCCCGGCTTGGCGGCTCAAGCGCGCTTCTCCAGCGAGTTGTGGCAATCGTCGTGACCATTCAAAAAATACCAGCCCCCAAGCGGGGCAAGTCAATCCTGAATCGTCCTTAGGGTCAGAGCCACTAAGAAGAGCTCGCTCTAGGGGATGAGGATGACTAATCGCACTGCTATTCGGATCGCCATGGTAGCCGCCGCACTACTGAGCTGTGCCAGCTACGCTGGTGATATAAAACCTATCAACGTGCCGCCCGGCGATCTCACCGCTGGAATCGAGACATTGATCAAACAGTGTGGGATACAGCTCATCTATCAGAGTGACGAGCTCCAGGGTCTGAAAACGCGCGGTGTCACGGGTAATTTCACGGCCGAAGAGGCGTTAGTGAGAATTTTACAAGGGACCTCACTCGTCGTTAAGACTGATCCTACGGGCGCCTTGTCCATTTCAAATCCGAAGGAGCGTCCGACTTCCAGCATCGGAAGTCTAGATCGGTACCCAGTGGCCAAACCGACCGAGTCCGGTGAAGACCGCACGCGCTCTGGTGGAGATCACTTTCGCTTGGCTCAAGCAACTCAAGGGGCCTCTACAGAAACTCCTTCCGTAGAGAGAAATAACGAACAGGCTCCTCAAAAGGAGCCTGCGACGCTTCAAGAAGTTGTCGTGACTGCCCAGAAGCGGTCCGAAAACCTGCAGGAAGTACCGGTTCCCGTGATAGTGGTCAACTCCAACAATCTCCTCGAAAGTAACCAGCTGCAATTACAGGAATACTTTACCCGAATACCTGGGCTGAACGTCGCGCCCGGCACACTCGGCGCGCCGCAGTTAGCCATTCGAGGCCTCACCACGGGCAGTAGTACCAACCCGACCGTGGGCATTGTCATCGACGACATACCCTACGGGTCTTCTACTCAGCTCGGGGGCGGGCTACAGGTGCCCAATTTTGACCCAGGCGATCTCGCACGGGTCGAAGTGTTGCGCGGACCGCAGGGCACGTTGTATGGGGCCAACAGTCTCGGCGGTCTCATTAAGTACGTCACAGTCGATCCTTCTACCAAAAATATAGAGGGTCGACTCGAGGCTGGCGGAGAAGGTGTCCATAACGGCGACAGCCTCGGATATAACATCCGTGGCGCTCTCAACTTACCGCTTGGCGATACCTTTGCAGTTCGAATGAGCGGCTTCGGTCGACGCGACCCTGGATTCATCGACAACATTCAGACCGGGGAGCAGGGGGTCAATCGGACCGATGTCGCAGGCGGGCGGCTCTCCGCTCTTTGGCGAGCGCTGGACAACTTGTCAGTGAAGCTCAGCGCAATTCTTCAGGACACCCGGCAGCATGGATCTCCTTTCATCGACGCGCAACCCGGCCTGGGCGACTTGCAGCAAAGCGCCTTGCGCGAAACCGGAGCTTTCGACAGTAAAGTCCAAGCCTATTCCGCCATCATCACCGCTTTGTTTGGCGACATGGAGCTAACTAGTCTGAGCGGCTATAGCGTCAACAAATTGGACTCTACCATAGACTACACGTTTGCCCTTGGGGGCCCTCTGACTCAAAAGGCATTTGGCGTAACCGGCGCGCCATTCGACAATTTCAACAGAACCTCTAAATACACTCAGGAAGTGCGCCTTTCAGTGCCGCTCCTCGAGCATCTCCAGTGGCTGTTCGGGGCTTTCTTCACCAACGAGGATTCGACTGTACAACAGAACGTCTGGGCGGCCGACCCCGCCACCGGGTTGCGGGTTGGCGAGTTCCTGGGGAGCGAGGCTGCGACAACCTACAGGGAATACGCGGCTTTTACCGATCTGACATACAACGTCACGGATCGCTTTGACTTTCAGCTCGGAGCGCGCGAAAGCCGGAACAGGCAGAGCTATTCCGCAGTCTGGTCGGGACCCTATGTCCCGACGTTTCTGGGTGTGCCTACTCCGCTTTTACCTCCGACCGCGACCTTGACAGACAATGCATTCACCTATCTCGTTACCCCGCGATTCCATCCCTCTCGAGATTTGATGATCTACGCAAGGCTCGCTTCAGGTTATCGTCCCGGTGGACCTAGTTCCAACAGCACCACACACATTTTGCCGAATTTCACTTCGGACACGACACAAAATTATGAGATCGGTGTCAAGGGCAACACCCCCGATCATATTCTCTCTTTTGATACGTCCGTCTACTACATTGATTGGAAAGATATCCCGATTCAGATCAGGGATCCGGTCACCAGGCTGAGCAGCCTGACTAACGCAGCCCGGGCAAAGAGTCAGGGTATAGAGCTGTCATTGGCGCTGCACCCGTTGTCAGGATTTACACTGAGCTCCTGGGTATCGTGGAACGATGCGGAATTGACAAAAAGCCTGCCGCCGGGAAGCTCAGTCGTCGCGAAGGCCGGTGACCCGCTTCCGCTCAGCAGTCGCTTCTCGGGTAACCTCTCTGCCGATCTGGACTTTGCGCTTACCGGGCGAGCCACTGGCTTCGCCGGAGTTTCGGTGAGTTATGTGGACGGCCGTCGCGGAAGCTTTACGGCCTCTGGCGTGCGTCAGGTCTTTCCCGCATATGCGCAGACCGATCTCAAGGCAGGCATCCGATTCGACTCGTGGACGACCAGCTTGTTCGTCAACAACCTGACCGACAAACGCGGGCTCCTTTCGAGTCAGGCGACCAATCCTATCGTCTACTATCCGATTCAGCCACGCACCCTAGGGCTTGCTATCTTCAGAACATTCAGTGCGCAGCGTCAATAACTCCTCCAGCACCATTCTCCTATGGATTACCGCCAGAGCGCAGAGCCCATGAACGCCCAAGAGGCCCCTTATCGGGCGCACCAGGTCGAAGACCATTGGCTCCAGGCGAGTAGCGTTGCACAAAAATTCCACATCAAAGTGCTACAACCGTTCAGTCGTGTTGAGGGCACCGAAAGGTTTCCCGTTCTGTATACAACGGATAGTGACGAGTTCTTCGGCAGCCTGTCGACCATGGCCAAATTCCTGCAGCTGTGTGGCGAGACACCGCGCTTCATTCTGGTAGGCATCGGATACGGTGACACCGCTGCTGCGGGTTTGCTGCGCCGGAGAGATCTGTATCCGCACGCGGTGCGTGCACTGTTCCAGGAGTATCTGGCCCCGCTGGCCGCTTCCGCGCTGGTCGGGGGAGTGCAAGATCTCAAAACAATCACCGACACAACCGATGCAAAGGATTTTCTTCAATTCATCGAACAGGAACTGATGCCTTTCATTGCAGCCCGATATCCCGTCCTTCGCGGTGAGAATAGCTACTTCGGCTATTCGGCAGGTGCCGCATTCGGGCTATACACGCTATTCACGCGGCCGACGACTTTCAAACGGTATATCTTGGGCAGCCCCTCAACCTCTCATCGAGGCCAGAATTTCGGCATCGAGCTTGCTTCCGCCTTCATCCGTTCCGGGCAGCCGATCAACGCTAAAGTGTTCATGAGTGTGGGAGAGCTGGAGGAGTTCAGAGACGCCGGGCCCAGCGAATTTGTAACGGGGTACTATCGCCTCGCGAAGTTCCTCAAGGATGCCGCCATCCCTGGCCTCGATTTATCGGTGAGGGTCTTTGGGGGTGAGACGCACGCCACCGCCTGGCCGCTGGCATTCAATACAGGCGTGAAAGCACTTTTGGGGCCGGCTGCCGAGGTGCCCTTTGCCCCTCAGTTCCCAAAGTAAATGGATTGTCGCAATGGGTCGAGATACAACGCGCGACAACGAGGAGTGTTTCTCGGTGTGCTATTCCTCGCCTCCACGTTGAGTTACGCCGATCGACTGATCGTGACGGTACTGCTCGAGCCGATCAAACATGAATTTCAGGTCTCGGATGCGATGTTGGGGGCACTTAGCGGACTTTGCTTTGCGATCTTCTACGCATCCTTTGGAATACCCATTGCCCGGTGGGCCGACCGCGGCAACCGCCGTTCGGTCATCACCGTGGCACTTGCCGTGTGGAGCATGATGACCGCACTTTGTGGGATCGCGCAGAATTTTTGGCAGTTGGCCGTTGCGCGGATCGGGGTTGGAGCGGGTGAGGCAGGTGCGATTCCGGCGGCCCAGTCGCTGATCGCCGATTACTTTCCACCCGAGCGGCGCGCCACGGCACTTTCCATCCTGACCTCCGCGAGTGCTCTTGGGTCTTTATTGGGGATCGGCGCCGGAGGGTACATCGCTGCCACTCACGGTTTGCGCACCGCGTTCGTGTTGGCGGGGCTTCCGGGTCTAGGGTTAGCGTTCGTTGCACGATTCACCTTGGATGAACCTCGGCAACGAGCCGCTCCTATCCACCATTCAGAGTCATCCCAAGAGCCGATACAGCACACAGTCGAACAGCTCTCGCGTAAACCGAGCTTTCAATATGCACTCGCCGGCTGCCTCGTTTACTTCTTTGCCGTCAATGGGGGACTCGCCTTTATTCCCTCGTTTCTGATGCGTGTATTGCAGGCGTCGCAGACTCAAGTGAGTACGACGTACGGTGTTGTATCAGCCCTGGCGAGTCTCTTGGGTACCCTCGGTGGAGGATGGTGGGCAGACCGACTCGCCCGAGGCGATATTCGCTGGCTGGCTTGGTTGCCAGCAATGGCTTGCGTGTTGACCGCGCCGCTTTATGTATGGGCATTTACCGTCGATGATCTGCGGCCTTTCATGGCAATCAACGTTGTTGCATATGCCTGTGCCGCAGGCGGCGTCACCCCCATTTTTGCCGCGATCCACTCAATATGCGGGAGTCGCCGCCGCGCTATGGCCATCGCCCTCATACTCTTTTCGGCAACGCTGTTCGGAAGTGGATTGGGACCTTTGGCTGCGGGAATCTGCAGCGATGCGTTGACCGCGGTGTACGGCGTTGACGGTCTTCGATACACGCTGATGATGATGATGACACTTCTCGTGCTCAGCGCTGTATTCTTCTACTGGTTCGGCCGCGCGATGCCCGATGATCTGGAAGATTGACTACCGCAAGGCGCGGACAGAAAAGTTTGGATGAGTGGATTCAACTGCATCTCCATCGAGGAAATCAGAGCCGCTGCCTTGCCGTCAATCGTAAGGCGAACACCTCTGGTCCTTATGAGCGCCACTCTCGAACGCCTTTAACGCTATGACGCCACGTCCGGTACGCATGCAATGGGACGTAAGGATTCCCTTGCGCGATGGCACTCGCCTAAGCGCCACCCTGTACTTGCCTGCGGAAAAAATCGAGCCAGCTCCATGTCTACTCACTCTGACTCCGTATACCGCGCAACGCATTCACCCACGGGCCAGCTACTTCGCAGCGCATGGCTATCCATTCCTGGCTGTGGATGCGCGTGGGCGAGGCAACTCGGAAGGGATTTTTCGTCCTTATCTTCAGGAGGCCAAGGATGGGCATGACATCGTCGAGTGGATCGCGCGCCAGCCGTTTTGCAACGGTCGGGTCGCGATGTTCAGCGGCTCGTATGAGGGCTACGACCAGTGGGCTGTGGCGAAGGAATTCCCATCGCATTTGACAACGATCACGCCCAGCGTGGCGGCTGGGCTCGGCATCGATTTTCCGATGCGGAACAACATCCCCTATCCCTATGTCATGCGATGGCTGCTACTGACGGCCGGCCGCACCTCTCAAGACCGGATCTTCGAGGATCAAAACTTTTGGCGGGACCAATACCGAGTCTGGTTTCTATCCGGCCGGCCCTTTAAAGAACTGGATAGCCTGATCGGCAATCCTTCGCCGATCTTTCAGGAATGGGTCTCTCATCCGGAACAAGACTCGTATTGGGATACCTTTCTGCCTACCGCGGCGGAATATGCGAAGCTCAATCTCCCTATTCTGTCGTTGACTGGCAGTTACGACGCTAACCAACCTGGAGCTCTCCACTTTTACCGCGAGCATCTACGTCATGCATCCCCCACTGCAGTCGCTAAGCACTACCTTGTGATTGGCCCCTGGGATCACGGCGGCAGCTTGTCACCCAAACCGGAATTTGGCGGTATCAAATTCGGGCCGGCTGCACGGGTTGATGTGATGAGGCTGCACCTCGACTGGTATAACTGGACGCTCCGCGACGGTCCCCAACCGGCCTTCTTACAGGGTAGCGTGGCCTATTACGTAACCGGGGCCGAGAAATGGCGCTATGCGGACAGTTTGGAGGCGGTCACGGCCCAACACCAGCTGTTGTATTTGGATTCGCAGGGGTCGGCCTCACGAGCCCTTTTTTCGGGATCTTTAGGGGAGCTGGCGGGAAAGGGAGCAGGGGATTCTTACACCTACGACCCGCGAGACCTAAGCATCGCTGAAGTCGAGTCGGGCCTCGAGTATCCGTCGCCCCCAACGCTTCTCCGTCCCACCTTTCCCAACGACAGTCTGATAGACCAGACCCTCGTATACGCAAACGAAGGCAAGGCACTCTTCTACCATAGCTCGCCATTCTTGCGCGATACACAGATCACGGGTTTTTTCAAACTGACCGCATGGATATCGATAAATCAGCCTGACACGGATTTCCTCGTCACCGTGTATGAGCTTACCCCTGATGGGGGCAGTATTTTGCTGACGTCGGATCTCATGCGCGCCCGCTATAGAGAAAGCTTGCGTACCCCACGGCTCGTTCAAACCGAGAAGCCGCTGCGCTACGACTTCGATCACTTCACGTTCATTTCGAGGCAACTCAAAAAGGGCAGTCGGCTACGCCTGGTGATCGGCCCCATCAATTCAATCTATTATCAAAAGAATTACAACAGCGGCAAGCGGGTCGCCGACGAGTCCATGGAAGATGCCCGAGCCGTTACAGTAACACTCTTTCACGATAAAACTCATCCAAGCGTACTGCATGTACCTTTGGGTCACCCCGAAAACGATCAGCGTTGAGCCCGCTCATCCCTTGGTAACGAGAAAAACGTGTCAAGCCCTGAACGGCCCGGGCAACTGATCAGATCGGCGCGCTGACACCAATATTCCCCGAATAGCGCAATGCACCCTCGCCCGTGCTCCCGAGAACGACTGGCGCGGTTCGCCGCGGTAGCTGTGGCCCGGAGAGCTTCCGGTAGGCGCTCCACAATTGGATCATGCGCATCGACAATCCAAACATCCGCGCGATGCGCTGGCCGCCGGCTAGCACGATTTCCCGGAATAAGCTGGGCAAACATTCGCCGGTTCGATCGTGCAAATCCTGTAACTCGTTCAATAAAGGAAGCGCTACCCCTGAGAAGTGCTGGCGGAGCGGGTCGTACTCAGGACCATTCGCGGCAAGCATCTGCTGAACCGTCTTGCCTTCCATCGATTTCCCGTAAAGCTGATCGGGTATCAGCGCGCCGATAGCGCTTTTTCCGCCCCGCAGGGCGCGCAACTGGCTGCGACCGGTTGAGGACACACTGCGATGCCCCTGAACCAAAAGGTGCAATAGGGCGATGTCGAAAGCGCCCTGGTTATTCATATTCAATCGTTTATTTTTCCTAGGCTCGTCAAAAAGTGTTGGTCAAGCAGGGCGCAATGGTAGCGGGTTTGGCGGCGCTTTGGGTGGTATGTACGTCTTCTGTCCCGGTATCTCTTCTTGGACCTGGACCGCTACGCGGTGCACGGAAAGAGAAACGCTCACAGGTGACATGAGGTTTCGCCCCCTTCGGCCGTCTAGTCCATACTGTCTTTGAGATTTCCGCCTTGGAGAGCAAGGCTTCAGATGGAATGGCTCACTGACCACTTCCACCGCCTTCGCGGCCTGTTGCGCCGTCGGGGGCGAACCCGCGAGGAGACCGAGGATTGCATCCAAGAGGCATACCTCAAAGTCATCCATTACCTGCAGCAAGGTGGAGAGATCAAGGAGCCAGAGGCGTTTCTCGTGCGCTCGGTACTGAACCTTGCTCGGGATCTGCGTGAGCGCGAACACGCCGAGTTGTACGTTGCCCAGCCTGTCGAAGAACTGGATTTAGTCGATTTCAGTGCGGGTCCAGATGATCTCCTGGTCGCCGAGCAGTGCGCTGATCGGCTCATCAAAGCTTGGGACAGTCTCGGGCCGCGCACGCAGCAGGTGTACTACCTGCATCGGGTGAATGGGATTCCATACGCGCAGATTGCACGGACCCTTCGAATTAGTGTCAGCGCGGTCGAAAAGGCTATCGCACGGGCACTGACGACGCTCGGTAAGGAGGCGCGCCGAGAATGACCGAGGTAAACCCATCGAAGCACACCGGCCCTAATGCCGAAAACATAGATGTGGCTGCAGTATGGCTGGCCTTGCTGCGTGGACCACGGCGCAGCCATCAATTCGAGCGTGCATTGAAGCAGTGGCGAGAGGCGGATCCTGCCCATGAAGATGCTTGGGAGACGGTGACAGCCGCATGGGAGATGACTCATTCTATCCCCTATCCAACAGTTACAGCTCGACGTGTCTCCGCGCGCGTGTATCCGCAGGCGGGGTTGTGGCGGACGGCCACTGGGATCGTGATGACGATCGCTGTAGTGGCGGTACTCGCGGTTGTCCTGCACGGACGCGCCTCTGGCATCTCTACGTCAGTGGGTGAACAGCGCACGCTGATTCTCGAGGATGGGTCCCACGTCACCCTGAATACGGACACCCATGTGCGTGTCCAATATGACTCGAAGCGGCGCGCCGTCTATCTGCAAAGCGGCGAGGCGCTTTTCGATGTGGCTCGGCAGGGTCCGGAGAAACCTTTCGTCGTTATCGCAGCGGGCCGCGAAATCAGCGCGCTGGGCACTTCGTTTGTTGTTCGCCGCGACACCCAGCGCCTGTCGGTTACCCTAATGGAGGGGCAGATTAGTGTTGCGCCGTCAGGAGCGAACCAACATCCCAATGAGGCTGGCAGTCGAACCTTAAATCCCGGTGAACGTCTGACATATGCAGATGATGGTACCCCCAAGTTGGACTACCCGTCCCTCAGCTTGGTGACGGCTTGGCGTCAAGGCCATGTGCAACTCGACAACACCGCGCTTGCCGATGCGATTAGCGAGTTAAACCGTTACAGCGAAACTCAAATAGTCCTTAACGACCAGAAAGTTGGATCGTTGCCCGTTACGGGAGTATTTCGCGCTGGCGACTCCTTGAGCTTCGCGCGTGCTATGGCCCAGATCTATGGGTTTCATTGGACTGAAAGGTCACGGCAAATCGTCATCACCGGTACACCCACGAACCCGTGGACCGCCTTGCCGAAATAATTATCTTTATCCAACGTGAGGTTCCACTCAAGTCACCCGTCTAGTGGTGATGACATTCACACCAGGCAACGGAATGCCCCTCACGGGGATATCATGAAAACCAAGCTCGGTAGGGCGGCCACCGCAGTCATCACCTTCTTATGGATTCTCATCACTGCGCCGGCGTTGGCGCAGGGATTGATGCAATTCGACCTGCCGCCGCAGCCCCTCGCTGATGCGTTGCGTGCGGTAGGGACTCAAACCGATACCAACATTTTGATCGACCGACGCCTCGTCGGCACGCTGAAGGCTCCTGCTTTGAAGGGTCGCATGACGCGTGATGAGGCGATTGCCCATCTTCTAGCAGGGACTTCTCTGGAAGCTCACAAGGTCGATGATCGGACGATTGCCGTCCAGACAGCGGGACCGCCTGTTTCTTCAAACGAGCCGAGCTCGCAGAACTCTCGAGGCGAGCAGGGCCGGCCCTTGAGCGAGCGCCTTCGCCTGGCGCAGGAGAATCAATCAACTCCTGCGCAATCTGCTTCCCTAGAGAGGAGCGATTCTTCTAGTCAAGACGACCGGAATCAGCCCGTGCAACTCGACGAAATCATTGTCACCGCGCAAAAGCGCGAGGAACAGTTGATAGATGTTCCGGCCTCAATTGCGGTGTTGACCGGCAATCAACTGGAGTCGCTGCAGGTGACCTCGTTAGCGGACATGGTTGGCTACATCCCGGGGCTTAACGTCGAGAGTCTCGGCACGCCGGGACAGCGGCAAATTGTTTTGCGCGGGCTGGCATCGAGCTCCAGCTCGACCTCCTCACCGACGGTAGCCACTTACATTGATGACGCTCCCATTGGCACTACCAGCGGAGGAGGTGGTTTTGCCGATTACGGCGTGGACCTCAATCCCTACGACCTCGATCACGTTGAGGTGCTAGAAGGGCCACAAGGAACGCTCTACGGTGCCGACGCGATGGGTGGCGTCATCAAGTATGTAACGCGCAAGCCAAATCTGAATAAATTCGAAGCTCGAGCGGGGACATATATTGAGAACGTTGACAGCGGCGGTAACGGTTGGGGCGTACGCGGTGCAATGAATCTGCCGCTCATAACGGATTCGCTGGCGTTACGGTTAAGCGGATTCCGTATCGACAATGCGGGCTGGATTGACAATATTGGAACACACAGCAACCATGCGAACTCCTCAAAGGAAGATGGGGGACGCGCCAGCCTGCTGTGGCGTGCTACGGATCGATTCTCGATCCAACTGTCATGGCTCGGGCAGCAAAGCACCTCCGGTGATCAGGCCGCCATCAATCTCAATGAGGCCACCGGATCGCCTGTTTATGGGCATGCTACTAAGTTTGCGTACTTTAACAACCCGTTCACGTTAAAGACCCGCCTAACGGCAATTGATCTAAACTGGGATCTAGGTTTCGCCAATCTTGTCAGCTCCTCGAGCTGGTCAACCGTCAGTTTCAACGGTAAGTACGATGACACTGCGGACCTGGGATTTCTAACACCAGGGTATCCGGATGGTCTCGCAGAGGAGTTGTTCTCGGGGAAAAACGGCAAATTTGCGGAAGAGGTGCGCCTTGCGTCACCGTCAAATCAACGCCTTCAATGGATGATCGGCGGCCTGTACTTGAGGGAGAACTACAACCTCGATATTAGCGTTCCTAGTTTCACACCGTCGTACACCGCTCTTCCACCGTCCGATAATTTGTTCCTAAACCCTACCTACGGACGCTATCGCGAGTGGGCGGTGTTTGGCAATGCGACCTATCGCATCAACGACCGAGCAGACGTAAGTGGTGGCGTTCGGCATGCATTGAACACAGAGTCGGACTGTGCCGGATACACCAGTGCTGCCTTTCCCGATGAGCCTCAGACCTGTGAGGGCAGGCCGTATCAGGGCGCTACGACTTTTATGACAAATGCACGCTTTCATGTTGCACAGGACGAGATGTTCTACGTGCGAGTCGCTTCAGGGTACCGGCCGGGAGGCGGCTCGCCGGCGCTCGCGAACCCGGCTCTCGGGGAACCGGGCGTCTATTATCCCGACAAGACTATTAACTACGAAGGCGGATTTAAGGGCCAGTTGTTTGATCAAAGGCTCCAGATCAATGCGACAGTCTTTTATGTCGATTGGACTGATATACAAATTGAGGTGAGGTCGCCGGAAAAGGGGCAGTATGTCGGGAACGCGGGCGATGCCGTCAGTAAAGGAGTGGAGCTAAGTTCTGCCTACAGTGTCTCACGCGAGTTTCGAATGGCGGCGACCCTTGACTATACCGATGCCCACCTAACGCAGAGCGCGCCATTGGTAGGTGGCAAGGCAGGCGATCAGCTGCCTGCCTCGTCCCGTTGGACGGGATCGGTTATTGCCGATTACACCCATCCGATAGACAACCAGCTCTCAGTTAGTGCGGGCGGTGATTATCGATACAGAGATAAGATGTATACCGCATTGCCCAGTTCAGCAAGTCCCGTAGCGCTGGGTCCACAAAACATTGTGGGCATTTACGCGGGCTTATCTATAAGCCAACTCTCTCTAAGGGCATACGTCAAGAACCTTTTCAACAATCAATCCTACAACGGATTTTCTTTGTTCGACGATCGAGAAGGCAATCCTCTGGTCGTGCCGGCCCAACCGCGAACGGTTGGCCTAAGCCTCGAGTACAAATACTGAGCAGGCGCGCTGATCTGCTCGCGCGCAACTGGACAAGATGATTTCGACGGATCGTCCGGGCGCTGCCGATAGGCGAGAGGTTACGGGATTCGGGAGCAAACGCGGAGGCACCTGCTCCGGCTCACCGAGGTTTGGCCGTTCTCAGAGCTGGCTACCTGGATATGTGTGCTGTCTGACCCTATGGTCGTCAGCCGTGGGCGCGGGGCCGGATTTCAATCCAGCAAGCGCGTCGGTTCCGGCGGCGCAGCCGTTCTCGCTGAGCGTGATCTCAAGTAGACCAGACGCAGTTAGCGGAGGTGATGCGCTCGTACGACTGAGCGCACCCCCTAGCGCAAAGTGGAGTTCCGATCTAAATGGGAGCGATGTCACCGTGTCGTTCCAAGCTGGGGGTGAGCCGCAGAGTTTCACCGCGCTCTTAACAGGGCTTAGGTTAGGTAGGAACACGCTGAACATTCGTGTGAATGGCCATGTCGAGGCTCGCGTAGATTTGATCAACCATCCCACCACCGGCCCCATCTTCTCCGGCCCACCGCAGCGGCCCTTCTTCTGTCAGACGGCCTCGAATGGACTTGGGCCGGCGGTGGACAGGTACTGCAGTGCCAAGGCAGTGGTTCGGTATTACTACAGACCGCTCAAGACACCCTCTAAATTGAGTACAGAGAAGTGGGTGAGCGGATTGCGTATGCTGGGACTATTACCCCCGAAGAACCCGTCAGAACCCCCGGTTGGATTCCGTCCCTACGACCCACAACATCCACCCGTAGATGTTGCCCAGACTATAACCACCGACGGGCGGCATGTACCCTATGTTGTTCGGCGAGAGATTGGGGTTATAAACCGTGCTGTTTACGATATACGCTTCTTGCATCAGCCTGGCCAGCCGCTGCCGGCGCCATGGAGCCGTGGCGATGTCGCGTGGAACGGGCGTCTCGTATATGTGTTCGGCGGCGGCTGCGGTGCCGGATATCGCCAAGGGACTTTGCCGAATCCCGCGACTGATGATGTGCTAATTGCCACGGGATACGCGCTGGCCACGTCGACTCTGAATATTTTTCGCAACAACTGCAACGATGTTGTCTCGGCCGAGACCCTGTCCATGGTCAAGGAACATTTTATTAAGACATACGGCGTGCCGGTTCATACCATCGGATGGGGTGGATCGGGTGGTGCCATGCAGCTGTATCTGATCGTACAGGACTATCCAGGCCTTATTGATGGAATCATCCCCTCAGAATCATTTCCAGATGTTCTGACGTGGGTTTCTGCGGCCGTGGGAGACTGCCGGCTACTACTGCATGCATTTGACGGAATGCGCAGTCCGTTGACGGACAAACAAAAGAGCGCAGTAACTGGGTTCGCCACTTGGCGAACCTGTTTGCTTGGCAATCCCGTGATGGCTTCTCGGAATTGCAGCGACATAATTCCTCGCGCCGACGTATACGACGCACGCCGTCGGCGCAAAGGCGTTCGCTGCGATCTTTATGACAATGAGCTCAATGTGTTCGGGCGTGATCCAGCCACTGGGTTCGCGGCACGGCCGCTGGACAATGCGGGTGTGCAATACGGATTGGTCGCATTGCGTCGGGGAGAGATCGACACCGAGCAGTTTATTGAAATTAACGAGAGAGTCGGCGGCTATAGCATTGATGGAGAGTTCACAAACGCTCGCATGCGTGCCGATGAGCGTGTCGTGAGAGACGCCTATCGACACGGTCAGATCTTAACAGGTGGGGGCGGGCTTGCCGCTACGCCCATCATAGACTGGCGCTCGTACGCGGATGATCTGGGAGATCCGCATGATAGCGTTCGGTCATTTGCAACACGGGAGCGTCTCACCGCTGCAAATGGTAGTGCGCAGAACCAAGTGATCATCACGTTCCCCCGCTTGATATGGGTCGATGAGGTAACAGACGATCCAGACCCCGAAACCTCCCTTAAGGCTACCCGAGAGCGCTACCTCGTTCGACAAATGGATCATTGGCTGGATCAGATCGCTGCGGACACAGGCTCGGGCACGCCCTCGGAGAAGGCTGTAAGAGATCGCCCAGCAGATGTGATAGACACTTGCTGGGCGACTGATGGCGAAAGATTTGCTGGCAAAGATGTTTACAGCGAGGGAGGGCAGTGCGGAAAGCTTTATCCGCAGCACGCCGACCCGCGCATTGTCGCGGGCGGGCCAGTAGCTGGCGATATTCTAAAGTGCGCACTGCGCCCCGTGGCAGATACGGGATATCCTCAACCACTCACAGCTAAGCAAATTCAAAGGCTGAAGGCTGTCTTTCCAGACGGTGTCTGTGCCTACGATCGACCGGGTATTGGCAAGGAAGTCACCCGCACTACATGGCAGCGCTACTAGCAGTAAGGCAAACATGCTCCGACTGGAAACTTAACCGCCGGTAGCTCGAGTTTGTGCGGCCCCAAACCTGTAAGTGCGACGTCACACTGATATTGCTACTCCCTTGGCGTTGCGTTGGAGCATTTCTCTGTTCGGGCCTTTATCTATTGGGGCCGCTGCGCTTTCTGGTGGTCGGCCATGGCGATCCAGCGGAATCGAGGGATGGCTCCGGCTTAAGTGCCATACCGGCGGCACATGAAGCGAGGCGTTCTGGAGGCAGCCTCGTATCCCGAAGGCGCCGCCTTTCTGAGGTTATACTAGGGTGTTCTTGCAGCGGAGCCTCATAGTTGAATCTTAAGCAGTCTTGTCCGCTAATCCGTAGCATCGTAGTCGGGCTCGTGAGCGCGTTCGCGTTAGCGAGGGTCACTTTTGCTGTTGAGCCGGCGGCGAGCGGGGGGGCATCCACCGAGCTTACGACAATCGAAGCCATTCTACGGCAGGCCGGTGCAACACCGACAGAGCTCACCGGTATTGAAGAGAATCTGAGCTCGGCTTCGCACGCCGATCTTGTTGAGTTCGTCGAGTATTTGCAGCACCAGTCAGCAGTCGGACGGGCCGCATACCTGGCGGATTTTAGGCTAAATGCTCAATACGTGCCCGGCCCGGACTCGAAACCGCAGGCCGGGGTTCTCCGAGGAAAGACTTTCGAGTTTACCTTCGAGCACTCCAGGATCCTCCCGGGTACTCACCGCAAGATTACGGTTTACGTCCCCGCGGAATACACGGCTGACAAACCCGCGTGTCTGTATGTAAGCCTGGATGAACTGCGATTCTCAACCCCTACCGTGTTCGACAATCTCATTTACAAACATGAAATACCGGTCACCATTGCTATCGGTGTCTCGCCAGGTGTCGTGGATTCGGCAGATCCACCCCACAACCCCCGTTTTCATCGTAGCTCGGAATTCGATGGCTTGAATGATGACCTTGCGCGCTTTCTGGCGGAGGAACTACTGCCGGAAGTTGAGCGGCATACCACGCCGGATGGCCTGCCTATCCGGCTATCGAAGGATCCGAATGATCATGCCATCAGCGGCGCTAGCACTGGCGGGATTGGAGCATTTACCGTCGCTTGGGAGCACCGTGAGGTGTTCCGTCGCGTCTTCACGTCTGTAGGCACTTTTGTTGGAATGCGCGGCGGCGACCGCTACCCAGTGCTCATACGTAAGACCGAACCTAAGCCCTTACGTATTTTCATGCAAGATGGCTCCAACGATTTGTCGGAAGACGTGGGTGATTGGTGGATGAGTAATCAGGCCGTGGAGCGTGCGCTAAAGTTCGCCGGATACCAAGTCGAGCACGCCTGGGGTGAGGGATCTCATAACGGTAACCACGGGACGCTGATCTTTCCGGACGCTATGCGTTGGTTGTGGAAAGACTGGCCTCAGCCTATTGTCGCAGGGGAATCCCAAGGGGAATTTCTTCAGGCAATTCTCCAACGCGGTGAGGAGTGGCGGGCCGTGGCGGGTGACTATCGCTCCGACGGTCTGTTGGCCGTGGACCCACAAGGGACGGTCGTGTTTCGCGATCTCGCCAACGGCAAAATGCGCGATCTGCTTGCCGATGGGCAACTCCGCGACTCCATGCAAGTCGTCAAGGCTCAAGCGGTTCTCGCCTTTGGCTCCGATGGTCGGGCATACGCCAGAGTGGGAAATGATGTTGTCACCTACACTCCCAACGGTGCGTCCTCGATCGTTGCGCGAGGTGTCTGCGCACAATATCTTGTTGTGACACATAACGGAACGTTTTATCTCACTGACCCGGGCACGGATGAGTCCGCTGGCAAAGTCTGGTTCGTCCAGTCCAACGGGAAGCGAACATTGATCGATACAGGGCTGCACTCCCCCACTGGGATCGCGCTTTCTCCGGACGGCCTCTGGTTGGCAGTCGCCGAGAACAAAACACATTGGGGCTACAGCTATCGCATACAGGCCGACGGCAGCGTACAAGACAAGATGCGCTTCTATTGGTTTTACGTACCCGACATTGCCGATGACAGCGGGGCTGGTTCTTGGGTGATGGATCGTGAAGGTCGTCTATACGGCGCCACTCGCATGGGCGTCCAGGTGTTCGACCGCAACGGCCGCTCTCGCGTCATTCTTCCGCTTCCCGGCGGCGAGGCTACCGGCCTCACCTTCGGAGGCAGCCACTTTGACACTCTGTACGTCAGCTGCTCCAACCACCGGCTCTATAGCCGCAAGCTTAAAGTCGCCGGCTTTCCTCCCGGCGGCGCTCCCGTTGCCTTACCCAAAGGGGCACCTTGGTAGCTCTGTACCAGAGGTTCACGGGTTTACGCTCAAAAAGTTATTACGTGATCGACCCTCTGCGTCGCCCGCTGATGAATTATTGGCACATGCGCTATGGGCAGGACATCACCGCACCCCAGGAGGCGATCTTCGGCCCCAAAGTGATGATCATCAATGAGATGGCCGGCTCAGGCGGGGATGCACTGCCCTGGGCGTTTCGCCAAGCCGGTCTCGGCCCCTCGTCGGCACGCGCACCTGGGGCGCAGCGGTGGGCGCCTATACCATTCCCGACGACCTGCTCGATGGCGGCTCGCTCTGGACGTCAGACTTGGCCTTTTACAACCCCAACGGCTCGTGGGACATCGAAAACCATGGCATTTCGCCGGATATCGAGGTCGAGCAGGACCCGCAGGCGGTTCGCGAGGGCCACGACCCTCAGCTGGAAAAGGCCGTCGCCGCAGTGCTCGAGGAGCTACAGAAGAAGTCCCCCCGGGAGCCCGCCACCCGCCCCTTCCTAGCGATAGATAAGTGCGTTGTGACAGCTTCTGCAATATGATCGAGCACGACTTGATCCACCGTTTAGGGGGCGTTGGACGTGACTCAGGCGGAGCTTTTTGTACGCGACCGGCGGGGCGACTGGCGGCCCCCAGATGCTTTAAAGCCGACCCCGTTTGCCCAATGGCCCGTGCGGCTCGTTCCGCTCGTTAAGTGGGTTTTCGGCTATCCCGGTTATCTACTGCCCTGGGCGCTACTGTATATCGCGCTAGGCGCGCTGACCTGGCGCTATCTTACGCCCGAGCTCACTCAAATGAAGACTCTCGAGGTGGGCTGGATCACCTTCATCCTAGCTCGCAACCTCGCCATTGTTGTTTTGGTGACCAGCGCTTGGCACGGGTGGTTGTACGTCCAACGGTCGCAGGGCACCGACTATAAGTTCAACGATCGCTGGCTTGCGACCGACAATCCCACCTTCCTCTTTAACAACCAACTTCACGACAACCTCTTCTGGACCTTGTTGAGTGGCGTGCCGGTTTGGACGGCGTACGAGGTCCTGATGCTCTGGGCTTTTGCCAACGGATACCTGCCGTCTGTAGATTGGGGTGCCCACCCGATCTATTGCGCGCTCCTGCTGCTGGCCACTCCGCTATGGCAAGAGCTGCATTTCTACCTCGTTCATCGTCTGATCCACTGGCGCCCGCTCTACCAGACCGTTCATTACTTGCATCATAAGAATATGAACCCCGGCCCCTGGTCAGGCCTGGCCATGCATCCGATCGAGCACGTGCTCTATTTCTCCGGCGTGTTGATTTACTGCATTGTGCCGGCTCACCCGCTGCACATCGTGTTCCTTCTGCAGGTTACGGCATTGGTTCCGGCGCAGGGCCATGCAGGTTTTCAGCATCTCAAGTTTGGCAGTCGGCTGCTCGTGCCGGCGAGCGACTACTTCCATTACCTCCATCACCGGTTCGTGGAATGTAACTACGGTGCCGAGCGCGTCCCGTTGGATCGTTGGTTCGGAACTTTCCACGACGGCACGAAGGAATCGCAGGAGAGATTGAAAAAGCGGTTTCTCGCAGGCCGTCGAGGTCCATGAACTACGGTTGCGCGCATCAGCATCAGATGGGCCACGCCGCGGGGCGTGTCGACTGTAGGCGAGACCCCCGAGCCTAAGAGACGTTTAGGCCCCGTATAAACCCTACCATTTCTGACCTTTGAAAAAAAATGGCACCGGAAGTGCCTGGATTGCCTTCGCACCGCTAGCGCTGAGCCTGCCTTCAGGTAAATTCAGGGCGTCGACGTTGAACGCCGCCGCGGACGCGGGTGGCTCGTCGGCGGGTTTTGTAGCAAACCGCAGTGGTGCCGTAATACTGGTATGCCTCGCCCCGTCGCGTGCTTTGCACGCCTCATGCGACTGTGCAAACGCCAGGGCCGATCCCCCGAGGACAGCGAGGATCTGATCCAGGAAGCCTTGCTGCGCCTGGAGGAATACTGTCGCACGGCCAAGGTAGAAGTCAGAAACCGGGAGGAATTTCTGGCGCGAACTGTCCGCAACCTAACCGTTGACCGTATTCGCCATGAACGCGTCGTGAGCTACGCTCCAGAGCCCGTCGAGGATGTCGCGCAGAATCTGCCGCTCATCGATCCAGGTCCGACGCCGGATCGGGTTTTGGATGCCGAGCAACATCTCTCTGAGATAAGGAGCGTGCTGGCGGCCGTCAGTGTCAGGATGCAAGAAATTTACTTCCTCCATCTCGCCGGATACCAATACAAAGAGATTGCCGACCGCTATGGATTGTCCGTCAAGACGGTGGAAAAGCACATGACACGCGCGCTACTGACGCTCATGAGCGTGAAGAAGAGGACACCGGAATGAGTCCAGCTTCGGCAGAACACACCACCTCGCGGCCAGCCTCCGAGCGCGCCTGTGCCGAAGCTGCAGCTTGGGTCATCCGACTCCACGGACCGGAGCGTAACCCGATGATGGAGTCCGGCTGGCGCTGTTGGTTGCGGGAGCACCCGGATCATCTAGCCGCGTGGGAGCAAGCTAGCGACACCTGGAACGAGACTCACGACATCCCGATTGCGTTAGTTCACCCTCCAGTACGGGAGCCGCGCCGTTCTTTCAAGGAAACACTAAAACCTGCGCTCGTCACGCTTGCTGCCGCAGCGAGCGTTGTAGCGCTGGCGCTCCATTTCACCGGTGGCACTCCATTTATCACTGCAATCGGGGAGCAACGCTCCATCACTCTCGATGACGGCACGCGGATTGAGGTCAATACCGACAGTCGTCTCACGGTCCAATATGACGATCGGAAGCGCAAGATCAGTCTGCAATCCGGCGAGGCCTATTTTCAGGTCGCTCCCGAACACAGGCCGTTTATCGTCGTGGCGGGGGATCACAAGATCGTGGCGTTGGGCACGACGTTTACTGTGCGTCACGATCAGGCTACCGGCAGCCCACTAACGGTTACCCTTATCGAGGGTCGTGTCGCGGTGGAACCTGTTGCCACCAATCTGCTGCCGGCCGTGCCGCCCGGCGCAATTCCAGCCGTTACGGTTCTGAAGCCAGGCGAGCGACTAACGGTTCGCGCTAAGACCGCCGCGGTGGTTGATGCACCCGCGATAGACAAGGTGACCTCGTGGACCCGAGGCCAGCTTGTTTTCGACAGCGTACATCTCGGGGATGCCGTAGCCGAGCTCAACCGCTACAGCCATATCAAAGTTGTGCTGGCATCACCCGAGCTGGCGCAGCTTCCTGCAGGCGGTATCTTTCGCGCCGGCGATTCAATGAGTTTCTCCCGTGCAGTGTCGGAAACCTACAATTTGATTCTCATCCGGCGCGGCGATGAAATTATCCTCGAGTCCGCGCAGCGCGCGCCTTAGTGCGCGACCTTGTTGGATCTCTCCCACCCCGGACGGTAGGGATTCGTTGCCCCACATCCGTCTCTTGTTAAGTAGGAGCACACGACTGCAGCTCCTTCGTACAACAAACACCGTAGGCGCAATGGACTGCCCGGGGGAATCGAAGTATGTCCAGAGTGTCTTTCTGTCATACACCCAGATCGCTTTGCACAGTTTTGCTGCTCACTCTCATGGCGGCTGCCGCCCACGGCCAAGTTCGTTTTGATCTCCCTGCCCAGCCTCTAGCTCAGGCGCTGACAACCGTCGGCAATCTAGCGAGCGTCAATGTCTTCTTCGATCCTACGATCGTCCGGGGTCTTCAGGCTCCAGCGCTCAAGGCGGAGTTGACCGCAGACGATGCGGTAGCGCGGATCCTGGCGGGCACACGTCTACACGCCGTGCGGGTTGATGATCACACCATTCGAGTGATCTCGGAGCCAACATCACAACGGGCACAAAATAACGAAACACCCCCCACAGGTGCGGTATATGCACCGGGCAACGTTCACCTGGCGTCTTCCGGAAATGCAGTGCAGGGCCCCGCTGATCAAGCTAACAGCCCTTCAAGCAAGGGGCAGGTAGCCGAGGCCGCGCAAAGCACCTCCTCGTTGCAGGGAGGTCTTGAGGAAGTCGTCGTCACCGCTCAGAAGCGCCAAGAGCGTCTGCAAGAGGTGCCCATTTCAATCTCCGTGCTCGGCGGAAAAGACCTCGATCAATCCTCCTACCAGGGTGTGACTGACGCACTCAACACGGTACCGGGAGTCTCGGCGACCACTTCCTCTCAAGGGGGAGGCACCCAGATCGTCATACGCGGTGTGGGCGCCGCCGCTCCCACGCTTTATGGCGCCAGTACTGTCGCGTTTTACCTTGATTCAGTGCCATTCGGCTTCGTCAAAGAGGCGTTCCTTCCGGACCCTAACGTGTTCGACTTGCAGCGAATTGAGGTACTGCGTGGGCCGCAAGGTACCCTATACGGCGCCAACGCGGAGAACGGCGTTGTCCGTGTCTTGACGAACGAAGCTAACCTCAACGAGTTTGAGCTGAAGGCTCGCGAGCAGACGTCGACTACGGACGGCGGCGCTGGAAACTACGGTGGCGATGTCGCCATCAATGTTCCTCTGATTGAAGGCAAACTCGCTGTCCGTGGAGTCGTCGACTATCAGAACTTAAGTGGCTGGATCAACGGTCCCGTGGGTACGCACCTTAACGACGCTGAGTTGCGTAGTTATCGCTTCAAGCTAAACGCGCAGCCGACGGATGCATTGTCGATCGGCTTCTCCGTTTGGAGCACACGCGATGACTACGGCGCTGCGCCCACCTCGACGGACTCCCGTACCATCTCTGCTGTACTGCCTGAACCGATTAGTGCCGACTACAACACCTATGACTTGAAGTTGGGGTATCAGCTGGAGGACTTCTCGATTTCCAGTGCAACAAGCTATCTCGGTTACACCGACCGCGGTGCCTTGGACCTCGGCATTTATGGCGTGTGTTGCGCGGTATTGCGGGGTATTCCCATCTTCACCGGCTTTTACTCCAATATCTTTTCCGAAGAGTTACTGCTCAACTCCGCGCCGGCCAATGTGTGGCATTGGACCGCAGGTGCTTTCTACCGCGACGGCAGAGATCGCACCTTTCAGAATATCCCCGGCATCGACCTCGCACCCTTCGACGTGCGGGATAGTTCGAGATCCTATGCCGTCTTCGGGCAGATTGGCCGGCGTTTCCTCAGTAATCAATTCGAATGGACACTCGGCCTGCGATATTTCCACGACGATGTAGCCACTCAAGAGCTCGTTCAAGGCCAAGGATTGCCGAACGTGCCGCTCGTCCATGAGAGCGCCTCCTTCAACCCCGTAACTCCGCGAGCCGTGCTGACCTGGTACCCTAACAGGGACTGGACCTTGTATGCCTCGTTTTCCGAGGGCTTCCGCAGCGGTTTCCCTCAGAATCCAACAATCGCCGAAACGGGAGCTAAGCTGCCTCCAGCCAAGCCCGATAAGTTATACAACTATGAGTTCGGTGCGAAAGCGGATTTTCTGGAGCACCACATCTCGGTCGACACTTCGGTTTATTACATTAAATGGAAGGATATCCAACAGTCCATCACGGTCCCCTACAGTCATGGCTTATCGATCGCCGCGCTGATCAACGCCGCCTCTGCGAGCGGGCCCGGCGTCGATTTCGCGGTGACAGCGCGTCCCTTTGCAGGACTGGAGTTGGGCGTTACGCTGGGATGGAATGACTTGACCGTTGATACCGATGTGTTTTCCGGTGGCGACCTCCTGTTCGCTAAAGGAGACCGGCTCGATTATTCGCCGCAATATACCGGTGGCGCCTCGGCAGCCTATGACTTCGGCCTCGGTGGGGATTGGAGTGGCCGGTTTTCCGTCTCCGGCAACTATACCTCGAAACAGACTGATCACTTGCTCAACGGCGCGTTCGGCCGCATCAACGTCAATGTCGGCAACAGCATCCTGACTGCACGTACCGAGTTGGCCATCCAGTCTCCGGTTCACTGGCGCGCAGCGCTGTTCGTCGACAATCTTACCAACAATTACGGCGCCACACCGGCATTCGGCTTCGCCTCCCCGGAGCTCGATCCCCGCTTCCGGCCACGAACCGCGGGTTTGCAGGTCGACTATAAGTATTGAAAGCACCCATGCTGGAGAACTAGGACTAAAGGATCAGTATGAGTCAGCAACGCATCGGCGAGGTCGCCGCCCGCCTGCTCGATTACTTCGAGAGCGACACCACGTTTCAGACCGATAGCATGATGACCGTTCCGGCGGCGAGTTATACCGATCCCCAGCAGCGGCGGGAGGAG
>Ga0105240_10000337_pt1 | contig 87719 bp, 69 predicted proteins | sample KBSC54metaG_FD_80426 | JGI IMG/M metagenome (GOLD analysis project Ga0105240, IMG submission 80426) | Corn rhizosphere microbial communities from Kellogg Biological Station, Michigan, USA - KBS C5-4 metaG | ecosystem: Host-associated > Plants > Roots > Rhizosphere > Soil | place: Michigan, USA...
CGGGGCAGCCTGTCTGCTGGGCGGTGGACTTCAACGTTGACCCGATGTCGTCGGTGGTGGTGCAGATAAGGAACGGCGAGATTTCGGTGCTGGACGAGATTGTGCTTCACAGAGCATCGACCGAGCAGGCGTGCGAAGAGTTTGAGCGTCGTTTCGGAATTCCACGCGCCGGGCTTGTGGTGTTCGGAGATGCCTCCGGCGCTGCGATGCAAACGTCGGGATTTTCGGATTATCAGGTGATTCGAAGGTACTTCGCAGCGCGCACGGCGAAGGTGACGTATAAGGTCCCCTCGGCGAACCCGCGGGTACGCGAGCGCGTGGCGGCTGTGAACGCGAGGCTGAAGAACGCCTACAACGATGTGCGGTTGTGGGTGGATCCGAAATGCAAGGAGTTGATAGCGGATTTTGAGCAGGTTTCCTACAAGGAAGACTCGACCGAAATCGATAAGGACAGGGATCGCCGCAGAACGCACCTGTCCGACGCGCTGGGTTATCTGGTTTGCCAGGAAGGCCAGTCCGGAACAGTGGGCGAGCGTGGACAGCGGTTGTTCTGAACGACAAATACGTAAATACGGGTGAACAAGTGAACTCACATATAGAACAGGAACATCCGGATTACTCCGGGCGAGCGGGGATGTGGCGCCGATACCGTCATCTCTATTCAGGCGGGGAAGAGTTTCGGCGGCACGCGGCGGAATATCTGGTGCGGCGTCATAAAGAGCCGATGGAGGTTTATCACGAGCGGCTGACCCGTGTTTTCTACGAAAACTACATCGGCTCGATTGTGGACTGGTACACGGCCACGCTTGTTCGCAAAGAGCCCGTGCTCGAATTTTGCGGCGCGAGCGAAACGGCGAAGGACTTCTTCAATGAATTTGTACAGAACTGCGATATGCGGGGAACCACTCTCACGCAGTTCTACAAAGATCAGTTAACCGAAGCACTGGTTTGCGGCAAGTCGTATATTGTTGTCGATTTTCCGCGCACGGAAGCGCCGGTACTGAGTCGCGCGGACGAAGATGCCGTGGGTCGCAGCCGCGCCTACCTGATGAGTTACACGGCCGATGAGGTAATCAACTGGAGCCTTGACGATAAGGGGGAATTTGAATGGGTCGTGATTCGCACGAGCTGCCTGAAACAGGATGGCGTGCGGTCTTTCGGGTGGAAGAATGAAACCCGCTGGATCTACTACGATCGGGAACGTTTCGAGATCTACGAGCGCAGAGACAATGCCGAGCGGAGCGGCATTGAACTGGTGGATGAAGGCAGGCATGGATTTGCGGGCGTCGGGCGCGTGCCGGTTTTTGAAATCAAAGTCAGCACCGGGCTTTGGCTGACCAACAAGATCGCGCTGCTGCAGCTTGAGCACTTCAATAAGTCGAACGCGCTCGGGTGGGCGCTTACGATGGGGCTCTTCGCGACTCCGATTGTCTATACAGACAAAGAGTGGAGCCAGATTATGGGCGAGAGCTACTATGTGCAGCTTGGGCCGCAGGACAGCTTCGGATGGTCCGAGCCGGAAGGCAAGGTTTATCGCATCGCGGCCGAAAACCTGGAGCGTTTGAAAGATGAAATCTACCGGGTCTCGTACCTGATGCAGCAGGCCGGCGACGGTTCCGGCGCGCAGCGCTCGGGTCTGAGCAAACAGTGGGACTTCAGCGTGACGCAGGAGATTCTTCGCTCGTACGGCGACGCGGTGAAAGACAGCATCCGCAATGTACTGAACGCGGTGGCGGTGGCAAGACAGGACGAGATCGATATCGAAGTGTCCGGTCTGGATGAATTCGACATCGCGAACTTCAGTTCGGAAGCCGCGGATGCGCAAAGTCTGCTGAGTCTTGGAATCAATTCGGAAACGCTAAAAAAGCAAGTGTTCAAGCGTGTGGCACTGAAGTACCTGTGCGATGCGCGGCAGGAGATCAAGAACCGAATTGCGGAAGAGATCGAAGCGAACAACTAAATGAGAGGAAGACTATGGATGAGCCGATAAACGTAGAGACGATCGTGCAGCAGGCGATTGACGAATACATGCGCAAAGACAGCGCGCGCCGGGAACCTGCCTACAAGACAGAGTTGCAGGAGGAACGCCGGCGTCGTGAGCAGCTGGAAAAGCGCATGAATGAGCTGGTGGAAGAAAACAAGCGCAGCCGGGCAATGGCGGACGAAGCGCAGAGGAACAGCGCGATTCGCGCCGAACTTCAGCGGCTTGGCGTCGCCAAGGTGGATCTTGCTTATAAGGCTGTGCAGGACGGTGTGGTCAGAACCGAGGATGGCCGTCTGGTCGCCCGCGGAGAGAACGGCGAACTGCCGGTCTCAGAGTATCTGGCCGGCTTTGTTCAGGAGAATCCGGAATTCCTTCCGGCGAGAATCGCGGGGGGAACAGGGATGACGGGAATACAGAGGTCCGCGCCGCAGTCGGCGGGGGCTATCGATCTCGACAAGATCGGGCCGTCGATGAGCAAGGAAGAACTGGAGCGCGTGCGCCAGGAGATCTTGCGCGTGGCAACGCAGACGCTCCGGTAGGGGTGATTCGTTCAATGTAGTGCGGTCTGCAGCACGAGTGGCGGCCCGTCGTGGCCGCGAATCTAACAAGTTTGGCAGTGGGGAAGAAGGGAGCCGGAAACGGCTCCCTTTTTCTTTGCGGCCGGGAAAGAAAGAAAAGGAAAAATCAATGCCAGCAATTACGTCAGCAAACATCGCAAATGCAATTGTGAAACTGGTCGCCGCGGATGCGCTTCCAGCCCTCGTAGGGAACCTTGTATTGGGGAACCTTGTGAACCGGGACTACGAGCCCACTTTGGCGCAGGCGGGAGACACGGTTAACATTCCGATCGCCCCTCAGCTTGTGGCTAACAACATCGCGGAGGGCGGCTCCGTTCAACCGCAGAACCCGGCTCTGGGAAATGCGCAGATCGTGCTCAACACGCACGCCGAAGCAACGTTCCAGATTCCTGACGTGACCAAGGTTCTGGCCGTGCCGGATCTGCTGCGCGTGTACATGCAGCCCGCGGTTGTGGCGATCGCCGAGAAGATCGAAAGCGATCTGATGAATCTGTATGCGGGATTCACGGCGAATTCGCCCCTCGGCACGGCGGGAGCGCCGCTGACCGAAGCGATTCTGGATCAGGCGGAAACCGCTTTATTTCAGGCGAAGGTGCCGTCGAGCGAGAAGAAATATCTTGTTGTCGACAGCAACACCTATTCGCAGCTGCGCCAGATTCCCCGCTTCAGCGAATTCCAGACGGCAGGCGATGCCGGGCTGCGCGCTGTTGTGGACGGAACCATCGGGAAGCTCAAAGACTTCTTCGTGTTCCGTTCGCAGTACGTGCAGAAGACCGGAAGCTCTCCGGTGAATACTCACAACCTCGCGTTCTGCAAAGATGCGCTTGGTCTGGTGATTCGGCGTCTGCCGCAGCCCCTGCCGGGCACCGGCGCCATCGCCGAATACGCCGAGCTGGGCAACTTCGGTATGCGCGTGACCATGAGCTACCAGCCGAACACGCTGTCTCAGCAGTTCACGGTTGACGTCCTTTACGGCGTCGCCGTGCTGCGCAACAACTTCGCGGTTCAGGTCAACAGCTAGGCCTGCGATCGGGCGGGCGCAGCCTGACCGGGCGGCGCTCGCCCACATCTTGTCAACAATCCGAATTTAAGAAAGCACGAAGAGGACTCATCACATGGATTTAAGGTCTTACTACATCAAAGTTCGCGACGCGGAGGCACTTCTTACCGGGGAATACCTGGTGGTGGTGAGTCTGCCCACGTCAGAGGGCGGCAAAGAAGGCGTCAGCACAGAAGTTCCGCGCAGGATTGCCGCAAAACTCATTGCGGAGGGCCGGGCAAGGGTGGCTACCGAAGAAGAGGCCGCGGCGTTTCATCAGCTTCATCAGGATGCAAGGCGGCAGCATGAACTCGATGAAGCTGCCCGGCGCGTTCAGGTGATGGTGATTCCGTCACGCGATATTCCAACGCGCGATTCGCTGAAGCCCAAGGACAGGAGCTAGACAATGGCGCTCTTCTCTGACGGTGTGGCCTGCACGATCGACGATCTTACGGACCAGGACTCAGGGCTGCTGGACGTAGCGCAGACGTGTGGCATCAACGTCACCACAAAAATGCGTTTGGCACATGAGGATATTGCGTCCGAGATTCATCTTTGGCTGGACAGGAGCCGTCCGTCAATGGATATTGCCTGGGTTCCGTCCCCGCGGATTGAACAGGTGGTGACGACACCCGCGTTGCGGCAGTGGGAGGTGATGATGGCGCTGTCGCTGGTATACCGGGACGCCTACTTTAGCCAACTGGTGGACAGGTACCAGGCGAAATGGGAAGAGTACTCGCAACTGACGCGGCGGGCGTACGAAAGATTTGTGGCCAGCGGCATGGGCCTTGTGAATCATCCGGTCAAGCAGGCTTTACCGCCGATTCTGGGCACTGTGGCGGGTCCGCAAAAAGGCGGCTCGTTTTACGCGTCTATCGCGTGGGTGAATGCGGCAGGCCAGGAAGGCGCGGCATCCATTGCGTCTTCGATCATGATTGGCGACGGCAACCTGATGACGGTGTCGGCCGGGGAATCGCCGTCCGGCGTGGCGGGCTTTAACGTGTATGCCGCCACCGATCTCAACGCGATGTTTCGGCAGAACGATACGGCCCTGCCTGCGGGCGGCTCGTTCACGTATGTGCCGAATGTGGTAACAGATGGGCAATTGCCGGGTACGGGGCAGGCGCCGGATTTCGTGCGTCCGATGGCCCGGACGATTTTGCGGGGCTAAGGCGACCGCAAAGTAGGACGCGCAACGCTGCGCCGCCCCGCGTACTAACGCAAATTGAATCCAACGACGAGAACACAGGAGAAATATGGCTGGAATCAGTGGTGAATTAACGGGCGCTCTGGTGGCGAAGCTTCGCGCGCCGGGCGATGGAATCAACGTCCGGGTCGGGGCAATCGAACAATCGGATTCCGGTCTGAAGGCCCTGGGGATACGGTCGATTACGGCGCTCTACGCGGGCGTCGAAATCAGCGAAAAGAGCGGTCATGCGCACTACCCGCTGATGTTGGCGTATTGCGACAGGATGAGCAACGCGCTGAAAGAGAAGTTTCGAAGATTTTCCGGTAAAGCGCATCTTGTGGTGGAAGTTCGGCACTCGGAAGACAGGCTTGAACTGCTGGACGCCGGCACTCAGGTTTATGTGGACGCCGTATGTGCGCTGCTCGACGATTCGCGAGGCGACTGGGGCGGTGGAGCATTTTACGCGGGCGGCTACGAAGTGGCTTACGAGCCGATTGTGCGCGGCGGAAAAAATTTTCTTCAGCGCGCGAAGGTTGGCTTCGAAGTGGAAATCAGCCGCTGATTAAGCAAACGAGAAACAAAGTTCCCTTGTGGAGAAAGAAGAGATCATGGCATACATTTCATCGAGTGCAAACCGCTGGTACTGCGCGCGAGAGACCTCATTCGGATCGGTCCCTGCGATTACCGCGGCAAACAGAATTCCTGCTGTTGGCATGACCGCGCAACATAGCAGAGAGAAGAGTCAGCGTCGCGACAAGACCGGCACGCGCACGTGGGCAGGCATGCCGAAGGGCATGAGGAAACAGACTGACTTCAGTCTGACCTCGTACATGAGGGATTGGGCGGATTCGTCTGTACTGCCTCCGCATGGCCCGCTGCTTGAATCCGCATTGGGAAAAGACGGGTTAATGTGGCCGGGCGTTGCGGCGACAACGGGCTCGTCGGGATCCACTGTTGTTTTCGCGAGCCCGCACGGGCTTGTGCCGGGACAAGCGGTAGCATCAGGCGGTGAAATCCGTTTTGTAGCCGCCGTTCTCGATCCATCCACAGTCATTCTCAACGTTCCGTTTTCAGTGGCCCCGGTACCCGGCGTGCCGATGGGCGTGACGGCTACCTACGGGCTCGCCTCCGAATTGCCCAGTCTGAGCATTTTCGATTACTGGGACCCTTCCTCAGCGGTACAGCGCGTAATGTGCGGCGGCGCTGTGGACCGGATGAAGGTAAAGCTCAACGGAGACTTTCATGAATTCGAATTCAAAGGGCTCGCACAGGATCTGGTGGACAGCGCATCCTTTGTCGCGGGGCAGGGCGGCATGCAACAGTTTCCCGGCGAACCGGCGCTAAATGGAGATGGTTACTCTCCGGTGCCCGGCAATCTGGGCCAGGTGTGGCTCGGTGTCATACCGAATCAGTTCTTTACGGTTTCGGAGGCGTCCATCGAATTGAAGAACAACCTCGAGATGCGTAACAAAGAGTTCGGATCGATATTGCCTCGCGGAATCTCACCGGGAAACCGCGAAGTAAACGTCAATCTCGAACTTTTTAGCCAGGATGATGCGGTCACAGCGGCGCTGTACCAGGCCGCGCGTCAGGAAGATCCGGTGAGCGTGATGTTCCAGCTTGGCCAGGTTGGCGGCCAGCTCATGGGTATCTACCTGAAAAGTTTGGTTCCCGATGTTCCGGAGTTCGACGACTCCGACAAAAGGCTCAAATGGCGTTTTCGGGACAATCGCGCGCAGGGCACGGCCGACGACGAAATCGTAGTGGCTTTCGGGTAACGCCATGCATTCACGAACGGTGGAACTGGAGAGCCGAAGCACCGTGAATTCGAAGACTTATCCGGGCGTGACATTCGTCATTGCCCGGATGAGTTTCGGGCGCAGGGTGGAACTAATGAAGCGCGTGCGCGACCTTGCCGCGAAGGCTGAATTTTTTCAGGCCGGGTGCGACGAGAAAAACAAGATGGAAGCGAGTCTGCTCGGCGCGGAAATTGACCGGTTGTACGTCGAATGGGGCCTCGAAGGGGTGTTGGGGCTGGAACTCGACGGGGCACCCGCAACGCCCGGGGCGCTGATCGAGCGAGGCCCCGAGGAGTTGTTTCGCGAGGCTCTTGAAGCTGTTCGAAACGAATGCGGGCTGAGCGAGACAGAAAGAAAAAACTAATTGTCGCGTTCCATTTTCAGCTGGCGAACGAACAGCGCGCCGGCGGGACCGGGTGGGATTGCGACAACTGCAGGAAACACGGTCTGGAAGTGAGCCGCCGGTGTGGATTTCTTCCCGGGGAGCAGCGCGGGCAACCGCGAATTGTGTGGGGCCGGCGGCAGGTGTCTTTGGACGAATGTCCCCGTTCCTTTGTGACGGGCGAGAGCATGGCGACCCTGGAGGAATTCTTTATGAGACGGCGTTTAGGTATGAGGGAGAGTCCTGGCACGGAAGCACGAAAAGTGGATGCATTTTTAATATTGCGAGATCAGGTGGAACGAGAGGAAAGAGATGGCACACAGCATTGAAGAGGTGTTTCGAGGGATTGCGCATTCACGGAAGCGCGGAATTCCGGACGCGGCCACCATCGCGACAGGCATTTCCGGCGGCGGCCCGGAACTAAGCTCGTCGCTTTCTCAGGCGGGCAGTGAAATCGCTCAGTTGCGCGCGACGTTCCAGCAGCAGGCGGATCTCATCAAGGCCAATACGCAGGCCTTGCAAAACAATGCGTCGGGACAGAGCGGCCATTCCGCCGCCGGTGCGGCCGGGAGCGCTATTTCCGGAATTTTCGGGGGCGCGGCGGGGTTTCTGTCGCCCATCGTCTCCGGGATAACGAAGTTATTCAGCGGTTTGTTTGGAGGCGCCGCGGCCCCTGTGGCTCTACCCATATATGTTCCGCCGCCGCCGATATCGATTGGGGGGACTCTTCATTCGGAGAGCAGCCAGGATGCGGCGTCCGCCAAAGTGGGACCGGATGCATTGACTCCTCAGGCGGGGTCTCGGGCGGAGTCTCAGGCCAGCGGCGCAATCGCTCAGTTGCAAGCCGGATTATCAGCCGATAGCTCTTCGGAACCGGCGCCGGCCCGGTTATTCGGAGGGCTCTTCGCGGCTTCAACCCAGGCAGCGGCTCCGCCCATCTATTCTCCTCAGATTCCTCCGGCGCCCATCGCGAGAGCTGCGGAACAGGCCAGTAACGCGGAAGACGCGACCGGCGGGAGTTCGAACGGTAATCCGCGGCCCGCGGTGTCCGGAAGTACTACCTACGCGCCGCAAATCACTGTGCATGTGAGCGCGATGGATAGCCAGTCTTTCATGGACAGAAGCAGCGATATCGCCAGCGCGGTCCGTGAAGCAATGCTGAACAACCATCCCATCAACGGCGTGGTGGCGGACCTCTGATCATGACCTTTCCAACACTCAAGACCGGTGCTCCGGTTCAATATCCGCTGCAATCGTCCACGCGCTTCCGAACCCAAAGCGTCGATTTTTTGGACGGCAGCCGACAGACTTATTCCCTGCAGGGCAGACCGCTTCGAAGTTGGGCGATTCAACTGGATCTTCTCGACGATCAGGAACTGAGTGCGGTGTGCGATTTCGTAGCGCAGGCAGGCAGCCGTACGTTTCTGTTTTCCGACCCTGCAACCGGTGAGGACGCTATTCAGTGCATTCTCGGCGGCAATTCGTTTGAGCTGATTCAAAAAGATGAACTGCGCGGCCAGACCAGGCTGCTGATCAGGGAGGTTCTATGAACTGGTGTCCTCAAATTGGCGCGGGTTCGCTCGCTCAGCTTCCGCTCAGCCGCAAAAGCGCGTGGAGATCGATTGCAAACGAACTGGAGAGCGGCGAATGGATCGGCTTGCCCGATTCCCCGGCCAGCCACCTCGAATGGCGCCTTTCCTATCGGGACCTGACTGACGATGAAGCGGCGCGTCTGAAGGCGCTGTTCACGGCATCGAAGGGCAGTGCGGGGTCGTTTGGATTTGCGGATCCGTTGGCTAACCTGCTTGCGTGGAGTGAAGACTTATCGAAGCCCGACTGGCAGGCGGGCCTGCTCAGTGTAACTCAGGGAGCCGCGGATCCGCTTGGAACCGAGCGCGCCTGGACGCTGGTGAACGGCAGCGCGGGTTTGCAATCTTTGACCCAGACCATCGGGATACCCGGCGAGTACGTGGGTTGTTTCAGCCTGTGGATCCGGTCTTCATCGCCGGGCATTGTGTTGCTGCAGCGGGACGGCGCGGAGTCCGCTGTTTCTGTCGCTTCATCGTGGAAACAGGTCTATATCAGCGCGGCGGGCGGCCCGGGCACAGCACATTCCACAATTTCCCTAGCGCTGACTCCGGGCCAAAGCATAGACGTGTGGGGCCTTCAATTCGAAGCCCAGCCATATGCGTCGCAATACAAGGCCACCAGGGAATCTGCCGGCGTTTATCCGAATACATATTTCGCGGCCGATGAACTGACTATGACGAGTACCGGTGTAGGCCTCACATCCTGCGAGATCACACTGATCTCACGAATTTAGAAAACCAATTCAGATCTGAAAGAAAACCATGCAAAGCGCACTCATAGCCAAAGAACAGCTCAACGCCAATACGCCGCTTCTGTTGTTCGACTGCACGCTCGCGGACGGAAGCATTCGGCGCTGGAGCAGCGGCAGCTTCACAAACGGCGGGCTCCATTACGACGGGCGCGTACTGCGGCACAACGTGTTCGAAGCGCAACTTGCCTCGGATGTTCAGGTGGGCGGCGCGCCGCGGCTCACCTTTGAGCTGGCCAACGCGGATTCAGCGCTGTCGGAAATTGAGCATCAAGTCGGGTTCAAGGGATCGAAGCTGCTGGTTCGCGTGATCTTTGCAGACCTTGCGGCAGGGGCTGCCGCCAGCGACGCGGTGGTGGTGTTCAGCGGTTTAATGAACCCGCCGGATTTGATTACCGAAACCACGTTTCGGCTGAGCGCGATGAATCGCATGGCCACTCAGCGCAGCGTTGTTCCGGAAGTGCGCGTCCAGCGGTTGTGCCCCTGGCGTTTTCCGCTCACGGCCGACCAGCGGCTTGAAGCGGTAGACGGGGGCGCGGCCAAAGGAAAGTTCTCGCCGTTCTATCGCTGCGGTTATTCTCCCGATCAGACGGGCGGCGCCGGAAATATGAACGGCGTGGCCCCATTCGGCGATTGTTCCCGTACACGGAACGATTGCGAGCAGCGCGGCATGTTCACGACCGACTCGAGCGGCCGGCAAACAGCCCGTTTTGGAGGGGTGGAATTCGTCCCGCCAACGATCCTTGTGCGAGGCTCCGGACAAAAGAACTATTCGCTTTCCGCGGTGCAGGATAATCAGGCGCGCTACAACGATTTCGTGCCCCTGGTTTATGGAACTCAATGGCACTCGCCGGACGTTGTATTCTCCCGCAACGATGGCAATTTGACCCGCATGGAAGTGCTGCTCGGAATGGGTGAGATTCAGGGCATTCTCAAGGTTCTGGTCAACAATATCGAAATCCCGCAGGGAATCTCAGGTGCGAACATGACCTCAACGGGCTGGTACAGCACGGTCAGCGCGGGAGCGAGAGAAGGGCGGCAGGATCCTAACTTTTCTGACGGCCATGGCGTCGCGATGGGCGACCCGTACGGAAGCATGGCCTACCTTTCGATCGTGGTTCCGAACAAAGTGAACGATGGTTCGAGTGTGCCAACAGTACAGATCCTGATGCAGGGACTGAAAGTGGCGCAGTTCGATGTTACGGGAGCCTGCCTGGGCGAGCAGTTTTCCGATAACCCGGCGTGGGTACTTTACGATCTGCTGCGAAGAGGAGGCTACGGCTCCGACGAACTCGATGCCCCTTCATTCGCCAAAGCCGCGGGTTACGCCGGTGAACTGATCGACGCCGCCGATCCGGTGGGAGGGCAGGTCCAAATTCCCCGGTTCCAGTGTAATTTTGCAATCAAGCAGCGCAGAAGCACGGGCGACGTGGTTCGGGCAATCGGCAACTCGTCACGCATTTATCTGGTGCTCAGCACGGACGGCAAGCTTCAGGCGCGGGTTGCAAACACCTTTGCTTTGCAGCAGCCGACCAAAAGCGAGGGAACCAATTCGGCAAATCCATTCAACGGTGGATGGCCGGCATATGAATTCGATGCGGCTTCCATCGCGCGCGGAAAAGACGGAGGCGCCAGCGTCAGTCTTTCCTCAAAGAACGCGCAGGACACGCCCAATCGGTTATCGGTTGAGTTTCAGGACAGTTTCAATCAGTTTCAGCAGGACAGCCTTTCGCTCAGCAATGGAGATGATGCGGATCTCTGTGGACAAGAGGTGGCCGCCAACTGGGATGCCGTCGGCATTTCAACGTTCCATCAAGCCACCCGGATGCTGTTGCTTGGACTGGACCGCGCCGCGGAGGGGAATCGTTTTATTGAGTTTGAGACAAGCGTCAAAGCGTTGGGCCTCATGCCCGGCGACCTGATCACTGTGAGCTATTTAAAAGAAAATCTGGAGAGAACCCCGTTCAGAATTCTCAGGATCGCCCCGGGCGCGAGCTTCAGAACCGCGGTGATTTCCGCCCAGTTTCATGACGACGCCTGGTACTCCGATTCCGTCACCGGAATCGTTGGCGGAAGAGGCTGGCAATCCGGACAAGGGCCGGGGCTGCCTTCCCCGGTTGGCGGTGTGATTGCGGACGCCGATGGCACACTCCAGCTCGGCATCAAGGAAACGGAGGTCTCCGGGAACGACGGTTCTTCAAACGTGGAACTCGATGTTTCCTTCACGGCTCCCTCAGGGTCCGGAAGCTCGCTGGTGGCGCCGCTGATCGGGCTGATTGCATCCGTTACGGAAAATGCCGGAACTCTGCCCGGCGGAGTGAATTATTTTTATGCCGTTAGTGCGGTTGACGGTGTTGGCGCGGAAAGTCCACTGTCATTTGTCGTTCAGGTGTCGGTACCGGACGGAACTTCGACCAATGCTGTCGCGCTGAATGGAATCGGGCTGCCGGCCGGGGCCGGTGGATTCCATGTCTATCGCGGCGTAACGGTCCGACAACTTTTTAGAATCGCGTCGAACCAAAGCCCCGGCGTGGCGTTCACCGATACCGGGCTCCCACTGCAAGCCGTGCTGCCGCCGGATTCGCAGTTCGATCACGTGAACCTGTATTGGCGCTGGGAATGGCTTCCCGAAACTCCGGCGACAACGCACGCACCACTCACGGTCGGCAATTCCATTCTGCGGCTCAAGCCCGACCAGTACATTGCCGGAACTGTGCGGATCACGCGCGGCACCGGCGCCGGTCAGGAGCGCCTGGTAGTATCGAACGTTTCGGACACAATTACGGTGGACCGTCCGTGGCTTATCACGCCGGATGCCACCAGCATGTTCGTCGTCTCCGAAAGCTCATGGAGGTTCGGTGCGAAAAGCAGCACGAGCCCCGTCGCGGTGAGTTTACCGGAGCGATTGGGAAGCACCGTGCAGTTATCCGCACGCGGCGCCAATTCATCGGGCAGCGAAGCCGCGTACGATCTCTCGCCTCTCACGCGATGGACTATCGGTCAATCCGGTGGTTTGCTCGCCGACTCCGATGCGCCACCCGCGCCGCTGTTCGGCGTAGATGTTTCGCCATCGCGCGGCGGGGTTGTAGAACTCAGCTCGGTTGCTTTCCAGTCGTTTGTCAATACGCGCAGCATTGTGGCCGGCACGTTTCGATTCCATTACCACGATGAAATCAATGGCCTGCCTCCGGTCAATCTAATGGCCGACGTAACAGCGGACGATGAGGCCGTACGGTTTGAATCCCCCGTCGCGAGCGGCTGCCTGGTTCATATCGGCAGAGAAGTTCTTCTGGCAGCGGACACGACTTCAGACGGACTGACCGCGGTTCAGCGCGGGATCCATCGCACCGAGGCCGCGGCTTACCCGACCGGAACACCCGCATACCTGCTGAAAGAGAAAATCGCCATCGTTCCGTTTATCAAGAACTTTTTCGGCGCGGCGGCGAGCGGCGACTGGAAAAGCAGCCTGGAGCTTCCTGGCGTTCGGATCGCCAGCGTGGAAATGTACGCTACGAACGCCGTGGGCAACGGACATATCACTGCGAACCCTTATACGAGCAGCAACGATAACGGAATGCGCACGCTGGGCGGTGGACAATTCTCATTTCAGATCAGCGGATATCTGGCCATTCAGACGGGGGCTGCTCCCGTGGTGATCGTGGATGCCGACCGTGCCGTGGGCGATATCTACGGCATCCTGCGCACGCCCGCGGCAGGCGCCGGCGTTACACTTCAGATCAATTTGAACGGGAACCAGTATGCGACCGTTCAGTTCGATCCCTTAGCTACCGTGTCCCGCGGTGTGAACGGTTTCGGACTGCCGCCCCTTCGGGCAGGGGACGAACTTAGTCTTGATGTGACCGGTGTGGGCACCACTAGTCCGGGCAGCGATCTGACCTTGGTGATGCGGCTCTGAGCCGGCCTCCGCTACTGGAATAAGATGCTGACCGAGGTCTCCTCGTGCGTCGACTGTACCGCTCTCGCGAGCAGTGGCGCCACTGACAGCTGCCGAATCTTCCCGCAAGCCCTCGCCTGTTCCGAGAGCGGAATCGAGCTCGAAAAGACCACTTCCTGAATCGCGGAATTCCGGATTCGCTCCACCGCCGGTCCCGACAATACCGCATGGGTCGCACAGGCCGAAACGGTCTTCGCGCCATGCTCCAGCAAAGCCTCCGCGCCCTTCACCAGCGTGCCCGCGGTATCGATTAAATCGTCGACAATCAGGCAGTTTTTCCCTTCCACCTCGCCGATCACATTCATCACTTCGGCCACATTCGCCTCTTCACGACGTTTATCGATAATGGCGAGCGGCGCATTCAGCCGCTTGGCAACCGATCTCGCCCGTTCCACACCGCCCGCATCGGGTGACACAACTGTCAGATCGGGCGTATTCTGCGGCTTGAAGTAATCGATTATCACCGGGCGAAAGAACAGGTGATCCACAGGCACGTCGAAGAATCCCTGGATCTGCGCCGCGTGCAGATCGAGCGCCATGATGCGGTCTGCCCCCGCCGTCTCAAGCAGAGACGCCACCAGCTTGGCTGAAATCGGAACGCGCGGCTTGTCTTTACGGTCTTGCCGGCCGTATCCGTAATAAGGGATCACGGCGGTAATCCGCTCCGCCGACGAGCGCTTCAGCGCGTCCATCATGCAAAGCAGTTCCATCAGGTGAAATTCCACAGGCGAACAGGTGGGCTGCACCACGAAGCAATCCGCCCCGCGTACATTTTCCATCAGTTGAAGGTTAATTTCGCCATCGGAAAACGTCTTCAGCTTGATCTGCCCTTTGGTGAGTCCTAAACAGGCGCACATCTCCTCCACGAGCGCCGGGTTAGCGCTGCCGGAAAAAATCTTGATGCGATCGGGATTCATCGCTCGTACAGGCTTTGGGGCGGCCATATATCTTCTTTCGAATTAGATTTCCGGATATGGGGCGCCAGTGCGCGCCTCCAGGCCGAACGGTATCGGGCACGGCTGAGAAACGAAATTACGAAGGTGCGTTCACCCTGCAACAAATCCTTCGCGCGCTGAAGCGCGGCGGGATCTTCAAAAATACCAAATAATGCGGCGCCGCTGCCTGTCATAGCGGCCAGTTTGGCTCCCGCGTTCAGCAGGCGATCCCTGATCGCCAACAACTCCGGATAGCGAGCGAAAACCACTTCCTCAAAATCGTTTGCCGGCTCGCCCCCGGCGTTCCGCCAAACCTGTCGCTGGAAACTTGACAGTTTATTTTCAATCGAGTTCGGAGTCAACGTCACAGAGAGATCCCCATATGCTTCCGCCGTGGAAGAATGCACTCTGGGTGCCACCAACAGAACGTGGCGCGATGACAAATCCGGCAGCGGATAAAGTTCTTCGCCGCGTCCACTTCCGAGAGCCGTGCCGCCGTGCAGGAAGAATGGCACGTCGCTGCCCAATTGCGCGGCGAGTTCGAACAGCCTCGGCGCGGGAATTCCAGCCCCGGCCAGAACCGGTAAGGCCAGCAGAACCGCCGCGGCGTCTGTCGATCCGCCGCCAAGTCCGGCGCCGGCCGGAATCTGTTTCTTCAACCCGAATTCGACGCTCGCACACACGCCGATCTCGTCGAGAACCGCGCGGGCGGCCCTTTCCACAAGATTATCCTGGATCTCCGGAGTGCCTTCGATCCGCACGGTAGTTTCGGTTGCCGGCGCGAACGAGATACCGATCCGGTCGGCCAAAGAGATCGTTTGGAAAACCGTGCGCAGTTCGTGATAGCCGTCCTCGCGTTTCCGGAGTACCCGCAAACCGACATTCAGCTTGGCGAATGCCGCCAGACTCGCCGTACGCGTCATTTGTCGTATTGCAGAAGTGAGAAGACGTCGTAACCGGCCAGTTTCTCGCGACCGCCGAGAAAGGTCAGTTCCACCATAAAGCCAAGGCCCGCTACTGTGCCGCCGAGTTGCTCCACCAGCTTGGTAACAGCGCCGGCTGTCCCGCCGGTGGCAAGCAGGTCATCGACAATCAGCACCCGTGAGCCATTTGAAACAGCGTCCGTATGAATCTCGAGCGTATCTGACCCGTACTCCAGGTCGTAGGAAACACTGGTACATGCCGATGGCAGCTTTTTGGGCTTTCTTACAGGCACGAATCCCGCGCCTAATGCATACGCGAGCACGGGGGCGAATATAAATCCGCGGGCTTCCACGCCAAGTACCACGTCGATCTTCGCGCCCGCGTAATGGTTTCTGAAAGCGTCGATGCTATCGCGCAGCCCGTCAGCGTCCTTCAGCAGCGTGGTGATGTCATAAAAGAGGATGCCCGGCTTGGGGAAATCCGGCACTTCGCGTATGAGCTGTTTAAGTGTATGCAACCTTATAATTCTAGCCGGTGCTTTCGCGCGGACCGCACAAGGCGCTTCACTCCTCAGCGCGAGCGGAATCCGTCAACATTCTGCACAGCGGCTTCCTGCTCATCCACGCTTCGAACGGAAGACATTGGTGGCCCCTGATGCAGCAATCCCGCCAGTTTATTTAACTGCTCTTTCGATCCAACCGCATAGACCTGAACGCGGCCGTCGTCTTCGTTGCGCACCCACCCTTTGATTCCAAGATCAGCCGCGCTCTTTTCCACAAACCACCGGAACCCGACACCCTGGACGCGGCCGGAAATGAACCAGCGCCGCGCCCGCGGTTTCAGGCGGAATCTCCGTTACCGGGCCATTTTGGGGAAAGCGGCGCGGTGAGCGCCGTCTTGACGGCGTCAACCAGGCGGGCGGGTGTGAATGGGTTGGGCAACAACGCAAAGCCTTTATCTACCACGTATTTTTGCACGATCTGCCGCTCATCGTAACCTGACATGAACAGCACCCGAAGGCTCGGCGAGACTGCCAATAAACGGTCTACCAGCATGGGTCCGCTCATGCCCGGCATCACCACGTCGGTCAACACCAGATCGGGTTTACGGCTCATCTTAATGAAGGATTTGATGGCGGTTTCCGCGCCGCGTGACATCACCACTTCGAATCCCTGCGCGGTCAAAATAGTTTCCGTAAGCCGCAAAATTTCCGATTCGTCGTCGACAATGAGAATGGTCCGCACCGTTGTTGAACTCAAAGGATTAACGTTCAATTAGATCACCCGTTGTCAATTTGCGTATTATTGTAACAGAACACACGGCCCGATATTTCGCCGGGTTTCAGGTACTCTGTTCCGCTGTTTACCACGTTTAACAATCATATGAAGCCTTCGCTCTCATACCCGGCCACACGGCGGAGCTTTCTCACCCGCGCCGCACAGTTATTCACCGTCACCGGTTTGTCAGAAACCATGCTGGTGCGCAACGCATTCGCCGCTGCGGATTTTTGGAATAAAAAAGCCCCCGCTGCCTGGTCGAATGAAGAAATAGTGCAATTGACTTCGCATTCTCCCTGGGCACATGAGGTGAACGCCGAATTTGAGCTCGATACCGATTACACCACTAACGGGTCCGCTGGCCCAACCGTGGGGCGGGGAGGGCAAATCGGCGCTCCTGGCACTGGCACGGGCGCGCCGGCGCAAATCGAACTCGGCCGCGATAACAACGGAGCCCAGCGTGGCGCCAGACGCCGTGAACCCGTGACCGTTCGCTGGGAAAGTGCTCAGCCCGTCCGCGACGCTCTCGGTTCATCCTTGCCCTCCGATTTCGAAGGCAGGTACGTCATCAGCGTCAGCGGATTGCCGGTTGGAATCATGGAACGAAAACGCCGCGGCGTGGAAAGCGCTCCCATTCACGCGGATCCCGAAGAGAATACGCCTCTTGCCCGGCAGCGCCGCATGGTGGAGCAACTCCAGGCTTCCGCCACGCTCGAAGCGAAGGGCAGGGAACCCGCTCAGCCGGGTCTCGTCAGGCCCGTCCCCCGTGTGCCTGGAACCTATCTCTTTGGTTTTTCGAAGGAGCTTCTCCCGTTGACCGTCCACGATCGCGAAATACAGTTTACGCTCAGGACGGCGCTCATGTCGGTTCGCGGGAAGTTTGAACCGAAGGAGATGATCTACCGAGGGCAACTCGCTCTTTGAAACAGCCTCTGTCCCCTTTTCGGTGTAAGTTTTCGTAAGACATTGTGAAACTGACGTCACGGGACTTTTGAACACGATTAAATGGAGGGTTATGCAAAGCCCTCCGTTCGCCGCCTCATCGTCCCGCCGTAATTTGATCCGGACGATCTCCGGAGCCGGCCTGCTGCTCCTATCCGATTCCATCGCTGTCGCCGCCGACTTCTGGAATAAGAAAGATGCGGCATCCTGGTCTCCCGAGGAACAGGAACTGATGAAAGCCAAATCGCCGTGGTCAAAGAAAGTCCACGCCGAATTTGCCGGCGGAGGTGGCGCCGGGCGCGGCGGCAGGGCTGGCGGGGAATCGATGGATTCGTCCGGTTCCAAGGGCAGTTTCGGGGGTATGACCGGCGCCGACAGTAACGGAATCAGCGCGGGCGGCGGTGGTGGACGCGGCGGCGGTGGTGGTGGCGGTGGACGCGGCGGTGGTGGCGGACGCGGCGGCGGCGGCGAGGCCAACGTTCCAACCCTTGAGGTATTGGTCCGTTGGGAAAGTGCATCGCCGGTTCTTGAGGCCACGAAACTCAAACTACCTCCGGATTTCGCCGAACATTACGCGATCAGCGTCACCGGACTCCCGCCGCAATTGCTTGCCATGATGCTGACCGGCGGTGGCCGAGGCCGCGGGCGTGACGGAGCCGCCGCTGAAGCACCGCCTCCGGAAGATCCAGCCGCGAGGCAAAAGGCGGCAGTCGAGAAACTGACGCACGCCGCAACTCTTTCCTTAAAGGGACATGACTCGGAGATCGCCGATCTCGTTCGCCAGGCGAATGGAAATCAAACCCTCATTTTCGGTTTCCCGAAACAGGCGCTGGCCATCACCGCAACCGATAAGGATGCGCAGTTCACAATGAAGCTCGGGACGTTGACCATTAAGGCGAAGTTCGAGCCCAAAGAAATGATGTACAAGGGCGAACTCTCCGTCTAAAAACCAAAAAGGGGACAGACGCATTTTCCGTAATAAATGCGTCTGTCCCCTTTTCTGGAAACCGATGGTAACGTAGAGAGAGTGCGCAGTGATGTTCTCCCTTTCTTCGCCCAGGTGGCTTCGCCGTGCGGCTAATCCGCGGCGCTCCTGGCGCCGGCAAAACCGCACTCGTTTTTCGTGAGTTCAAAGAGGCCTTCCGCTCCGGTCGCGGGAATGCCCGAATCGTGGTGCCCACTGCCACGTTGGTCAGGCATTTTCAACATGAACTGGCCAGAGATGGCATGGTTTTCCCACCCTCCGCCGTTATCTCTCTGAGCCGGTTCGCTCAGGAATGCGCCCCGGGCAAGGCGCTGATCCCCGATGGCGTGCTCCGCGCGATGGTGCGCGACAGCCTGCGCCGCCTGAGGCCGCCTGAATTCGCCGAGGTGGCGGATGCCGGGGGCATGGTTGAAATCGTTCTGGAAACCATCGCTTTGTTCGAGAACGCGAACTGGACGCCGGACCGGCTGGCCGGTGTTCGGAAGCTGAGCGCGCACGCGAAAGCATTCCAAAAATTGTGGATGGCGGTGGACGCGGCCGTGACAGCCGCCGGATTCCGAACGCGCGCCGGGATGCTCCGCGCAGCCGATACAACCGGGCTGAAGTTTTCGAAAATCTGGCTGGACGGCTTCCAGAATCTTAGCCCGCTTGAAGAACACTTCATCGCGGGGCTGAACAAATCGTGCGACCTGGCTATCACGCTAACCGATTCGCGTTCGGCGGAACAAATCTATCGGTTCGCCCTTCAGTCAGGCGCGCAGGATCGTTTGCTGCCCGGCTCCCCGCGGCGACCCGTTCCGGAGACCGCGAGCGCAAGCGCCATCGAACGCGAGGCGGACGAAATCGCCCTTCGCCTGTTGAAGCTGAATGAACGGGGAACTCCGTTTCGCGAAATGGGGGTGGCGCTTCGTGAACCGTCAATCTACGTACCGTTGCTGAAGGGAACCTTCGAGCGGTTTGGCGTCCCCGCGCGGTTCCATTTCTCGGCGCCTCTGAGTAAGCAGCCTGCCGCGACGTTCCTGGGCGGTTTGATCGAATGCGTGCTCAACGGCTGGGAATTCAGCGCGGCCCTGGAGACTTTTCAGGCGCATCCCGCCTGGGGGCAAAGCGCCGCGTTCGATCGCTTCGACTTCAGGGTTCGGGAAGAAATGCCCGGCGCTGGCGCTGAGGCATTGCTGAAAATTGCCGAGCCCGATTTCGCGAGGCGTATCGAGGGATGCTTCGGCCTCCATGCGTGGCGGGAGCTAAAGGCGCGTCCCGGCGATTGGGCGGCGCGTTTCGAAGCGATGGCCCGGAACCTATATCGTCCTGGTTTGCTGGAACCGACAGTCTCGCAATCCGCGCTTGAAGTAGCTCGCAGCCTGACCGCGGCACTGGGTTCGTGGATAGACGCGGTTGTTTCCGCCGCGGGATTCTGGCAGGAATCCGAAGGGCTGATTGCGCTTCAGGATTTCTGGGACGTCGCGCGCGAAGTAGTGGATGGCACCGCGCTCCATTTGCCGGACGACCGCCGCGAGGCGGTGAATGTGATGAGTGCGTTCGAAGCACGCCAATGGGACCTTTCGACGCTGTTTGTATGCGGCTTTACGGATCGCGATTTCCCTCGCCGGAATGTCGAGAATCCGATCTTTCCCGACGCGGACATCGAATCGCTGCGGCTGCCAATCCGAAAGAAATCGGACCGTGACAATGACGAGAAGTTTCTATGGGAATCGCTCAGGACCCGCGCGAAAGACCGGCTCCTTCTGAGCTGGCCCCGGCATGACGCGGGCGGCAACAGCGTTCAGTGCAGCCGGTTCGCGTGTGATCTGGAAATCACCGTACACGCCGCGCGGCCGTGCCGGGCGACTCCCGCATTGGCCTTTGATGGATCGGGCACGGCAGGGCGTATTTCCGACCCGGGCCTGCTCGCCTCCCTCACGACGCTGCACCAGCGGCTGAGCCTGAGTTCTCTCGAAGATATGGCGCAGTGCCGTTTTAAATTCTTCGCAAACAGGACGCTCTCTCTAAAGCCCCGCCCGGAACGCCCCGATGAGCGATTGCAAAAGAGAATCGGCGGTCTGATTCTGCACGAAGCACTCGAGGCGTGGCTCAACAACGGGAGGCAGGGCGACTTCGTGGACCTGTTCGAAATCGCATTCGACAAAATGGTTCGCGAGAAGCGCTTGCCGCAAGGTTTTCGGCTGGAAATGGAGCGGATACTGCTTCGCGAAATCGCGCGCACTATCAAGGCCACGGAGCAGTGGACGCCAATATCGTCGCAGGCGGAAGTCGATCTGACGCTGAGCTATCCCGACGGCGTCACCGTGACGTGCCGGGTGGACCGGATCGACCGGATGAGCGAGAACGATTGCGTGATTGTCGATTATAAAAGCGGCAAAACCGCCAACGTTGAGAAACTGATTCAAAGCAAGGTGAAATTGCAGGGGCCACTGTACGCACTGGCGGCGAAAGAGCAGCTGAACCTGAACACCATCGCAATGATGTATGTGGCGGTGCGCGAGGACGAACGGTTCGGCTGGGGCTCCGTGCCGGGGACCGATTTGGGGCTGGTCCCGATCCCTGTGAACTGGATGGAAGATGCGCGGCAACGTTCCGTGGAGCGCTTGTCGGGTTTCCTTTCGGGAGCCGTGCAGGCGGAACCCGCGGAAGAGGATGGCTGCCGCTGGTGTGACTTCAGAAATGCGTGTCGCGTAGAGCAAAAAGAAGCTCGGACGATGACTGGCGGTGCGGCGCATGGCGGCTAGTTTAGGCATTCCGGCCCTTGCCCCCGTCGAAAGCCACGACGGAGCGACGACCACACACGTTTTCACGGCGGCGCAGGAGCAGGCGGCTCAATATCGAAAACTCGATGCCTGCGTGGAGGCCGGCCCCGGTTCCGGCAAGACCACGGTGCTGGTGGAGCGGTACCGCCGGCTGATCGAAATTCACGAATTCAAGGTGAGCGAAATCCTCGCAATTACGTTCACTGAGAAGGCCGCCGCGAACATGAAGGCCAAGGTCGCGGAGAAATTTAAGCACGATCAGTTGCGCCTGAGGGAACTCGAATCGGCCTGGGTATCGACTATCCACGGTTTCTGCAAACGACTGCTCGGCGAGAACGCAATTGCGGCGGGCATTGACCCGCGCTTCTCCGTTCTGGATGCGCGGGAGTCGGAGGACTTGCAGTCCGAATGCCTGCACGCGGCGCTTGACGAGTTCACGGATTTGCGTCGGGAGCAGACGCTGCAACTCATCGAGCGCCTGCAATCGCCATACTCTTTCACAAACGAATTGAAGAGCGCGTACGACGGGATTCGCTCCGCTGGATTGACCGTCGCAGACGTGCGTCAAATGCCGTGTCCTCTTTCGCCCGCATCGCCCGTGGAACTGGCTCGGCGACTGGTGGAACTGGTGCGGGAGTGGCCCGCTTATCCGACACCGAAGCAGGCGGGTAAGCGCTCTGAATTGATAGCCTGGGCGCCGATTTTGGCGGCTGCCAACACCCGAACCCTTGACGGCGTTCGCGAACTGGTTGGCAATCATCCCATCAACCTGCAGTTGGTTCCGAACGACAACAGACCGGCCCTCAAAGAACTCAGGGCCGATCTGCAACAACTTTTGATTGCCGCCACCGATGCGGAAAACGCGCCATTTCGCGAACTGATCTTCGATATCATGGCGCGTTTCGAGGCTTTATATAAAGAACGCAAGACCATGGCCGGCGTGCTTGACTTCAACGATCTGGAGCGCCGTTGTATCGAGCTTTTGGAGCGGGACGCGACGGTTCGCGGACGCGTTAAGAAGCAATTCCGCCAGATCATGCTCGATGAGTTTCAGGACATCAATGAGCAGCAGGCGCGACTGATCTCGCTCGTTCGCGGGGAGGACGTGTTTTTCGCGGTGGGCGATGTGAACCAGTCGATATACGGCTTCCGCCATGCCCAGCCGGCGATTTTCAACAGGTATCGCGCTGAGATTGCCGCCTCGGGCAAACACCTCACGAAATTGCTGGAAAATTTCCGCAGCCGGCCCCGGATTTTGAGCTGCGTCGAGGCTCTGCTGAACGGCGCCGCCGGAATCGAAGAGCGGCAACTGGTCGCACGCAAGGATTTTCACGAGCGCGACGTGCCGCCCGTCGAAGTTATCAAGGTGACGGATCCCGATAAAGACGAGGCGGCGATTCGCGAGGCAAAATGGATCGCGCATCGGATTCTCGAGCTTCGCGGCCAGCCCGGGATGGAGACCTTCGGAAATTTCGCCGTGCTTTGCCGCAACGGCGAATCCATGACACCCATTCTGGAGGAGTTCGACCGCCTGGATATCCCCTACGTCTGCGGGCGGAGGCAGTCGTTTTTGCTGTCGCGCGAGGGCCGCGATATCACGGCACTGCTGCATACCATTGCAAATCCGAGGGATACTGTGGCGCTTGTCACGGTTCTCCGCTCGACATTGGTGGGGCTGAGCGACGAAGCCCTCTTTCGGCTGAAGTCAGCCGGGAATTCGGTTTCAGGCGGCCTCAAAATGCAGGTAAACGGACTTTCGCCGCGGGATGCCGGAAAGGTGGAGCGGTTCAACCGCGGTTTGAAGCGCTGGCGCGCGGCGCGGCAGGTTCTTCCACTCGATGTGCTGATCGGCCAGGCGCTTTCCGACTGCGGCCTGTCCTGGGTTCCCGGCACGACCGAGGCGGGGAACATCGAAGCGTTTCTACACCTGGCGCGCACGCGGGGCAATCAGCGATCGTTGCTCGGTTTTCTTCGCGATCTCGAGAGCGCGGAGGCGGCGGTCAACACCGAATCGGAGCTTTCGGATGCGGATCAGGGCGACCGGGTACAGGTTATGACCGCCCACGCGGCAAAGGGGCTGGAGTTTGCTGTCACCATCATCGCCGCCATGAACAAAGAGACGCAGCGAAGTTCGGCATCCATTGCCTTCACGCCCGAGCACGGGCTGGGGATTAAATGGAAGGACGTCGCCGCCGGTTTAGCCGACCGTGCTTTAGCCGAACGTGCTTTAGCCGAACGTGGCTTAAAGGATTCCTGGGCAGCGGCGAACAGCGAGAGTTTGAAGCGCAGGGAGGAAGAGGAATCGTCGCGCTTGCTATACGTGGCGATGACCCGCGCGGAGCAGCACCTGATCCTTTCATATTCCACAGTCAGACAGAAGCCCGCCGGCTGGGCGCGCATGGTCGACGATCACTTTGCGAAGCCAGGGTCTGAGCTTCAGGTTGAGGTTAAGGATTTCGATCCGCCGGATTTGCGGGCTGACGCCGCCGACGAGCTGTTGCGGGCGGAGGTGACGGCGGTTCCGCGCCCCCTTGTGGCGGATCGGCAGGATAGTTCCGTGAATGTGACATCGCTGGCGCTGTTCGCAAAATGCCCGCGAAAGTATTACATCCAGCGATATTTGGGCTGGACGAGCGGTCGGGCAGGGCGATTCGATCCGGAAGCGGTGGTGCGGGGCGAAGACGAAACCGACGTTTCGGCTGCGGAATTAGGGTCGCTCGTGCATGATTGTTTGGCAGGCAAGTCGGGAGAGTATCCCGCTCAGGCTCAATCGCTTGCACGGGTTTTTCTCGAAAGCGATTTAGGGAAAAGGGCGGCTGCCTCCACACGGGTCGAACGAGAATGGGACTTCATCGTGGACCTGGATGGAACTCTGGTGCGGGGCTCTGTCGATTTGTGGTTTGAAGAGGAGGGGGAGCTCGTTTTGTTGGATTACAAGACAGACGAGCCGCCGATTCGACCCGGCGATTACGCGCCGCAGCTCGCGATCTACGCGCAGGCCATGGAACGGGCGTTAGGGAAGCGCCCGGCGAAGGCTTACTTATATTTCTTGCGGCCCGATGTGGTGGCTGAGGTGTCGCTGGAGCAGCAAAGCGATCTGATTGCGGAACTCCGCGAAGCGCAGAACTCCATGCGCTTCGATCTCAATGAGGGAGACCACTGTAAGCAATGCGCTTACTATCGGTCGGCCTGTCCGGCAGGTTCCTCGTAAGCTTTGATAACAGCGTTTTCTCAGAGCGGCGCCAGCTCAACTTCCGGCCGCGGATGGTAAAAACGCATATTTTTTTTTACTAAATGCGTGGCCGCCGTTTGGGGGGCGGCCACGCTGCCCGGCACAGGTGCGCCATACGAGACGCGCGCCGTGCTCATCGGTCGCGAGGAGTTTCCAGCTGGCTGTTCCTCGGCGCAATTGCTCTCCGGCAGTGGTGTACCAGACTGGGTCTGGGCTACAATCTGTCAGCGAATGGCGATCTGTCCCTATTTCTGCTGTCTCACAGCAAGGGTGCTGCGGTCCAGCGTCTGTTCCTTTTTTGTTCGGAAGTATTCGAGGGTTTGGCGCAAGCCATCTTCGAGGGTCACCGCGGGTTGCCAGCCCAACAGGGATTTCGCCTTTGCGATATCCGGTTTCCGCTGTTTTGGGTCATCCTGCGGCAAGGGCAGGTTTACGTATCCGGCGCTGCTTCCGCTGATGTCCGTGATCAGGTGCGCAAACTCCAGGATCGTCATTTCCCTGGGATTCCCGAGATTCACCGGCATTGCTTCATCGGAATGCATAAGCCTGTAAAGCCCATCTACAAGATCCGTTACGTAGCAGAAGCTGCGTGTCTGGGCGCCGTCGCCGTAAATAGTCATGGGTTCACCGCGCATGGCCTGCCCCATGAATTCCGGCACCACACGGCCATCGTTCAGCTTCATGCGCGGGCCAAAGGTATTGAAGATTCGCGCAATATGGGTTTTGACGCCGCGAGAGCGGTTCCACGCCATAGTCATCGCTTCGGCGAAGCGCTTGCTTTCGTCGTAGCAGGATCGCGGACCCACGGGATTCACGTTCCCCCAATACGTTTCCACTTGTGGATGGACCAGCGGATCCCCGTACGTTTCCGAAGTAGAGGTCAAGAGGAAGGCCGCCGCGCTCCGTTCCGCCAGCTCGAGCATTTGTCGCGTGCCGAGGGAGCCAACGTCCAGGGTCTCGATCGGGTGTTCCAGATAATCGCGCGGGCTGGCCGGCGACGCGAGATGCCAGACGTAGTCCACAGGTTCGATGGCCACAGGCCTTGTGACATCGTGCAGCAAAAAATGGAAGTTGGCGTTTGTTTCCAAATGCCGGATGTTCCGTTCGTTGCCGGTGAGCAGATTGTCGAGGCCGATTACCTCGTAGCCTTCCGCGAGCAGGCGGTCGCAAAGGTGTGAGCCTATGAATCCGGCTGCCCCGGAGACGGCGGCCCGAGGCGCGGACGACCCGTTTAAACGATCAGTCAACTCATGTGTCAACCCACCAGGTTAGCATTCTGCGCCTGTTTTACATGGCGGCGGCGAGGACCCGTCGCCCCCCGCGCGAGCGGTTTCCGGGAAATTCGCCTGTTTGCCTCATCAAATCCTCCAGGGTTTCGATCCCTGCGAGAGGAACGAGATTCCACGCGATGGAAATTGGCACGATTACTTCCCGATCGCGAAAAGCCATCGAAGTCTCGGTTCGGGTGGTGGCCAGCCGGCTCACTTCGGCGGCGACGTGGGACTCGGGGGCTTGCCGGGGCAGCAGCAGCAGCAGGCAAGGGCCTCTCCAGCGAAACAGCATGTCACCGCTGCCGAGCGCCTGAGCGATGCGCTGGCTCATGAGCAGAAAAATTTGATCGCCGGCGCGAACTCCGAAGCGGAGATTGATGGTGTCGAGTCTTTCGAGCGTCAGCAAGGCTGCGTAATATGCATCGCGGCGGTCCCAGATTGAGTTGATGGCGATGGCTGCGCTGCGCGCGTCCGGCAGACCGGTTACGGGGTCATTCTCGCCACTTGGCCAATTAGGCGGACGGGGCTCTCTCCATTCCGCGAAAGCGGTCGTCCGCATCTCCGCCAGGCACCCCGCCAGTTTCGCGCGGGCTACTCCGATTTCCTCAGCGGAGAACGATGCGGCGATGTCCCTTTCGATCTGCTTCAAACGGACCATCGTTTCCTGTGACGCGCCGGAAACCTGCAGAAGGGTTTCGGAGAGCATGGCGGTGATCGCTTCCATGTCTCTCTGCCGCGACTTGGTGTGAATCTCGGCTGCCTGGCTGTGTTCTTCCAGCAGTCGGATTGCGGCGCCGGCCGCCAGCAGGGCCGTGGCTTCATCGGAGGCGTTTTCGAATTCGGCGCGAACTTTGCGAACGGCGTTTCCGAAGGTTACGAATCGCTCGGGATCGAAGTTGAAGCTATGCAGCGCAATGCCCTGAAGCAAGACCGAAACGATTCGGTTCAACGCTTCAGCGTGCCTGGCTCCGCTTGTCCCGTCTTTGGGTCCACGGGCCAGAAAGGTAGAAAGTGTGATCATCCGGAGCGGTCGCCTTTACCCCGCTGATGTTCTTATCGACCTTCGGAGGTATAACTTTAGGCCATTCGCCGGATAGATTTTGGAGCGGGTGAAGCGTGGGGGATGCGGGCAGGATTGCCCGCCCTACTCGTCTCGTAATGCGATGGCGGGTTCCACCAGAGTCGCGTGTCTCACGGGACCTGCCCCGGCCAAGGCTACCGTTAGCGCCAACACGAGAAAAACGCTCACGAATGTGACCGGATCGAAAGCGCCCGCACCGTAGGTCAGGTCCGGCGCAGTCGGCATCGCAACCAGGGAATTCAGCAATGAAGATATCGCGAGCGCGCCCGCGAGTCCCACAGCGGCACCCCACGCCACAGGTCGAAATGTTTGTGCCGCAATGAGGCGGACGACATCCTGTTTCGTCGCTCCCAGGACCAGGCGCAGACCGATTTCCCTTGTCCGCATGGCGACCAGACGTGAGACCACGCCGAAGATACCCAGGCAGGCCAGCAGCAGCGCAAGAGCGCCCAGCACCGACGCAGCCACGGCTGGCGCCTGCGACATGAGCGACTGCAAGCGCATGGGCCCCTGTTCCATGCCGATCATGTAAGTGCGCGAAGGCAGATTCGCATCGACACTCGCCAGGATAGCCGTGAACGCTTTGAATGCGTGTGCGGGCGTGGTGCGCGTGCGAACGAGCAATACGGCGGAAGAGTCCTGAACCGCGCGGGGCATATAGATGAAGCCGCTGTCCTCCTTGGAGAGGAAGGTGCTCCGCAGAGTTTTCGATACCCCGATTACCGTGTATTCCAGGTGTCCCGATAGCCGGCGGGCCCAATCTTTGTCGGCAACGATCTTTCTCCCCAGGGGGTTCTTGCCTGGCCAATACCGGGCCGCGGCTGCTTCGCTCACGATCGCGAGAGGCGCGTCGGTCTCCACCTCCTGACGTGTGAAGGTTCGGCCCGAAAGCAACGGAACTCCCAATGCTTCGAAATACCGGTCGGAGACTCCGGCGAAGAGGCAGTTCACTTCCGTTCCGGCTTCGTTCATGAAATCGGCGCTGCCGTGCCCCAGATAGGGAGCCCGGTCTGTCCACGCAAGCGCGGCGGTTTCCGGAGCGGCTTCCAGGCGCTCGACGGCCTTTTTCACGACCCTCAACCGCGCTGCCGCCGTGCCCGCGATTGTTTTGGTATTCATTCCGACGATGGAAAGATGGGACGTTTCGAAGCCGGGGTTTGCCCCACCTGACCGGGTGACTCCCCGGAACAGCAATCCCGCCGCGGTGAGCAGCACGAGGCAGCTCGCCACCTGCGCGCCCATCAAAACATTGCGCATTCTTCGCGCCTTGACGCCTTGCATTCCCGCCCCCGCGGTGCCTTGTTTCAGCGTCGAACTGAGGTCGTTCGCCAGGGTTCGCAAAGCCGGCAATAAACCGACTGCGAGGCCCGTCGCGAGAGATACGAGTAACGTCCACAGCAGCACTCGCCAGTCCGGCTCCAGATCTATGGCAATGCGAAGCGCGCCCCCCGAAATCTCCTGAATAAAAGACGTGGCCCGCGTGGTCAGCCAAGCGCAGGTCCAAACGGAGATCACGAGCCCCGCAACTCCTCCCAGTGCGCCCAGGACCAGGCTCTCCGTACACAATTGCCGCAGCAGTCGGAAGCGGCTGGCGCCGAGGGCGAGCCGAACGCCGATCTCATGTTCGCGCCCAGCGTTTCGCGCGGCGATCAGGTTTACGAGATTGACGCAGCCCATCATCAGGACCAAAAGTACAGCGATCAGCAGGACGAGGCAGATGGAAGCGAAGTCCGCAAATTCGCCCGAATCTGTCTGGAAAAACGTCGCGCGCAATGCGCTGAGATGCACAGGTTTGCCGTTGTCCGATTGCCACGCGCTTGCGATGGCCGGCAGTTCCGCATCCGATTGAGCGGCTGAGATTCCAGCCTTGCGACGCGCCAGAATCTGCCACTCCCGCGCGGTGTTATCGCGCATCCAGTCTCTGCCCGGCAGGACGGAGGTTTGCATCGGAGCGGGTATCCACAAGTCCGGCGTTTGCGCGGGCGCCCCGGTGCCGGCGAAGGTCTTCGGCGCGACGCCCAGGACGGGCAATACGGCTCCCTGGACATTCACGGTTCGCAGATAGACGGCGGGGTCGGAATAGAGTTTTCGAATCCAAAAATCGTGACTGATTACCACTCCGGTGCGGTCCGATTCGCCGAATGCCCGTCCAATAACGGGGGAAACGCCGAGCGCGACGAAGTAATTCGGGGAGACGAGCCGAATCTGTACGATTTCCGGGGCACCGCTCAACTCGGGTATTTGGCACAGTACCGTCTGGGGCGTCGACGTGGCCACGACACTGGCGAACGAGCGGCTTTGAGTGATGGTGCGCTGGTATTCCGTCCATGAGAACAGGTCGGAGGCGGAGCCATCCGCGCGCCATTGCAGACGCGAAATTTCCTCCGGCGCCCGCACGGCGAGCGGCTTCAGGGCAACCGAGTTGTAGAGCGTGAAGACAAGCGTGTTGATCCCGATGCCGAGCGCCAGCGTTGAGATGGCCATGAGCGTAAACCCTGGGGTTCGGGCCAGCATTCGCAACGCGCAGCGGAGATCCATAAAAAGAGCTACCGGCACGCGTCCTTCCGAACAAAAGCTCAACGAAATGAACGCGTGCCCGATACCGGTGTGTCCGGTTTCGGGAAACGCTGTTCACGCGCGGTCGCGCTATTCAGCGACGCAGGTGTTTCGCAGTGAACCCAGACCTTCAACCGTAACGACAACTTCATCGCCAGGCTTAAGCCATTTCGGCGGATTATAGGAGAAACCCACCCCTGAGGGCGTTCCGGTGGAAACGATATCGCCCGCTTCCAGAGTCATGATGCTCGACAGGAATTCCACCAAATAGGGAATCTTGAAGATCAGCTCTTTGGTATTCGAATTCTGCAGTGTCTCGCCATTCACTGTGAGAGAAATCGAGAGATTGTGCGGGTCAGCGACCTCATCGGCGGTAACCAGCCAGGGCCCCATGGGCGCGAAGGTGTCGAAAGTTTTCCCCATCACCCACTGCGAAACGGCCAGTTGCACGTCGCGCGCGCTCACGTCATTCAGGTTCATATATCCGAATACGTGCTCTTTCCAGTTTTCGGCCTTGATATGACGACCGCCTTTGCCAATCACAAACGCGAACTCGGCTTCGTAATCCGGCTTTTCCGTATTTTTCGGGATCACGATGTTGTCGCCCGATCCGATCACCGTATTGTTGTATTTCGAAAAAATGGTGGGACGACTCGGGATTTCCATCTTCGACTCGATGGCGTGATCGCGATAGTTCAGTCCTACGCAGATAATCTTGGTCGGTTTCGGAATGGGCGCGCAGAGCTTTACGGAACTTAGCGGGAACGTTGACGCCGGGGCCGGCGCCTTCAATAAGTCCTCCACTTTGCGGAGCGCCGCGGGGCCGCCGTTCAGAAGCGACAGCATGTCAGGAATTCCCGATTCCTTAAGGCTGATCACGTTATCGCCGGCGACGGCGCCGGCGTGTTGATGACTGTTGTGCTGGAAGGTTACAAAGCGCATGAATTCGTTAGCATATCATTCAGGTACAAGGTGACCACCGCACTCAGGCTCGCGCCAATACTGCTTTTCCCGGCACTGCTTGCCCCGTCCGCGCAGGCTCAGACGCACACCGCCGCCGATCTGGGCCGGCGCATTCTGGCCGCTGGTTTGGACCCGGCGGAGTGCTATCGAATCCGCGACCTGGAGATCACTCAAGACGAGGCCCGAATCTATCTGACTGACGGCTACCTTATGTTCGGGAAACCGGTTAACGGGGCTCCCCTGACGGCCGTCTTTTCAGCTGACACAGAGGGTGGCGATGCCGAAGTACTGCTGCTTCCGCCGGACCGCGCCGAACGGAAATCGATGGCCGCGTACACCGGTTCCCCCACTTTGAATGAGCACTTCAGCCAGGCGGCGTTCATCTTTACGGATGGGAGCGCCGAGGCTTTACGGGAACAAATCCGCAGTGGCGAGGCGAAGAAGTTCCCGGACATTGGGGCCGTGATGATGGAGCGCTGGGGCAGCGTAGTGGCGAACCTGCTGAGCGGCTTCGAATCGCGGGTGGCGCTGGATCTGCTGACGCCCGGTCCCCGAAAGGGCTTTTTTGAAGCCGTGATTCAGGGCCGTAAGCTGGGGAACTTCGATATTATTCACGACGACCGCGCCTACGAACAGCTAATCGCCGGCCAGGTCACGACGCGCAATGGCGCCACGTGGTGGGAAACGTGGGCGAGTTTCATCAGCCGCGGCCATAAAGGCCTGCCGCCGCCGCGCCCCGAGCAGGAGATTCTGAGCTACCAAATTGACGCGCGGCTTGACCCAACGCTCAATATGCACTGTGTTACGCGTATCCGAATCCGGACGCGTGAAGAATCCACCAACGTGATTCCGCTCGATCTCTCGGGCAGGATGCGGGCGATTTCCGCGAAGGTTGACGGGCAACCCGCCGAGATTTATGAGCGCGAGAGCCTGCGCGCGGGCCTTGTCCAAAATAACGGGAATGAGTTGCTGATGGTGATTCCGGCGAAGCCTTTGCAGCCGGGGACGGAACATGAGATTGAAATTGAACACGAAGGCAAAGTTGTTTTGGAAGCCGGACATCAGGTCTACTTCGTAAGCGCGCGCGGCTCCTGGTACCCGAACCGCGGGCTGCAGTTCGCAAAATTCGATGTGACTTATCGCTACCCGAGGAATTTGGACCTCGTGGCATCCGGGCTGATTAAGGAAGATCGCATGGAAGGCGATTTCCGCATCACGCGGCGCGTTCCGGATGGCCTCGTTCGCCTGCTCGGTTTCAATCTTGGTCAGTATGAATGCAGGGAACTGGAGCGCGGGGGAATTACCGCGGAAGTCTGCGCGAACAAGCAGCTGGAAGACGCTCTGCGCCCGAAGGCCGCGCCGGAAATTCCCAATCCAACTGGTGAACTGACCAGGATCCGACGCCGTCCCGGCCCCCCCGATCTACAGCTGGCGGCCCCTGTTGTCCCCCAAAATCCCGTCACTCAGCTAACCCGGATAGCAGCTCACGTGGAGGCCGCGACTGAGTTTTACCGGTCCAAATTCGGTGAGCCGCCGATTCACCGGATTGAAGTGTCTCCTGTGCCCGGCAGGTTCGGCCAGGGTTTTTCCGGAATGATTTACCTGCCGACCGTGAATTACATCGAGAGCTTAGGGGGCAACGGAATCGCCGCCAAAGACGCGGCTTATTTCCGCGACCTGCTGGTTGCTCATGAAGTGGCGCACCAGTGGTGGGGCAATATCGTCACCACCGCTTCTTACCACAACGAATGGATGATGGAGTCGCTCGCGAACTACTCGGCCATGATGTACATGGAGAGCAAGTTGGGCCCGAAGTCCCTTGAGATCGCGCTCGATTTGTACCGGAAAGAATTGTTCCTGAAGGGGCCGGACGGTGAGACGGCGGAGTCGGAAGGTCCGGTCGTGCAGGGGCGGCGTCTGGAGAGTTCGAATAATCCGAACGCGTCGATTGCCGTGGTCTACGGCAAGGGCACCTGGATCATTCACATGCTTCGCCGCAGGCTGGGGGATCAGCAGTTTCTGAAGATGCTCGCTGAGCTGCGGCGTCGTTATGAATGGAAGGCGATCGATACCGAAGGATTCCGGGCGCTTTGCGCGGAATTTTTGCCGAAGGGCGCGGCAGATCCGCGGCTGGAGGCCTTTTTCGATCAATGGGTTTATGGCACTGGAGTGCCCTCACTGAAGCTGACTTCTTCGGTTCGGGGCGGTAGATTGACCGCGACTTTGACACAGTCCGATGTTGCTGAGGATTTCAGCGTCGCGGTGCCGGTGGAAGTGCAGTCGGGGCGTGGGAAGCCTGTTGTGAAGAATGTTTTCACCAGTTCGGAACCGGCGCAAATTAGTGTGCCTGTGACCAGTACCGCGGCGAAGGCGGTGCTCGATCCGGGATGGAGCGTTCTTCACCGGTAAGAGCCTGTCCCCTTCTTGTGTGAGACTGGCAACGCTAAAATCGAAGTTCCCCGATGGATTCTCACCTTGCATGTTTCAACCCGGCGTGTCGTGCGCGTTTCGGCATCGATGAAGTCCTTTACAACTGCCCCGCGTGCGGCGGCCTGCTCGAAGCGCAATACGATTTTGGCGATCCCGATGTCGCCTCTTTGAAGAAGACCTGGCGAGAGCGTCGCATGGACAACGCGCCGCTGAGCCAGAGCGGTGTGTGGAGATACCGTGAACTGTTCCCGTTCGTGGCGGATTTGAACGATGTGGTGACTTTGCGGGAAGGGAACACCCCGCTTCTCAATGCGCCACGCGCGGCGGAATATGCGGGCCTCCGTTCCATCACATTCAAGCATCAGGGCTTCAATCCCACCGGGTCGTTCAAAGATAACGGGATGACGGCGGGCGTTGCGCAGGCGAGAAAGCTCGGCATGAAGCGCGTGGCCTGCGTGTCGACGGGCAACACTTCGGCATCGATGGCCGCTTATGCCAGCGCCGGCGGTCTCGATCCGCTGATCTTTATCCCGCACGGCAACATCTCTTACGGCAAGCTCGCCCAGGCGCTGGAATATGGCGCGAAGACCTTCCAGGTGGAGGCGAATTTCGATCAGATTCTGGCGCTGGTTCGCGTGCTTGCCGAGACGCTGGGCATCTACCTGCTAAATTCCATCAATCCGTTTCGTATCGAAGGCCAAAAATCGATTGTCATCGAAATGATGGATCAGCGGGACTGGATAGCGCCGGACTGGATCGTGCTGCCTGGCGGCAATCTGGGCAATGTCTCCGCGTTCGGAAAGGGACTGCGTGAGATGCACGCGCTCGGCTTCATAGACAAGCTTCCACGCCTTGTCGTCGTGCAGGCGGCGGGCTCTTCGCCGTTCTACGAATACATGACAGCCAGGGCGGGGAAGCAGCCCTTTGAACCCAATACTCATCCGGAAACTCTCGCGACTGCGATCAAAATAGGCGATCCGGTTTCCTGGCCCAAAGCGCAGTTCGAAATTGAAACCACTCACGGTGTGGTGGAGCGCGCCACGGAGCAGGAAATAGCGGACGCGAAAGCGATTATCGGTCAGTGCGGTATTGGTTGTGAGCCTGCCTCGGCCGCAACTCTCGCGGGCATCGTGAAACTGACGGCGACCGGCGTTATCCCGCGAGACGCGGATGTTGTCGCGGTGCTCACGGGTAACGTCCTCAAAGATCCCGATTACATATACCGCTATCACACCGGGCAATTGGAAGCGCCTGGCGGCATGCCCATACAGGCAACGTTCGGGAACAAACCTGTGGTGGTTCCGAACGACGCCGATCGAATCAGAGCGATGATCGGGTAGTCTTATGTGAATGGCAAACAGCGTCGACGCGGGTTTGCGGCGGGAACTGGGGGCGTTCGATCTCACGCTTTTTGCGATCGCCACCATAGTGGGGGTTCGCTGGATAGCTTCCGCCGCGCATGGTGGCCCGGGTTCCATCGTGCTCTGGCTTTTGGCGGCGCTGCTGCTGCTGATTCCCTTGTCGGTTACCGTGGCCGCGCTGGTGGCGCGCGATCCCGGCGCGGGCGGAATGTATCTCTGGAGCCGCCGCGATTTCGGCCCCTGGCACGGCTTCCTCTGCTTCTGGATTTACTGGATGAGCACGGTGATTTGGTTTCCCGGCGCGGCCATGTTCTATGCGAGCGCAGCCGTATTCACACTTGGGTCGAAGTATGCGTGGCTGGCGAATAGCCGCGTCTTCCTGGTGCTGGCATCGCTCGTGATTATCTGGCTCGCGCTGGGCACGAACATCGTGGGTATGAAGATTGGAAAGTGGACGGAGAACCTGGGCGCGATCTCCACATGGGCGATTGGAATGCTGCTGGCCACCGTCGCTTTCCTGGTATGGAACCGCCGCGGCGCCGCCACGCATTTCCACCTGCTGCCCGATTTTAGCTGGGGCACAGTCAACTTCTGGGCATCCATCGCTTATGCGATGACGGGTATGGAAGTGGCGGGGCTTATGGGCGCGGAGATGCGGAATCCAAAACGCGATTTGCCGCGCGCGGCGTGGGTGGCCACCGGATTCATCACGCTTTTCTATGCGGGCGCTACCGCGGCGCTTCTGGTTGTGCTCGCGCCGGAAAAAATCAGCGATCTGAACGGCCTTGCGGAGACAGGTCAGGCGGCCGGCGAGATTCTGGGCGCGGCCTGGCTCTCGCCCTGTATCGCGGTTTTAGTGCTTTGTTCCGCAGTGGGTCAGTTCGGCGGGCTGGCATCCGGCGTGGCGAGGATGCCATTTGCGGCGGGCGCCGATCATCTGCTGCCGGAAATATTTGCGAGAGTTCACCCGCGCTGGGCCACGCCCTGGCTTTCGATGATCGCGTTCGGAGTGCTGGCATCCGTTCTTTTGATTGCGGTCCAGCTCGGAGATACGGCGCGGGCGGCGTATCAAACGATGGTTTCTCTGATGGTGATCTCAGGTTTTCTTCCGTTCCTCTACATCTTCGGCAGCGGGTGGAAGGTGGGGAAGCATGTCAGTGCGGTCGCTGGCCTGGCCGTCACGGTACTGGCGATTATCTGCGCGATTGTCCCCACAGGCGACGTGAACCGGGTCTGGCTGTTTGAGTTGAAACTCGCGCTGGGCACCGCGGCTGTTGTCGTGTCCGCGTTCTTTGTTTATCGGGCGCGGCGCACCGCGGGATTCAGTGTTTCAGCAACGGTTCGATCTTAGCGGCCAGTTGCTCGTAGCTCAGATTTCCAGGGTTATAAACCCGCACAATACCGGCAGCGTCAACCAGCACCAGCGTTGGAGTGGTGCTAACGCCGTAACGCGCGAAATTATCTTCGCTCAGAGGTGTCTCCACACTGCCCAGATCCGCGTAGTATTGGCCGAAAATCGTTTTGATGTACCGGGTTTCCACTGGGGGCGACGCATCTTCGCCGCCCGCGACGTAGCCGAAATGTTGCGTAGGCGCGATCACCTCGAATCCTCGCTTTCCGTACGTCTTTTGCAGACGCGCAATCACCTGGATCTCGTTCTTACAGTCGCTGCACCAGTGCGCCCAGAAGAACAACAGCACCGGGTGGCCGCGGTGCAGCGCGAGCGGCTGAGCTTTCTTCATGGTTACTGAATGGAGCGTCTCAAGCGGCGGCGCGGGCTTGCCTTCAAGAGTGAGCAGATTTAGGTTTTTCTGAATGCGCGGGCGTATCGACGTTCCTGTCCAGCGTGTGATTTCCGCGCGCAAAAAAGAAACCGCCTGGTCACGCCTGCCCTGCGCCACGGCAACCAGAGCCTGCACTTCGATCGACGCCCCCAGTGCGTTGGGCAGGCTTGTATCGGCATCCAGTTTCCGATGCGGCAGAGCTTCCAGACATAGCCTTCTGACCTCCGCGGCATTCTCCTCGGCCAGACCGTACTGCTTTTGCGCAAGCTCGCCGCGGCCCAGCCAGGAGAGCGCTTCCGCGTACTCCGGTCTTGCGCCCATGGCGGTGTGGAATTGCTTGATCTCCAGTTTCGCCAGGTTCAGATCGCCGGCTTGAACGGCAAGTTTCACCTGATAAACAATCACTGGGATCGTTTCGGCTGAAAGAGTGCCGAAAATGAGAAGAATGGCTAACCAGCGCAGTCGCATGATGGATAGATCGCCTTAACCGTTGAATTTCTTCCCGGCTTCAGCCAGGCGGCGGAGCAGGGGCGCGGGCTCCCATAAGTCGCGGCCGTGTACCCTTTCAAACTCCTTCACGCGCGCCAGGACTTTATCCAGCCCCACGGTATCCGCATAGAACATCGGTCCGCCACGCCAGGCAGGAAAACCGTAGCCGTTCAGATACACGATGTCGATGTCCACCGCGCGCAAGGCGATCCCCTCTTCCAGTAATTTCGCGCCTTCGTTCACGAGCGCGTATAAACAGCGATCCAAAATCTCTTCCTTGCTTATTTTCCGCCTTTGGAACCCACCCGCGGCTGCTGCTTCTTCGGCGAGAAGAACCACCTCGGGATCTGGAATTGCCTTTCGCGCGTCATCGTACCAGGAAAAGCCGCGCCCGGTTTTCTGCCCGAAGCGCTTCATCTCATAAAGCCGGTCCGCAATCAACGGACGCCGCACCCCCGGCTTTTCCAGATGCTTCGATTCCTGCCGAATACGCCAACCCACATCGATACCGGCAAGATCCGTCATGGCCAGCGGCCCCATGGCCATGCCGAAATCGTAGAGGGCGCCGTTTACCTCTTCCACGGATGCGCCTTCCTCTACCAGAAACTGCGCCTCTCGCAAATAAACGTGGATCATGCGATTGCCAATGAAGCCGCGGCAATTTCCCGCGAGAACCGCTACCTTCTTAAGCTTCTTCGCGAGAGCCATTGAGGTCGCGATTACTTCTTTACCGGTGGCTTTGCCTCGCACTACTTCCATCAGGCGCATCACATTTGCGGGGCTGAAGAAATGATGCCCGACCACCATTTGCGGACGCCGGGTTGCTGAGGCAATTTCGTCGATGTCGAGAGTTGAAGTGTTGGTCGCCAGAATGCAGTCCGGTTTGGCGATTGTATCCAGTTCGGCGAAAATTTCTTTCTTCAGCGCCATGCCTTCAAATGCCGCTTCGACGATTACATCGGCACTGTCAAAGCCATCATAAGTGAGCTGCGGAGTAATCAGCGCCATCCGCTGATCCATCACGGCCTGAGAAAAGCGCTGCTTCTTAACAGAGCCTGCGTAGTTCGCGCGAATCGTTTTCATGCCGCGATCGAGGGCCTGCTGCGAGGTCTCTTTGAGCAGCACAGGAATGCCCGCGTTCGCATAATTCATGGCGATGCCGCCACCCATGGTGCCTGCTCCGACGACTGCCGCGCTCACAATCGGATAAGTCGGAGTATCTTTCGGGATGTCGGGAATCTTCGCCACCGTGCGCTCGCCAAAGAAGGCGTGAATCAAAGCTTTAGATTCCGTGGATCGCAGGCACTCCTCAAACAATTGCCGCTCAATTTGACAGCCGCGTTCGAAGGGACGAATAGCGGCCTCAACAGCTTCAATAGCCGCGTGGGGCGCGTGCTGTCCCCGGCGCGTGGCGCGGGCCTTATCCGCAGCGGCGGAGAAAATCTTCGGATCGACATCGGTCAAACGCTCACGCCGGTCACGGACCTTGCGGAAAGGTTTGCGCGCCACTTCCCTGGCGAACGCTATTGCGCCGGTAAGCAGATCACCCTCAATAATTCGATCGGCAATACGGGCTTCCAATGCTTCCTTCGCGCCAATCGGTTCGCCGAACGCGCACATCTCAACCGCGAGTCTGACGCCGGCCAGGCGGGGGAGCCGCTGCGTACCGCCCGCGCCGGGAATTAACCCGATCTTGACCTCCGGCTGCCCGACTAGTCCTGTGGGGGCTATCACCCTGTAGTGCCCGCCCATCGCCACTTCGAGGCCTCCGCCGAATGCGGTGCCATGCAGGGCCATTACCACCGGTTTGGGGGAATCTTCAATCATCAGGATGATGCCCGCGAGATCTGTTGGCTCAGTCTCACCGGAAACCACTTTGGCGAATTCTTTGATGTCTGCCCCGGCGATGAAGGTGCTGCCCGCGCCGATGACAACCATCGCTTTAATGGCTCTATCGGCTATTGCGGCTTCGATTCCGGCGAGAATTCCCTCGGCTACCCCAGGGCTGAGGGCGTTGACGGGAGGATTGTTAACGGTCACGACGGCGATGTCGCCCTGGGTGCTGCGCTGAACGAGTTCGGTCACTAAGCCATAGTATGCTGTGGGGCAGCGTATTCCGACTGGTCGCGCGCCCCGCGCCGGTGAGGCGGCGGCACCCTGCGATATCATTTCGATGTTCCACCTACGACGAATAACATCATGAACAACACCGGCTTAAAAGGGCGCAATGCGCTTGTTACGGGGGCCAGCAAGGGTCTCGGCAGAGCGATGGCGATTGCGCTCGCAAAGAACGGCGCGCATTTGATTCTGGTCGCGCGCGATCGCGAAAAGCTGCAAAACGTAGCGGCGGAAGTAGTGGAAGCGGGTGGCGCCGCCGATGTTTTCGTGGCCGACATGACTCAGGAAGATCAGGTTGCGGCGCTTGAATCCCAGGTGAGCGCGAAGGTCGGGAAGGTGGGGATCCTGATCAACAACGCCGGCACAAATCTCCGGAAAGACATTACCGATTTCACGCTCGACGAGTGGCGCGGCGTGCAGGATACGAACCTCACAAGCGTATTTCTGGCATGTCGCGCGTTCGTGCCGCATATGAAAGGCTCCGGCTATGGCCGGATCATCAACATGACCAGCATCATGGCGCACGTATCGCTGCCGCAGCGCACCGCGTATTCCTCTACCAAGGCCGCCCTCCTTGGCCTGACAAAATCCCTGGCACTGGAACTCGCGACACAGGGCATCACCGTGAACGGAATCAGCCCCGGACCTTTTGCGACCGAAATGAATACCCCGATTCTGCAGAACCCCGAGCTCAATGCCCAGTTCATTTCAAAAATTCCGGTAGGCAGATGGGGCAAGGTGGAAGAGATTGGCGCCCTCGCGGCATTCCTTTGCAGCGACGATGCGGGCTTCATCACGGGCACCGACATCCTGATTGACGGAGGCTGGTGTGCAATGTAGAGTCGCGGCGCTCATTGCCGCGAGTGTTCTGACTCTGGCCTGCAACCGTCAGCAGCAGCGCCGGATCGCCGTGATCCCGAAGGGTACGGCCCATGTGTTCTGGCAATCGGTTCATGCCGGAGCCGAGGCCGCCGGACGCGAGTTCCACGAAGAGATTCTGTGGGATGGCCCTCCGAACGAAACCGATTACAGCCGGCAACTCGAAATTCTCGATTCGATGCTGAATCGCCACGTTGACGGGATCGTAGTGGCTGCTTCGGACCGTACCACCCTGAACAGCGCACTCGACCGCGCCATACGCGAGAAGGTGCCGGTGGTTGTGTTCGATTCCGGGGTCGATTCCACGAATTACGTGTCGTTTGTCGCCACGGACAACTTCGAGGCGGGGAAGCTTGCCGCGCGCAAGCTGGCTCAATTGCTGAACGGCAAGGGCACGGTCGCGATGATCCAGAATGCGCCGGGCAGCGCATCCACCATGGATCGCGAACGGGGCTTTAAAGAGGCGCTGTCGAAAGAGTTCCCCGGCTTGCAGCTGGTCGCCGAACAATACAGCATGTCTGACCGTGCAAAGGCCATGGCGGCGGCGGAAAACATTCTTACCGCTCATCCGAATCTCGATGGCATATTCGCATCTTCGGAACCGAGCTCAGTAGGCACATCGCAGGCGCTCAAATCCAGAGGACTGGTTGGCAAGATCAAGTTCGTAGCGTTCGATTCGAGCGAGGGTTTGGTGGAAGATCTGAAAGCGGGCGTTATTGACGCGCTCGTCGCGCAGGACCCCTTCAAGATGGGGTACGAAGCCGTTCGCGCCGTCACCGATAAGCTCAATGGCAAGACGCCGGAGAAAAAGATCGACCTCAGCGGCGCTGTAATCACCAGGGCTGATCTGGATAACCCGGAGATCAAGGCGCTGCTGCACCCCGATCTCGAAAAATATCTGGGGAAATAGCTACACGCCGCGGAAGCGGAAAAGGTCGCCCCGCAGATGTGGATGAAGTCGCGGCGCTAAACCAGCTTCTGTTTAGAAAACGGCAATTCCCGGATCCGTTTCCCCGTCGCCGCAAACACCGCATTAGCAAATGCCGGCACAAACGGCGGCACGCCGGGCTCTCCGATTCCACCCGGCAGCGCATCGCTTTCCACAATGTGAACATCTGTCCGATACGGCGCCTGATTCATCCTTGCCACCGGATAATCATGAAAGTTCGATTGCTTCACGCGTCCGTCTGAAAGGCTAATCTCGCCAGTCAAAGCGATTCCCGCGCCCATCACCGCCGCGCCTTCAAACTGCGCGCGCGCGCGATCCGGATTGATTACCAGCCCGGCATCCACCACCTGCCAGGTATGCGGAATTCGAATTTTGCCGTTCTTATCGACCTCCACTTCCACAACCGTCGCCACATAGGAAGTAAAGCTGCGCGCCGTCGCGACGCCAAGCCCCCAGCCATTGCCCGATTTCCGTTTGCCCCAGCCCGATTTCTCGCCCGCAATTCCGAGCACGTTACGCAGACGAGCCGTGTCGAACGGGTACTTCTCGTAAGGCTCGCCGTAATTCCAGTAATTCGCAACGCCCTGCGATTTGAAATCGATCACACGGCCCTTGCCGATGAGATCGAGTTGATACTCCAGCGAATCGCGTCCGGCCGCATGCGCCAGTTCATCCGCAAAGCTGAGCCCGGAAAACACGTGGTAGATATTCGCCACAGACCGCAGCCAGCCGATGCGAACATGCGCCTTTGCGGGACCATTCTCCGCGCGGTGATTCGGAATATCGAACGGCATGTCATTCAGCCCCATCCCATACTCCACGTCGAAGCCATACATCGAATTGGCATCGTTCATGGAAGAAATCGACGGGAACACGGAGCGGTGCAGCCACGCGGTTGTCTTACCCTGATCGTCGAGCGAGGCCTTGTGATACATGCCCGCAACCGCATGGTAGTAATCGAAGCGGATATCGTCTTCGCGCGTCCACACCAGCTTCACGGGCTTGCCGGTCTGCTTCGAAAGGATCGCAGCTTCCGCAACGTAGTCGGGTTTTGACTTGCGTCCGAATCCACCGCCAAGCAGCGTCACGTGGCAAGTGACATCTTCCGGCTTGATCCCCAGCGCGGTCGCAACCGTGTCCTGCACGGCCTGCGGATTCTGCGTCGGAACCCAGGCTTCCACCTTGCCATCGCGGTATTCAGCCACCGCGACCGGGGGCTCCATGGTTGCGTGAGCAAGCAGCGGGACGTAGTATTCGGCGTCGATTGTCTTGCCGCCCCCGGCAAATGCGCTGTCCACGTCACCGATGTTCCGGACTACCTTGCCCGGCTGACGCGCGGTGGCGAGCAACTCCTTCTTGTACTGATCGGAATCGTGGCTCGCATTCGCGCCGTTGTTCCATTCGATCTTCAGCTTCTTGCGGCCCTGAAACGCGGCCCAGGTGCTGTCCGCAACCACCGCGACACCGCCCAGCGGCTGAAACGTATACGGAGGCTTGAAGCCCGGAATACTGGCGGTCTGCTTCACGCCGCGCACCTTCAGCGTTTCCTTATCGTCGAAGGATTCCACCTTGCCGCCCATCACAGGCGGGCGTTCCACAGACGCATAAAGCATGTCCGGGCGCTTCACGTCCATTCCAAAGACGGCCTTGCCGGAACAAATATCGGCGAGGTCGGCGATCTGTTGTTCCTTCCCGATGTAGCGCCACTCACTCTTCGGCTTGAACTGAATGGCTTCGGGCTTCGGTACGGGAAGCTTGCCGGCTGCCGACGCAAGCGCGCCGTATCCGAGCTTTCTGCCGGAAGGCGTGTGCGTCACTTCATGCATGTGCGCCCTGCATTCCGAAGGCGCAACATTCCACTGCGCCGCCGCCGCCTGCACCAGCATCGTCCGCGCCGATGCGCCCGCCTCGCGAAACGCCGTGAAGAATCCGCGAATGGATTTCGATCCGTCTGTATTCTGATCGCCGTAAGCCTTATCGCCAATGCCCTGCTCGATCCTGACGCGCTTCCAGTCGGCTTCGAGCTCATCCGCGGCGACCATCGGCAGCGTAGTGCGAATACCGGTGCCCATCTCGGAGCGATGCGTCACAATGTACACGGTCCCGTCAGGCTCCACGCCTAAATAAATACTGGGACGAAGAGCGCTTGACGCCGCCTTGCCGTGATACTCGTTCGTATCCGCCCAGGCGTTCTCAGGCAGTATGCGGGCGGCCAGAACAAGCGCGCCGGTGGAGAATACTCCTCCCAGAAAGTTGCGCCGGCTTACATTTTCCACGTTGCTCATGCCTTCACCCCTTTGGCAGCTTCCTTGATTGCCGACCGGATGCGCTGATACGTTCCGCAGCGGCAGATGTTGCCGCTCATCGCGTCATCGATTTCCTTATCGCCGGGATTGCGATTCTTCTTCAGCAGCGCCGCCGCCTGCATGATCTGGCCCGTCTGGCAATAGCCGCATTGCGGCACGTTCGCATGCATCCACGCGATCTGCAGAGGATGCGCGCCGTCTTTACTCAGCCCTTCGATGGTCGTGACGGACTTCCCCGCAAGCTCATGCATTGCCGTCGAACACGAACGGATTGCTTCGCCGTTGCGGTGAACCGTGCAGGCGCCGCACTGACCCACGCCGCAACCGAACTTGGTACCGGTCATGTCGAGTTCATCGCGCAGATACCAGAGCAGGGGCATATCGGGATCGCCATCGAACGAGCGGTCCCTCCCGTTAACTTTCAGCCTGATCATTTGTTTGTTCCCCCCGAAGGCCCATTCTATCCGTTTTGCGGCTTACTCATTCGCCACCCCGCCCAGACCCTTGCGAAACGGATCGTCTTCAGACATTACGCCGCCGCGAATGACTTTGTCGAGTTCCAAAAAGTCCTGGATATCGGGATCCTTCGATTTGTAGAGGTCCCCGGGCGGTCCGAAGAAGGCGATGTTGCCTTTGCTCAGAAAAACCACCTGATCCGCTACGCGATGCAGCAAATCAAGGTCGTGCGTGACCACCACGGACGTGAGTTTCAGTTCTTTTTTCAAACGGAGCATCAGCTCTGTCAGATGGTCGCTCATGATCGGGTCCACCATGGTGGTGGGTTCGTCGTAGAGAATACATTGCGGCTCGGCGGCCAGAGCCCGGGCAATCGCGACGGCGCGGCGGTACCCGGTGGGCAGTTCGGCTGGCCAGGAATCGCGCGCATCCCAAATCCCCACCATCTTGAGCAGGCCTTCCACAACGTCTTCCCGGTTTTCCTGATCGAAATCCTCGCGAAGTTCCAGAGAAAAAAGGATATTCTCGGCCACCGTTAAGGAATCGAAGAGCGCGCCCGACTGAAACACCATCGTCACTTTTCGGCGGATCCGATTGAGTTCCGCCTCGCTCATGTCCGTAATATCTTCGTGCGCGACAATTACGCGCCCCTTGTCCGGCTTGATAAAGCCCATGATGTGGCCCAGGGAGACGGACTTTCCCACCCCGGACCTCCCGATGATTGCCACCGTCTGGCCCGAATCCACATAAAAATTGGAATCGACTAAAACAGGTTTATCGAACGTCTTATAAACATGGCGAAATTCGATATAGTGCGGAAACTCTTCAGCCATGGGTATATTTCGTGACGTCCTCGGGGGTGTTCAGGTTCGCGAAGGCGGCCGTTGAAGCCACTGGAATGTATGTTATCTCAAGGGCTTCAAGGGCGTCTGTCACTTTGCGGACGCCTTTGTTCAGCGCCCTGAGAATCGTCGCATGGCAGCGCCGGTGGTACACCGCGCAGAGGGGCTCTGTCTGGCCGCCGGCGTACCGGGGCAGGGAACAGTCGCCCGAAACGGCAAACAGCGATTCGAGGGTAGCCGTGTCGAGCGCGGGCATGTCGCACGCCACGATCAGGTTCCAGTCGGCATCGGTCGAACCAAGCGCCGCTTCAATTCCGGCGAGCGGGCCATGCCCTGGGAAATTGTCGATCATGACAGGCAATCCGAGCATGGCGTGCCGTTGCGGGTCGCCCACCAGCCGTACGGATTCACAGACCTTCCTGAGTTCCCCGGCGATCCGAAGCGCCAGCGGAACACCGTCTATTTCAAGCAGCGCCTTATCCCGGCCCATGCGCGAGCTTCGGCCCCCGGTCAGTATCCATGCGGCGCGGCTGTGCGGAAGTGGCAATTCGGGCTCGTGGATGTCTGGCGCGATGTTACCATCAAGGTTTCAGACTCAAGCGTATTTAGCGATCACAACTGTGCGTTTCTGTTTTATACTCATCTCCGTCATGCCTGTGTTCGCAGCCTCGCCGGAGCACGCCGCAACGATTGTTCGCGCGGATCAGCATTCAGGACGCCTCACCCGCGTGACCGTGACCAGAACGACGTTTCCCGTTGCCGCCGTTCCGGTGACGCCCGTTTTGGTTCAGGCTCGCGTACCGGATTCCACTCCGGCGCTTGCCGACGCCCCGCTGGCTGCGCAGGATTCTTCAGATCTCCTGGCCCTCATTGACCAAATCGCGTCTGAGCAGGGCGTTGAAAATTCCCTGGTTCACTCCGTCATCAGAGCCGAAAGCAACTACAACGCTCGTGCGGTTTCACCCAAGGGCGCGCTCGGCATGATGCAACTGATTCCATCGACCGCGCGGCGCTTCGGCGTTACCAACGCTTTCGACGCCAAAGACAACATTCAGGGCGGCGTGCGGTATTTGAAGTTCCTGCTCGACTATTACCAGAACGATTACCCGAAGGTGATCGCCGCATACAACGCCGGCGAAGGCGCGGTGGATAAATATCACGGCATCCCGCCGTACGCCGAGACACAGAATTACGTTTTGCGTGTCGCGCGGAATCTGAAAAACGCACGGAACGCCCGGGTTGAGACCCCCGCCTCCGCTGCGAAAGAGCCCGTGGCCATAGCCGCGGTTGAAACATACAAGCCCATCCAGACGTCTGTAGGCGAGGATGGTCGGGTCTATTACCGGACTCCCTGAAAAGAAACATATGAGCAGGCGATTGCAGCGCGCAGCAGCGGTTCTCAGCATACTGCCCTGCATCGCCGCCGCGAAAACCGGCATAAATCGGGTTACGGGAATACGGTCGTGGTCTCACGCGGATTCCACGCGCGTGATCATCGAGACAACCGGGCCGGTGGATTACAAGGTTGACCGGGCCACAAATCCTGACCGGCTTTTCTTCGATTTACTCCATTCGCAGCCCTGGATCGAGCACAAGCGATATGCCTCGCGCGTTGTTAACGATCGCCTGGTCCACAGAGTCCGCATTGCTGAAACCGCGCCGGGAACTACCCGGATTGTCTTCGATCTCACAGGGCCCGGATCGTTTCGGGTTTCTAAACTGGAAGCGCCGGACAGGCTGGTGATTGAGATTCGGCCCCCTGGTCCCGTGCAGGTGACCGAATTGCGCGCGCGACCAGTTCCGGCTTTCATTGCGCCGCCCAAGGCTCCGGTTTTCAGAGGGAGGGTGGTCATCATGGCCGTCGTTCCCCCGATGCTGGATCCCACACCTTTGGTCGCGCCTGTTCTGCCGGATTCGTCGCGCGCGATTCTCTCGGCCACCCCCCCCAGGCAGATACGAATCATGGCAAGCGCCCCGCCGCCGCCCGCCTTCATTCCGAAAATGTCGCCCCCGCCGTCTTCCGCGCCTCACCCTTTGACCTACGAAGCGCCGGCGCACGCCTCGGAGAACGCATCCCGATCTTTGACGCGGGCATTGGGTCTGAAGGTCAACCGGATCGTTATCGACGCCGGGCACGGTGGGCACGACGAAGGCACCAGCGGACCCACCGGCGTGCTGGAAAAAGACGTTGTGCTCGATGTCGCCTTGCGCCTGGCGAAGCTGGTTCAAACCCATATGGGCTCTGAAGTGGTCCTGACGCGCTCCGACGACACCTTCATTCCTCTGCAGGAGCGCACGGCGATTGCAAATTCCCATAAAGCCGACCTGTTTCTCTCCATTCACGCGAACTCCTCGCCCGCGCCGGCGGTTGCCGGCACGGAAACCTTTTTCCTGAATTTCACGACCACATCCAGCGCGCTCGACGTGGCCGCGAGAGAGAATTCCGGTGCTGAGAAAAGTGTGGGAGAACTGAAGGACCTCATCCAGTCCATCACGCTGAACGACAAGATTGCCGAATCCCAGACGTTTGCCCAAACCGTTCAGAATTCGCTGTTTGCGCAGGCCGCGCGTGGGAATGCGCTGGCGAAAAACCGCGGCGTCAAGCGTGCGCCGTTTGTGGTGCTGATCGGCGCATCCATGCCTTCAATCCTCGCGGAGATCGGCTTCCTCACGAATGCGCGTGATGAAGCGAATCTTGCGAAGCCCGAATACAGGCAAAAGATTGCGGAGGCGCTTTACAAGGGGTTGTCGCAGTATTCCCAGTCGCTCAGTCATTTCGAACTCGCCGGGCATAGCGATAAAGAGCAGGGCAAATCCGCTGTCGCCGGTCTGAATTAAACGCCGTTCAAATTTCGGGGCAGGATTGCCCGCCCCTTGTTGGCTGCCTGCCCGCCGGAACAAAATCCTCACTCCGGACCGGGCCTTTCGCTGCGCGGCGGATCGATCCAGAAAAATCGGTTTTTGGGCGCCGGAGCGGGCCAAAGCGCGTCTTCAATGTCTTTGAGTTGATAGTAGTCGGTCACCGAATTCAGCTTTTCGGCAACTTTTTCGAGTGTGTCCGTGTACCTCCCGCGAAGAGATTTTTCGATCCACTCACGGGATCCGAAATCGATATTTGTGTTCATATTTTCTTTCATAGTGAGTCCGCTCATGTGTTCCGGCTTGTTCCGGTTTACAAACAAGCCTCCCGATAGAGAACTAACACGGTGAAAGATGGTCGGCGGGTGTGGCAGCGGGAAAGAACTGATATTAAAGAGAGAATATTCCTGAAATCCGCGTGATCGAATTTCCGCTCCGGGAAATCGCGTTTACCCCCCATGCGACACAATATCTGAATGACCGCTCGCGGCATCCTCCTCAAAATCCACCTTTATCTCGGCCTCACCGCCGCTCTCTTCCTGGTAATCCTGGGCCTGACCGGCAGCATCATCGCCTTTGAATCCGACATCCCGCGCTGGCTCCATTCGGGTCTCTACCATGTCAATCCCGGTCCTCACACCCTGCCGGAACAGGATCTGATCAACATCGCCGAGCAACACTTCGCGCCCGCCCGCGTCGCCTCCGTCCAAGTTCTTCGTCACCCGGACCTTGCGCGCGTCATGCAGCTCCCCGGCGGCGTCCGCGTGTTCGTCAACCCTTACGAGGGCGCCATCCTCGGCAGCGCCAAAGGTCCGTTTCCCTCGGAACGAATCCTCGGTTACATTCATCAGCTTCACCTCCGCTTAGTCCCGGATCCCCGTTCCGCACCCGCGCTCTCCGCGCCGGGCAAAACCGTCGTAAGTATCGCGGGGCTGATTCTGTGTCTGCTCGTGCCCACCGGCCTGATCCTCTTCTGGCGCACCCGCCGCGCCACCGTCAAATGGAGTGCCTCATGGTTTCGCATCTGCTTCGATCTTCATCACGTGATAGGGGTCTACGCAGCCGGATTCCTGTTTGTTGCCGCGTTTACAGGCATCCTGATCGGCTTCGATTTCGGTGAGCAGGCGATCTTCGCGCTCACTCATTCCGAACGGCCAGGCCGAACGCCCGATGTTCAATCGGCGCCCGCCGCCGGCGCTCAACCCATCGGTATCGATCGCGCTATTCGAATTTCTCTTGCGGCGCTCCCGGGCTCCTCCGTGGCCGCGTACTCTTTGCCGCGCAAGCCGAAGGACCCGTTCTTCGTTCAGTTAAGAGTGCCTGAAGAAACCTCGGATGCCGTCCGCAGCAGTGTTTCGGTCGATCAGTTCAGCGGGCGCGTCCTTCAGGTCCGTGACTTCCGCATCGACTCACCGGGCGTCTTCTGGATACGCTTCAACCGCTCCATACATACAGGCGACATCTTCGGCACACCGACCCACATCCTGATGTCGCTCTCCAGCCTGCTGCTGGTTGCGATGGTCTTTACAGGGCTTGTAATCTGGTGGCGGAAGTTAGCCATCTGATCACGCCGCATCTCATCACGCAACAGCGAAATCGTGCTGCCTGCGATGATGCGGACCATCGTGATCGTTGGTCGACTTGAACGTCTCGTGCCGGCCGTCGCCCGCTACCGCGCGCACCGACCCGAGCAGTTCAGTTTGCTCGCTCTCCGGCATCGGCGCGAACCCCCGCGCGATGCCGGCCGCCGTCTTAAGTTGCTCCATGTTCTTGATCCCAACCACCTGGCTTACCACCGGCTGGCTCAGGTTAAACCGCAACAGTGTCGCCGGATCCATTCCCGGCAGATCGCCCATCTTCGCCAGAATACGACCTTCGGGCCACCCTCCGCCGAAGCCCTTCATGCCGATTGGAGCGACGCCGTTTTCGTGACAGATCGGCACCACTTCGTTCAAAAAACTGCGATAGTGAGCGTCCAAAACATTGATCGGCATCAGCGACGCATCCCAGGCCTGCGGTTTCCGCAGCATCTTCGTGTGAATGCGCGGGTCCTTATGCCCCGTGAAACCGATAAAGCGAATTTTGCCCGCCTGTTGTGCCTCAATCGCCGCCCGCATCGCGCCGCGCTCGAAAATCCAGTCCGGGTCGTTGTCGTAGTTGCACTCATGGAACATCCACAGGTCCAGACGATCCGTTTGCAGTCTGCGCAGGCTGTCTTCCAGATTCCGGATTGACCCCGCGTAATCGCGCTCGCAATTCTTGCTCATCAAGAACACCTGGTTCCGCTTCGAATCGACGGCAAGCGCCTTTCCCATTACTTCTTCCGCATAGCCGTCGTGATAATCCCAGGCGTTGTCGAAGAAGTTGATGCCCTCATCAATGGCCGCATGCATCAGCCGGATGGATTCGTCCTCGGGCGTCTTTTCAAGCGCCGGGCGCGCCACCGAATGCCAGCCGCCGAGCGTAACGATCGAAACCATATCGCCCGCTTTGCCAAAGGGCCGGCGAGGCATTCCTGCCGCATTGTCGGTCTGACGGGATAGAACTTCCTTCGACAGGTTCTGAATAAGTCTTGATCTCACGGTTATAGCTAAGCTTAAAACAGTGCCCAACCACATATCCGGCGGCCAGCCGAAGTTCATCTTCCACGATCCATCGGGAAAGCGCTGGGCGCGCCTCCGCAGGTTCGCGCAAACCAGCGGCCTCGCGGTAGCGTTGTTATTCGCGTTGTTGATTCTGGTTGCCCTCTCCGGTCCGCAACTGCCAACTCTGGGTCTGCCTTCCGTGGCCCCTGTCGTGGGTTCGGAGGATCTCAAGGCCATCGTGGGAGCCGAACGGCCCGAAAAAAATATTCCTTATCGCGATAAGAAGCCTCCGAAGATCCAATACGTGCGTTCTCCATCGCCCATGCTGCACCCGAGGCCCGCCGCGCGAGGCATCAATGGCGCCCCTCTGGTGTTCGGCTTCTTTGTCAATTGGGACCCCGGCAGTATGGTCTCGCTGCGCCTTCATCTCAGTCACATCACCCATTTGCTGCCCGAGTGGCTCACCCTTCAGAACGCCCAGGGCGATATCGACGACCAAAGCGACCCGACCGTTATCGCGATTGCCCGGCAGGCGAACCTGCCCATTCTGGCGCTGCTGACCAACTTCCGCAACGGCTGGCAGCCGGGCGACGTGCGGCGGATATTGAACGACGCGAATCGCCGTCAGGACCTGATTGCCAATATCCGATCGAACCTCGCCGAGCACAAATTCGCCGGCGTGAACATCGATTTCGAGGATCTCTCCCGCAAAGACCGCGCGCCCCTGGTGCGGTTCATGAAGGAACTGGCGGACGATCTTCATCAGCACGGTTATACGGTCACTCAGGATGTGCCGGTGGGTGACGATGCCTACGACGTGAAGCGTCTCGCGGACGTTTGCGATTATCTGGTCCCGATGGTTTACGACGAGCACTATCAGGCGGGCGAACCGGGTCCGGTTGCCTCTGAGACATTTTTCGAAAGCAAGCTCGATGAGTTGGCAAAGCTTGCGCCGCCTTCGAAGCTCGTCGTGGGGTTTGGTAATTACGGGTACGATTGGCCCATCGGCGGCAGCGGCGGTCGCGAAGTCACATTTGACGATGTGATGGCCGCGGCCACGGCCCGGCACGGCGCGATTGAATGGAACGCCACCACCGAAAATCCTGTGCTGCGCTTCAACGCCGACGGGCAGCCGCACGAAGTCTGGTTTCTGGACGCCGTGACGGCTCTCAACGAAATCACGGCGGTGGGTGACAGTGGTTTCCGCGGTGTTGGCCTCTGGCGTTTGGGCGCGGAAGATCCCGGGCTTTGGAAAGTGCTCGGGCGGGAAGTTTGGCCGGAGGACGATTTCAAACCTCAGCCCCTTGAAACCATGGAGGCGACCCAGCAGACCCCAAGGCATTACGGAACAGGGGAGATCCTTCGCGTTACTCAGACGCCCCACGGAGGCTCGCGCGTGGTTGCGTCACCGCCTGCCCCGGAGGGCGATTTTTCGGAAACTTACAAGGAATACCCCACACCTTATGTGATCGAACGATCCGGTGACCCCGGCGGCAAAGTTCTGTGTGTCACCTTCGATGACGGGCCCGACCCGCGCTTTACTCCCCAGGTTCTCGATATTCTGAAATCCCGTCACGTGCCCGCCACCTTCTTTGTGGTCGGGCTCAATGCCGAGAACTACCCGGCGCTCATCAAACGAGAGTACGCGGAAGGGCACGAACTCGGGAATCACACTTACTGGCATCCCAACGTGGCAACTGTTTCACAGACCAGACTGGAACTTGAACTTTCCACCACGCAGCGAATTCTCGAGAACCTGCTGGGCGCGTCCACCACGTTCTTTCGCCCGCCCTATAACGCCGACAGCGATCCTCAAACGCCTGAAGAAATCCTGCCAATTCAACGGGCGCAGAGGTATGGATACACCACGGTCGCCGAGACGATTGATCCGCGCGACTGGCAGCCGGGAATTACCGCCGCTTCGATTGTGAATGAGGTGAATGCCGAGAGGGATAACGGCCATATCATTCTGCTGCACGATGCGGGCGGAGACCGCCGCGCCACCGTTGAAGCCCTTCCGCAAATCATCGACCGGGCTCTGGCGGATGGCTATCGGTTCGCCCTCGTGAGCGATCTGGTTGCCAAGACACGCGCGCAGGTAATGCCCAAACCGAATCCGGAAGAAATGCGATTGGCGCGCTTCGAGGGCCAGGCGCTCGGGTTTCAGGCCCGCTTTCTGCAGGCGCTGGGAATACTTTTCCTGGCGGCAATCTGGCTCACGCTGGCGCGCTCCGTCGCGTTCGGTATCCTGGCCATTCTGCAGAAGCGCCGGGAAAGCGCCGCGACCTTCGACCAGCAGTTCCTGCCCCCCGTATCGGTCATCATCGCGGCTTTCAATGAAGAGACGGTAATCGCGCGCACCGTTGAATCGATTCTCAATAACGGCTACCCGCGCCTGGAAATCATTGTTGTCGATGACGGTTCGAAGGACACAACGCTCGCGGTATTGAGACAGCGCTTCGCCAATAATCCAGTGGTGCGGATCCTGACGCAATTGAACGCGGGCAAGTCCGCCGCTCTCAATAACGCGATCTCCTGCGCTCAACACGAAATCCTGATCGCCGTGGATGCCGACACGCTGTTCCGCGGCGGCACCATTCAAAAGCTGGTTCGACACTTCGCCGATACCCGCGTAGGAGCGGTGAGCGGGAACGCCCGCGTGGGAAACAAGCGAAAATGGATTACCCGTTTCCAATCCATCGAATACATTTATGGCTTCAACCTGGACAGGCGCGCTCTCGATTACCTGAATGCGATCACAGTGGTTCCGGGTGCCGTTGGCGCGTGGCGGCGGGACCTGGTTGTGAAAATGGGCGGCTTCGGCCACGACACCCTTGCCGAAGACGCGGATCTCACACTCGCAATCCGCCGCGAGGGGTTCGTGATTCGCTATGAACAGGACGCGATCGCTTTTACCGAGGCTCCGGAGGATGGCAAAAGTCTCGCCAAGCAAAGATTTCGCTGGTCATTCGGGACTCTCCAGGCCGCGTGGAAGCATCGCGACGCGCTTTTCATGCCGCGATACGGATCGCTCGGGTTCGTTGCGCTGCCCAGTATTTGGCTTTTCCAGGTTCTGCTCTCGAGCCTTTCCCCTTTCGCCGAAATAGCGATGCTAGTAGCATTAACGGCTGGAAATTGGAAAATCGTTCTGGTGTATTATTTCGCCTTCTTCGGCCTTGAATTGGTTACAGGATTGCTCGCCTACTCGCTCGAAGGTGTTCCGGCCTGGGATCTCTTCCTCTTGTTTTTCCAGCGCATTTACTATCGGCAGATGATGCTCTATGTACTTGTGAAGAGCCTCACATATGCATTGCGGGGCCGATTGGTGGGTTGGGGGAAGCTGGAGCGCAAAGCCTCGGTCGGCCCGGTCGAATAACTGTTACATTTCGCACATAAAGCCGCAGCGTATTGATCCGAACCAGAGTTCCATTACGTTTGCTAGAAAGACGGCAATCTTAAAAATGCTTGAAAAACACTCCTCTCAATCCGTTCTTATCGTCAACGAAGACCCAGACGTGCTCATCCTGCTTTCGTCAATGCTGCAGAGGAACGGTTTTCGCGTACTATTTGCCAGAAACAGTCGCGAGGCGGTAGAAATTACCGCTCGCCACTACATTCCCGTAGATCTTATCGTCTGTGACGTTCTGGTGGATGGCGAATCCGGCGATTTGCTGGCGCGCGGACTGCGAAAGCTACGGCCCGCAATGCGTGAACTCTACCTCTCCACTGCCACCGATGAAGGGGCGATTCGCATTCGCGTGGTGAAGCAAACCGAGGGCGGCGGTTTTGCGCCGTCGAGCGATCTGAACTTCATCGATCAGGTACGCAACTCGCTCAGCCCTCCTATGCACATGAGCGCGTAATTCCTGCCGTTTCAACAATCCCGTTTAGCCGGTGAACGGCGCATCGGCTAAACTGAATCAGTTATGCTTCGCGCCTTCGTCACGGGTCTGGCGATCACAGGCTGTTGGTTAATTTCGGCAGCCTTGGCCCAGGAATCCGACGATGCGTGGAAGAACATGGTCATGCGGGCTTTGTACGCATCGGAGGCCCATGACTACAAAAAAGCCGAGCAAGTCTTTCAGAAGGCACTGCGCGAAGCGGAGAAGTTCGGCGCCGCGGACCCGCGCGTCGGTACCACCCTCAACAGCCTCGGACTCGTTTACAAAACAGAGGACCGGTTCCCGGATGCGGAATCCTCCTTTCGCGGCGCGCTCACAATTCTCGAAAAAGCTTACGGATTTGACAGCATCGACGTCGCAAACGTCAACTACAACATCGCCAGCGTTCTGACCGCGCAGGGCAAACAGGCCGGCGCTTTTCCTTTTCTCGAAAAAAGTCTCTCCACGTACCGTCGGCAGCTGGGTCCCCAGAGCCTCAAGACCGCGACCGTGCTTTGCATGATCGGCGATGCGCACCGGTCTTTGAAGGCGTGGCCTGAGGCCGAAATCGCGCTTAAGCAGTGCGCCGACGTTCGCGAGTCTCAGGGCGGAGTGGTGAACGCTGAATTTGCGGACGCGCAGTTTAGCCTCGCCCAGGTCTATGAGCGGGAAGGCAAATACACGCAGGCCGATCAGCGATTTCGGCTGGCGGAAAAGATCCGCGAAAAAACCGCCGGAATTATGAGCCCGGCATTTGCGGACGTGCTGGAGGCCCACGCAGCCATGCTCAGGGACACGGGCAAAGATGCGGAAGCGGTAAAAGATGCGACCCTGGCTGCCGCAATTCGACGCAATCAGGAAAAGAAGAAATAATTGGCGGCTCCGGCTCAGTTTGCGCGCCGCATTCGGTCCGGCGCAATCCTCAATATTCTCGCTGTTATCTGGGTTTCTCTTCTGGCCGGCCAGGATGTGGACACAGCCTGGAAAGACCTCATGATCCAGGGCCAGCACGCGGCCATCGCCCGCGATTTTTCGAAGGCCGCCTACATCTACCAGATGGCGTTAAAAGAGGCCGAACACTTCGGACCATCCGACAGCCGCGTGGTATCGACGCTGCGGAATCTGGGCGCCGCCTACCGTTCGGCGAAGAAGCTTGGCGATGCGGAAACCGCTTTTCGCCGGGCGACTGCGATTCTCGACCAGGGCGATACGGAAGAATCCCTCGATTACGCGGATCTGACTTTCAGCCTGGGGAGCGTTCTTCTGGAAGAAGGCAATGCGACCGCGGCCTTGCCGCTGCTCTCGAAAAGCCTTTCCGCATTTTCGAAACGTGAAGGCGGTGAAAGCATCACGGTGGGCGCGGTTCATTGCGCAATGGGCGACGCATACCGGGCTCTGAAGGCCTGGCCCGACGCGGAAAATTCGGTGAAACGCTGCGCCGATATAAGGGAAGCAGACGCCGGCGTGATGAGTACCGCGTTTGGCGACGCTGTCTACCGCCTCGCGCTGATCTACGCAAAAGAAGGCAAATACGGGCTCGCCGACCCCCACTTCAAACTTGCGGAAAAGATCCGCGAGAAGACGCTGGGAATCATGAGTTCAGAGCTGGCTGACGTTTTGGAATCGCACGCCGCGATGCTGAAGTCGCTCAGCCGCGATAAGGAAGCCGCGCGGGATGCGACGCTCGCCGCGGCAATTCGTCGTCATCAGCCGCGGAAGTAACACTCCTCTATAAAGAGATCCGCCCGGAACCCGCTGAGCCCGGCACGCATCCAGCTAATGAAAACATGAGCACCTCTTTCCCATTTCCGCCGGCATCTTATCCGCTGATCGCCTCACGGCGTAGCTTTCTGCTAACGCTGGCGGGCGCCGGCCTCGTGGCAGCCCAGGAGGGGAGCGCTCCGGAAAAGGAAACTACTTTCTCGGCGGATGTGAAGGTTGTCAATGTCTTCGCGACTGTTCGTGACAAACAGGGGCGAATCGTCAAAAATTTGCTGAAAGACGACTTCACGCTCACCGAAGACGGCCGCAACCAGACGATTCGTTACTTCTCGCAGGAATCCGACCTGCCGCTCACCCTTGGCCTGCTGGTGGACACCAGCCTGAGTCAGCGCAACGTGCTTGCGCAAGAGAAATCGGCTAGTTTCCGTTTTCTCGACAGGGTTCTGCGGGCCGATAAAGATAAGACCTTCGTCATTCACTTCGACAGAGAAACGGAGTTGCTGCAGGATTTGACATCATCCCGCGCAGACCTTCAGAAGGCGCTTGATGAATTGGAACTTCCGGCTGGCCAAAGGGCGCAGACGGGAGGACGGGGCGGCAATCGCGGAGGAAATGGCGGTGGTGGCTATCCGGGGGGCTCAGGCGGAGGCATTGGGTTTCCAGGTGGTGGCATCGGATTTCCCGGCGGAAGGCGCGGTGGGATGGGCGGCGGACGGCAGGGCAGACCGTCGGGGCGCGCGGGTGGCGGGCGCGGCGGGGCGGGAACCACGCTCTACGACGCGATTCTGCTCGCTTCCGATGAAATCATGAAGCCGCAAAAAGGCCGAAAAGCCCTGATCCTGCTTACTGACGGCGATGACCACGGGAGCAAGACCTTTCTTGGCGATGCCATTGAAGCTGCCCAGAGAAACGATACGCTGGTATATTCGATTCTCTTCGCCGATACCCATTCGATAGGCAATGCGGGAATCCGGAACGACGGGAAAAACATCCTGCAGCGCATCTCGCGCGAGACTGGCGGCACATTCTTCGAGGTTTCGAAGAAGTTATCGCTCGATGAGATTTACGACCGTTTGCAGGAAGAACTGCGCAATCAATACAGCATCGGGTACTCATCCGACAACCCGAACTCCGCCGCCGGTTACCGAACCATCAAAGTGGCCGCTCGAAAACCCGGGCTTCTGGTGCAATCGAGAGAAGGCTACTATCCGGTTGCGCGATAACGGTCCGGATTCTCTTTATAAATTCGTGATGTAACTTTGGCGTTCCCGTATTCATCGCTTCTATCAGGGTTTTCGTTTCGGTTCGCATACAATTTCATGATTTTTCAAAAGCTCACGATTTCTTTGCCACTCGTCATAGCGTGCCTGGCGATGGATTTGCCCCCATTCGCGTTCGCGCAGGAAAACGCGCCGGCGATTCCGGTGGCGGACGCGGCTCCGGCGCCGGTGGCAACAGCAGTGCCTGTGGCAACACCGGACAAACGCGCGTTCGGGGTCCTTCCGAACTATCGGACGGCGGAATCAGATGGTCCCTATCAGCCCATCACGACCAGACAGAAATTCACCATCGCGAAGAAAGATACGCTCGATGGGCCGTCGTACGTAATGGCGGGTTTTTTCTCGGCGATATCTCAACTCGGCAACAGCAATCCCTCTTTTGGCCAGGGTGTAAAGGGTTATGCCCGCCGTTATGCATCGTCAATTGCGGATCAGGATATTGGCAACTTCATGACAGAGGCGATTTTGCCATCCGCCTTCCATCAGGATCCGCGATATTTTCGCAAAGGGCACGGTTCCGTCATGAGCCGGATCGTCTATGCGGCATCGCGTTCGGCAATTGCAAGGAACGACTCGGGGAAGTGGACCTTCAACGCATCGGAATTTCTGGGCAACGGTATCGTCGCTTCGTTAGGAAATGCCTATTATCCCGACGCGGTCGGTTTCAATCCGACAATGCAGCGGATGTTCACGCAGATTGGCACCGACTCCATTTCGCAGATAATGAAGGAATTCTGGCCGGATATCAAGAAGAAACTCGCCAGCCGAAAGTCTGGTCACAGCACGGCGGCGGACGACTAACGGCTGGCCTTTGCTCATACAACGGAATTGAGAGGCTATCGTTTTCATCCCTCGATGTGGCCCGAAGCCGCGCCCGCTGGCGTAGGGCTGCTCCACAGTAACGCACAAATCAAAAAAATCGCCCGAATCAAATCAACAACCTACAGGCAATCCGCGCCGCCAGCCTCAAATCGAAGCCGAGGCGGCGGCTGATTTCGTCGTTTGAAAAAACGAACCCATTTGCGGAGGTGGACCAGTTACCGGGTTTGAACTTTTCCTTCCAGATGTGCAGACGTTTTTTTGCGGGGATAATTCTGTGTTTGCCTGCGCCTCTGGTCAGGGCTCCGGTCGACTGTTCTTTCACAACCGAATATCCCGACCTGCCCTCGCAAACCCAAAGTGCGTCTCGGCGAGCATCAGCTTCGCGCGGTTACTGCAGACGAAACGAGTAAAGATTTTCTCCTCCGGCCACCAGCACGTACTGGTGCCCGTCCAGCATGTAGGTGATTGGGGCATTACCCGGGTTCGAGATCAGGCCCGCGTGCCACAGCGGCTCGCCATTCCGCGCATCGAAAGCAATGAAGTTGCCGGAACCGTCGCTGCCGAACACCAGGTTACCCGCCGTCGTCAGCAGACTTTGCGCCCCGATGTTGGTGGCATGCTTCCACGCGATTTTGCCAGTCTTAACGTCGATCGCGCGAAGCTCATTCTTCACCACGCCACCTCCGCGCTCCGTGCCCGAATAGCCTTCCGGCTGAGCATCGGTATCGGTCTTGTAGAAGATCGTGTACGATTGCGACGTCCCGACATAAAACAACCCGGTATCCGGATTGTAAGCCGGGTTCGGCCATCCGGTGGACCCGTTGGAATTCGGCGAAGTCAGCGCCCCGGCCACTTGCGGTTCCTTCATCGGATCGCGGACCGGTTGACCGTTCGCCGCAATGCTCTTGTACCAGTTCAAGCCATCCACGAAGGGCGCCGTCAAAATGCTCTTTCCGTCGGTACGGTCCAGAACGAAAAACAGGCCAGACCGGTGCGCCTGCCCCAGCAGCTTACGGGGTTTGCCCTCGATCACGGCATCGAAAAGAATCGGCGTCTGAGCCGCATCCCAGTCGTGCGTATCATGCGGCGAATATTGGAAGTACCACGCCATCTTGCCCGTGTCCGGATTCAGCGCCACCACCGACGCCGTATACAGGTTGTCCCCCTCGCGGCTCTGTCCCGCCATCACCGGATTCGCATTGCCTGTCGGGAGGTACAGCAGATTCAGTTCGGGATCGTAGGTAGGCGGAAACCAAATTCCGCCACCCCCATGATCGACAGCATTCTTGTTGGGCCACGACTTGAAACCCGCATCGCCCTCGTGCGCAGTTGTCCAGAAATGCCATTGCACTTCGCCGGTTTCCGGATCGCGCGCTTCCGCGAAGTTCGGCACATCCAGGAAATCTCCGCCCACTCCAACAATCACATGGTTCTTAATCACCAGCGGAGACACCGACGAGAAGTAATCGCGCTTCACATCCGCCAGCTCTTTGTTCCAGCGCTCCTTGCCTGTTTTGATATCCAGCGAAACCAGATGATTATCGTAGGTTTCAAAGAACAGCCAGTCGCCGTAAATTCCCACGCCGCGGTTGCCCAGCGCGAACGCGGGCAGGCCTCTCCACGTGTATTTCCAGATCTCCCGCCCGGTGCGCGCATCAATGGCAAGCACGGTGTTAGGCTCCGTTACATAAAGGACGCCGTCCACCATCAGCGGCGCGCAGCGCGTGTTGGCGAAGCCGGCGCCCGATGGCGCGGGTCCCGGCCCACCCACGTTCGCGCCAGGCGTCATGTTGATCTGATTCACCCACGCGAGCGTCAGGTTATGCGCATTCGCCGCGTTGATTTCTTTCAGAGGACTGTAATGGCGACCGGAATAGTCCCCATGGAAAGTCGGCCAGCTGTCGGGCTTCGGATGAACGATTGCATCCGCCGGCAGTGCCTGGCTCCACGCCGTTGTCGCGAGTCCCGCAAAGGCGGCTAAGACCGCTGGAATTATCGAATTCATTCGTATTCTCATTTGAGTGTGGCCAGATAAGCAGTGAGGTTGTGCATGTCGGCATCCGACAACCTCGTCATAATATCGATGTGCGCCTGAAGCGGATCGGTAATCTCCACTTTAGGAACTCCGTGATTTCGTGCCCAGGTCCTGGTCGATCCGTCAGCCAGCCGCAGAGTCACGTCGAAATCGGTGACACGCAGCGGCGCGCCTTTAATGGTTTCGCCGGAAGCAAGGGTGACCGTCGCATATGGCGAAGTGGCCGCGGCCGCGGCGCCCCGGCCGAAACCGCCGCGGCCTGTGCGCGGCATGACCAACCGCTCCTGAAGTGTGGCGGCATCATACTTGGCGCCCACGCCCTTCAGATCCACCGAGGGAGAGTGGCATCTGTTGCAGCCGCCCGCGCCGTTGAAATACTGTTGGCCCGCTCCAGCGTTGCCCACCAGCACCTCCGACATATGCACCTCACCTCGCCCCGACGAGTAAATCACGCGTGAATGCAGGTAAGCGGCGATATCGGCGATTGTGCTGTCCGGGGCCTCAACCTTCGCGACCTTTGAGTGTGCCGGTCCTCTTACATAAGCTGCGAGCTGAATGCCGTCTTCATCATGCAGCGTAATGGTGGACGCGATCAGGTCAGGACCCGCCTTCCCGCCCTTGCCCCGGTCGCCATGGCAATAACCGCAGGTCGGATTGTAAGCGGCAATCCCGCGGTTGATCGCGTCAGCCGGATAGATCTTGAATCGGGAAACTCTGCCACCGCCCCGACCTGCGGGCGGTTGAGCAGCAGGCGCTTGCGCAGCGGGTGGCTGCGCCTCCACCATCGCAATCGTGGAGAAGACCGCGAGCGCGCCCGCCCCCGCGAGAATCAGAAGTTTGCTGTTGAACCCTTCGCGTCGCATTGATAAATTTACGTTGCCTCCGGCTTTAGAATTCTATAACGCGAAAGCGCGCGAGAATCAAATTCCACGCGGATCCCGCGGAAAGTAATGCCCGGATGAATCACAGCCGGATCCGGGTAGGCGGACACATCGACTGTGGTGCTTTTTTGCTCAGGTATCCCGGAGTAGCAAATGGCGGGGCAGTTGTGGTTCAGCGCAGTTCCAGCAGATGCTCCACTTCCAGGGGGCGGCTTCGGATAAGATTTGACGGAGAGTGCCCGCGCCGCTTCCCGGATATTCCTCGAAACTCTGTAACCAATTCGCCCCCGCGCAGTTTTCCCTTTCGTAATTGCCAACCTCCGCAACAACTGAGCGTATTTAAACAAAGGGAACCATGCATATTCGATACACTCTGCGTCAGTTCCGCAAATCACCCGCTTTCACGTCCGCCGCCGTTCTGACCCTCGCCCTCGGAATCGGCGGCACCACCGCAATCTTCACGCTCATCGACGCGGTAATGCTCCGGTCATTACCAGTGACCGATCCGGTCAGCCTGTATCGAATCGGTGAGGGCGATAACTGTTGCGTCCAGGGCGGTCCTCAGGGACAGTGGGGAATGTTCCCGTTCAGTCTCGTAGAGCGCCTGAAGGCGCAGGCACCGGAGTTTGAAGAGATCGCGGCATTTCAGGCCGGATTAGGCCGGGTGAGCGTCCGCAGGCACGGCGCCGAAGCCGCCGTGCCGCTGCGGTCCGAATACGTCAGCGGCAATTACTTCTCCACATTCGGGGTCGGCGCCCTGGGCGGCCGCGTGTTTACGCCCAAAGATGACACAAATGGCGCTCCTCCAGTCGCGGTTCTGAGCCACCATGCATGGGAGACGACGTATGGAGCCGACCCCTCGGTCGTGGGTTCAACCTTCAGCCTCGACGGCCACGCCTTCACGATCATCGGCGTTACGCCCGCCGGCTTCTTCGGCGAAACACTTCGCGGCGACCCGCCCGATCTCTGGCTTCCACTTCACCAGGAGCCTGTGTTCGAGGCGAAAAACAACAGCTTGATGGATCGCCAATTCGCCGCGTGGCTGCGAATGATCGGGCGGCTTCGCCCCGGGGTCTCCGTTGCGGGAATCGCGCCTCGTCTGACAGGCATTCTTCATCAATGGATGCAATATGAAGCCGGATACCCCGCAAACTGGATGCCCGATATCCTCAAAGGAATTCAGAAGGAAAATATCCGTGTCATACATGCGGGTGCGGGCGTGGAGGAAATGAAGGAGTCTTACGGGACCAGCCTTCGGATTCTGCTCGTCGTGTGCGGGACTGTGTTGCTGATCGCGTGCGCGAACGTGGCCAACCTGCTGCTGGTTCGGTCCGTCGGTCGCCGGGGCCAAACGGCGCTTCGGCTGGCCGTCGGCGCGACGCGCCGGCAAATCGTGATGCAGGCCCTTACTGAGAGTGTTTTGCTCGCGTTCCTGGGCGGCCTCGCTGGGCTTCTGGTGGCAATGGCCGCGGCACGTCTGCTGCTCTCGCTCGCTTTCAGCGGCGCCAGGTTTCTTCCCATCGGCGTAACCCCGTCGCTGCCGGTACTTGCCTTCGCCTGCGGCGTGTCTCTGCTGACGGGAATCGTTTTCGGCGCCGCTCCCGCATGGCTCGTCACGCGGACAGATCCCGCCGAGGCCTTACGCGGACAGGGCCGCGGCGGCACCGACCGTTCCGTATCGGCGAGCAAGATCCTGCTGATCGTGCAGGCGACGCTCTCCGTCGTGCTTGTCGCGGGTTCCACCATGCTGGGCCGCAGCCTCAACAACCTCGAGCATCAGGACTTTGGATACGAAGTTCCGGGGCATGTGCTTGTGTCCCTCAACACCCCGCCACCCGATTACAGCGCTGCGAGGCTGAACTCTCTGTATCGACAAATGCAGGAGCGGCTGAATGCCATTCCCGGCGTGCGCGGGTCCGGCCTTGCCATGTACAACCCCCTTACGAATAACTGGGGCGAACTCATCATGGTGGATGGGCACGCTGATGGAAAGATCAACGGCTTCTCGGGCGCTTCCTGGGACCGCGTAAGTGCCGATTATTTGCAGAATTTCGGAATGCGGATTGTTCAGGGACGTCATTTCAGCCGGGCTGACAATGAGAACACCGCGTCCGTGGCGATTGTGAACGAAGCCTTTGTGCGTCGTTTTTTTGCGAAAAATGAGACGCCGCTCGACCAGCATTTCGGGATGGATCAGCCGCAGTTCTCGAAAAGCTTCCGCATCGTCGGTGTGGTGCATGACGCCAAATTCGCGGGGTTCGCTCTCAACCTCCCGGCGCGGCCCATGTTCTACGTTCCGCTGGCCCAGACGGTGAACTACCGTAACGAACTGATGGACAGTCTGGAACGGAGCAGTCATCTGATGCGGGGGGCGATGCTCGTGACCCGGATTCCTCCGGGAACACTGGAGCCGATTCTGAAGAAAATCGTCGCGGATCTGGACCCGAACCTGACCGTAATCAGCGTCAGAACTATGGAGGAACAGGTCGCCCTCTCGTTTGGCAGGCAACGCGCCGTAGCCAGCCTTGCAGGTTTGTTTGGAGCGGTGGCCTTATTGCTTGCCGCGGTGGGCATGTACGGGGTGACTGCGTATTCTGTGGCTCGCCGGACGGCCGAGATCGGCATCCGCATGGCGTTAGGAGCGGATCGCGGGACCGTTGTGCGGATGGTCCTGAGTGGCGCAACGAAGCGTGTCGCCATCGGGCTCCTGGCGGGCGTTCCTCTGTCCATCGGAGCCGGGCGATTGGTCCAGGCGGAGCTATACGGTGTTTCCAGCTGGGACCCTCAGGCGCTCACAGTGGCCGCCGCGGCGCTCGCCGTCTGCGCATTCCTCGCGGCTCTGATCCCCGCCGCCAGGGCCGCTTCCATCTCTCCAACCCGGGCGCTGCGCGTGGAATAGCCCCCTTCCGCGCGGAGCGGCGCGGCTGCATTCCCAAGCTGAGCTTGACTCGCGTGAGCGTCCGGCCGTAAGCTAAGAATTCTTGGTATGGGACGCAAGCCGCAAAAGAACGATTCGTTGCCCGGTTCACTGGACATGTTAATTCTGCGGACGCTGTCGCGGCGCGAGTTGCACGGTTACGGCATAGTCCAGTCGATTCAGCAAACGTCCGAGAATGAACTCCTGGTTGAGGAAGGTTCGCTGTACCCCGCTCTTCAGCGGCTCGAGTTAAACGGCTGGATCGACGGTGCATGGGGCGTGACGCCGAATAACCGGCGGGCGAGAATCTACACGATCACCGCGGCAGGCCGCCAACAACTGGCTGTCGAAACCCGGAAGTACGCGAAGCTCACGCTGGCGATCGCGCGCGTCATGGAAGCGGAGTGACGCACATGTTACGGCGGCTCCGGTACTGGATGGAAAGCGCCAGGCGCAGCGAATCGCTGCGTGAGGAAATGGAACTCCACCTTGCGGAAAGAGTCGCGGAACTGCGGGAGGGCGGCATGACGCCGGACCGCGCCCGCGCTGAAGCGCGCCGGCGATTTGGCAACGTCGAACTCAAGCGCGAAGAGTCGCGGGAGATTTGGATGACACAATTCTTTTCGGAGCTTGGCCAGGATATCCGCTATGGCTTTCGCGCCATGGCCGCCAACAAGGCATTCAGCGCTTTGGCGGTGCTGTCGCTGGCGCTTGGGATTGGAGCCAATACCGCAATCTACAGCCTCATGGAGTCGATTCTGCTGCGTTCGCTGCCGGTGGCCGATCCCGAGTCGCTGGTGGTCCTGAATTGGCAGGGCAGACCGCCCCAGGGCGCGGGCAGCCACGTGGTGCATTCATTGCAGGGCCGATTCTGGAAGGGCAACAAAGGAGCCCTGGCCAGCGGAATTTTCCCGTACGGCGCGTTCGAAACGCTTCGCCAGGAGAACCCCGTGTTTTCCACACTCTTCGGATACTACGACGGACTAAACCACATTCTGGCCATCCGAGGCCAAGCCGCGAGTGGCAGCGCGGAGTACGTCACCGGCGAGTATTTTCGCGGCCTCGAAGTGTCGCCTGCCGCGGGACGCCTGATCGGCTCCGACGACGATCGTTCAGGGGCGGCGCCGGTCGCCGTAATCAGTTTTGCCACAAGCCAGAATCGCTTTGGAGCACCGCCGAATGCGATTGGACAATCGATTCTCGTCAACGGCGTACCCTTCACAGTGATCGGGGTCGCTCCGCCGGAATTCTTCGGAGTGGACCCGGCGGCGGCGCCGGACGTTTACCTTCCGATGCACGCGAATCTGCTGATAAACCGCCCCGAAGCGGCTCGCATGTTTGGCGACAACAATCACTACTGGATTGAGATGATGGGCCGCCTGCGTCCCGGCGTAAGCCTGGCTCAGGCGCAGGAAGCGCTGGCTCCCCGATTCCATCAGTGGGTTGCCACCACCGCGAAGACCGGCGCTGAGCGCTCCAGGCTTCCGGCGCTGATTTTGAATCCGGGCGCCGAAGGTCTGGGCAGCCTGCGCCGCGAGTATTCCAGGCCTTTGTATGTACTGCTGACGATGGTGGGGTTGATTCTGGCGATCGCGTGCGCCAACATCGCCAATCTGCTGATGGCAAGGGCCGCCGCGCGACGGCGCGAAATGGCTGTCCGGCTCAGCCTGGGAGCGGGCAGGTTGCGCGTCGTGCGACAGTTGCTCACCGAGAGTGTGATGCTGGCATCGCTCGGCGGAGCGCTGGGAGTTTTGTTTGCGATGTGGGGGGTGCGAACACTGACGGTTCTGTTCTCGAACGGGCAGGAAAACTTTACTCTGCACGCGGAATTGAACTGGAAGGTGCTGGGGGTAACGGCGGCGCTCTCAGTGGTTTGCGGCCTGTTATTTGGCCTGCTTCCGGCGATTCAGTCGACGCGTCCGGACGTGATGCCGGCGCTCCGGAACGGTCGCGGGGGCGGCGCGCGGCGACGCGCGCAGCACGTTCTGGTGGTCGCCCAGATCGCGTTCTCGTTTTTCATCCTGGTCGCCGCGGGTCTGTTTGTCCAGACGCTCAATAAGCTGCACTCCGTCCAACTTGGTTACGCCCGTGAGAACATCCTTCTGTTCTCGTTGAATGCGCGCCAGGCCGGGCATCGCGACCCGGAGATCGCCACCTTTTACGCGGACCTGCGCAAGCGCTTCGAATCGATCCCCGGAGTGAGCAGCGCGACGCTTTCGCACGCGTCCATCATCAGCGCCGGCCATGCCGGGGCAACTTACAGGGGAACGATAAAGATTGGCGCCGTTACCGTCCTGGGCGCAAGTGTCCTTACCGCCGGACCGCATTTTCTCACCACGATGAAGATTCCGATCCTGGCCGGGCGTGAGATTGACGACCGCGACCAACCGGGCTCCACGCCGGTCGCAGTCATTAGCGAGCGGCTGGCCCGGACGTATTTCGGGAACGAGAATCCGCTGGGGCGGCGCATCACGTTTGCGGACGATAAGCGCGACCTCGAAATCGTGGGCGTCTCGGGTAACCTGCGGTACGGCAGTCTGAAAAACGAGGAGGAGAGTTCAACCACCGTTTTCGCGGCGCTCAGTCAGTTTTCTCCGGACCGGGTGACGTACGCGCTGCGCGCGGCGGGCGATCCGCTGAACTATGTCAGGAGCGTGCAGGAGATCGTGCGGGAAGCGGATTCACACATCCCGGTGACCAACGTGGCCACACAGGCGGCGGAAATCGATCGGACGATCAGCCGGGAAATCACGTTCGCGAGACTATGCACGCTTTTCGCGATTCTCGCGCTGCTGACCGCTTGCGTTGGGCTCTACGGAACCATGTCGTACAACGTCGAGCGGCAAATCGGCGAAATTGGAACGCGCATGGCGCTGGGCGCGCAGCGTGGCGCCGTGGTTTGGATGGTGCTGCGCCGCGTGCTGATACTGGCCGCTGTGGGGCTCGCGATCAGCGTGCCTGCCGCGTTGATCGCGTTCCGGCTTATCAAATCGTTTTTGTTCGAAACCCAGCCTAACGATCCGGGGACCCTGGCGCTGGCCGCTGTCGTCCTTCTGACCGCCGCGATTCTGGCTGGCTACGCGCCGGCAAGGCGAGCGTCCCGAATCGATCCACTGGCTGCTCTGCGCCAGGAGTAAAGACGAGGCCCGCCGATCAAGGTGCAAGAGGCGCAAATGAATCAAATCGCGATAGACTGATGCTGTGCCGGCTGCTGACCGCGTCCCCAACGCCTTCTCCGGCAGCAATGACACTGGTGAATGTTTCGCTTGGTCAAATAATACAGCCGGCATTCAAGTGATGCTCCGGGACGCGGGGCGATGGACGGCCTCCGATCTCACCTTACGCAACCTTTGCCTGTGCCCGCCCGGTGGCAGCGGCATCGGTGTTCTCGTCGGCGGCCGCTCCGTAGAGCCGCCTGTACATTGGGCTGACATTCCATAGCTCCTCGTGTCGGCCTACTGCCTCAATTCCGCCCTCGGCGAACACAACGACGATATCGGCGTTCTGTATTGTCGAAAGGCGGTGTGCAATTACAAACGACGTGCGCCCTGAAACGATCTTGTCCGCGGCGTCCTGAATCAACTGCTCGCTCTCTGTATCGAGATGACTGGTTGCCTCATCCAGAACCAGAATGTGAGGGTCGCGCAGAATGGCCCTCGCGATTCCTACCCGCTGCCGCTCACCGCCAGAGAGCGAAAGCCCTCGCTCCCCCACGTTGGTATCGAACCCATGCTCGCAGCGTTGAATGAAATCGTGCGCCTGCGCCACGCGCGCGGCATACTCCACTTCGCTTCGTTCCATCTCCGGGTTGCCATAAGCGATGTTTTCGTGTATGGAACGGGAAAAGAGATCTACTTCCTGCGGCACCACGGCAATCTGAGTTCTCAGGCTATGCTGCGTCACCGTTCTGATATTCACTCCATCGATCAGGATTTCACCGTGCTGCGGGTCATAAGAGCGCTGCAGCAAATTCACGAGCGTGCTCTTGCCCGTGCCGCTCTTTCCGATCAGAGCCACGGTGGAACCGGCGGGCACCCTGAAACTCACATTGCGCAGCGTCCAGCGATCGGCGCCCGGGTAGCGGAACGAAACGTTTCGAAATTCAATGGAACGGCGCAATGGCTTCAACTCTGTTGCGCCGGGCTGATCGGCAACTGTGCTGGCACGATCCAGAATTTCGAAAAGCCTTTCGCAGCGGGAAAGATTGCGCCGCAGTTTTGGCAGAATCACCGAAAGCTGCGACACGGGCCCGTAAACCATGTCCTGCAGCGCAATGAACAGCACGTAATCGCCCACTGAGCAGCGGCGCGTGATTACCAGAAAGCCGCCCGCGCAGATCACCGCAACGCGGCCTAATGTGGAAACGCCGCTCTGCAGGTTTTCGACAAGCCCCCAGAGGCGTTCCGCGCGGAACTGCTGAATGCGGGCGCCCAGCAGCAAATTCCGCTGACGCCCGGACTCCTGCTCTTCCTGACAGAACTTTTTTACGACGGCTACGTTGCTGGAAATATCGTAGGCCTCTTTACTGACGTCCTCAAAGGCACGGGTAACCATTTGCTCGTTCCGCTGCATGCGGGCGCCAAGCCGGCTCACGATCAGAACGTAGACCGGAAGCGGCAAAGTGACTGCCAGAGCGATCCAGCCGTTCTTAGCCGCCAAAGAAATCATGACTCCCAGAAAGACGACGAGCGAAGGAATCAGATTCTGTCCGAAGATCTCGAACAGCACGATAAAGATCGCGGTGCCGCCGCGATCGAGCGAACCGACTATTTCGCCGGTGTTGATCTGTTTGTGATAGCCGGTTTCGAGGCGCAGGAAGTTCGCGAACGCGGCGCTTTTCACTTCGTCTTCCACCCGCGCCGCGGTTCGGAAGAGTTGGTAATTGTAGAAGGACCGGATGATTCGGGTGAGCGAAGTCGCCGCGAAAATTCCGGCTCCCGCCAGCCCCAGCCAGCGGAAGTCGCGTGATGGCGGCCCCTGCAAAGAGTGAATTACGCGATCGATCAGGTATCGCGAAAGGAACGGCACGGTGATGTCGAGCGCCGCCGTGATGACCACGAGGGACGCGAGCCCGCCCGCCAGCCAAAGGTCATTTCTGAGCAGCGTCACTACCCGGATGGCGAGGCTTTGAGTCTTAGTTTGAGATACCTGAATCACTTCGTTTAAAAGTGATTATTTACACAAAATGTAAGTACCTTCAAGACAATTGGGCGTTCTAATCCAAACTTAACGTGCGGGTCAGAGTAGTACTGTGCGGAGAGCGCTCTTGCGCGGGATTTACTTACAGCCCTTTGCCCCGCCTCTCTTCAGAATTTGGGCGGCCAGGTCGCCGTATCCATTCGCAAGCGCCGCCTGATACGGAGTCTTATTGCTTCTGCCACACAGGCCCGCATCCGCTCCGCGATCGAGCAGCAGTTTCGCAGTGGTATCTCTGCCGAACGAAGCCGCGGCATAAAGCGCCGTAGTTCCCGAACCGGCATTCACCTGATCGATTCGTGCTCCGTGCTCCAGCAGCAACGCCGCAATCGAGTCGAAGCCTTTCAGCGCCGCGTCTTCGAGCGGAGTGCTTCCATTCCGCCCGGCATTATTGGGGTCGGCGTGCTGATCCAGAAGGACGCGGGCGGTCTTAATGGCGCCGTCGGAACACGCTTCGTCGAGAGGCGTGGCTCCCGACCGGAGAGGATCGTTCGGGGATGCTCCGCGCCGCACCATCGCCTCCACGACAAGCGCTTCGTCTTTCCCGATTGCAGCGGCGAGCGTGCTCTCAACCAGCGCATTCGCGGGTTCCGCTTCGAGCAACAGCAGCGCGGATTCTTCCTTCCCCATCCGAACGGCATTTTGCAGCGGGAGAAAACCCTGCTTATCCCTTATGTTCAGGTCCGGATCAAACTGAAGCAGGTACTGAATCACTCGCGCGTGCCCGCGGAACGCTGCTTCGTTGAGAGGCGTTGCGCCTGTGTGAGTATCCGGCTCATTCAGGCGCGCCCCGTGCGCCAGCAGAATCGCGACGGCATCGAGAGAGCCATTCCATACCGCGTCGTCCAGCGGACTTGCCCCTTCCGCGTCCCGCGCATTCACGTCCGCGCCTTTCTCGATCAGCAGCTGCATCATGTTCAACTGGCGACCGCCGGCGAAGTGCAAAGGTGTGCGCCCCGCAATTCCTGTCGCGTTGATCCGCGCGCCGGCATCGATCAATCTCGCGGCTATGCGAAGGTCGCCCTTTTGCGCCGCGTATTGCAGCGGAGTAATCGGATATTGGCCGTTGTCCCGCCCTCTCTTCAGATGTGCGTTCGGATCGGCATTCCACTTGAGAAGCAGATCGACTGCGCCGATCTCATTAGAAGAGATCGCGACATAAAGAGGTGTTTGGCCGCGCGCGTCGGGCATATCCGGGCTGACGCCGGACGAAAGCAAAGTATCCAGAATTTTCAGATTTCCCGCCACGAGCGCCCGCGAAAACAGTTCGGCCGCGGTGTTCGCTCTGGCCGGTATCGATGCGGGCAGCCAGGCCATTGCCAGGAGGAGAATTGCAAACCTCATGCACTTTATAGTCGACCATTTCGGCTCTGATGTCACACGGGGCCGGTTTGCCCAGAGGAATTGCCCGCGTGCGGATACGGGCGTTTCAGAAGCGGTGGGCTATCTTTCGCAGACCGTTACACTGGTACCTTGCTGCTGGTCCAGAACGTTTCCAAACGCTATCGTCTCTACAACGCTCCGTTTGACCGAATCCGCGAACTGAACCCCTTCCGAAGCGCCCCTCTCTACCGGGATTTCTGGGCGCTTCAGGATATCTCTTTCAGTGTCGATCGCGGTGAGGTCGTAAGCCTGGTCGGTCCGAACGGATGCGGCAAGAGCACGCTGCTCCAGGTAATCAGCGGCATCCTCCAACCGACAACAGGCCGGGTTGTTGCGCGCGGCCGGATTGCGGCTCTTCTGGAACTTGGCGCAGGCTTCAATCCCGAATTCACGGGTTACGAAAACGTGTTCATCAACGGCGAAATTATGGGCATCTCCCGCGCAGAGATGGCGCGCAATCTCTCCGCGATTGAAGCCTTCGCGGAGATCGGCGACTTCATCCATCGCCCGGTCAAAGAGTATTCAAGCGGCATGTACGTTCGGCTCGCATTCTCGACCGCCATCCACGTGAATCCCGACATTCTCATCATCGATGAAGCCCTGGCGGTTGGCGACGCGGTCTTTGCGAACCGCTGCATCCGCAAGTTCGAAGAACTTCGCGAAAAAGAAACCACCGTCCTCTTCGTCTCACACGATCTGGGTCTCGTGAAGCAACTCTCGCACCGCGCCATCTTCCTGCTGGATGGACGCATTCAAGCCGAGGGCGAGCCCAAGCACGTCATCGACAAATACATCGGTCTGGTTCTCGAACGTCAGAAGGCGTTCGATCAGAAGGACAAGCGTTCCGTAATTCAGGCGAGCAACCGGCATGGCGATGGCGCCAGCGAGATCATCGGCGTCTCGCTCCTGGATGCCGCTGGCCGGCAAGTTGGCGTTGTTTCAAGCGGCGAGCGAATCACTATTCGCGTCCACGCCGCGTTCAATCACCACCGCGCGGAGCCCATGGTCGGAATACTGATTCGAAACCGTATCGGCATGGACATTTACGGGACCAACACGAAGATCGAGCAGATCGATTTGGGCAGATTCGACCCCGGCGAAGAGCTTTCCATCGATTTCACTTTCGAGTGCTGGCTCACGCCGCATCAGTACACCGTCACGGTTGCGACACAATATCTTGACGGATCGAGCCATGACTGGCTGGACGATGTAATTACCTTCGACGTGGTGGCGTCGCGGCAGGCTGCCGGCGTGACGGACCTGCGAGCAGCCATCGCGTGGAACAAAGTCGCAGCGCATGAAGACGCGAATCCAGATTAAGGTGCGCGCGGGAGCCCGCAAGACCGGGTTTTCCGGCAGGCTCGGCGAGGCATGGAAGTTGCAGGTCGCCGCGCCTCCGGCGGATGGTAAAGCAAATGAAGCGATCGTGCGATTTCTGGCGAAGTTCTTTGCCGTGCCATCGTCCGCGATACGCATTATCACCGGCCTCACCTCTCCGGCAAAGCTAATTGAAATCGATGGCCTGGACGCCGAAATCGCCGAGCGCGCTATCCTCGAATCCAATGGACCACGCTCTTGATATCGCTCCAATCCAGGAAGCTTTGCGCCGCGAAAATCTTGACGGCTGGCTTTTCTTCGATCATCACCAGCGCGATCCCCTGGCCTATCGTGTTCTTGGGTTCCAACCGCATCGCCACGTAACGCGCCGCTGGTATTATCTGATCCCCGCGACAGGAGAGCCCGCCGGCATTGTGCATCGCATTGAAGCCGGAATGCTTGACCCGCTGCCCGGCAAAAAGCTGAAGTACTCCAGTTGGCAGGAGCAGCATGAGCGGATCGGTCAATTGCTGAAGGGCAAGCAGCGCATCGCCATGCAGTACTCGCCGCGATGCGCGGTGCCTTACGTGGCCATGGTCGATGCGGGCACTGTGGAACTGGTGCGCGATTTCGGCGTTGAGGTGGTTAGTTCAGCGGAGTTGATCCAGATCTTCGAAGCGAATCTGAACGAAACTCAATTTGCCTCGCACACAGAAGCCGGCAAGCGAGTGGACCGCGTCCGCGGGGAAGCGTTTGAATTCATCGCGGCCAAACTCGCCGGCGGCGTCGATGAGCTCACGGTTCGTGATTGGATTCTCGAAGAATTCCGCAAGGCCGGCCTTACTACGGACAGCGGCCCGATCGTAGGCGTAAACGCGCACGCCGGCGATCCGCATTATGAACCCCGCGCCGAAACGAACACGACGATACACGCCGGTGATGTCGTGCTTCTGGACATGTGGGCGAAGCTCGATCGGCCCGGTGCAATCTTTTACGACATTACCTGGACCGGTGTTTGCGGCTCACCCCCGGACCGCGTGCGAAACGTATTCGAAGCCGTTCGCGGCGCGCGCGACAGTGCCATCGACGCCGTGTCTAAAGCGGTTGCCGCCGGTCGCGAGATCAGAGGTTTTGAAGTTGATGACGCCTCGCGCGGCTTCATCGTCAGCAGGGGCTTAGGAGAATATTTCGTACACCGAACCGGCCACTCCATCGGCGAAGAGGTCCACGGAACCGGCGCCAACATGGATAATCTCGAAACGCACGATGACCGGCGGATACTTCCCGGCGCGCTGTTCTCAGTTGAGCCCGGCATTTATCTGGCGGAGTTCGGCATCCGTTCCGAAGTCAATATGTTCGTGCGCGCGGAGAGCGCCGGAACTACCGGGGAAGTGCAGCGTGAACTTGTCAGGATTCAATAATCTCCCGGGCGCGAAGAAATACCTCGTCGAGCATCGTTTGCGTCAGTTTGCCGGTTGAAGTATTTTGCTGGCTGGGATGATACGAGCACAGCAAAGCGGGTCGCAGATTTTCGAAAAGCACGTTGTGGCCGAACCGAAAATCGGCCATCCGGATCGGTTCGCCGTTTTCCCGCAGCGTCGTGAGATAGCTGTCCATCCCGATTTTGCCGAGCACAACCACCACCTGGACTCCCGCCAATAATCCGATCTCACGGCGCAGAAAAGCCCGGCAGTTCCGCAATTCGCCGGGCGTGGGTTTGTTATCCGGCGGAGCGCAATGCGCGGAAGCCGTAATCCACACGTCCCGCAATTCCAACCCGTCCCGCGCATCCGTACTGGCTGGCTGATTCGCGAATCCGGCACGATACAGCGACCTGAACAGGAACTCCCCGGAACGATCTCCGGTGAACATACGTCCTGTTCTGTTAGCGCCGTGTGCGCCGGGCGCTAAACCCAGAATCAGCACGCGAGCAGCGGCGTCGCCGAAAGATGGAACCGGTTTGCCCCAGTAATCGTGATCGAGATACGCACGGCGCTTTACTAACGCCACCTCACGCGAATGCTCAATCAGCCGGGGGCACAACTCGCACGTTACCACCTGCCGATTCAGCACCTTCAGTGCATTGTTACAATTCACGCGATGAGTACACCTTTCAGAATTGACGGCCGCGCGGCAATGGTCACCGGAGGAGCAAGCGGTATTGGGGAGCAAACCACGCGTGTGCTGGCCGCGGCCGGGGCAAACGTAATTATCGTGGATATCGATCGGGCGAAGGCCGAAAAGCTCGCCTCTGAGCTACCTGGCTCATCCGTTCTGATCTTTGACATTACAGACGAAGCCTCCGTCCGGGAAAGTGTTGCGGGCATCAAAAAATTAGACATACTTGTGAACAATGCCGGCATCGGTTTGGTAGGCGGCGTGGAAGAAACGGAAGCCGACGATTTCGACAGGATCTTCCGTGTGAACGTCCGCGGGCTGTACCTTGTGACGAAATTCTGCCTGCCTTTGTTGCGCGCTTCTCATGGCTCTATTGTTAACCTCGGTTCTGTTGCCGGTCTTGTTGGGGTAAAACGCCGGTTTGCCTACTGCGGTACGAAAGGTGCTGTGGTCGCGATGACGCGGCAGCTGGCGGTAGATTATCCCACTGAAATCCGGGTGAACTGCATTGCTCCGGGAACTGTGGACACTCCGTTCGTGGAGGGCTATATCGAAAAGTATCACAGCCATGAGAAGGAAAAGATTCGCGCGGAGCTGAACCAGCGACAACCTGTGGGCAGGCTGGGTAAGCCGGACGAAATTGCGTACCTGGTGTTATACCTTTGTTCCGACCAGGCAGGGTTCGTAAACGGCGCCGTTATGCCGATAGATGGGGGCTGGACCGCAGCCTGAGGATTGTTCGTACAATATGAGGAAGGAAATTCAAACAAATTATTTGACGAGGCGGCTGGAAAGTTACAGAATAGGTATTCCGGCTGCTCCCCGGAGTCCGAGTTTGTCCCCTGACTGGCAGGGTACCTTATCTTTCGCGCCGTTTAAGTTGATGAATTGGCATTCCTTCCTGTCCGTTCGGATGATTGTAATCGCCCTTGCCACCGGGCTGATCACCGGCAACCTGCTTGCGGTCACCACCGCTAAACACCGAAAAAAGCCTGCCGCAAAGGCCGCCGTGAAGTCTGCTCCCCGCAGGGCACCGGTAGCCAAAGTCGGGGTGGCGAAACTGCCGTCCGCGAGAGTCCCGGTGGCAGCGACAACCGCCGCCGGCAAAAGGCGCCGTGTTTGGGTTCAGACATGGGACGAACCGACTTACAAGGATTCCACGCTGGGCGACAAGACGGAGGGAGAAGATCCGCTGGTTCGGCAGGCTGCCGTGGAAGCGCTCGGTCCTCTGAACGGATCGGTGGTAGTGGCGGACCCGTACACCGGTCGCATTCTCAGCATTGTCAATCAGCAACTGGCTCTGGGCGGCGGTTTCCAGCCATGCTCCACAGTCAAGGTTTCGGTAGCCCTGGCCGCTTTGCAGGAGGGTTTGGTTGACCGCGTAAATCCGGTTAAGTTCTATTCCAAAGGGTCCAGAGACCTAACGGACGCCCTGGCCTATTCAAACAATTATTACTTTGCGAACCTCGGCATCAAACTCGGGTACGACCGGATGAGCCACTACGCTCACCTGTTTGGGTATGGCGAGAAGGCCGGCTTGAATATCGAGGGCGAGCATCCGGGTTACTTCCCGCCAGCCCCTCCGAAAGAAGGGGGCATGGGAATGCTTACCAGCTTCGGCGAAGAGATTGCGCAAACGCCTCTCGAACTCGCGGCGCTGATCGGCGCTGTCGCCAACGGTGGCACCCTCTACTGGCTTCAGTACCCACGTAATCAGGAAGAGATCAAGACGTTTCAGCCTGAAGTGAAACGGAAGCTGGACATTGAAAAACTGATTCCTGACGTTAAGCCCGGAATGCGCGGAGCAGTCGAATTCGGCACCGCGCGACGGGCCAGGCAGGATGATGAGATCCTGGGCAAGACCGGCACCTGCAGCGAAGGCAGGACGCACCTCGGCTGGTTTGGATCTTTCAACGACAGCGGCTCGCGCAAATTGGTGGTAGTAGTCATGCTTACTGGCGGTAAGCCTTCCATCGGCTCGATGGCATCCACGGTGGCCGGAGATGTTTACAAGCGATTAGCCTCCCAACAGTTTTTCAAGAACACTATGCCAATGACCCCGGCCACCATGCTGCCGGGGCCGCTCGGCTATTCCCGGTAAAATCCTCAACTCGCGCGAAGAAGAGACTGGCGAAAGCGCCGGTCCGCGCGATTGCCAATCAGTTCCGCAATCCGGGCCAGCAGATAGCAGATATTATCCTGGCTCATTCGCACAATCGTGCTGGCTGAATCCGCTACATATTCCCAGACATGTGTCGCGGTGAGATCCGATGAAATCAAAGCAGTTGCAGGAGAAAACTCCTTCAATCTCGCATAAGAAAGCAGCGCGTCTCCGGCGTCTTCCGACTCTGACTTCAGATCGGCCAGCACCAGCTGGTATTCGTTAGTGTCCAGTTTCCCGATCGCTTCACTTGCCGTTGCCGCGGTATCCACTGCGTAGCCGGCTCTCGAAAGCAGCGAGTTCAAAGTAAGTCTTGACGCCAAATCCGAATCCGCCAGCAAGATCCTGGCGACAGCCAACTTCTTCGGAGGGCCGAACCGCGCTGTATTATTCATACTTTTCGCCGTAGATATTCACTGCGGATAGCTCTAATGTAAAGCAACTATCCCAAAATTGTTATAAGAAAAACCACAGTACGACCGCTATTTGTTGACCAAGGGGGTTAGATATCTCAGTACAGTGCGGGCCATGATTTCAGCCCCTTCCGCTGTGGGATGCAGTCCATCGGGCTGGGTCAGGCGCGGGTCTCCACCCACGCCTTCAAGTAAGAAAGGTATTCTGGTCAGTTTGTATTTTTCCGCCAGGTCCACATACATTTGCTCAAACGAGCGGATATAGTCGGGGCCGTAATTTCGTGGAAGTGTCATTCCGGCCAGTACAATGCGGGCCCCGCCGCGGGAAAGAGCTTCAATGATTGCGGCCAGGTTTTGTTTAGCCGAACTGACGGGTTGACCTCGCAGGCCGTCGTTCGCGCCAAATTCAAGCACGACAATTGCCGGATACAGAGCGAGCACGCTGGGAACACGTTCCAAACCATCGGTAGTTGTGTCGCCGCTAACACCCATGTTCACCACACGATACCGATACCCTGAGTTGTCCAGCAGGAGTTGAAGGCGGTCCGGATAGCTCTGGCCGGGTTCGAGGCCCAAACCCGCGGTCAGGCTGTCGCCAAATGCCGCAATTACAGGTCTGGTGTCCGAAACTGGCTGCTGAGGTGCTGGTCGCGCATCCACAGCTTGACCCGTCGCCGGGTTCCGTTCAGTCTGCCGTCCGCATCCGATCGCAACCGCGCAGCAGGCGGCAAGCATCAATCTGAATGACACTGCCATAATCATGACAGACGACTTGCAAACCATCATCGAAGTCAAAAATCTCACCCGCACCATCGCGACCCCCACGCATACCGTCGAAATTCTTCGGGGGATCGATCTCGAAATCCCTCGCGGGCAGTTCGCGGCAATTATGGGCCCCTCCGGGAGCGGCAAGAGTACTCTGCTTGGGCTGCTGGCGGGGCTGGACAATGCAACCAGCGGCCAAATCCTGCTGGACGGCGTGGATATTACAGGGCTGAATGAGGATCGAATGGCGGAGGTACGGGGCCGCAAAATTGGCTTCGTGTTTCAGTCTTTTCAGCTCATTCCGACACTTACGGCCGAGGAAAACGTCTTATTACCGGCGGAACTCGCCGGTGCCGGGCGAGATGTGACCGACCGCGCCCGTGAACTGCTAACCCGGGTCGGGTTGGCCGACCGGCTGGACCATTATCCGGTGCAGCTTTCGGGCGGCGAGCAACAGCGCGTGGCCCTCGCCCGCGCTTTCATCACGCGACCGCCGATTCTTCTGGCGGATGAGCCGACCGGCAACCTCGATGCGCGCACTGGCGAGCAAGTACTCGAGCTTCTGCTCGAACTGAACCGGCGGGAAGGCGCAACGCTGGTGCTGGTGACGCATGATGCGGCGCTCGCCGGATTCGCCGACCGGGTGATCACTTTGCGGGATGGTTTGGTTTTGAGTGATACGCTCGCGGCAGTTCGCCAATGACAACGCCGAACCCGTGGCGTACAGCCCGCAAAATCGCCTGGAGGGAAACGCGGGCTTCCTCCGGGCGATTCCTGTTCGTAATTCTTGCCGTGGCGGCCGGGGTTGGCGCGCTTACGGGAGTCCGGGGCTTTTCCCGCGCGTTCCATACCATGCTGCAACGCGACGCGCGCGGCTTCATGGCGGCAGACCTGACCGTCCGCACTTTCCAGCTGCCTGACGCCAAACAAACCGAGGTGATGGACAAACTGGCCGCGCGCGGCATCCGGCGCACTCAAGTCACTGAAACGCTTACGATGGCATCGCCGGGAGTGGGCTCCACTCCGCTGCTGATTTCGGTAAAAGCGGTGGATCCCGAAGTTTATCCCTTCTACGGCTCAGTGAAACTCAATCCTGCGATCCCGTTCCGGACCGCTCTGCAGCCGGATACCGTGGTGGTTTCCGATGGTGTGCTGCTGCGGCTCAACGCGACAGTGGGCGACACGATTCGTATTGGCGGTCAGCCATTCCGGATCGTGGCCGAGGTCACCAACGAACCGGACCGGATGACGGGCAGTCTCAACGTGGGGCCGCGCGTGATGGTGTCGAGAGCGGGGCTGGATCGCACCGCGCTCATTGTTCCCGGCAGCCGGGCGGCTGAACGGTTTCTGTTCAAACTGCCGCCCGGCGTTCCGATTCTGCCGGTGCGCGACGAACTCAAGGCCACCTTCAGGGAAGGCCTGATTGCCGATTACACCGAAGCTCATCCGCTGATTGAGCAGGGGCTTCGTCAATCGACCACGTTTCTTTCTCTGGTGAGCCTGGTAGCACTGGTGATTGGGGCATTGGGCGTGGCAACCGCGATTCAGGCGCACTTGCAGCAGAAGATGGATTCGATCGCCATTATGAAGTGTCTGGGCGCGAAATCGGCGCAGGTGCTGCGGATTTACGTTTTGCAAACACTGGGGCTGGGGCTCGCCGGCAGCGCCGCGGGTATAGCCCTCGGCTCTCTGGTCCAGATGGTGTTCCCGATTTTCCTGGAACGATATTTTCAGCTGACCTCCATACCGCGCTTCGATGCGCTTTCGGCCTTTCAGGGGCTGTTGGTGGGAGTGCTCACGGTCCTGTTGTTTACCGTTCCACCGCTGCTTGGAATTCGCTACATCCGTCCGGCATTGATCTTCCGCAGAGAAATGGCCGCGCCAAAACAAACGCTGGGGCAGTGGTGGAAGCGCGCGGCGGGCTCCGTTATTTCAGCCGTCGTGATTCTGGCCTTCGTGGGCGGGCTGGCGGCCTGGCTCAGCGATAACGCGCAAACCGGGCGGTACTTCGCGGGCGCTGTTGCGGTGGCCATGCTTGCCCTCGCGGCGGTGGCCTGGGTGCTTCTGCGCGGATTGCGACTGGTGAGCCGGAATCTGCCGCGCGCCGCCGGTCCGGTTATCCGGCAAGGCGTGGCGAACCTTTATCGGCCCGGCAACCACGCCGGAGCCGCCGTGATGGCGCTTGGGGTAGGCGTCATGTTTACCGTGACCATTTGGATTGTGCAGCGCGGTTTGCTGGTTGACATTGTTCGCACGGCGCCCCCCGGCATGCCGAACGTTTATCTGCTGGACGTGACCGCCGCCAAACGGCAGCAGATCTACGATTTTGTCGCCGCGCAGCCCGGCGTGCTGGGCAAGCCCGAAATGCTCGGGGCCGTCTCGGCCACTATGCAATCGATTGACGGCGTGACTCTTGAGCGTGACAAGCTGCAGGGCTTCGCGCGGCGCTATGCCCGCACGGTTTCGGTCTCGACTGCTAATGGAAAGCCGCCATTTACGCAGGTTTTATCGGGCGAATGGTGGCCTGAAGGCGCGCATCCCGCTGTGCCTGAACTGTCCGTCGCTGAGCCGGTGGCCAAACTTCTTAAGATCCACGTCGGTTCCACCATCGTTTGGGTCACGCCACAACGAACCTTCCGTTCGGCCGTGGTTGCGATTCACAAGAGCGAGTCGGTACGGCTTACCGCGCGCGTGGAGTTCTTCTTCTCGGAGGGCGCGCTCGATGGCCTGCCGGCCATTTACTACGGGGGCGTGCGGGCGAGACCGAAATCCGTACCCGGCATCCAAAAGGTGCTTTACGAGAAGTTTCCGACTGTCACGGTAGTCAATATGGCTGACGTGCTCGACACCATTCAGTCGATCGTCGATCAGATCTCGCTCGTGGTTCGGTTTATCTCGTTTTTCTCCATCCTTGCCGGTGCTGTGATCCTCGCTTCGAGTGTGGCGGGAACGCGCTTCCGCCGGATTAAAGAGGTGGTGATTTTGAAGACTCTCGGCGCCACCCGGCAGCGAATCGCGCGCATTTTCACGATTGAATTTCTGGTGATCGGCACGGTGGCGGGGTTGATGGGAGGGGCGCTTGCGGGCGGGTTTGCCTGGCTTGTTCTGAACCGTCTGCTGAGAGCCAATGCCTCTCCGGACGTGCTGCCGATGCTGGTCTCCATTGTGGGCACGGCCGCGCTGGCCGTTGTGACTGGCTGGGCGGCGAGCTATCACACTCTTGGACAAAAGCCGCTGGAGATTCTGAGGGACGAATGAAGCTCGGGCTGCTCTTTTTTCTCGCGTCAGCGTTTGCCGGGGCTGCTCTGCACTTCGACGTTACGGATGGAAAGGGAAAGAGGGCAAGCGGCGTCACGGTCGAAGCCTCCGACGCCGGTCCGGACGGCTGGCGCCGGCTCAAGGTTCGGTCGAGGGGGAAGGGAAGCCCGGTGCTGGTGTGGCCCTGCGACGGGCTCGCGAAAGTGCCGGATCCGCCTGGCGACATTCCAGTGACGGTGATGGAGTTCGGCGATGCTAAGGCATTGGCGGATCCGGGCATAATGGCAGCGCTGGTTGCCGGTGAACTGCTTGGAGCCCCACACATCGACACAGGTCTTGACCCGGCCGCGTTCGCGAAAGCCGCGGCAAACCTGGTTACATCCGAAGATCCGTTCGAGAAGGGCGTGGGACTTCTGTTTGCGAAGAAGGCCGTCGACGCGGTGGATCCGCTCGGCCGCGCGCTGAAGGAACGTGAACGCAGGCTAACACGGATCCCTTCCGAAATCTATCCGGCGGCGATTCTATACGGGCGCGCGCTGATGGAATCGCAAAAGTTTGACAGTGCGGCGGTGGCTTTTTTGAAGGCGCTGAAGCTGCGGCCGTCGGATCCATCGGCCGAAAGCCTGCGCGCGGAAGCGCTCGCCAGGGCCGGTAAACCGGAGGCGAGATGAGTGTGCAATTTAGCCGCGCTTACCGGAAATCGCGCATCAGTTTGGCCAGCTCTTCCGAACCCGGGCAAAGTTTCGCAAAGGGCAATGTTGCCAGAGGAGCTTGCGGGGTATTGTTCATTTCGTGCATTTCCGGCACGCTCTCATCCGCGAACAAGACACCGGTCACAACCTCGCCCGTGTGCTCCCGCAGATAATTCAGGGCCGCCTGCCGATTCGTCACATCGTAATCGTCCGGAGTGCGCGTGAACCGCAGGACGCTGCCGTCATGCATGGTGACGTGCGTTTCACCCGCCCGCGCAATCTCCGCGAGAATCTCGCTTGCGGGCGGCACAAAATCGGTTTCGGTCGCCACATGCTGCTTGCTGCGCGTGTATTTGTAGCTCTTCGTCGAGCCCTCGTGATCGTTGAACGTCACGCAGGGAGAAATCACATCTACAATTGCGAAACCGCGATGCGCCAAACCAGCCTTCAGGATCGGAACTAACTGTTGCTTGTCGCCCGAGAAACTACGAGCCACGAACGTCGCACCCAGGCTCAGTGCTAACTGCACAGGATCAATGGGAGACATCTTATTCGCCTCGCCCTTCTTACTCTTCGAGCCCACATCCGACGATGCCGAAAACTGGCCCTTTGTCAAACCGTAAACGCCGTTATTCTCGATCACATACAGCATGTTCAGATTTCGCCGAATCGCATGACATAAGTGACCGATCCCGATGGACAACGAATCGCCGTCGCCCGATACACCCAGATAAGTTAGTTCCCTGTTGGCCGCGTTCGCACCGGTGGCAATCGCGGGCATGCGTCCATGCGCCGAGTTGAAGCCATGCGCCCCACCTACAAAGTAAGTGGGAGTCTTCGATGAACATCCAATCCCGCTCAGCTTCGCCAGACGGTGTGGCGGGGTAGAGAGTTCCCAAAGCGCTCGGGTGATCGCGGCGGTAATGGAGTCGTGTCCGCAACCCGCGCACAGCGTTGACATCGACCCTTCGTAGTCGCGAATGGTCAGCCCCAGCGCGTTACGGCTCAGGCTGGGATGCGAGACGAGCGGCTTAACTATAGATGGCATCGAGTTCCTCCACTTGGGCGGTGATCACGTCAATTACATGTTTGGCGCTGAGCGGAAACCCGCCATAAATCAGCACGGGCCGAATCTGATCTTTTCTCACCGGCGTTTCGAGAGTAAGCAGGGAACACAACTGGCCATCGCGATTCTGCTCCACCGCAGAGCAATAATCGTGGTCCGCCAGGAACTGCTCCACCTTCGCGTGAAACGGAAATGCGCGGATCCGCATGAAGTCCATGGGGCGCCCCATATCCGCCAATATATCGAGCGCTTCCCGAACCGCGGAGTCGCACCCGCCGATAGTTATCACGCCCACTCGCGGCGCGCCCAAAGCAGTCGCGCGCTCCTGAATAATTGGTTCCGGAACCCATCCCGCCGCCTCTTTATGCTTCCTCAGCAGCCGGTCCATCACTTCCTGATACTCGTCCGGAATTTCCGTGTAGCCGCCGAACTTGTTATGCCCGGAGCCGCGCGTGAAGAATGCGCCCTTCGGATGGACGCCGGGCAGCGTTCGCGCCGGTATCGCGGTGCCATTCTCAGGCAGATAACGATAGAACTTCTTCGTATTCTCCAGTTGCTCGGCTGTCAGAACATTGCCCCGGTCCGGCACATAAGAGTCATCCCAGGCCAGCTTCGGAATCACCCAGTCATTCATCCCGATATCGAGGTCAGACATCATGAACACCGGCGTCTGAAATCGCTCCGCCATATCGAAGCACTTCGGCGCGAAATCAAAACATTCCGCCGGATTCGCCGGAATCAGAAGGATGTGCTTCGTATCCCCGTGCGAAGCGTAGGCGCACTCCAGCAAATCTCCCTGCTGGGTGCGTGTCGGCATACCGGTGGACGGACCCACCCGCTGCACATCGATCACGACCGCGGGAATCTCCGCGTAGTAGGCCAGGCCCAGCAATTCGTTCATGAGCGATACGCCCGGACCCGCCGTGGAAGTGAACGCCCGCGCGCCGTTCCACGATGCCCCGATCACCATTCCGATCGCCGCCAGTTCGTCTTCCGCCTGCAGGATGGCGAAGTTGTTCGCGCCCGTTTCGGGGTCCTTACGATAGTGCTCGCAAAATTCTTTGAAGCCGTCCATTACGGACGTGGCAGGAGTAATCGGATACCACGCCGCAACTGTTGCGCCGGCATAGACACAGCCCAGCGCCGTGGCGGTATTGCCGTCGATCAGGATCTTGTCATCGTTGGCGTCCATCGTTTGCAGATGGAAATCGAGCGGGCACTGAAAATGCTCCCGGACATAATCGGCGCCCAGTTGGAGCGCTTTTTTATTCGATTCACGGAGCGCCTTCTTGCGCCCGTACTTTTCTTCCACCAGTTGCTCAATCACCACGGCGTCAATGTTCAGCAGCGCGATCAGGGCGCCCGCGGTTGCGATGTTCTTCATCAGAATCCGCTCACGCGGTTCCCTGAAGTTTTCATTGCACATCTGCGCCAGAGGCACGCCGAGAAAATGCACGTCCTCGCGGTGCAGAGCGTCGTCCAGCGGCCAGCTGGAGTCGTAAAGCAGATAGCCGCCCGAGCGCACCTCCTGCACGTCCCTTTGATAAGTCTGCGCGTTCATCGCAATCATCAGGTCGTAATCGAGAGCGCGCGCGGTATACCCTTTCGGGTTCACGCGGATCTCGTACCAGGTGGGCAAACCCTGAATGTTCGACGGGAACAGGTTCTTGCCGGAGACGGGCACGCCCATCCGGAAAATCGCCTGCATGATCAGGCCGTTAGCGCTGGCGGAGCCTGTCCCGTTTACGTTGGCCAGCTTGATTGCAAAATCGTTTATGCGACTGCGCATTGTTCTGTTACCGGGCTCCCGGCGTAGCGAATCAATAACTCGAATTTCTGCATATCCCATGCCGCCGTGGGGCATCGTTCCGCGCAAAGGCCGCAGTGGACGCAAAGGTCCTCGTCCTTCATCATCAGCCGCCCCGTTTGCGGCAGCGGCTCCGACGCAAATAACTCCTGATCCAGGTTTAACGCCGGCGCCGATAACATGTGCAGCCGCATCGTCTCTTCCGGAGCGTCCTTCGCGATCGTGAGGCACGAGAGCGGGCAGATATCGATGCACGCGTCGCACTCGATGCACTTCGCCGCCGTGAACGCGGTTTCCACGTCGCAGTTCAGGCAGCGCTGCACCTCGCGCGCCGTCTGCTCTGCCGTGAACCCGAGCTCCACTTCCACATGCAGATCTTCAAAACGCCGCACCAGATCCACATGCTTCATCTTCTGCCGGTGAGCCGGATTGAAGTCGTTGTGGTAACTCCACTCGCTGATCCCCATTTTTTGGCTGATCAGATTCATGCCCCGCGCGGGCCGTTCCGTAACGGGCACGCTATGGCAGTAATTATCGATGGAGATTGCGGCCTGATGGCCATGCTCCACTGCCCAGATAATGTTCTTCGGACCCCATGCCGCATCACCGCCAAAAAAGACGCCCGGGCGTGTGGACTGGAAGGTGGTTTGATCCACCGCGGGCATATCCCATTTGTCGAACTCAATGCCCAGATCGCGTTCAATCCAGGGGAACGCGTTGTCCTGCCCGATGGCCAGAATCACATCGTCGCAGGGGAGAATGACGGTATCGATGACGGTCGATTTTTTCGCTTCGGCGTCCCATTCCAGCCGGTCGAATTCCATGCCCGTCAGCTTGCCGTTTTCGATCACGAAGCGCTTGGGAGCGTGGTTAATTACGATGTCGATGCCTTCTTCTTCCGCATCGTCGAGCTCCCAGGGGGATGCTTTGAAGAACCCGCGCGGGCGTCGCGCCATCACTTTGACGCTCTTTCCGCCCAGGCGCCGTGAAGACCGGCAGCAATCCATCGCGGTGTTACCGACTCCGATGATCAGCACGTTTTCGCCGATCGAATCGATGTGCCCGAACGCGAGCGATCCCAACCAGTCGATGCCTATATGTATGCGGTCCGTATCGTGGCGACCCGGCAGATCCAGATCCTTGCCGCGCGGCGCGCCGCTGCCCACAAACACCGCATCGAATCCCTCGTCCAGTACACTTCGCAGGCTCGAAACGGGAGTGTTGTAGCGAACCTCCACACCCATGTTGAGAATTGCGTCGGTCTCGTCGGTGAGCACCTGCTCGGGCAGGCGGAAGGACGGGATATTGGTCCTCATCAGGCCGCCCGGCTTGTCGTACTTCTCGAAGACGGTTACCGCGTAACCGTGGGGCATCAGGTCGTTGGCAACGGTCAACGATGCCGGGCCCGCGCCGATGCAGGCAATCCGTTTACCGTTCTTGACGGGAGGGGCCTTCGGCAGCAACGCCGTGATATCGCTCTTGTTGTCCGCCGCCACGCGTTTCAGACGGCAAATGGCGACAGGCTTCTCGATCTCGCCCCTGGCGTCCAGTGAAGGCAAACGCCCGCGGCGGCAAGCAGGCTCGCATGGACGATCGCACGTGCGCCCCAAAATCGCGGGAAACACGTTCGATTCCCGGTTGAGCATATATGCGTCCGTGTACCGGCCCTGCGCGATTAGCCGGATGTATTCGGGAACGTTGGTGTGAGCGGGACAGGCCCACTGACAGTCAACCACCTTGTGGTAATAATCGGGCCTGCCGACATCAGTCGGTTTCATGGAACCTCGTCTCTCGTTTCACAGGAGAAGTCTGCCTGGGCTTTGAATATTCGCATTCTATCCGATGCCCTGTTGTGCCACACACGGGTGCATTGCTCTCAGCCAATCGGCACTTGCTCCACGATGCTGATCCCAAAGCCTTCCAGAGCCACAATGCGCCGCGGATTATTTGTAAGCAGCCGTATTGTGTGCAGTCCGAGATCGGAAAGAATCTGCGCCCCGAGCCCTACCTCATGCTGCAAGGGAGGCTGCGAGACGTGACGGTCATGGCCTGCGATGTGCGAGCCTTCTGTGCGGAGTCCCAGGCCGGTTTGATGCAGGTAGACCAGCGCGCCCGCGCCTTCTTCCGCGATGCGGCGCATAGACCCGCGAATCAGCGTCTGGCACTCGCACTCCAGCGATCCGAAGAGATTGCCGTACGCGCAGTGTGAATGCATTCGCACCAGCACGTTTTCCCTGCCGGCCACATCTCCGCGAATCAGCGCCAGGTGTGAATCGGGACTCAGGTCGCTGTTATACAGAATGGTCCGGAACTCGCCGAACTCCGTCCTGATAACGCCTTCCGCGCGCCGGTGAACGCAATGTTCTGTTTGCAGCCGGTACCGGATCAACTCCGCCACCGAGATCATTTTGATGCCGTGCTGAAGGCAGAATTCCTTGAGCTGCGGCACCCGCGCCATGGTGCCGTCCTCATTCATGATTTCGCAGATAACGCCCGATGGATCAAGGCCCGCAAGGCGCGAGAGGTCCACCGAAGCCTCGGTTTGGCCCGCCCGCACAAGCACTCCGCCTTCTTTCGCGCGAAGCGGAAATATGTGCCCCGGGCGCGCGAGATCGTTCGGTTTCGTCGTGGGATCTACCGCCGCCAGAATGGTTCGCGTTCGGTCTGAAGCTGAGATACCGGTGGTAACCCCGACCCGCGCATCGATCGATTCACAAAATGCCGTGCCGAAATTTGAAGTATTGTTCGGCGACATCAGGGGAAGCCGGAGAGCATCGCAGCGCTCGGGCGTCAGCGTAAGGCAAATCAACCCGCGCCCGTGCGTAGCCATGAAGTTGATGATTTCCGGCGTTACCTTCTCGGCGGCGATGGTGAGGTCGCCTTCGTTCTCCCGGTCCTCATCGTCCACCACCACCAGCATTCGCCCGGCGCGCGTTTCATCAATGGCTTCCGGGATTGTGGCAAAGGGCATAGGCTGTGGAAGTCCCAATATAGCGAAGGTATGATGTTTTAACGCTTTAGACATGCTACGCACGTACATCAGGTACGCCCTTTTGCCGTCCTGTTGATCTGCGCGTACGGCGTTCTGGTTCGGAATAGCTAGTTCGCGCGGATACTGCGCGCCGGATGGCCATGCATTTGAAACCGCCGTGACGATCCCAAGTCGCCGGGAGGAGCGCCGCACTACTGGTGATCGTCCTGGCCGTCATCACCGATATTGCAATTCCCCGCTGGCAATAACCCTCGGCGCTGTTCCGCTCCGCCACAATGAGATCCATCGCAAAGGAACCGCCGGGGAGATGGCAAATGTGGGGAGCCAATCCTGGCTGCGTACCGATGCCGGCTTGCGAAAAGGTCCAAACCCGGCGCGCGCTTGCCGTTAAAGCTGCGCTTCTCTAAACGCCGTCAAAGGCGTCCGCCGCGCCAGGGGTTCCAACTCAAGATCCGTCGCCACCTCGTCCAGCATCGCGCGATCGGTAACGCGGCTTTCCATCGCGAACGCGGTCAACATCAGGTTGTCGCAAACGGAGTTAATCAGACGTGGAATTCCCTGCGTCCTTCGGTGTATCTCTTCCAGAATCTCCGCCGGAAACACGCGCTGATCTTTCATCCCGGACCGCGCCAGACGGCTTCCAATATACTGCGAAGTTTCAGCGGCGTTAAACGGTCGCAGCCGGCATCGCAAGGCAATTCGCTGGCGAAGCTGCCGATACTCAGACTGTTGCAGCTTTTGATCGAGTTCCGGCTGACCCGAAAGGATAATCTGCAGCAGCTTGCCGCGCCGGTTCTCCAAATTACCCAGCAGCCGGATCTCTTCGAGTACGTCCCAATCCAGATTCTGAGCCTCATCTACGATGAGCGCCGTTGTTCGGTTCTGATTCGCACGGTCCAGCAGCATGGTATTGAGCGCGAAAAGTACCTCTGTTTTCGAAGTCCGGGCGCACGGCAATTCCAGATCGTACGCGATCATTTCAAAAAACTGGTCCGGAGTCAGGCGCGAATTAAAAACAAATGCAAAAGGGGTGTGGTGCGCATCCAGATGGTCCCGCAGGCACTCAAGCATGGTGGTCTTGCCGGTACCGACCTCACCCGTGAGGACAATAAAGCCCTTTCGGCTCTGCACGCCGTAAATCAGGTTCGCCAGCGCTTCCTCATGATGCGGGCTTCGATAGAGGAATGCGGGGTCCGGCGACAGATTGAACGGGTTGCTGTTTAGGCCGAAAAAAGCTTTGTACATGCTCTGTCCGATCCAAGCGTAACATGCTGGAAGTCCGAGGTTTCTGGCTCAGAAGAGCGAATCGATACCATAACTGATCTCCGTTGACGAATTCGTGATAAATGTGCTACCTTTCTGCTCGCCATCCCAGTTTCGAAACGATCGCCTGTCTGTGCCCCGCGACCTTATCCCGTGAGCACTCCGAACTTTACAAGACGCGGGTCCGCGCCTTGATCTTAAGCCTCTCGCGAGCCATATAGCCGGGCTCGGGATCGATGGATTGCTCGCGGCGGGCTCGCCCGATGCTGCCGATGTAATCATGCGTTGCCCTGCCGTTGCGTCGCAGTATTTCTCTTTTGCCAGCAAGTACTGTGGCTGGCATAACCCCGCCGCGTACCCGTCTACGATGCATACGTGGATGACTGCCTTTGGTGGTATCGCCTTCACGACGGCTTCACCACGTATCGCCGTGACAGCCACGGCTACCCGGAGTTTCTCCGCATTGTGACCGCTTTTCGAAATCATTACGGTCTATC
>Ga0105240_10000338_pt1 | contig 87700 bp, 59 predicted proteins | sample KBSC54metaG_FD_80426 | JGI IMG/M metagenome (GOLD analysis project Ga0105240, IMG submission 80426) | Corn rhizosphere microbial communities from Kellogg Biological Station, Michigan, USA - KBS C5-4 metaG | ecosystem: Host-associated > Plants > Roots > Rhizosphere > Soil | place: Michigan, USA...
GGCGCTGGCGGGCGGTGACGTGGCCGCGTTCTTCGTCGAGCCGATCCAGGGCAAGGGCGTCAATCTCACCGCCGACGGTTACATGGCGAACGCCGCGCGCCTCTGCCGGCGCCACGGGACGCTGTTCGTGGCCGACGAGATCCAGACGGGCATCGGCCGCACGGGCAAGTTCCTGGCGGTGGAGCACAGCGCGGGCGTCGATCCCGACCTGGTCCTGGTCGCCAAGGCCCTGTCGGGCGGCTACGTGCCCGTGGGCGCGGTGGCGGGCAAGCGCTGGATCTTCGACAAGCTGTTCAACCGGATGGACCGGGCCGTCGTGCACGGCTCGACGTTCGGGAAGAACAACCTGGCCATGGCGGCGGGCCTGGCCACGCTGGCGGTGCTGGAGGACGAGGGCCTGATCGCGAACGCTGCCCTGCGCGGCGACAACTTGCTGCGGCGCCTCTCCGCGCTGAAGGGCAAGTACGAGATGCTGGCCGACGTGCGCGGCCAGGGCCTGATGGTGGCGCTGGAGTTCGGCCCCCCGAAGTCACTGGCCCTGCGCGCCGCCTGGACGCTGCTGGAGAAGGCGACCAAGGGGCTGTTCTGCCAGACCGTCATCATCCCCCTGTTCCAGCGCCACCGCATCCTGTCGCAGGTGGCCGGCCACGAGATGTACGTGATCAAGCTGCTGCCCCCGCTGTGCCTCACGCAGGCCGACGAGGACTGGATCGTGCGCGCGTTCGACGACGTGATCGCCGACTGCCACCGCATGCCCAGCTCGATCTGGGATCTGGCCACCACGCTGGCCGGCAACAGCCTGAAGCGAAAAGCGGGCACGTAGCCCCCGGGATCCCTTGGCGGCACCTCGACGCCGGCTCTCTCGCGCTGCCGCGGCGCTGTCCCTCGCCCTGGCCTCGTGGTCGGTTCCGCCCGCGCACGCGTCCTGTCCGTCCCTGTTCGCAGGCGGCACGTCGCTGGACGGGGCCGCGGCGCGGGCCCACGCCGAATGGATCGACGCGCACCTGGCGGTGACCGCCCACAGCGCCCGGATCTGGACCTGGTCGTGGGGCGGCGGCATCGGCGCCAGCGGCGTGGCCAGCCTGGCGGTGGTCCCCTTCGTGGCCAAGGCCGATCGCATCGACTGGTACACCAGCGCCGGCAGCGCCGCGGTCGGCGTGTTGCCGTTCCTGCTGGCTCCGCTGGCCGTCATGGACGACTCCAAGGCCTTGCACCAGCGCCTGGCCGCCCTGCCCGCCGGCGCGTCCGAGGGGGACGTCTGCGCCCTGCTGACCGACGCCGAGTCGAAGCTGGTGCGCGACGCCGAGGACGAGCGCTCCCAGCAGCGCTGGTACGTCCACGTCGGCAACCTGGCGTTCAACACGGGCGTCATGCTGTTCCTGGGCCTCGGCTACCACCGCTGGGAGAGCGGCATCATCAACGGCGTGGCCGGCGCCGTCGTCGGCGAGGCGCTGATCCTGACCCAGCCGAACGCCACCGTCGACGAGGCGGCCGCCTACCGCTCCGGCCGCGAGCCCCCGGGCGGGCCCCGGCTGGCCATCGGATACGCCAACCGCTTCTGACCCCGACGACGGCGATTCGTGGACCGGTCGATTCACCCGCCTGGCCAGGAGGGCGGCCGTCCGTGTTAGGGTTCCCGTCCGTGACGGTCGACGGTCGGGAGCGCCTCCAGAACCTGGAGGACCGGCTCCAGTTGTTATCGGGGACGCTGCGGGAGTTCGCCGAGGCGACGACGGATTACGAACGCCTTCTGGACGTGGTGGCCAGCGGCCTGTCGCGCGTCGTCAAGGACGGCTGCGTGGTGCGCCTGCTGTCGAGTGACGGCTGGCTGGAGGCGGCGGCGGTGCACCTGCCGATCGAGGACCGGGTGGCGGATCCCGACACGCGTGCCCGGATGCGCGCCCACGTGGCGCGCCGGCACAACGTCTCGGAGCAGGAGGCGGCCCGTCGCGTGATCGAGTCGGGCGAGCCGCTGCTGCTCCCGACGCTGGACTACCAGCAGATGCGCGCCACCACCGCCCCGGACATCGTCGAGGCGTTCGAGGCGTTCGGCATCCACAGCGCGTTGCTGGTCGCCCTGCGCGTGCGCGGCCAATCGATCGGCATGCTGTCCCTGGTGCGGTTCGACCGGGCGTCCCCGCCCTTCCGCGAGGAGGACCAGGCCCTGGCGCAGGCGCTGGCGGACCACGCGGCGCTGGCCATCAGCAACGCGCGGCTGTTTCATTCGGCCACCGAGGAGATCGCCGAGCGCCGGCGGGCCGAGGCGGCCTTGCGGCGCACCGAGGAGCAGCTACGTCACGCCCAGAAGATGGAGGCGGTGGGCCGCCTGGCGGGCAGCGTGGCCCACGACTTCAACAACCTGCTCTCGGTCATCATCAGCTATGCCTCGCTGGTCCTCTCGGACCTGAAGGAGGTCGACCCGCTGCGCGCCGACATCGACTCGATCTTGAAGGCGGGCGAGAAGGCGGCCGACCTGACGCGGCAGCTGCTGGCCTTCAGCCGGCAGCAGGTGCTGGCGCCCCGCCTAGTCGATCTGAACAAGATCGTGCGCGAGTCGGAGAAGATGCTGCGCCGCCTGATCGGAGAGGACGTCACGCTGCTGATCCACTGCGCGAAGACGCTGTCGAAGGTGAAGGTGGACCCCAACCAGGTCGATCAGGTGATCCTGAACCTGGCCATCAACGCCCGCGATGCCATGCCCCACGGCGGCAAGCTGTCGATCGAGACCAAGGACGTGATGCTGGACGGGCCCTACACGAACGATCACTTCGGGGTGGTGTCCGGGCCGCACGTGATGCTGGCGGTGACGGACACGGGCACCGGAATGGACAAGGAGACGCAGTCACGCATCTTCGAGCCGTTCTTCACCACCAAGGAGCTGGGCAAGGGCACGGGGCTGGGCCTGTCGACGGTGTTCGGCATCGTGCAGCAGAGCGGGGGGAACGTCTGGGTCTACAGCGAGCTGGGGGGAGGCACGACGTTCAAGATCTACTTGCCTGTCGCGGAGGGCATCGAGGCCGATCTGCTGGACGTCGTCGAGCCGACGACGCTGCAGGGGACCGAGACCGTGCTGCTGGTGGAGGACCAGGACGAGGTCCGCCAGGTCACGCACGAGATCCTGCGCCGCTACGGCTACCACGTGATCGAGGCGCGAAACGCCGGCGAGGCGCTGCTGACCTGCGAGCAGCACCCGCGCACGATTCACCTGCTGCTGACGGACGTGGTGATGCCGCACATGAGCGGGCGCGAGCTGGCCAATCGACTGGGCCGCATCCGCGGCGACATGAAGGTCCTCTACATGTCCGGCTACACCGACAACGCCATCCTCCATCACGGCATCCTCGACTCGGGCATTCACTACCTGCAGAAGCCCATCATCCCCGAGACCCTGGCCCGCCGCGTCCGCGAAGTCCTCGAAACCCCCTCCCGCAAAACGACCCCGTAGGCCCCGCGCGCGTGGTCGGGGGCGGCGTAATCGCGTCGCTCGACCGCTCACGTGGATCGGGCCGCTGGCAGTGGTCGCGTCGCTCCGTTCCGCTTACGCTCGAGGGCGAGCGGGGCCAGAGGGGGTCCCCCCCTCGGGTCGCTCGCCTACGTCGGCGGTGCTCGACTGCCGCCTACGGCGTCAGTCTCCGCTCCGGCGACGCGTCGCTCGCTCGGGCTCCGGCTGGCAACCGGCCCCGCAGACGGGGCCGGAGCGCCTGCGCACGCCCCTCGGAAGGGACCCCCTCTGTCCCCGCTCGCGCTCGAGGCTCGCGCTTCACTACGCTCCTACGTTCTTCAAGCGCTAGTCGATCGCACGAGTGAGACGAAGGTCGAACAAGCGCTTCTTATCCGGCGCGATAGCGCGTTCGCGCGCCTTTCAGAGCCGGCCGCGCCCCAAAGCTGACGCAGCGACGTGAGAGTCGACCATCCCTGACACGGCGTCGTCGTCGATAACGCCGACCATCCCTGACACGGCGACGTGGATCGTCGATTGCCGACCGTCCCGATTCTGCGTCGTTGATTGTCGATACTGCCGACCCATCCTTGACGCTGCGACGTGGATCGTCGATTGCCGACCATCCCCGATTCTGCGTCGTTGATTGTCGATAAGCTGCCGACCCATCCTTGACGCTGCGACGTGGATCGTCGGTAGGTCGATCATGCAAGGCGGGGTTTGACGCCTGAAGTGCGTAGGAGCGTAATGAAGCGGGAGCTTCGAGCGCGAGCGGGGGCGGAGGGGTTCCCTTCCGAGGGGCGTGCGCAGGCGCTGCCTCCCCGTCTGCGGGGAGGCTTGCTAGCCGGAGCCCGAGCGAGCGACGCGTCGCCGGCGCGCAGGGTCCCGCCGCAGGCGGGAGCCGAGCACCGCCGACGTAGGCGAGCGACCCGAGGGGGGGAACCCCTCCGTCCCCGCTCGCCGTCGAGCGTAAGCGGAATGGAGCGACGCGCCCCACCGCCCGCGTTCGCCAAGCACCGCCCCCCACCCCGGCGCCCAGCCAGCCACCGGCCCGATCGCGCCCCCCCGGGAACCTAAGGGGGGCTGGAGGCATCGGATACGGGTTCGAGGGGATGATGATGACCAAGACCAATGTCCTGACCAATCTGATCCAGCAAAACAGCGACGTCCGCAGCGTGGAGGGCGTGCACAGCAGCACCACGTTTCACTGGGTCGGCAACGGGTTCCACGTGTCCACCTACTTTCCCAGCGAGCGCCTGCCGCCCGAGCGCGTCAGCCCGTTCGTGCTGATGGACTACGGTCCGCCCAAGCCGTTCACGCCGCTGGCGCGCGGCAAGCGGGGCGTGGGCTGGCATCCGCACCGCGGGTTCGAGACCGTGACCCTCGCCTGGGAGGGCGCGGTCGCCCACCGGGACAACGCCGGTCACGCCGGCATCATCGGTCCCGGCGACGTGCAATGGATGACGGCCGGACAGGGCATCTTCCACGAGGAGTATCACGAGGAGGAGTTCACCCGTCGCGGCGGCAACATGCACATGATGCAGCTGTGGGTGAACCTGCCCCGGAAGGACAAGGCCGCCCCTCCCGGCTACCAGCCGATCACCGGCGCGGACATCCCGCGCGTCCCGCTGGCCGACGGGGGCGAAGTTCGGGTCATCGCCGGCACGTACGAGGGCGCGCGTGGCCCCGCCCACACGTTCACGCCGATCACCATGCTCGACGTGACGCTGCGACCGGGCGCTCGGTTGCCGGTGTCGCTGCCGTCGTCCCACAACGCGCTGGCGGTGGTGGCGCAGGGCCGCGTCCAGGCCGGCGACGCCACGGCCGCCACCGGCGAGCTGGTCCTGTTCGCCAACGACGCCGGACGGCTGGAGCTGACGGCGACCGAGGAGAGCCACGTGATCATCCTGGCCGGGCAGCCGCTCGACGAGCCGGTCGTCGCGTACGGGCCGTTCGTGATGAACACATTCGACGAGATCCGACAGGCCTTCGTCGACGTGAACGCGGGCAAATTCGGCCCGGTTCCCCAGGACTGAATCGGTCGCTCCGGACTTCGGCCTCCTCGATGGGAGGCCGGAGCTGCTAGGCGGGCGTCAGCAGGATCTTCCCGCCGGCGCCCTTCTCGCCCAGCTTGTGCGCGTCGGCGGCGTGGCTGAACGGAAAGCGCGCCGTGATGGGGACGGTCAGCTTGCCTTCGGCGACGGCCCGCGCCAGCGCGGCCAGGCGGTCGGGCGCGCCGTGGGTCATGATCGCGTTGACCTGCAGCCCCTTGGCCTCCGCGCCTTCCGGCTTGCCCAGGACCGAGCCGATTCGCCCGCCGGAGCTCACCTTGTCCAGCAGCTTCTTGATGACGTCGCCGCCGACCGTGTCGGCGATGGCGTCCAGCTGCGGCAGCGCGGCCAGCTCGGCGTCGTCGTCCAGGGCGACGATGGCGTCGGCCCCCAGGTCGGCTGCCTTCGCCTTGTGCGCCTTCTTGACGCCCGCGTAGACCGTGGCGCCGCGCACCTTCGCGCAGTACACGGCGACGCGGCCCACGCTGCCGGAGGCGCCCGTGACCAGCACCCGCTGCCCGGGGCGGGCGTCGACCGCCTCCTCCGCGAGCTGCGCGCCGGTCAGCAGCACCAGCGGCAGCGCGCCGGCCTCGACCAGATCCAGGCCAGGCGGAACCAGGGCGAACTCCTCGGCCTTGCCGACCGCGAACTCGGCGTGCGCGGACACGGGACGCCCCAGCACCTTGTCCCCGACGCGAAAGCTGGTGACCCCCGGCCCCACCTGGACGACCGTCCCCGAGGCGTCGCGGCCCAGGATCGCCGGAAACGTCAGCGGCATCCGGCCCTTGGCGGCGCCGGAGCGCTGCTTCCAGTCGACCGGGTTCAAGCTGGCCGCCGCGACCCGGATCTCGAGCTCGCCGGCGCCCGGCTTCGGCTCGGGAACCTCGCGAACCTTCAATAGATCCGGGCCGCCATAGTCGGGAAGAACCACCGCTTTCATGACTTATTCCTCTCGTGTGAAAGAACCGAAAACGTCCCCCGAAGAAGATCCGTGCGAGGGCCTGATTTGCCGGTATCCATCTAATGCCGGGACCGGGATCTGCAAGACGAGTCTGCGCGTAACCGCCGGCAGCCCGGCTTCGTAGGAACAGACATGAAGAATCTCGCCGTCACGTTCGCACTGGCCATCGCCGCCCTGACCATCAGCGCCGCGCACGCCCAGCCGGCGGCCCAGCCCGCCAGGCCGGCCCCGGGGCTGCAAACCGCCACCCTGGCCGCCGGCTGCTTCTGGGGGACCGAGGAGTTCTTCCGGAAGGTGCCGGGCGTCGTGCAGACGCGCGTCGGATACACCGGCGGCCACACGAAGGACCCCAGCTACGAGGACACCAGCTCGGGCACGACCGGTCACGCCGAGAGCCTGGAACTGAAGTTCGATCCGGCCAAGGTCAGCTACGCGCAGCTGCTGACGCTGTTCTTCAAGATGCACGATCCGACGACGGCCAACCGGCAGGGCAACGACGTCGGCACGCAGTACCGGTCCGCGATCTTCTTCCACGACGAGCAGCAGAAGCAGACCGCGCTGGCGCTGATGCAGCGGATCGACAAGTCGGGCGCCTGGCATGCCAAGCTGACGACCGAGGTGGCGCCCGCCGGTGTCTTCTACCCGGCCGAGGAGTATCACCAGAAGTACCTCGTCAAGCATCCCGGCGGGTACGACAACCACTACCTGCGCAACCTGTCGTTCTAGCGCCGCCCCGGCGCGTGCGCGTCAGCGGTTCAGCCAGGCCGCGACGGCGCGGACCAGCGCCCGCGGAGCGATCCGCTGCGACTGGATCATCAGCCAGTTCTTGGGTCCGTGGATGATCATCGTCCGCCCCCGCAGCATGGCCCGGTAGGCCTGCCGGGCCACGGTCTGCGGGGACGCGGCGCCCAGCTTGAACAGCCACGACTTGCTGGCGCCGGACACGCTGGCGAACTCGGTCGCCGAAGCCCCCGGACAACTGACCGTCGCGGTCACGCCGGTGCCGCGCAGCTCGTGGGCCAGCGCCTCGGTGAAGACGTTCACGAACGCCTTCGACGCGTAGTACGTCGCCATGTTCGGGCCCGCCTGGAAGCCGGCCGTCGAGCCGATGTTCAGGATGCGACCGTGCCGCCGCGCCAGCATGCCCGGCAGCACCGCACGCGTCAGCGCCGACAGCACCGCCACGTTGACCTGGATCATCTGCGCCTCGACGGCGGGATCACTCTCTGCGAAGGGGCCGCTGGTGCCGAAGCCGGCGTCGTTCACCAGGAACTCACCGCATCCAGCCCCTGCGCCTCCAGCGTCGTCATCAGCGTCGGAACGGCGTCCGGCTTGCCCAGATCCAGCGCGATGACGTGCGCGCGCACCCGCCCCGCCTCTTCCAGCTCCTTCGCCAGCGCCTCCAGGCGGTCGCGCCGCCGCGCCACCAGGATCACGTCGTGACCGTCGGCGGCGAACAGCCGCGCGAACTCGGCGCCGAACCCGGACGACGCCCCCGTGATCAAGGCCAGCCCCACGGGCCGCTGTTACCACACGAGCGGCGGAATCGACAGGGCGCTGGCCGAAACCGTCCGCATCGTCTCCCGACGTTTTCTGCTTCGCTCGGCGTGACCCCAGGCACTACCGTCTGCGCGTGCTGCCGCTGGCCCTCCCTCTTCCGACGCCGGGACCTCGCTTGAAGGGCCTTCGTCCAGCCAAGGGGCATCCCTGGCACCGATGCCTCTCCTTCGCGTGCGCGGCCCTGTGCGCGATGTCCTGCGCGCCACGGAGCAACCCGCCGGCCGGACGGCAGCTGCTCGCGGACCGGGTCAGCTCGCCCCGGGCATTCGTCCGCCCCAACGGCGACGGAATCACGCGCCTGGTGCTGACCCGTCCCGGGAAGAGCGCGTTCACGCAGGACTTCTACGTCCTGGCCTTCGATCCCGCGTCCAGCGCTCCGCCCACCCAGCAGTTGCTCGTCGCCGGCCTGGCGACGCCCCTCGGCAGCGGCTGCGGGCAACGAGGTGGTGGTTGCTTCGAGACCGATGCCCGGGGCCGCCTGCTGCTGAGCATGCCCCCTCTTTCGGGCGAGCTCGTCGCAGATCTGCTCAGGGCCGATCCGGTGACGGGCGAGCTGTTCGATCTCGGGCCGACGTACTATCACGAACTATCGCCCGACGGGCAGCGGCTCCTGGTCCACGGCCCACCGAGCGAAGATCTGGCCACGCTCTACGATGAGGACGAGCGGGTGATTCCGCTCGGCTCCATCCAGACCAGCACCTTCATCGGAGCGTTCCTGTACTACGTCGACGACCAGCAGCGGCTGTCGCGTCTGGCGGTGGGCGGCACGCCCGAGGTCATCGCGACCGGCGTCGATTCGTTCGTGTCAGTCACCACGGCAGGCGCCCCGCTGTTCCAGCTGTACCGCCCCGCCACCGCGCCCCCGAACGACATGCAGCCGTCCCAGATCACCCCCGACACGGTGAGCTTCCTGGACACCGTCACGTTGCAGGAGACGCCGTCGCCCGTCAGCGATCGGGGCTTCGACGTGTCCCCCGACGGCGCGTGGCTGCTGGTCCCCGACTACGTCGCCGACGACATCACGTTCATCGACCGCGCGACGGGCGCCCAGCAGGTGATTCCGTCGGTCACCACCTACCAGTGGCGCCCCGGCCACGACGAGGCCTGGCTGTCCGACCCGCAGGCGCCGACCGACACGATCGCGATCAGGAAGCCTGGGGCGGCGCTGCAACAGATCACCGGCCGGCTCTATCCGGTCCCCTGCGCGACGGCCCAGCCGGACCTCGACCAGCAGATGGCGGCCTTCACACCGGACGGCGCTTACTGGTTCTCGAACACGATGCCGTACGGCCGGGACTCGTTGTGGCAGGTCGGCTCGGCCGACGATCCCGCTGGTCCCCTCTTCCCGGTCACGCCGCGCGGCTCGCAGCCCACCGTGTACTGGCCGCTGGCCGACGGCCGGCTGCTGGCGCCCGCCTGGACCAGCAACCCCGACCGCAGCGACGTGTACGTCGTCGATCCCAGAACCGGCGACCGGGTCGTGATGGGGGAAGAGGGAAGCGTGATCGCCGTCGGCGGGACCCGCTTCCTGATGATCCAGCGCGTGAACGAGTACGAAGGCGATCTGACCAGCATCGCGCTCGCGACGGGACAATCCACCATGCTCGCGCCGGAGTTCACGCTGGGCGCGTTCGTCCAGCCGCCAGCGACAGACGGCGGGGATCCGGTCGCGCCGGGGGCGCAGGTGGTCTTCCAGTACCAGGCAAGGTACCCCTCGCCTTACGACGGCATCTGGGTGGCCGCGGTCCCGTGATCGGCCAGGGGGTCCTTCTCGCGCTGGTCGTGCTGGCGCAGGTCGGGGACGGCGCCACCTCGCCCGACGCCGCGGTGACCGGCCAGGACGCCGGGGCCGGCGACGCGGCCGTCCCGGATGGCGGAGCTCCGGACGGGGCGGCCACCGCGCCGGCAGCATCCGTGGCCCCGCCCGCCTTGCCGGCGGCGCCTTCGCTGGGGCATGTCGCCGGGCGCGTCCTGTCGAAGGGGTCGCGCGCGCCGATCGTCGGCGCGACGCTGGCGATCGGCGAGGGCCCGGCGGGGGACAGCGACACGGCCGGCCGTTTCGACGTCCAGGCGCCGTGCGGCCGCCGGCACCTGCTGGTGCAAGCCCCCGGCTTCGAACCCCTGGCCACCGACGTCGACCCGTGCGGCGCGCCGGCAGCCGCGCTGACGTTGCGGCTGGTGCCGGACGGCGCGGCTGCCAGCTTCCAGACGGTGGTGCGCGCGCGGTCCGTCCATCCGGGCGTGACGCTGACCGACGAGGAGCTGACACAGACGGCGGGGACTCTGGGCGACCCCTTCCGCGCCCTCGAGTCACTGCCCGGCGTGGCGACGATCGCCTGGCCGGCGCCCATCTACGCCGTGCGCGGCTCGAACCCCGGCAATACGGGGTTCTTCCTGGACGGCATCCGCGTGCCGGCGCTGTTTCACCTGGCGCTGGGCCCGTCGGTGATTCACCCGTACTTCTTCGAGGACCTCGCGTTCTATCCCGGCAGCGCGCCGGCCCGCTTCGGGCGCTACGTGGCCGGCATCGTGGCCGCCGACACCCGCGGCGCCGCGACGGACCGCGTGCACGCGTCGGTGGACGTGCGCCTGTTCGATGCGGGCGCGCTGGTCTCCGCGCCCTTGCCGGACGACGGCGGCGTGACGGTCGCCGCGCGGTACTCGTACACCGGCGAGCTGGTGTCGCTGCTGGATCAGAACATCCAGCTCGCCTACTGGGACTATCAGCTCCGCGTCGATCGGCGCGTCGGCCCCTTCCAGCTGACGCTGCTGGCCTTCGGCTCGCACGACAGGCTGGTTCCCGAGCGTGATGACACGGCCGACGAGCTCGTTCTCGACTTTCATCGCGTCAGCCTGCGCGCCAGCGTGCCCGTCCTTTCGGGCCGGCTGCAGGGCTCCATCGCACTCGGCTCGGACCACACGCAGGCGCCGATCCAGGACGTCTATCCGATCGAGGCGGACGCGCTCAGCGTCGCGCCCCGCCTGTCGTTCGCGCGCGCGTTCACCGCGGCCGACGTGTCAGCCGGGTTCGACGGCGAGATCATCCGGTATGCGCCCCTGATCCAGGGCGACCCGCGGCCCCAGGACAGCTCTGACCTGGGCCAGCGGCGCGTCGCCACCTTGCTGGCGGGGTACGCCTCGACGACGCTGCGGCTGCACCGCCGGGTGGAGGTGACGCCCGAGCTGCGCCTGGACAGCTACCGGGTCGGTGGCGCGGCCGCCCACGACTGGGGCCCGCGGCTGGCGGCGCGCGTGGCGCTGGCGGACGACACGTCGATCCGCGTGGCGGGCGGCCGCTTCACGCAGCTGCCCAGCCTGCCGCTGCAGGTCCCCGGCGGCGACGGTTTCGGCCTGCGTACGCCCGGTCTACAAAGCGCGTGGCAGGCGTCGCTGGCGATCGAGACCCGTCACTTCGCGGCGGTGGACGCATCGGTGACCGGCTACGTGCAGCAGTACGTGCTGACCGATCTGCGCGATCCCGCGCCCACCAAGCCCGACCCGCTGGCCGACGATTTCCTGATCGCGCGTGACGCGCTCTCGTACGGGCTCGAGCTGATGCTCCGCCGGCCGCAGACCGAACGCCTCTACGGCTGGCTCTCTTACACGCTCTCCAACAACCTGCGCTCGTACGGCGGCGGCGCCTACGGCCCTTCGGACTGGGACCAGCGCCACATCCTGAATCTGGTCGCCGGCTACCGCTGGGGCCGCACCACGCTGGGCGGCCGCGCGCATTACAACAGCGGCCGGCCCTACGTCCTGTATGGCGACGCGGGCGGCGCCACGGCGCTGTACCCGCGACGCCTACCGGCGTTCTATCAACTGGACCTGCGCGTCGATCATCGCGTCTACTACGACGCGTTCCAGCTGGACGTGTACGCCGAGGTGCAGAACGTCACGCGCACCCGCCAGGTCTACGGGCTCTCGTGGACGGGGGATCCCGACCACATCGGTCAGAAGAGCTTCAGCCTGGTGCTGCCTTCGATCGGCCTGCGCGCGGAGTTCTGAGCAGGCGGTCCGGACGCGCCCGCCGCCGTCACACGCGCCTGCCCAGCCGCTTCAGGCGCGAGGCGAGCGTGGTCGGCTTCAGCCCCAGCAGCGCCGCCGCGCCGTCGGGGCCGTAGATCTTGCCCCCGCACGATTCGAGGGCGCGGCGCAGGTTGTCGTTCTCCTGGCGCCGCACCTCGAAGTCCGCCAGCACGCGCGATGGGCCGGAAGCCGGGACGAACGACGGTCCTTCCAGGGCCGGGACGGGAACCGTCACCGGAAACCAGACGCGCGGTGGCGGCCCGCCGCGCGGCGGCTCGTCCGCGGCCACGTCGATGGGCAGGTTGAGCGTCCCGTCGCCGTCGGCCGAGATGACGGCGCGCTCCAGTACGTTCAGCAACTCGCGCACGTTGCCGGGCCAGTCGTGACGCGCCAGCGCGCCCAGTTGCTCGGGCGTCAGCGCCACCATCGGCCGCCCCAGCCGGCGGCAGATCCGCCCCAGCAGGTGCGTGGCCAGCGACGGCAGGTCTTCTTTCCGCTCCCGCAGCGCGGGCAGCCGGATGGGATAGACGGCCAGGCGATAATAGAGATCTTGCCGGAAGCGCCCCGCCTCGACGTCGCCCAGCAGGTTGCGATTCGTGGCCGCCACGATGCGCACGTCGGCCTTGCGCACGCGCACCTCGCCCACGCGTTCGTACGTCCCCTCCTGCAGCACCCGCAGCAGCTTCCCCTGCAGCTCGATGGGCAGCTCGCCCAGCTCGTCCAGGAACAGCGTCCCGCCCGCCGCCGCCTCGAAGCGGCCCACGCGATCGCGCGTCGCCCCCGAGAACGCGCCGCGCACATGGCCGAACAGCTCGCTCTCGGACAGCTCGCGCGGGATGGCGGCGCAGTTCACCTCGATGAAGGGGCCGCCGGCGCGCCGGCTGTTCTGATGAATGGCGCGGGCCACCAGCTCCTTGCCCGTGCCCGACTCGCCCAGCACCAGCACGGTGGCGTCCGTGATTGCGACGGCGCCGATCTGGTGCAGGACGTCGCGCAGCTTCGGGCTGCCGCCCACCAGCTCGAGCACGTCCGAGTCGGTGCCCCGGCGCAGCAGCTGGTTCTCGATCAGCAGCTTGCGGCGCATGGCCTCGACCTGGGCGAACGCGCGCGCGGTGGCGATGGCGGCGGCCGCGTGGTTGGCCACGATGCGCAGCACGTCCACGGCCGCCGCCGTGATGGGGGCCCGCACGAACACGCCCAGCACGCCCAGCATCTCGCCGCGGCAGGTGAGCGGCAGCCCCGCAAAGCCCTGGATGCCCTCGGCGCGCACCCACTCGGGGTGGCGGATCTTGGGATCGGTCGCGGGATCCGTCACCAGCACGGGAACGCCCCCTGCCGCGACGGCCCCCACCTTGAACGCGCCGATGGGGATGCGCCGGAAGGCGCCGTCCAGGCGCGGGCTGGCCATGGGGATGCCGTCGCGCCCACGCACGGCGCTGGCCACCAGGTGCAGGCAGCGCGCGCGCTCGGCGCACACGCCCGCGTTGCGGCAGCCGTCGCACTGGTCGCCCGGCTCGACCAGCCACAGCCGCGCCAGCGCCACGTCCTCGTGCTCGGCCAGCCGCCGCGTCACCAGCGGTAGCAACTCCTCCAGCGAGCGCTCCTGCGCCAGCTCGAGCAGCAACTCCTTGAAGTCGTCCGGCGTGCCGGCGCGCGGCTGAGACCACAGCACAGCCTCACGCTACGCGAACGTTCGTTTCCAGCACGCAACTTCGCGGTCGAAAACACGAGATCTCGTGGCGTGTCCGTGATCGATGCCCGCCGTTCGCCGGCGCCCGGGCGAGCGGAAACCGCGTGCCGTTCGCCCGGAAACATCTCCTTGGCAAAGGCCCCTTTTTCCGCGCGGTGCGAGGCGGGCGGCCGCTGGCCCTGCCCTTGCTGAAGCACCCCGCGACGACGACAACGAGCGCCGCGCGCTCTGAACGAGGAGGATCCGATGGCTGCGATTACCCATCCCGCGCACAAGGAAGGCGATTTCCTGGTCGACCACGAAGAGAAGGTCTTCGAAGACGTGAAGGCCGCGCCCGGCGAGAAGGCGCTGGTGACGTTTCACACCGTCCCGTTCGAGGGTTCGATCGGTCTGGTGAACATGCTGCAGGCCACGCGGCTGATGCGGAAGGGCTTCGAAACCAGCGTGCTGCTGTACGGCCCGGGCGTGATGCTGGGTGTGCAGCGCGGCTTCCCGAAGCTGGGCAGCGAGGCCTTCCCCGGTCACCTGGTGGTGAACCAGAAGATCGGCGGCTTCATGGCCGAGGGCGGCAAGGTCTACGCCTGCCGGTTCGCGCTGTCGGCGCTGTACGGCCAGACCGAGGCGGCGCTGATCCCCGGCATCAAGCCCATCAACCCGCTGGACGTGCTGGACATCGTGCTCCTGCACCGCAAGGCGAACGCGTTCATCCTCAACACCTGGACGCTGTAGGGGCGCCCGTGGCCGAGGCGAGAGGAACGCGGACGGTGCGCGCGGCGGCGGTGCAGCTGGCGCCGGTCCTGGGCAGCCGCAGCGGCACCACCGAGAAGGTGTGCGCGGCCGTCCACGCCGCCGCCCGCGAGGGGGCTGAGCTGGTCGTGTTCCCCGAGACCGTCGTCCCCTACTACCCGTACTTCTCGTTCATCCAGGCGCCGGCCGCGATGGGCAAGGAGCACCTGCGCCTGTACGAGGAGGCGGTCGCGGTCCCGGGACCGACCACCGAGCTGGTGGCCGAGGCGGCGCGCGCCACCGGTGCCGTGGTCGTGCTGGGCGTCAACGAGCGCGACCACGGCTCGCTGTACAACGCGCAGCTGGTGTTCGACGGCGACGGCCGGCTGGCGCTGCACCGGCGCAAGATCACGCCCACCTTCCACGAGCGGATGGTGTGGGGACAGGGCGACGGCGCCGGCCTGCGCGCGGTGGACACGCGCGTGGGCCGCATCGGCACGCTGGCCTGCTGGGAGCACTACAACCCGCTGGCGCGCTACGCGCTGATGGCCGACCACGAGGAGATCCACGTCGCCATGTTCCCCGGCTCGATGGTGGGGAACATCTTCGCCGAGCAGATCGAGGTCACCATCCGTCACCACGCGCTCGAGTCGGGCTGCTTCGTCGTCAATGCCACCGGGTGGTTGACGCCCGAGCAGCGCGCCGAGGTGGCGGGGACGACCGGGCTGGAGAAGGCGGTCAGCGGCGGCTGCTTCACGGCCATCGTCAACCCCGAGGGGACCGTGCTGGGGAAGCCCCTGACGGAAGGCGAAGGCATCGTCTACGCCGACCTGGACCTGGCGCTGATCACGAAGCGCAAGCGGATGATGGACAGCATCGGGCACTACAGCCGGCCCGAGCTGCTGAGCCTGCTCATCGATCGCACGCCGGCGCGGGTCATGAGCGAGCGCGCCCGTGAACCCCTGGCGCTGACCCTGGACGCCGCGGACGCGGCCTGAACGGAGAGACGAAGATGTCAGCGACGGTCGTGGAATCGACTCTCGTGGCCCCCGACAGCGGGGCGCTGCTGGCCGAGCTGCAGTCGGTGGGGCTCGCGGCGAGTGACGACGGCGCCGGCCGGCGGGGCGGCGCCGGCCCCTCGGACCACCGGGCGCTGTCGCTCGGACAGACGACGGTGATGGTGCCCCTGCGCGCAGCCGGGCATTCGCCCTTCCGCCTGCGCGTGGTGGGTCAGGACGGCGGCCGCGCGCAGCTGCTTCGCGACGAGCGGCCCATCGCCGACGTCGAGCTGCCGGCGACGGCGCGGTTCTACGCGCTCAGCACCGCCGACGGCACCCCGTACCAGAAGATCGCGCTCCTGCACGCCCGCAAGGTGCTCGCCTCGACGGTGATGCAGTCCTGCGTGCGCTACAACGACGGCCCGGGCGCCTGTCAGTTCTGCGCCATCGGCACCTCGCTGAAGGGGGGCCGCACGCTGGCGCGCAAGACGCCCGCGCAGCTGGCCGAGGTGGCCGCGGCCGCCGTGCGGTTGGACGGCGTGGAGCAGCTGGTGCTGACGACGGGCACGCCGGCCACGCCGGACCGGGGCGCCGCGCACCTGGCGGCCTGCGCGGCGGCGGTGAAGGCGGCCGTCCCCTCGCTGCCCATCCAGGTCCAGTGCGAGCCGCCCGACGACTTCGCCTGGTTCGAACGTCTGAAGGACGCGGGCGCGGACGCGCTGGGCATGCACCTGGAGGCGGTCGAGCCGGAGGTGCGCGCGCGCGTGATGCCGGGCAAGGCGCAGGTGTCGCTGGACCACTACCTGCGCGCCTTCGCGGCGGCGGTGAACGTGTTTGGCCGGGGCCAGGTCAGCACCTACCTGATCGCGGGCCTGGGCGACCGCCCGCAGAGCCTGATCGACATGGCGCGCCGGCTGGTCGAGCTGGGGGTCTATCCGTTCCTGGTGCCGTTCGTGCCACTGGCGGAGACGCCGATGGCGGACCACCCCACACCGGACGCGGAGACGATGCGGCAGCTCTACACGGCGGTCGGCGCCGCGATCCGGGCCGGGGGGCTGGGCGCAGCGCAGATGAAGGCGGGCTGCGCGAAGTGCGGCGCTTGCTCCGCCCTGTCGGCGTACGAGGCGCAGCCGTGACGGGGCCAGGAGACGTGACGCCGGGTCCGACGCTGGCGTCGCCCGCGTTCACCTGCCGCGTCGCCCGAGGCGCCGCCGAACGGGACGGCTACTTCGCCTTGCGGCGGGCCATCTTCTGCAACGAGCAGCGGCTGTTCGAGGGCACGGACCGCGACGGCGTCGACGGGCGGGCAATCCCGATCGTCTGCATGGCGGGGCCGCGCGTGGTAGGGGTCGTCCGCATCTGGGAAGAAGCCCCCGGCGACTGGTGGGGCGGGCGGCTGGGCGTCGACGCCGAATTTCGCACGGTGGGGGCCATCGGCCGCTGGTTGATCCAGACGGCGGTGGGGACGGCGCGCGCCTGGGGCGGCTGGCGCTTCCGGGCCACCGTGCAGCGGCCCAACGTGCCGCTGTTCCGGCGCCTGCACTGGCGAACCCGCGAGGAGCTGGAGTTGCTGGGACAGCCGCATCATCTGATGGAGGCGGACCTGGAGCGCTACGCGCCGACCAGCGAGCCGCGACCGGTGACGTCGACCCTGCCGGAGGCGATCGGCGATGCTGCCTGAGCTGGCCGAGACCTTGCGGACCGCGCTGGGCGTGCAGCACAAGCGCGACATCCAGACGGCGGCCCGCTGCCTGCCCCGGTTGCGCGACGGCAAATGGCCCTGGGGCCCAGGCGAGGTCCTCCTCGGCGACGACACCGCCGCCATCCCCGACGGCGAGGGCTACCTGCTGCTGGCGGCGGAGGGGATGTGGCCCGAGCTGGTGGCCAGCGAGCCGCGCTTCGCCGGGTTCTGCGCGGTCCTGGTGAACGCCAGCGATGTCTACGCGATGGGAGGCCGGCCGCTGGCGATCGTCGACGCCCTGTTCGCCGGCAGCGCCGAGGCGGCGGCGCCGATGCTGGCCGGCATGACGGACGCGGCGGCGCGCCTGGGCGTCCCCATCGTGGGCGGTCACACGAACCTGCACAGCCCCTACCCGGCGCTGGCCGCCGCCATCCTGGGCCGCGCCCGCAGGCTGCTGACCAGCTTCGACGCCCGGCCCGGCGACGACCTGATCGCGGCCATCGATCTGCGGGGGGCCATGCACCCCCGCCACGCGTTCTGGAACGCGGCCACCGACGCGCCTGGCCCGCGCCTGATGGCCGACTATGCGGTGCTGCCGGAGCTGGCCGAGCGGGGCCTCGCCGCGGCGGCGAAGGACATCAGCATGGGAGGGCTGGCGGGGACGGCGCTGATGCTTGCGGAGGCCTCGGGCGTCGGCGCGACCCTGTCGCTGGACGCGATCCCCCGCCCCGCCGGCGTCCCGTGGGAGCGCTGGCTGCTGGCCTTCCCCAGCTACGGCTTCTTGCTGTCCGTTCCGCCGGCCCACAGCGCCGCGGTGCAGGCGGCCTTCGCCGCGCGCGACATCGCGACCGCGCGGGTGGGCCAGGTCGACGACGGCCATCGCCTGCAGCTGGCCTGGGGGGCCGAGCGGGCCGTGATGTGGGACCTGGCGGAAGCGCCGCTGACCGGCTTCGGAGGCGGGGCGTGATGCGCGATGCCCTGGAACTGACGGTGCTGCGCGCGGACGCTCGCGAAGCGGAGCCCCAGGTCGCGGCGCCGACCGGGGCGGCGTCTCCCGAGGTGCCGCGACGGGTGCGCCTGGGCATGCCCCACCTGGACGCCGGCGGTCTCTCGGAGAACTGGCTGCTCCGCCAGGCGGGCGCGCTGCAGTGGGAGGCGATCGCGGCGCGCCTGGGCGTGCGGCCGGACGCGATCCGCGACGGTGCGGGCACCCGTCTTTATCCGACGGTGGTGGCGGTGCGCGCGCGTTACCACGCGCCGCTGTCCGAGTTCGGCGAAGACGACGCGCTGGACTTCGCGGTCGAGGTGGTGCCCTGCGGGCGGGCCTGCGCGCACGGACGGATCGTCGCCGCGGCGGGCGGGCGGCGTCTGTCGATCGAGGTGCTGACCAGCTTCGCGGCGCGCGGACCCGATGGCCTGCGCACCACGCACCTGGCCCCGCCCCTGGCGCGCCGCTGGACGCTCCCCGGTGGCCCCGAGCCCACCCTGGCCCGCCTGGCCCGAGCGGCCCGTCGCGGGCAGGCCGTCGACGACGCCTTCAGCGGCCCCGTGCTGGCGGCCGAGGGCCCGGCGCTGGGCGCGTTGACCTACGAACCCTCGCCGTGGGCGGACTACAACGGGGCCGGCCTGCTGTACTTCGCGTCGTACGTCACCATCGCCGACACCGCCACCCGCCAGCTCCTGCGACGCGGCCTGGAGCGGCAAGACAGCGACTGGGCGCTCGCCACCTCGGCCGTCCGCCGCGACGTCTACTACTACGACAACCTGCCCCTGGGGGCGGCGCTGACAGCCACGCTGCGCCGGCACGAGAGCGACGGGACCGGCGTGCTGACCCACGTGCGGCTGAGCCGCGCCGCTGACGGGCGTCCCATGGCCGACGTGATCGCGCGCCGGACCGCGCTGGGCGCCGCCGGACGACAGGCCAGGTCATGACGCCGTCCATCGGCCTTTACACCTACTCGACGCTCCCGCGCGGCAGCGTCGTGCACACCGCGCACCTGGCCGACGCGCTTCACGACGCCGGCTGGGACGTGACGGTGTACGCGCTCGACAAGGATGGGCGTGGGTTCTTCCGGCCCCTGCGCGCGCGGCTGCGCCTGGTGCCCGCCACGCCGGCACCATCGACCACCGCCGCGCTGGTGCGCCTGCGCGCGGCCGAGCTGGCGGACTACCTGCGGGTTCACGGCGTGCGGCACGACGTCCACCACGCCGAGGATTGCCTGGTGGCGAGCGGGCTGCTGGCCGCGCGCGCCGCCGGGCACCCACTGGCGCTGGCGCGCACGGTCCACCACGTCGAGGCGTTCACCGATCCCTACCTGGCCGAGTGCCAGGAGCGCTCGATCCGCCAGGCCGACCTGCGCCTGACGGTCAGCCACGCCGCCCGGCGTGACGTCGCGGCGCACTTTGGCGTCGACGCGACGATCGTCGGCAACGGCGTCGACGTCGAGCGCTTCTCGGTCGTGGACACCGCGCGCGTGGCCCTGTGGCGCGCCCGCCTGGGCGACCGCGGCCCCGTCGTGCTGGCGGTCGGGGGGGTCGAGGAGCGCAAGAACACCTCGAGGATCCTGGAGGCCTTCGCCCGCCTGCGGGCCGGCCACCCCGGCGCGCAGCTGGTGATCGCGGGAGGCGCCACCGTGCTGGATCACGGCGCCTACCGCGCTGACTTCGAGGCAGCCCGCGCTGCCCTGCCCCCGGGCGTGCGCGCCGCCGTCCACGAGCTGGGTCTGGTCCCGGAAGACGAGCTGCCGGCGCTCTACCGCCTGGCCGACGTCGTCGCGCTGCCTTCGCTGCACGAGGGGTTCGGCCTGGCGGCGCTCGAGGGCCTTGCTTCCGGCACACCGGTCGTGGTGTCGAACCGCGCCCCCTTCACCGAGTTCCTGACCACCGACTGCGCCACGTTCGTGGACCCGCTGTCGGCCTCCGCCATCGCCGACGGGTTCACCGCGGCGCTGGCGGCGCCACCCGCCCGGCGCGACCGCGGCCGGCGCGCCGCCCTCGACCACTCGTGGGCGCGCGTCGCGGCCCGGCACGCCGCCGCATACGAAAGGATCTGGTCCCATGCCCGAGATGCACTTTTCGGTTCGCTGGCCTGACGGCGCGGAGATGCGCTGCTACTCGCCGTCCCTGGTGGTGCGCGAGTACCTGGAGGTGGGCGCCCGCTACACCATCGCTGATTTCATGGAGCGCAGCCGCACCATGCTGAACATCGGCTCCGAGCGGGTCCGCGCCAAGTACGGCTTCGCCTGCTCGGCGGCGATGGACCAGCTGGCGACCCTGGAGGAGCGGGCCGCGGGCTTCGACGGCGCCGGCGCGGTGACGGTCGTGTCCTTCGATCTGCCCGCGGGCGCGCCGGAGGTGGCCCGTGGCTGACCGCAACGGCAAGCGCGGCCTGGGCGAGCGGCGCAAGGTCGTCGTCATCGGCGGCGGGCAGGCGGGGCTGGCCACCAGCTACTGCCTCACCACGCGCGGCATCGACCACGTGGTGCTGGAACGCCACCGCGTCGGGCACGAGTGGCGCGAGCGGCGCTGGGATTCGTTCTGCCTGGTGACCCCCAACTGGCAGTGCCGGTTGCCCGGGTTCGCCTACGCCGGCGACGACCCGAAGGGCTTCATGGTGAAAGACGAGATCGTCCGCTACCTGGAGGACTACGTGCGGTCCTTCCAGCCGCCCGTGCTGGAGGGGGTGAACGTCACGCACCTGCGCGCCGCGCCCGGCGGTGGGTTCGAGCTGGGGACCAGCCTGGGCGACTGCCACGCCGAGCAGGTGGTGGTCGCGACCGGCGGCTATCACATCCCCGAGATCCCGCGCATGGGTGAGCGGCTGCCCGACCGGATCGTGCAGCTGCATTCTTCGGCCTATCGCAACCCGCAGGCGCTGCCGCCGGGCGCGGTGCTGGTGGTGGGGACGGGGCAGTCGGGCTGCCAGATCGCCGAGGACCTTCACCTGGCGGGCCGGCAGGTTCACCTGTGCGTGGGCAGCGCGCCCCGCACGGCCCGCCGTTACCGCGGGCGGGACGTGGTCGAGTGGCTCGAGGACATGGGCTATTACAGCCTGTCGGTCGAGCAGCACCCGCTGAAGGAGCGCGTGCGCGCCAAGTCCAACCACTACGTGACCGGCCGCGACGGCGGCCGCGACATCGACCTGCGCCAACGCGCGCGGGAGGGCATGCAGCTGCATGGCCGGCTGATGGGAATCCGCGGCGCGCAGCTGGCGCTGGGCGACGACCTGAAGCAGAACCTGGATCAGGCCGACGCCGTCGCCGAGAGCATCAAGACGACGATCGACAAGATGATCGCCGAGCGCGGCATCGAGGCGCCGGAGGAGGCCCGGTACGTGCCGGTGTGGGAGCCGCCCGGCGAACCGGCGCGTGCGCTGGACCTGGACGCCGCCGGGATCAGCGCGGTGGTCTGGTCGACGGGCTATCGCTCGGATTATCGCTGGCTGGAGGTGCCCATCTTCGACGGACGCGGCTACCCGGTGCACCACCGCGGCGTCACCAGCGCGCCCGGCCTGTACTTCGTCGGGCTCCCCTGGCAGCACACCTGGGGCTCGGGGCGCTTCTCGGGCGTGGCGGTCGACGCCGAGTACGTGGTGGACGGCATCCAGCGACGCCTCGGCGACAAGCTCGCGGCGCGCCGCCCCCTGGTCAACGAGCTGGCGCTGGGGACCTGAGGCGTCCCGGGGCGCTGTCGCGCGCCTGCACCTGCGCGCGCGCCTTCTTGTGGGCCATGAAGCGCGGCAGGTGCATGAGGGCGATGCTGGCCCACACGACCACGCTGAAGTACAGGGTCATCCAGGGCATCTCGCTCTTCCACTCTTCCCAGCTGGCGGTGGTCACCCAGCGCATCGAGGCGTCCCGCAGACCCTGCGCCAGGGTCAGGTACTGGCGGCCGTGCGCGCGATCGCCCAGGAAGCGCGTGATGTACATGGGGACGTCGACCGTGCACATGAACAGGACGTACATGACGCCGAGCAGGACGGCCGGGCTCAGCAGCCAGCGGTGGCGCGGCGCCAGGCGGGGCCAGACGGCGATCGCGCTCAGCGTGCCCAGCGTGGCCGACAGCGCCCAGATCGACTCCTCGATGGCGTTTCCGGCGTAGTTGGTGGTCAGCACCGCGTACCACGAGCAGCACTCGGCCACCGCGATCATCGGCACCAGCATCTTCGAGACGGTCACGGCGATGCGGGTGCCCGTGCTCTCGCCCAGCTCGCGCAGCAGGATCGCCCACTGGGCGATGAAGCACAGCTCGGCGATGGTGGCCAGCGAGCGGCCCACGCCCACGCTGGACAGCCACGAATCGAGCAAGCAGATGCGCTGCACGTCGGCGCGCGGGAACACCGAGCGAAAGCCGCAGACGATCACGAACACCGCGGACAGCGCCAGCTGGGTGCGACGTAGGGAGTACGTCTCGGGATCGGTGAGGTGACGGCGGCGGCGGAACAGCACGGCCGCGATGGACCAGGCGGCCACGTTGACGGCGGTGACCAGGCACAGCCCCATCCACCAGCGAAAAGGGCCGGGCGAAGTTTCTGCGAGCAGATGAAGGAGCATGTGAAGAAATCGCGCCTTTCTCCCCCGAAATGGGGCCTTCCGGCGCGGCCCCGGGGTCCAGGATCGGGAGCGATCGGTGGGTCCGCGACAACGCCGTGACGACCGTCTGTCGTCTCGATGGCAATCGTGAAACTTTTCGATGGAGATGTCAGGGGTTGCGGCTCTGTGTTTGCGAAACTGTAACAATGGTGATCCGCGCGCGGCCGGCACGTGCCCGCGTCCCCGCGCCCGGCATCGCGCGCGTGCGGTCCGTCTCCTCAGTCGTTCCGGAGGCGCAGGCCCTTCGGAACCACCAGGCGCTCGATGATCTCGAACAGCCCCTGCACGAGCAGCGCCAGCGCCGAGGCCGGCACCGCCCCTTCCATGATCAGCGCCAGATCGTCGAGGCGAATGCCGGTGAAGATCGGCTCTCCCAGGCCCCCCGCGCCCACCAGCGCGCCCAGCGTGGCGGTGCCGACGTTGATGATGGCGGCGCTCTTGATCCCGGCCAGGATCAGAGGGCTGGCCAGCGGCAGCTCGATCCGATGCAGGATGGCGCCCCGGGGCAGGCCCAGCGCGGCCGCCGACTCGCGCAGCGCGGGCGGGATGCCGCCCAGGCCGGCGTGGGTGTTCCGCACGATGGGCAACAGGCTGTACAGAAACAGCGCCAGCAGCGCCGGCGCGGGGCCGATGCCCAGCAGCGGGATCATGAACACCAGCAGGGCCAGCGATGGGATGGTCTGCACCAGTCCCACGACGGCCAGCAGCACCTGACCCAGCCGCCGCCACCGCGCGGCCAGGATGCCCAGGGGGACGGCCACCAGGATCGCCGCCAGCAGGGACAGTCCGACCAGCATCAGGTGCCGGCCCGTGTGATGGACCACCGCCTGCCAGCGCGACGGGGCCGGCGTGGTCGCGGGAGCCAGGCCGAACGTCGCCTGCAGGAACGCGGCGGCGACCTCGCGCTCGGGCACCCGGTCGACCTTCACGCGGGCGTTCATGGCCGCCATGGCCGGGGCGTCGATGCGACCGCGCAGCCGCTGCCACGCGGCCAGCACCTCCGGCGCGCGCTGCCCGCTGTCCAGGCGGTACAGCAGGACGGCGTCGTAGCGCGGGAACACCCGCCGGTCGTCCTGCAGCACCACCAGATCGTCGCGCTGGATCTCGGGATCGGTCGAATACAGATCGGTCACGTCCAGGGCGCCGCTGGCCAGACCCCGGTAAGCCAGATCGTGGTCCAGCCCCTTCACGTCGCCGGGCGCCAGCGCGTACCGCGCGCGCAGCAGCGGCCAGCCGTCGCCGCGGTTCATGAATTCGCTGCTGAAGCCGTAGCGCAGCTCGGGGTGCGCCCGCAGATCGGAGATGGCGCGCAGCCCCAGGCGCCCGGCCAGGGCGCGCTTCACGCCCAGCGCGTAGGTGTTGTTGAACCCCAGCGGCCCCACGACGCCAACCCCGCGCGCCGCCAGCGCGGTCGTCAGCCACTCCTGCTCGGGGCCAGCGCCGCCGGCCGGCCGGGCCGACGACAGCACCTCCTCGGACAGCGTCCCGGTGTACTCCGGATAGGCGTCCAGCTGGTCGTGCAGCAAGGCATCCCACAGCAGGCGCGTGCCGCCCAGGCCGGCGCGATGGGTGGCCTCGCGGCCGGCGGCGCGGGCCATCTGCACGGCGACTTCGGCCAGCACCACCGACTCGGTGAACGCCTTCGAGCCCACGCGCCACGGCCGACCCTCCGCCGCCGCGGGCCGCGCGCACGCGAGCGACCCCAGCAGCGCGAGCGCGAGGGCGCGCCCTCGCCTGCCCGGGCGCCTCATCGCTTCGCCTCCGGCTCGCCGAAGCGGCGCTGGGCGCTGACGAAGCGCGAGACGAACGGATCGGCCGGGCGCCGCAGCAGATCCTGCGCCGTCCCCTGCTGCACGATGCGTCCTTCTTGCAACAACACCAGCGTGTGGCCCAGCAGAGCGGCCTCGGAGAGGTCATGGGTCACCAGCACGACCGACGTGCCGACCGCCGCGAACACCGCCGCCAGATCGTCCTGCAGCTCGGCCCGCACCAGCGGGTCCAGCGCCCCCAGCGGCTCGTCCAGCAGCAGCAGCTCGGGCTGCAGCATCAGCGCCCGCATCAGCCCCACGCGCTGCCGCTGGCCGCCCGACATCGCGATGGGATGCCGCTCCAGCAAGGCCGCCGGCAGGCGCACCAGCTCGGCCAGCTCGCGCAGGCGCGCCTCCATGCGTTCGCGCGCCCAGCCCAGGTGTCGCGCCATCAAGGTCACGTTGTCGCGCGCGTTCAGGTGGGGGAACAGGCCCCCGTCCTGCACCACGTAGCCCATGCGCGCCCGCAGCGCGCGCACGTTGTCCGGCGCCAGCGTGGTGCCGTCGAAGATGACCCGACCGGCGTCGGGCGCGATCAGCCCGATCATCAGCCGCAGCAGCGTGGTCTTCCCGCAGCCGCTCGGCCCCAGCAGCACGGTGGTGCGGCCGCTCGCGATCTCCAGATCGATCGGCGCCAGCGCGGCGGTGGCGCCGAAGCGCTTGCTGACCGACTCCAGCCGGACGATGCCGGAGTGTCCGCCCGGACCGGTCTCCGCCACTGGCTTCACGACCTCACGCCAGCGCGTAGCGGGGCAGCTTCATCACCGCCGTCTGCAGTCCCTCGGCGAAGGTGGGATGGACGAACTCGCCGTCGACGATCGCCCGCGCCGACGCCTTCGCCTGCATCAACACGCTGAAGACGTGGATCAGCTCGCCCGCGTCGACGCCCACGATGCGCGCCCCCAGGATGCGGTCGCTGGCGGGATCGATCAGCACCTTCACCACGCCGGCCGTCTCGTCCGTCTCGATGGCCCGGGCGATGTTGCCGAACGGCATGGTGGCCACCTCGACGGTGACGCCCTGGGCGCGCGCCTCGCCCTCGGACAGCCCGACCCCGGCCACCTGAGGATCCGTGAACACGGTGTAGGGAACCAGCCGCGCCCCGCGCGCCCGGGCCGGCCGCCCCGACAGGATGTCGAACAGCACCCGGTGGTCGTCCCAGGACACGTGCGTGAACGCCGGGCCGGGCGTGCAGTCGCCCACGGCGAATGTCCCGGCGGCGGTGGTCTGGTAGCCCTCGTCCACCTGGATGTGACCCTCGGGCGTCAGGGCGATGCCTGCCTCCTGGCAGCCCAGATCGTCGGTGTTGGGACGGCGGCCCGTCGCGACCAGCAGGTGCGAGCCGCGCACGCTCTGCCCGCCCGCCAGCGCCAGCACCACGTCGTCGTCCTCCCGGGTGACCCGCTCGACCTGCTTGCCCAGCGCCAGCGTGATCCCCTCGTCCCGGAACGCGCCCGCCAGCGCCTCGGAGACGTCGGGGTCCTCGTGCGACAGCAGGCGCTCCGACGGCGCCACGATCGTCACCGCTGCCCCCAGTCGCCGCATCAACTGCCCCAGCTCGCAGCCGATGTAGCCGCTGCCCAGCACCACCAGGTGGCGGGGCAGCGCGCGCAACGCCAGCACGCCCGAGCTGTCCAGGAACGGCACGTCACGCAGGCCCGGGATCGCCGGCACCTGGGGGCGGGCCCCCACGTTGATGACGACGCGCTCGGCCTGGTAGCGCTCGGGCCGCGGCAGCCCCCCCGCGCTGGCCGACGCGGCAATCTCGACGGTGCGCGGTCCCACGAAGCGCGCGTGGCCGCGCACGAAGCGCAGGTTGTCGCCGCCGCCGTTCAGCCGGCGCTCGACGCCGGCCCGCCACCGCGCCACCACGGCGTCCTTGCGCGCCACCACGGCCGCGAAGTCGACCGTGACCTCGCGCGCGTACACGCCCAGCCGCGCGCCCGTCCGGGCCACGTGGGCGGCCCGCGCGCTGGCGATCAGCGTCTTCGTCGGCGTGCAGCCGATGTTCACGCACGAGCCGCCGGGCCGGTTCCGCTCGGCGATCAGCACGCGTTTGCCCGCCGCCGCCAGCCGCGTCGCCAGCGGCACCGCGGCCTGGCCCGTCCCGATCAGGATGACGTCGATCTTCATGGTGACCTCGCCGCGTCGTGTGGGGGGGCGCCGGGCCCCGTGCTCGGGTGCGCGACCTCGGCCCCGTGGGGCCGAGGGCTCAGCGACCGGTGGTCCACGCCGGCGGGTCGCTGGCGGGGAAGCTCTCCTCCCCCGCTTCGTCGACGGTGCGATCGTTGTCGATCAGCCGCGCGTCGATGGCGATGTGGCCGCGCAGGGTGCGGGACACCGGGCACCGCTCGGCGGACCGCAGCAGCTCCTGCCGCTGATCGTCCGTCAGGTCGCCTTGCAGCTGGATGGAGCGGCGGAACAGGTGTCCCTCCGTCGTGCGCGACTGGGTGACCCGCACGTCGACGTGGCGAAGGGCGATGCCCTTCTTCTTGGCCGTCCACTCGATCGTCATGGCGGTGCAGGCGCCCAGCGCCGCCAGCAGGAACTCGTGCGGGTTGGGCCCGGTGTCCTGCCCGCCCTCGTCGGGCGGCAGGTCGGCGATCAGCTGGTGCGGTCCGACGGTCAGCACCTGGCGCGGCCCCGCGTCGGCGCTGCTGACGTTCAGCTCGCGAAAGACGGCGCGGGTGGCCTCGACCCGGCGCAGGGCCTGCGCCACGGCGGCCGGCAGCGTGCTGGGCGCGTCGTCCAGTCGCACGCCGTTCACGAAGAAGGTGGGCGTCGACAGGACGTGGCTGTGCCAGCCCGAGACCTCCTGCTCGTGCACGACCGCCTTGTACGTGCCCGCCTGCAGCTCGCTCTCGAAGCGCTTCATGTCCAGGCCCAGCGCCCGGGCATGCGCGCGGATCGTCTGCGGCGAGAGGCCGTCCTGGTTCTGGAACAGCAGGTCGTGCATCTCCCAGAACTTGCCCTGCGCGCCGGCCGCCTCGGCCGCCTCCGCCGCCTCCAGCGCGTGCGGGAACAGGTGGCTGCGCGGGTTGGCCCGGAACGCCAGGCGCACCTCGGGGAAGCGCGCCAGCAACGCCTTCACGACGGGAAAGGCCGCCCCGCACGAGGGACAGGCGAAATCGCCGTACTCCACGACGGTGATGGAGGCGCCGGGATTGCCGCGCACGTGATCGCGCTCGGTGACCGGGTCGGCCAGCAGTGTTGGATGTTCGGCGTCGAAGTATCCCATCGGGTCAACCCTCAGCTTGCGCGTCTACCACAGGCGGTGATCATCGGCGAGCAAACGTCGTCTCGCGACCGCCTCTTCGCCGAATGGAAACGAAGCGGTGACACCGTGATCTGGTGTCACTCTGACGAAGCGCAAGCCGCCCGGGCGTGGCAGAGTGGCCGGCATGGCGAACACGACTTGCTCTCACATGGGGACCATCGCTCCGCACGTCCGCCCGCACACCCAGGGTTGCGAGGAATGCCTGGCCATGGGCGACGGCTGGGTTCACCTGCGCCTGTGCATGCAATGCGGTCACGTCGGCTGCTGCGACGACTCGAAGAACAAGCACGCCACGAAGCACTTCCATGCGAAGAAGCACCCCCTGATCCGCTCGCTCCAGCCGGGCGAGGAGTGGGGCTGGTGCTACGTGGACGACCTGTTCATCGAGAACCTGCCCATCCCGCGCTGACCGCGCCCGACCGGCACGCGCCGGTTACAGCTCGGCCAGCGTCTTGTGGATCAGCTGGACGCAGATCGAGCCCTCGCCGACCGCGGACGCCACGCGCTTCACGCTGCTCGATCGCACGTCGCCCACCGCGAAGATGCCCGGCAGGCTGGTCTCCATCAGGCGTGGGCTCCGCGGCAGGGGCCACCGCGCGGCCTTCAGCTCGTCGCCCGTCAGATCGGTGCCCGTCTTGATGAAGCCCTTCTCGTCGAGCGCCAGGCAGCCCTGCAGCCAGTGGGTGTTGGGGGACGCGCCCGTCATCATGAAGGCGTGCCGGATCGGGCTCTCGTTCTGCTCGCCCGTGTCCAGGTTCTTCCAGCGGATGCTCTCCAGGTGCTCGCCCCCGTCCAGCTCCTCGATCACCGTCCGGGTGTGCAGCCGGATGTTGTCGTTGTTGGTGATGCGCTCGATCAGGTACTGGGACATCGTCTCGGACAGCTGCGGCCGCCGCACCAGCACGTGCACCCGGCGGGTCAGCTGCGACAGGAACACGGCCGCCTGACCGGCGGAGTTCGCGCCGCCCACCACCACCGCCTCCTCGCCGCCGCACATCTGCCCTTCCAGAAAAGACGCCGCGTAGTAGACGCCCACCCCCTCGAACCGCTCCAGGTTCGGCAGCTCGGGCTTGCGGTACTCGGCCCCCGTGGCGACGATGACCGTTCGCCCGCGCACCACGTCGCCGTTGGCCAGCTTCACCGCGTAGGGCCGGGTGGGGCAGTCGATGCCGACGGCGCTGCGCGCGGTGGCGATCTCGGCGCCGAACTTCTCGGCCTGCGTGCGGGCCCGGCCCGCCAGCGCCCCGCCCGAGATGCCGGTGGGGAAGCCCAGGTAGTTCTCGATCTTCGAGCTCGAACCCGCCTGGCCGCCGGGCGCGTTGCCTTCCAGCACCAGGACGTCCAGACCCTCCGACGCGGCGTAGACCGCCGCCGCCAGGCCCGCGGGCCCCGCGCCCACGACCACCACGTCGCGCACCTTCTCGGGCGAGAGCGCCCCGCTCAGTCCCAGGCAGTCGGCGACCTGCTCGATGGTCGGGTTCCGCAGCACGTACGTGTAGCGGCAGATGGTGATGGGCACGTCCTTCACGCCCACGTGAAAGCGGTCCAGCAGCGCCTGCACCTCGTGGTCGGTCTCGACGTCGAAGTAGGTGTAGGGGTGGTTGTTGCGCGTCAGGAACTCCTTGATGCGCAGGGTGTTCCCCGAGTGGCGCGAGCCGATCAGGATCGTGTCACCCTGGTGATGCTCGATCAGCCCCATCCGCCGCAGGATGAAGGCGCGCATGATGATCTCGCTCAGCTCGGCGTCGCGCTGCACCAGGTGCCGGAAGGCGTCGTGATCCAGCGCGATCACCTCGCCCGCGTCGCGCATGCGGCCCCGCACCTGGCTGCGCCGCCCGGACAGCAGGTTGATCTCGCCGGTGAACTCGCCCGCGTCGTGGACGGTGATGGGCACCTCGTGCCCGTCGACGGGCTGGACCACCTCGATCGCGCCGCTGACCACCACCATGAACTGGTTGTTCTGGTCCCCCTGCTCGAACAGGATCTCGCCGGCGGGCACCCGGCGCTGCTGGCCCAGGGCGGCCACGCGGGCCACCTGCGCGGGCGTCAGATGCGGAAACATCTGCATTTTCCGGTCTTCGTAGAGATCGCTCATGGACGCGTCACCACGCTAGCGCGAAGATGGCGCGCTGGCGACCGCTTCCGCCCGCCCGGACGGGACTGGCCGCCCCGCCCCCGTCAAAAATCGATTGTCTCTTTCTCTTTGGCGATCCGGCCGGGGAGGATCATATTGGGCGCCATGGCCGCCACCGGTGGAAGCCGTTGAACGGGTATTCGCGAAGGCCGCGCGAGCGGCGCAAGGGGGACGAGGGGGACAGCGCGGCGGCGACGCCGGCGCTGCCTGGTTCCCCGTGGGCGCCCTGGTCCACCTCGGGCCCGGCGCTGTTCGCGGTCGGTGACCCGGCCCGCCGGCTCGACCCCGAGGCCGGGGTGGTCGCGCCCCCCGCCGGGTGGAAGCGCACCGAGGGCGCCGGCTTCGTCGTGCACGTCGATCCCGTGCAGGAGTCACCGCTGGCGTTCGCGCTGTCGGTGGCCGCCGGGCTGGACGGACGCCCTCGCCGGCTGGACGCGCGTTTTCTCTACGACGCCACCGGCTCGGACCTGTTCGATCGCATCACCGTGCAGCCCGAGTACTATCTGACCCGCGCCGAGGACCAGCTGCTGGCGGCGGGGGCGCGCGCCATCCGCGCCTGCGCCGGGTTCGGGACGCTGGTCGAGCTCGGCTCGGGCACGTCGACCAAGACGCGACGGCTGCTGGATGCCTGGTGCGCCGCCGGGCCCGCCGCCTACGTCCCGGTCGACGTGGACCTTCACTTCCTGACGCAGGCGTGCGCCACCCTGCGCGCCGACTACCCCATGCTGACCATCGAGGCGCTGGGGGCCAGCTACGACCGGGCCATGCCGGTGCTGGCCGGGGTGACGCCGAAGACGCTGGCCTTTCTGGGATCGAGCCTGGGCAACCTGGGCTGGCGTGCCCACACCGAGTTCTGCGCCGCGGTGGCGGGCGCGCTGTCCCCCGGCGACCACTTCCTGATCGGCGTCGATCTGGTGAAGGACGCCGCGCGGCTGGAGGCGGCGTATGACGACGCGGCCGGTGTGACGGCCGCCTTCACCCGCAACCTGTTCGCGCGCATGAACCGCGAGCTGGGGACCGACGTCCCGCTCGACTCCGTCCGGCACGTCGCCTACTACGACGTCGAGCGCGAGCGGGTCGAGATCTTTGCCGAGGCGCTGCGCCCCTGGGAGATCCGTCTGCCGTCGCTGGATCGGACCTTCCGCGTCGCGCGCGGCGAGCGCATCCAGACCGAGGTCAGCCACAAGTTCCGCCCCGAGGCGCTGGTGGCGCTGGTCGAACGGCTGGGATTCCGCCGCGTGTGGAGCGACGTGGGCGACGGCACGTTCGGGCTGTTCCTGTTCCGTCGCGTCGCGGCCCCGGCGCTGGCGCCGCGCCTGCCCGCGCACGGCGACCCCGCGCTGGCGGCGCCGCTGGCGCTGCTGGGCGAGACGCGGGCCCGCACCCTCGAGCTGGTCGCGCCGCTGGGTGAGGGCGATCTGCGGCGCCAGCACAGCCGCCTGATGAGCCCGCTGCTGTGGGACCTGGGGCACATCGCGGAGTTCGAGGAGCAGTGGCTGCTGCGCGACGGCGCGCCCGGCGGCGGCGAGGGGGCGCTGTACGACCCGCTGGCCACCCCGCGGGCGCGGCGGGACGTGCTGTCGCTGCCGCCCACGGCCGCGGTCCGGCGTCGCATGCGCGAGGTGCGCCACGCCGTCGAGGAGAAGCTGGTGGCGAAGCCCTGCGGCCCGGGCATGCCGCTGTCCGTGGTTCCGCCGCACCTGATCGCGCTGGTGGTGCAGCACGAGGCGCAGCACCAGGAGACGATGTTACAGGCGCTGGCGCTGCGGGACGACCTGCCCTACCGCCCCGCCTTCGTCGCGACGTCCGCGGCCGCCACCGGCGCGCGCCCCAGCCCGGACAGCGTGCTGATCCCGGCGGGGACCTTCGTCATGGGCACGGACGATCGAACCTGGGCCTACGACAACGAGCGGCCCGCGCACGAGGTGCAGGTCGCCGCGTTCCGTCTGGATCGCGAGCCGGTCACGAACCGCGGCTACCTGGCGTTCATGCGCGACGGCGGCTACGAACGCCGCGAGCTGTGGTCGGAAGAGGGATGGCTCTGGCTGCAGGAGACCGGGGCGCGGGCCCCGCAGCACTGGCGCCAGGGGCCGCTGGCGCCGGCGGAGCGGAGCCGCGCGTCCGGGCGGGGCCGGGCCGAGCGCGCCGAACGACCGCCCGAGTGGCACGCGATCGTGTTCGGGCGGCCGACGGCGCTGCACCCCGATGCGCCGGTGGTGCACGTGTCCTGGTACGAAGCGGACGCCTACGCGCGCTGGTCGGGCGGCCGGCTGCCCACCGAGGCGGAGTGGGAGAAGGCGGCGGCGTGGGATCCGGCGCGGGGAGCGGCGCGGCGCTTTCCCTGGGGCGACGATCCGTGGAGCGCGGGGCGCGCCAACGTCGACCAGCGGCACCTGGAGCCGATGCCTGCCGGGGCCTTCCCCGCCGGGGTCAGCGCCTACGGCTGCCAGCAGATGGTGGGCGACGTCTGGGAGTGGACCGACACCTGGTTCACCGGCTATCCGGGCTACGAGAGCTTCCCGTACAAGGAGTACTCGGAGATCTTCTTCGGCCAGACGTACCGGGTGCTGCGCGGTGGCTCGTTCGCCACGCGCGCGTCGGTGGCGCGCGCCACGTTCCGCAACTGGGACTACCCGCAGCGCCGGCAGATCTTCGCCGGCATCCGCTGCGCGAGACCGGCGTGAGGCCGGGGCCCGGCGCCCTGGCCGACCTGCTGGGTGGGCTGGCCGTGTGCGTGGAGGCGATCGAGGTGCAGCGGCGCGCGGTGCCGGTCGGTGACTACCCGGGGGGCGCGCGGCCCTCGAGCGTGGTGCGGTTGTCAGGCCAGGGTCACGTAGGCCGCGGCGAGAACGTGGCGTTCACCGAGGAGGAGCACGCGCGCTTCGCGGCCGGCGCCCCGTCGTTGCTGGCCGGGGGTGGGTCCGGGGGCGGGGCGTGGCGCGGGCGCGTCGACGCGCTGATCGACGGCGGCGCCCGTGGTTACGAGCGCGCCGCCGTGGAGGCCGCGCTGATCGATCTGGCGCTGCGACAGACGGGCCAGACGCTGGCGACGCTGATGGACGGCGCCGCGCGCTCGCTGCGCGTGGTGCTGTCGTTCGCGGCCCGCCCGGATCCGGCGGCGTACGTGCGTCAGCTGCGGGCCGCGGACCGCGGCCGCCAGGCCCCGCTCGGTGACGACGAGAGGCCGAAGACGGAGGGGAAGCCGGATGCGGAGACCGAACCGCACCCCGGAGCGGACATCGAGCTGAAGGTCGACGTCGACCCCGGCTGGGACGCCGCCGCTGCGACGGCGCTGGCGGCAGAGGCCGGCGTGGCCGTGCTGGACTTCAAAGGTCGGGGCGACGCGCGCCTGGCCGCCCTGCTCTCCTCGCTGTTTCCGCTGGCGCTGTTCGAGGACCCGCCGGACGGGACGACCCACCCGCGGCGCGCCCGCGATGCCTCTCTCCCCGACGCGGCCGCGGTCGAGGCGGCGCTGGCGCGCGGAGAGGCCGTGAACCTGAAGGCGCCCCGGATGGGGGGCCCGCTGGCGGTCCTGCGCGCGCTCGAGCTGGTGCGGCGCGTGCCCCCTGCCGGCGCCGCCTTTGCCTATCTGGGCGGGATGTTCGAGGTGGACGTCGGCCGCACCCAGGCCCGCCAGCTGGCCGCCCTGTTCTGCGCGGACGGGCCCAACGATCTGGCGCCGCTGCAGCCGGCCCTTGGCGCGAGCCGCCTGGCCGTCCGCGTGGATACGCCCGGCTTCGGGTGACGCCCCCGGCTCGTGACGGCGAGCCCTCCGCCTTCTAGCGGGGCTTGGCGCGCTCGTACTGGACCGGCCACTTCACGTCCGCACGCAGCTCGCTGGCCGCCCGCAGCGGGAAGTACGGGTCGCGCAGCAGCTCCCGCGCCAGGAACACCATGTCCGCCTGCCCCGAGCGCAGGATGTGCTCGGCCTGGGACGCGGACGTGATCATCCCGAGGGCGGCGGTGGGCATGGGCGCCTCGGCGCGGATGCGGGCCGCGTTCGCCGTCTGGTAGCCGGGGCCCATGTCGATGGCGATCCGGGGCGCGATGCCCCCCGACGAGCAGTCGATCAGGTCGACCCCCTCGGGCCGCAGGCGCCGCGCCAGGGCGATGGAGTCCTCGACGTCCCAGCCCTCCCCTTCACCCAGCCAGTCGGTGGTGGACAGACGGACCAGCAGCGGCAGGCGCTCGGGCCAGACGCCACGCACGGCGCGCACCACCTCGATCAGCAGCCGGATGCGGTTCTCGAACGTGCCTCCCCACTGGTCGTCGCGGCGGTTCGTGACCGGCGACAGGAACTCGTGCAGCAGGTAACCGTGGGCGGCGTGAAGCTCGATGACGTCGAACTCCGCCAGCAGCGCCCGCCGCGCGGCCCTGGCGAAGGCCGCGATCAGCGCGGCGACGTCCGGCTCGCTCAGCGCCTCCGGCGTCTGGTAGTCGGCGTCGAAAGGCAGCGCGCTGGGGGCGACGATGGGCGTCCAGCCGTGGGGCGGTGCGACCGCCTTGCCGCCCTCCCAGGGCCGTGCCGTGGAGGCCTTGCGTCCGGCGTGTGCCAGCTGGATCCCGGACGCCGCGCCCTGCCCGCGCAGGAAGCGCGTGATGCGCGCCAGCGCCGGCACGTGCTCGTCCTTCCACAGGCCCAGATCCTCGGGAGAGATGCGCCCGCGCGCCTCGACCGCCGTCGCCTCCGTCATCACCAGACCGGCGCCGCCCACGGCGCGGCTTCCCAGGTGGACCAGGTGCCAGTCGTCCGCGAAGCCGTCGCTGCTGGAGTACTGGCACATGGGCGAGACGCCGATGCGGTTGCGAAAGGTCACGCCGCGCAAGGTGTAAGGCTCGAAGAGCATGCGGGGGAGATAGCGCCCCGATCGGGGCTCGTCAAAGTGCGCCGCCTGCTACAGTCAGCGTCCCATGAAGCTGGTGACATGGAACGTGAACGGCATCCGGGCCCGCGAGGCCGACGTGGCCGCCTTCGTCGAGCGCGAGAAGCCCGACGTGCTGTGCCTGCAGGAGCTGAAGGCGCTGCCCGAGCAGATCCCCGAGCCGCTGACCACCCTTCCGGCGTACTGGAACTACTGGCACGGCAGCAAGGGCTACTCCGGCGTCAGCCTGCACGTCAGCAAGTCCTTCGCGTTCGATCAGCCGCGCTTCCTCCACCCCGAGTTCGATCACGAGACGCGCATCGTGATCGGCGATCTGGGCAGCCTGTCCATCGCGTCGATCTACGTCCCGAACGGCGGCAAGGACTACGCCAGCAAGGTCCGCTTCCTGCGCGCCATGGCCGACTACGCGCAGGCGGCGCGCGCCATCGATCGCCAGCTGATCCTGTGCGGCGACATGAACGTCGCCCGCACCGAGATCGACGTCCACCCTTCGCAGCGGGATCCGCGCGTGGTGGGCCAGCGGCCGGAAGAGCGCGACCTGTTCGAGTCGATCCTGGCGGCGGGCGGCCTGCGCGACGTGGGGCGGCAGCTCGACCCCACGAACGAGAACCTGTACACGTGGTGGGCGCCCTGGCGGAACCAGCGCCAGCGCAACATCGGCTGGCGCCTGGACTACGTGCTGGCCCCCGAATCGCTGGCCGCGGTCGCCCGCTCGCACGTCTCGCAGCGCGAGACCGGCACCAGCGACCACGCCCCCGTCGTCATCGAGTTCGACCTGCCGGGCCCGCGCGCCTCGGGCATCGTCTCCGTCCAGTAGCGGTCGAACCCGCAAAGGCCCGTCCGCGCGCTAGCCGCCTGCGGGGCCCCGCTCGGGGAGGCCGAAGCCGAAGGTAGCGCCGGCATCGGGACGTCCTTCGGCCCACACCCGGCCCCCGTGGCGGGTGACGATCCGTTGCACCAGCGCCAGGCCGACGCCCGTGCCCTCGAACTCGGAGTCGCTATGCAAGCGCTGGAAGACGCCGAACAGCTTGTCGGCGTACTGCGGATCGAAGCCGGCGCCGTTGTCGGTCACGGTGTAGCGCAGCTCGCCCGCTTCGCGCTTCCCCGTCACCTCGACGATCGCGACCGGACGCCGCCGCGAGTACTTGACGGCGTTGTCCAGCAGGTTCGTCCACACCTGGCGCAGCAGCTCCACGTTGCCGACCGCGGGTGGCAGCTCGCCCAGGCGCAGGTCGATGACCAGCGACGGGTTCGCCGCCCGGATGCCCGAGACGACCGCCTCGACGACCTCGCGCATGTCGATCTCGGAGACGGGATGGATAGCCCGGTGCCCCAGGCGCGAGAGCCTCAGCAGCTCCTCGATCAGGTGGCCCATGTGCTGGGCCCTGCTGCGGACGATCCCCAGCATGCGACGTCCGTCGTCGTCCAGAACGGACCGGTACTCCTCCTGCAGCCGGCGCGAGAAGCCATCAATCGCTCGCAGCGGCGAGCGCAGGTCGTGCGACACCGAGAAGGCGAACGCCTCCAGCTCCCGGTTCGCCGCCTCCAGCGCCTGGGTCCGCTCGGCCACGCGGCGCTCCAGTCCGTCGACCAGGCGGCTGTTGTCGATGGCCAGCGCCGCCCGATCGGCCAGGTCCTGCACCAGCAGCAGATCCTCGCGCGTGTAGGGCGGGCGCTCGGCGCTGGTGCGGAACAGCGACAGAAAGCCCAGGTTGATGCCGCGCGCGCGCAGCCGCACCACGATCATGCCGCGAATGCCGATGGCGGTGAAGATGGGGACGAAGCTGGGCGCCAGCCGCTGCTTCAACACCTCCAGATCCAGCTCGGGCATGTAATAGGGCTCGCCGGTGGCCAGGACGTGACCGGAGATCCCCTCGCCCACGCGCAGCGGCGTCTGGTCGTGAAACTCGCGCAGGTAGTCCTGCACGACCGGATCGGGGTGCGCGATGGCCAACGGCACCAGCTGGTCGCCCTCGATCAGGCGGATGTTGGCCGCCTCGCCGACCAGATCGGAGAACCGCTTCGCCACCACGTTCAGCAGGCGCTTGATGTCCGTGGTGGCCTCGGCGAACAGCTGCGCCGATTCCGCCAACGCTTGCAGCCGGTTGGCCTGTCTCTCCGCGTCCGTCACCAGCCGTGATCGTACCACCGGGATCGGCGTCGCAGGAAGAATGCCCCCGCGGCGACTCGGTGTAAGCGGCTACCTGACAGCCGGCTCGTAGTTCAGGTTGGGGGCCAGCCAGCGCTCCACCTCCGCCACCGTCATGCCCTTCCGGGCGGCGTAGTCGCTGACCTGATCCCGGTCGATCTTGCCCACGGTGAAGTAGCGCGCCTGCGGGTGCGCGAAGTACAGGCCGCTGACGCTGGAGCCGGGCCACATGGCGAAGGACTCCGTCAGCCGCATGCCCGTCTTGTTCTCCACGTCCAGCAGGCGCCACAACGTCGCCTTCTCCGTGTGATCGGGGCAGGCGGGATAGCCCGCCGCGGGCCGGATGCCCCGGTACTTCTCGTGGATCAGCTGCTCCTTCGTCAGGTCCTCGCCCTTGCCGTAGCCCCACTCCTGCCGCACCCGCTCGTGCAGATACTCGGCGAACGCCTCGGCCAGTCGGTCGGCCAGCGCCTCGGCCATGATGGCGTTGTAGTCGTCGTGCGCCGCGCGGAAGCGGTCGCACACCTCCTTCAGACCGAGGCCGGTGGTGACCGCGAAGCCGCCCAGGTGATCGCGCAGCCCCGCCTCGCGCGGCGCCACGAAGTCGGCCAGGCAGCGCGAGGGCTCGCCGTCCGCCCGCTGCGCCTGCTGGCGCAGGAAGTGGAACGTCTCCCCCTCGATGTTGCGCCCCTCGCCCGTGAACAGCCGCACGTCGTCCCCCACCGCCTCGGCCGGGAACAGGCCGTACACGCCCCGCGCCGTCAGCGCCTTGTCGGCGATCAGCTTGTCCAGCAGCGCGTTGCCCTCGCTGAAGATCTGGCGGGCCTGCTCGCCGTAGACCTCGTGCTCCAGGATGCGCGGGTAGACGCCCTTCAGCTCCCAGGTGTGGAAGAACGGCGTCCAGTCGATGTAGGGGCGCAGCGTCGCCAGCGGCACCTCGATCTCCCGCACGCCCGTGAACGCGGGCGCCGGCACGTCCTCGGCGCGCCACTCGATGGGCGTCCGCGCCGCGCGCGCCGTCTGCAGCGACACCAGCTTGTGCCGGGGCGAGCCGTGGATGCGCCGCAGCTCCTCGTACTCGGCCCGGTGCTGGGCCACGAACGCCGGCTTGTTCTCGCTGCTCAGCAGGCTGGTCGCCACCGGCACGGCGCGGCTGGCGTCCAGCACGTGCACCACCGGCTGCTCGTAGTGCGGCGCGATCTTCACGGCGGTGTGGGCGCGGCTGGTGGTGGCCCCGCCGATCAGCAGCGGCAGCTTCATCCCCAGCCGCTGCATCTCGCGCGCCACGTGGGCCATCTCGTCCAGCGACGGCGTGATCAGGCCCGACAGGCCGATCAGGTCGGCCTTCTCGGCCAGCGCGCGCTCCAGGATCTTCTCGCACGGCACCATCACGCCCATGTCGATGACCTGGTAGTTGTTGCAGGCCAGCACCACGCCCACGATGTTCTTGCCGATGTCGTGCACGTCGCCCTTGACCGTGGCCAGGACGATCTTCCCCTGCGTCTTCGCCTCGACGCCCTTGGCAGCGTCGGCCGCCTTCTCCGCCTCCATGAACGGCAGCAGGTAGGCGACCGCCTTCTTCATCACCCGGGCCGACTTCACCACCTGGGGCAGGAACATCTTGCCGGCGCCGAACAGATCGCCGACCACGCCCATGCCGTCCATCAGCGGCCCCTCGATGACCAGCAGGGGCCGGCCCAGCTTGGCGCGCGCCTCCTCCGTGTCGCCGTCGATGTACGTGTCGATGCCCTTCACCAGCGCGTGCGACAGCCGTTGCTCGACGGTGCCGTTCCGCCACTCCTCCAGCTTCTCGGCCTTGGCCGCGCCCCCACCGGCGTCGGCGGTCTTCAGCCGCTCGCCGAAGTCGACCAGCCGCTCGGTGGCGTCGGGGCGGCGGTTCAGCAGCACGTCCTCGACCAGCGTCTTCAGCTCGGGCTCGATCTCCTCGTAGACCTCCAGCATGCCGGCGTTGACGATGCCCATGTCCATGCCGGCCTGGATGGCGTGGAACAGGAAGGCCGAGTGCATCGCCTCGCGCACGCGATTGTTGCCGCGGAAGCTGAACGAGATGTTGGACACGCCGCCGCTGACCTTGGCGTGCGGCAGGTGCGTCTTGATCCAGCAGGTCGCCTCGATGAAGTCGACCGCGTAGTTGTTGTGCTCCTCCATGCCGGTCGCCACCGTCAGGATGTTGGGATCGAAGATGATGTCCTCGGGCGCGAAGCCCACCACGTCGACCAGCAGCCGGTAGGCGCGCTCGCAGATGCGGATCTTGTCGGCGTAGGTCGCCGCCTGTCCCTGCTCGTCGAAAGCCATCACCACGACGGCCGCCCCGTACCGCCGCACCGTCCGGGCGCGCTCGAGAAACGCCGCCTCCCCCTCCTTCAGCGAGATCGAGTTCACGATCCCCTTGCCCTGCAGGCACTTCAGGCCCGCCTCGATGACCTCCCACTTGGACGAGTCGACCATGAAGGGCACGCGCGCCACCTCGGGCTCGCTGCCCAGCAGCGAAAGGAAGCGCGACATCGCCGCGACGCCGTCGATCATCCCCTCGTCCATGCAGATATCGATGACGTTCGCGCCGTTCTCGACCTGCTGGCGGGCCACGCTGACGGCCTCCTCGTACTTGTTCTCCTTGATCAGCTTGGCGAACTTGGGCGAGCCGGCCACGTTGGTGCGCTCGCCGATCATGATGTACGAGCCCAGCTGCTGCGTGAACGGCTGCGACCCCGACAGCCGCAGCGGCCGCGGCGTCTCGAGGGAGGGCGTCACCGGCGCCGCGGCGGGCGCCGGCGGCTGCGGCAGCGCGCGGGGCGGCCTGCCCTCCAGGGCGCGGGCGATGGCGGCGATGTGCTCGGGGGTGTTGCCGCAGCAGCCGCCCGCGATGTTCACCACGCCCGAGGCGGCGAACTGCCCCAGGAACCGCCCCATGTCCGCGGGCTCGAGATCGAACCCGGTCGGGGAGAGGGGGTTGGGCAGCCCGGCGTTCGGGTAGCAGGAGATGGCCGCCGACGACTTCTGCGCCAGCTCGGACAGGAACGGGTACATCAGGTCGGGCCCCAGCGAGCAGTTCAACCCCACCGACAGGGGCTTCACGTTCTCGACGGCGTTCCACAGCGCCTCCACCGTCTGCGCCGAGATCATCGTCTCCCCTCCCCGCCCCACCGCCGCCGAGATCATCACCGGCAGCTCGACCTTGTCGGCCGCGAACACCTCCTGGATGGCCACCAGCGCCGCCTTGGCGTTCAGCGAGTCGAAGATGGTCTCGACCAGCAGCGTGTCCACGCCACCGGCGATCAGCGCGCGCACCTGGCGCACGTAGGCCGCCTTCACCTGATCGAACGTCACCACGCGAAAGCCGGGGTCCTCGGCGTCCGGCGAGTTCGACAGCGACACGGTCAGGGGCCCGATGGCGCCGGCCACGAACCGCGGCCGGCCGGTCGCGTTCGCCACCCGATCGGCCCAGGTGCGGCACTGCCGGGCGGACTCGACGTTGATCTCCCAGGCTAGCGCGTCCAGCGCTTGGTCCTCGATGATGCCCTGGTAGAACGCGGGATCCTTGCGCCCGCCGTGCTCGCGCGGATCGTCGACGAAGAACTCGCTCTGCGCGATGCTGGTGGCGCCGAAGGTGTTCGTCTCGATGATGTCCGCGCCCGCCTCCAGGAAGCGGCGGTGGATGTCGCAGATCATGTCGGCCTGGGTCAGCGAGAACAGATCGCCGTTGTTCAGCAGGTCCTTCCTGGCGTCCTTGAACCGCTCGCCGCGGATGTGCGCCTCCGTCATCCCGTAGGTGCGGATGGTGGTGCCCATCGCGCCGTCGATGATCACGATGCGTTCTTCCAGCAACTTCTTCAGGGGGTGGTTCATGTCTTGGTCTGGCCTCTTCGGGTCGATCGTCGTGTTTCTCTGCGCGGTTCCTGGGACGGCTTGTCCGCGATGCCTAGCACGACCTGCAGGCGCGGCTTGCGCGATTCGCGGCAGGCGATCTCGGACGTGACGACGTCCAGCCCCGCCCGCGCCAGCAGCGCGCGCAGGGCCCGCGGCGAGAAGCCGGGGTGGCGCTCGCCGTAGCGCGCCGTCACGTCCAGCTGGCGGTGCTCGTCCAGGCACAGCAGCACCAGCCGGCCGCCTGGACGCAGCACGCGCGCGCACTCGGCCAGCGCGCGCGCGGGGTGGGCCGCGTAGGTCAGCGTGTGGAACATCAGGATGTCGTCGAACGACGCCTCCTCGAACGGCAGCTGGTGCAGATCCGCCACCAGGGCGCGCGCGTGGGGGAAGCGGGCCAGCCGCTCGCGCGCCGTCTCGATCATCTGCGGGTTCGTGTCGATGCAGGTCAGCGAGCGGCAATGCGGCGCCAGCGTGCCGGCGGCCGCGCCGTCGCCCGAACCGGCGTCCAGCACGTCGCCCAGGCGCAGCAGCCCCGCCAGCCCCAGCGCCAGCGAGCGCCAGGTCCGGCCCGGCGAATAGTCGCGCTCCAGCTCGTCGACCGCGGACTCGGGCAGGCCGTCCCGGCGTTCCAGCTCGATCTCGTGCAGCCGCTGGCGGTCCCCCTCCAGCGTGGGGTCGGTGGACCCCGCGGCGTCGTCCAGGATGGCGCGGGCGGGCGCGGGCAGCCGGTCCGCGGCCAGCGCGTAGAAGGACTGCGCCCCCTGCCGGCGATCGCGCACGAACCCGGCTTCCCGCAGGCGGCCCAGGTGCGTGGAGACGCGTGACTGGGCGATGCCGGTGGCCCGCACCAGATCCGATACGCAGAGCTCGCGCGCCCGCAGCAGCACGCACAGCCGGATGCGACTCTCGTCGCCCAGCAGGTTCAGCGTGTCCACCTGTTCGGCCAGATTCATGGTTACATATCCCCGTATCGGGATAGAAGGATATAGCACGACCTGCGGCGCGCCTGTCAACGGCGGGAAATCTCGGCGTAATCTGGCGACGATGACCCCTGCCCGCGCTCCTCGCTCGTCTTCCGGCCCCCGGCCGTGGTTGTGCCTGGCCGCCCTGTGCGGTGTGACCTTCTCGACCTGGGCCTCCGTACCGGCGCGCGCGCAGCTGCCGCCCCCCGACGACGAGGAGACGGCCCCCTCACCCGGTCGGCCCGACGCGGCGCTGGAGGCCGCCTACCGGGCCGAGCGGGACGACAAGCGGCGGGCCCGGCTGGTGGCCGACATGGGCCCCGGCGCGGCCGGCTTGCTGAAGACGATCGTCGAGACGGATCCCTCCGACGAGGTGGCCCTGGCGGCCGCCTACAGCCTGCGCCGGAACGCGGTGGCCGCGGTGGTGACCTCGCTGGAGCGCCGCCTGAACACGGGCCCGCGGGAGCCGGCGGCGCGCGAGAAGCTGGTGCGGGACATCGAGCGCCACCAGCTGTTCGCCGTGGGGCAGAACCTGCCGCACTTCTTCCGCGAGGCCCCGCCTCCCTTCGCCGTGAAGCCCGACCGGCACGGCAACGTGCGGGTGCTGGCCTTCGGCGACTTCGGCGACGGCAGCGCGCGGCAGCGGCTGCTGGCCAAGGCGATGCAGCGCTATCACGCCCAGCGGCCCTTCACGTTCGCGGTGACGGTCGGTGACAACTTCTATCCGACCGGCATGAGCGGCCCGCAGGATCCCCGCTGGGAGCGCGACTTCGACCGGCTGTACGGGCCCATGCACATCGTCTTCTACCCGTCGCTGGGCAACCACGACTGGTACCAGACCGACAGCCCGGCCGCCGAGGTGGCCCACTCCCAGGACGACAAGCTGTGGCACATGCCCGCCACCCGTTACACGTTCGTGGCGGGCCCCGTGCAGTTCTTCGCCATCGACACCAACGTCGTCACCCGGGCGGAGCTTGACTGGCTGGACCGCGAGCTGGGCAAGAGCACCGCCCCCTGGAAGATCGTGTACGGCCACCATCCCGTCTACTCCGACGGGCGGCACGGCGGCGATCCGGCCGTACACGACAGGGTGTTCCCCCTGCTGCGGAACCGGGTCGACCTGTACCTGTGCGGCCACGAACACGATCTGCAGCACCTGGCCCCGGAGGATGGCGTCCAGTTCGCGATCGTGGGCGGCGGCGGCGCCGAGACGCGGCCGGTGACCCCGGGCCCCCGGTCCCTGTTCGCGGCCAGCAAGAACGGCTTCGGCGTCATCGAGGCGAGCAAGAGGACCCTGACCGTCACCTACGTGGGCAGCGACTTGCAGGTCCTGCACACGTTCAGCCTGCATCATTAGCCACGACGCCGCATTGCCTCCGTGACGGAGATCCTTACGTTGCGAACAGATGTCGCAGTCATCCGTTCGCTCACCCTCAACGTCCAGACAAAGTAACTACCCGCCGGATGGCCCAGAATCCGCGACCGTCCCCGCGGGCCTGCCCGTGCTGGGCGCCGTCCTCGTCCCGGAAGGGGCGCGCTTCGGCGTGTACGCGCACCCGGCCGACCGCTGTTCCGTTCGCCTGTTCGCGGACGGAGAAACGGTGAAGCAGTCGGCCGAGCACCCCCTGCGCCGGCGCGGCGACGGCTACTTCGAGGGCGAGGTCCCGGGCCTGAAACCGGGCGCCCTGTATAAGTTCGTCGTCGACGGAAAGGAGATGCCCGATCCCTGCGCGCGCTTCCTTCCCCAGGGGGTGCACGGCCCCGCCATGCTGATGGCGACCGACTACGTCTGGCGCTCGGGCCAGGGCGTTCACCGCCCCCTGCACCAGCACGTCATCTACGAGCTGCACGTGGGGACGTTCACGCCCCAGGGCACCTACGACGGCGTGCGCGAGCGGCTGGCCGACCTGGCCGCGCTGGGGGTGACCGCCATCGAGCTGATGCCCCTGGCGGCGTTTCCGGGTAGCCGCGGCTGGGGCTACGAAGGCGTGGCGCTGTTCGCGCCGTTCGCGCCGTACGGTCGCCCGGACGATCTGCGCCGCCTGGTCGACGAGGCGCACGGCCACGGCCTGGCCGTCTTCCTCGACGTCGTCTACAACCACTTCGGACCGGCCGGAAACTACCTGCCCGCCTACAGCGCCGACTACTTCACCGCCGAGCGCCAGAATGCCTGGGGCGAGGCGCCGAATTACGCCCACCCCGCGCTGCGCCGGATGATCATCGAGAACGCGCGGTACTGGCTGAAGGACTTCCGGTTCGACGGGCTGCGCCTGGACGCCACGCACGCCATCGTGGACACGGTGTCGCCGGACATCCTGCGAATGCTGCAGCAGTCGGTGGCCCAGCTGCAGCCGCCCAAGCTGCTGATCGCGGAGGACAACCGCAACGACGGCGCGCTGGTGCAAGAGGCCGGACTGAACGCCATCTGGGCGGACGACTTCCATCACCAGCTGCGCGTGACGATGACCGGCGAGCAAGACGGTTACTACGCCGCCTACCAGCCAGGCCTGGAGGCGCTGGCGCGCACGATCGATCAGGGCTGGCTGTACCAGGGGGAGCTGTTCGCCCCCACCGGCGAGCCGCGCGGCTGTCCGGCGGGAGATCTCGACGCGGCGGCGTTCGTCTACTGCATCCAGAACCACGATCAGATCGGGAACCGCGCGCTCGGCGATCGGCTGAACGGCGCCGTGAACCCCGATCTCTACCGGGCGGCGTCGACGCTGCTGCTGTTCCTGCCCATGACGCCGCTGCTGTTCATGGGACAGGAGTGGGCCGCCTCGGCGCCGTTCCTGTTCTTCACCGACCACGATCCCGAGCTGGGGCGCAAGGTCTCGGAGGGCCGGCGCGAGGAGTTCAAGTCGTTCGAGGCGTTCAAGACGGCGGAGGGTCGCGCGTCCATACCCGACCCGCAGGACGAGCAGACGTTCCTGCGTTCGAAGCTGGACTGGAATGAGCGGGACCGCGGCGAGCACGGCCGGGTGTTGCGGCTGTACACGCGCCTGCTGGAGCTGCGCCGGACCGATCCGGTATGGAGCGCGAACGCCGGCGGCCGGCAGGGGCTATCGGCGCGCGCCACGGGGAACGTGCTGGCGGTGCGGCGCCAGGCGCCCGCGGGCACGCGCGTCCTGATGATGAACTTCGGCGACAGCCCGGCGCCGCTGGACCCGTGGGGCGCGGGGTTGGCGCCGCTCGTGCGCAGCGACGGTTCGAGCGGCGAGCTGACCACCCTGCCCCCGTTCACGGCCGTGGTGGTGGGGACCTAGGTCCGTCACCCGGGAAGCCGCGACGGCCGACCGGCTCAGGTCGCCGGCGTCGGGCCGGCCGGGGCGTCCGCCGTCGCCGCAGGTCGTTCCCGCGCCGCCAGCGTGGCGGCCACCCGGACCGCCAGGTCGTGCCGTTCCAGCGTCTCCAGCGGCTCCGGCAGCGCGCGTGACCAGTTCGGCCACTTCCCGGCGGCCGCGCCGGGGACGTTCGGCTGCTCCTCGACGCCCAGCGCGTCCTCGAGCGTGGCGAGGATCAAGCGCGAGGGCGCCTGCGCCAGCCCGCGGTGCACTCCTGCGATGACCTCCGTCGGAGCGGCGTCCGGCTGGGCGCCCGCCGCCCGGGCCAGCCGCTCGCGGATCGCGGCCAGCCCTTCCTCGTTCTGCGGCGCGCCGGCCTGCTGGGCGTGCTTCAGGTTCGCGCCGCTCCACAGCCCGGCGATGGTCGGCAGGTCGTGGGTGGTGACGGCCGACAACGCCAGCTCGGGGAACGACGACGGCGGCTCGTTCTCGAACATCAGCAGCCGGTACGACAGGATCTGTCGGTTCGCCATCTCCTCGCGCACGCCGGGCGACACGGTGCCCAGATCTTCGCCGATCACGTAGGCGCGGGCGCGCTGACTCTCCAGGGCCAGGATCGCCATCAGCTCGTCGGTGTGCATGCGCACGTAGGCGCCGGGCGTGGCCGCGCCCGGTTCGCCGCCGGCCGGCGCCTGGCGCGGGATCCAGTACAGCCGGAACAGGCCCATCACGTGATCGATGCGCAGGCCGCCGGCGTGGCGCAGGTTGGCGCGGATGGTCTCGATGAACGGGCGATAACCGGCGGCGCGCAGGCGATGGGGAATGAACGGCGCCAGCCCCCAGTCCTGGCCGCCCGGGTTCAGCTCGTCCGGCGGTACGCCCACCGAGGCGTCCTGCGCGACCAGATCCTGCCAGCACCACCCGTCGGCGCCGGCGATGTCCAGGCCGATGGGCAGATCGTGGATCAGCGGCAGCGCCGCCGACGCGCGCCGCAGCTGCTCGTCCAGCACCCACTGCAGCCAGGCGTGAAAATCGACCCGTCGCGCGCGGCCGGCGGCGAACTCCGTCACCGCCGCGTTGTCGGGCCGGCGCAGCGCCTGCGGCCAGCGGCGCCAGTCCTTGCCGTGCACCTCCGCCAGCGCGCAGTAGCGCGCGAAGTCCTGCAGGGCCTGCCCTTGCTCGGCCCGGTAGTGAACGAAGGCCGGCTCCGACGACGTCCGCGCGAAGCACTTCTCCAGCGCCTCGCTCTTGCACCTCCAGACGGCGTCCCGGTCGATGACGCGGCTGTCGTTCAGCGCCCGCCCCGCGCGCGCCAGCGGCTCCAGCGCCTCACCCAGCTGGGCCGCGCCCGGCGCGTCCTCCACCCGCACGTACAGCGGGTTGCGGAAGCGGCGGCTGCTGGGAAAGTACGGGCTCGCCTCGATGGGCGCGACGGGGGTCGGCGCGCTCAGCGGGTTGACCAGCAGCGCGCCGCCGCCCAGCCCGTCGGTCCACTGCCCTATCCGCCGCAGGTCCGCCAGATCCCCGATGCCCCAGCTCTCGCGCGAGCGGCTGGCGTAGAGCTGCACCGCCCAGCCCCAGGCCCGCAGCGCCTCGGGCAGGAAACAGCGGCCCGGCGACACGATCAGCAACACCGGGGCGCTGCGGCCGCCCGCCCCGGCCGGCTGGAAGGCGTGGTAGCCGACCGGCAGGGCCACCGACTCGCCGGCGCGGACCGAGCGGAAGACGCCCCCGTCCCCCCGGACGTCCCCCGGTCCCGGCGCCACCCAGCTTCTGTCCTCGTCGATCACGCACACGTCGGCGAAGGCGCCCTCCTCGACCGGGGTCGTGGTGGCCCCCCCGGCTCCCCCCACGCCCATGGCCCGGTGCAAGGCCTCCCTCGTCTCGTCGGACGTCGGATGTTCCTTGCCGGCCACGTCGGCGTAGCGGGCTTCCACTCCCCAGGTGTCGCGCGGAACGGCGGGCATGTGACCCACCACTGTGATCACGGCTGGCTCAGACGAAAGGCTTCAGCACCAGCGCGCCCAGCGGGGGCAGGGTCAGGTTGACCGAAAACGGCCGCCCGTGCGCGGGCACCGGCGCCACCTCGACGCTGCCGAAGTTGCCCTGATTGCTGCCGCCGAAGCCCTCGCCGTCCGTGTTGATGACCTCGGACCACAGGCCCCGGCGCGTCAGGCCGATGCGGTAGTTGTAGCGGGGCACCGGCGTGGCGTTGAACACGGCCAGCAGCTCGGCGCCGATGTCCTGCCCGTGGCGCACGAACGCGTAGACGCTGTTCTCGACGTCGTCCGCCACGATCCACTCCAGGCCATTGCCGCCCACGTCCCGCTCGTAGAGCGCCGGCTCGCGCTGGTACAGGCGGTTCAGCTCGCTGACCAGCAGCTGCAGCTGGGCATGGCGCGGGTTCTCCCGCAGCAGGTGCCAGTCCAGGCTGCGATCGTGGTTCCACTCGCGGCGCTGCCCGAACTCGCCGCCCATGAACAGCAGCTTCTTGCCCGTCTGGCACCACATGTACGTCAGCAGCAGGCGCAGCGTGGCGAACTTCTGCCAGTCGTCACCGGGCATCTTCTCCAGCAGCGAGCCCTTGCCGTACACGACCTCGTCGTGCGACAGCGGCAGCACGAAGTTCTCGGACCCGGCGTAAAGGCCCCGGAACGTCAGCTTGTGATGGTGATGGCGGCGGTACAGGGGATCCTGCTGGAAGTAGGCGAGCGTGTCGTGCATCCAGCCCATGTCCCACTTGTAGTCGAAGCCCAGGCCGCCCGACTGGGCGGGCCGCGACACGCCCGGCCAGGTCGTCGACTCCTCCGCGATCGTCAGCACGCCCGGGTGCTGCTCGTGCACGATCTCGTTGACCTTGCGAAGCAGCGCCACCGCGCAGAAGTTCTCGCGCCCCCCCGCGCTGTTCGCCACCCATTCGCCGGCCTTGCGGCCGTAATCCAGGTACAGCATCGACGCGACGGCGTCGACGCGCAGGCCGTCGATGTGGTAGCGGTCCAGCCAGAACAGCGCGTTCGACAGCAGGAAGCTGCGCACCTCGTGCCGGTCGTAGTTGAAGATCGCGCTGCCCCACTCGGGGTGGTGGCCCTGGCGCGGATCGGCGTGCTCGAACAGGTGCGTGCCGTCGAAGTAGATCAGGCCGTGCTCGTTCTCGGGAAAGTGCGCCGGCGTCCAGTCGAGGATCACCCCGATCCCGTTCTGGTGAAGCGTGTCGACCAGGAACATGAAGTCGGTCGGCCCGCCGTAACGGGGCGTGGGCGCGAAGAACGACGTCACCTGGTAGCCCCAGGAGCCGTAGAACGGATGCTCCGCGACGGGCATCAGCTCGACGTGCGTGAAGCCCAGGCGCTGCACGTGCTCGACCAGCTTCGGCGCCAGGTCCCGGTAACTGAGCATCCCGTCGGGCGCCGCCGGGTCCCGGACCCACGACCCCAGGTGCAGCTCGTAGATTGACAGGGGACGGTCCAGCCGCTGCCTGGCGCCGCGTTCGGCCAGCCAGGCGGCGTCGCCCCATTGATAGGCCAGGTCCGCGACGACGGACGCGGTAGCCGGCGCCAGCTCGGCCGCGAAGGCGAACGGATCGGCCTTGTCGACGACGTACCCGCCGATGCGCGAGCGGATGTGGAACTTGTACCGCTGCCCGACCCCCGCGGCCGGCAGGAAGCCGTGCCACAGGCCGCTCAGTCCCAGCGGGGCCAGCGCGCTGGCCCCGTCGGGCCGCCAGCCGTTCCAGTCGCCGATGACGTCGATGGAGGCGGCGTTGGGCGCCCACAGGGCGAATCGCGTCCCGGCCTCGCCGTTCTGCACGCCGGGGTGCGCGCCCAGCTTCTCGTACAGGCGCGCGTGCGTGCCCTCGGCGAACAGGTGGAAGTCGGTCTCGCCCAGCGGCACGACGGCGGCGGGGGTCGCGCGCCCCTCGAGGCGCGTCATGGTGGCGGTCATCGTTGGTCCTGTTGCCCTTCTTGTTGCACCAGCGCCAGCAGGCCCGCCAGTGGAATGTCGACCCAGTCGGTGCGGTTGTTCAGCTCGTAGCCGATCTCGTAGATCACACGCTCGAGGGCATAGAAGTCCAGCATCAGCCGCAGGTGCTCCGGCTTTCCGGGCAAGAAGGGCGCGCCGGCCGCCGTGCTCAGGTAGCCGCGCCGATATTCCTCGGTGGCCCGATCTTGCCAGCGGCGGGCGACCGGCAGCAGGCGCTTCCGCCGCCCGGGCTCGGCGCCGCCCGCCCGCAGGACCGCCTCGGGCGCGTAGCTGAACGATCGCACCATGCCCATCACGTCGCGAAGGGGCGAGCTCTTCCCCCGTCGCTCGGCGAGCGGTCGGGCCGGCTCGCCCTCGAAGTCGATGATGGTGAAGTCGTCGCCGCGCGCCAGCACCTGCCCCAGGTGCAGATCACCGTGGATGCGCGTCTTCACGACGCCGGGATCCTCCGCCACGAAGCGGGTGAACACCTCCGCGATGGCCGACCGCGCCGGGCCCCGCGGATCCGCCAGCCGCTCCGCCGCGCCCCGCGCGTCCGCGGACAGGCTGCGCACGCGGGCGTCCAACGCGGCCAGGTGCTCGTCCAGCATCGCCCGCGCGCGGCCGGCGGCGGCGCGGCGGTCAGCCTCGGTCAGCGGTTCGGCACGAAAGGCCTCGTCGTCGGGCGCGGCGCGGGCCAGCGCCAGGTGGATCTCCGCCGTGCGCCGCCCCAGCGTCGCGGCGCGGGCGATGAAGCGGCCCAGGTCCTGGTCGTCCAGCGGGCCGCGACCAGCCGCCGGGCTGCCCAGCACCTGCTGCAGCTCGCGCTGCACGGCCGACCAGGCGTCGCCGTCGCTGGGCACGAACGCGTGCATGATCCCCACGCCGTACTTCGTCCCATCCCGCGTCTCGTACGACAGCGCGCCCAGCACCGGGGGCGTGGGGCGCGAGGCCGCGGCGGCATGGGTATCCAGGAAGGTGCCCATCTCCAGCTCGGGGTTGATGCCCGGGTTAAGCTGCCGGTAGAGCTTCAGCAGCATCCGCTCGCCGAAGCTGACGGTCGAGTTCGTCTGCTCGAGCGGCGCGACCCGCGACGGCTCCGACCCGACGTCGCCCAGCGCGGCCAGCGGCGGCTGCGCCAGGCCGACCAGCCGGCCTGCCTCGCCCGGCGCGGTGCCGCTGCCCTGCACCAGCGTCCGGAACGCGCCCGCCGCGCTGCCGGTGGCCAAGCCGTCCATCAGCGCCGCGTGGGACGGACCCTCGCCGGCGCGCAGCCACGCGATCAGCGCGTGCGGCGCGCGCCGGATCACCTCCGCGCTCTCGGCGGCGCCCACCAGGGCCAGCGGCACCAGGTACCGCTCGGGGTCGCCGCTGTCGAAGGTCACGTCCAGCACCGCCAGCACGTCCTGCGCCGCCACCAGCGGGATCAGGTCGACGACGCGCGCCGCACGGGCGCGCCGGTTCTTCGCGCGAAACCAGCGGCGCGGCGTCACGTAGGCCAGCAGCGCCTCCTGCAGCGCCTCACGCGCGGCCGGTTGCAGCACGGCCGGCCAGCCGAAGGCCAGCACCGGCACCACCCGGCCCGCCGGCTTCTCCTCGGACCCCGACGTGGGACTCGCTTCTTCGCTCATGATCGACACCCGGCTCGACAGGACATGGCTACAGGTAGTACTCGAACGTCCGCTCGCTGCGGACCAGGCGCCGCACGTGAAACACGTGCGCTGGCATCACGCGCGGATCAAGCGACACGTAGACACGCTGGTCGGTCCACACGTAGCGGGCGTCGCTCAGCAGGTCGTGCATCTGGTAACGGATCCCCTCCCCCACCGGCATCACTGCGGGGTCGAGCTCGATCCAGCCGCCGCGCGTGTTGTAGCCGTCCAGGTTGACGACGACCAGCAGCAGATCCGTGCCCTCCGCGTCGGCGCGGCTGTAGCACAGCAACCCCTCGTTGTCGGTCTCGTGGAACGTGGTTCCCTCCACGTGCTGCAACGCCGGGTGCTCGCGCCGCATGCGGTTCAGCCGCTCGATGACCGGCGCCAGGCTGTCGGGGCTGTCCAGCCGCCAGCTGCGCAGCTGATACTTCTCGTTCTGCGCGTACTCCTCCGCGCCGGGCCGCGCCGCCTTCTCCTGCAGCTCGAACACGGGGCCGTAGATCCCCCAGCTGGGCGCCAGCGTCGCCGCCAGCACGGCGCGCCCGATGAACGTGCCCCGCGTTCCGAACTGCAGGTGCTCGGGCAGGATGTCGGGCGTATTGGGCCAGAAGTTCGGCCGGAAGAACTCGGACACCGGCGGCCGCGCCAGCGCGCGCACGTACTCCGTCAGCTCGCGCTTGGTGGTCCGCCACGTGAAGTACGTGTACGACTGCGAGAAGCCCCCCTTGGCCAGCGCGTACATCACCTTGGGCCGCGTGAACGCCTCGGCCAGGAAGATGACCTCGGGGTGGCGCTGCTTGATGCTGGCGATGCACCAGCGCCAGAACGGCAACGGCTTGGTGTGCGGGTTGTCGACGCGAAACACCGTCACGCCCTGCTCGATCCAGAACGTGAAGACGCTGCGCAGCTCTTCCCACAGCGCCCGCCAGGCCGGCCCGCTGAAGTCGAAGGGATAGATGTCCTGGTACTTCTTGGGCGGGTTCTCCGCGTACTGGATCGAGCCGTCGGCGCGGCGCACGAACCACTCGGGGTGCTCGCGCACGTACGGATGGTCGGGCGACGCTTGCAGCGCGATGTCCAGCGCCACCTGCAGGCCGGCGTCGCGGGCGGCGCGCAGGAAGTGCTGGAAGTCCTCCAGCGTGCCCAGCTGCGGATGCACCGCCTTGTGCCCGCCCTCGGCCGCGCCGATGGCCCAGGGGCTGCCCGGATCGTCGGGGCCGGCGGTCAGGCTGTTGTCAGGCCCCTTGCGATAGGCCCGGCCGATGGGATGGATGGGCGGCAGGTACACGATGTCGAAGCCCATCTGCGCGATGTAGGGCAGACGGCGTTCCGTCTCGCGCAGCGTGGCGTGTCCGTCCGCCCGTTCACCGTGCTCCGTCGCGCGCGAGCGCGGGAACAGCTCGTACCAGTTGCTGAAGCGGGCGCGCAGCGGCTCGACCGTCAGCTCCAGGGCCGGCTGGCGCACGGTCTCGGCGCTGCGGTCCGGGTACGCGAGCATCAACGCCCGCGCCTCGGCCGGCAGCAACACCGACAGCGCGACCTTCGCCGCGGACGCCTCGGCCATGGACGCGGCCAGCTTGCGCAGCGTCTCGCGCGCCGCTCCCGCCGGGGCGCGCCCCGCGGCCGCCGCGACCAGGCCCGCCCCGTCGCGCAGCTCGAGCGACACGTCCTGCCCCGCGCTGGCCTTCCGCTCGACGCCCCACAGCCAGCTCTGCCAGCCGTCGACCCACGCGCTGACCGTGTAGCGCCACGTGCCCAGCGCGTCGACGACGAACTCGCCGATCCAGGTGTCGCCGTCGCCGCCGGCCGGCGGCGGTCCGGGTGGCAGCAACGTCAGCGGGGCCTCGCGCCAGGTCCGGTCGGCCGGGCCGCGATACCACAGCCGACCGGCCAGCTTGTCGTGCCCGTCGGCCAGCAGGTCGGCCTCGACGCGCACGCGATCACCCAGCACGCGCTTCACGGCATAGACGCCCCCGTCGATCTGGGGCCGGATGGCGTCGATGATCACCCGGCGGCGGCCGTCGGGACGTTCGGGATCGGACCCGAACACTATCGGCGCGCCGCTGTCGAGGGCGTCACCGCCGCTATGCCCGGCGCCTTCCATGCACCTGGAGAATCTGGGGAGGCCCGGGGCCAGCGCAATCCCCCGTGTAAGATGGTGAGGGTGATTTTGTCGTCGCCCGAGCTGACCTCCGCCCTGCGCGCCGCGCGGAAGGCGCTGGACGTGCAGCGGCTGGTGCTGGCGATCCACGACGTCAGCTTTCCCAGCGAGCCTGACGAGGACATCGGGCGCGGTTCCCCCTACGGGCGCGGGGCGCGCGCCCTGGCGGCGCTGGTGACCGGCCTGGGCTTCGACGGCCTGCAACTGGGCCCGCAGGGCGCGACGTCGGCCACCAACCCGTCACCGTACGACGGCGCGCTGTTCAGCAAGAGTCCGCTGTCGCTGGCGCTGGCCACGCTGGCGGAAGATCCCTGCTGGGCGCCGCTGTGTCAGGGCCTGCTCGCGCCGCTGGTCGGCGGCCGGCCGCCCGGGCCGCCCGACCGCGCCCAGTACGGCTACGCGTGGAAGGCCGCGGAGGCGACGCTGGACGTGTTGTTCCAGCGTTTCCTGGACGGCCAGGCGGCGGGAGATGCCGCCACCGCCGCGCTGGCCGTGCGGTTCGCGGCGTTCCGGCGATCGAACGAGGGGGCGCTGGGGCCCGACGCCATCTTCGCGGCGCTGTCTGCGCAGCACCGCACGGACGACTGGCGCCGCTGGCCAGCGCCGCGCGCCGCCGAGCCCGCGTCTCTGGACCGCGACCTCTTCTGCGCGCCTGCCGGCGACCGGGCGCTGGCGCAGGCGCGCGTCGCGGCGCTCGCGCGCGAGCCCGGCGGACCGGCCCAGCGCCATCTGTTCGGTCAGTTCGCGCTGTTCGAGCAACACCGCACGCTGCGCGCCGCCCTGGCGCCCTCGGGGTTGCTGCTGCTCGGCGACCTGCAGATCGGGTTCTCGCACCGGGATCTATGGGCGCGGCGCCAGCTGTTCTGGCCCGCCTACCTGATGGGGGCTCCCCCCAGCCGCACCAACCCGGCCGGCCAGGCGTGGGGCTACCCGGTGCTCGATCCCGCGCAGTACGAGCGGGGCGGCGCCGCGCTCGAGCTGATGCAGCTGCGGGTCCGGCGCCTGCTGGAGGACTGCGACGGCCTGCGCATCGACCACCCCCACGGCCTGGTCTGCCCCTGGGTCTACGACGCCAGCGCCCCCGACCCCGACCAGGCGGTCGCGCGCGGCGCTCGCCTCCGCTGCTCGCCGAACCTGGCGGAGCATCCGCGGCTGGCGGCGTTCGCGATCCCGGCGCCCGCGCAGCTGTCCGGCGATCCCTCCGTGGCCAGGTACGCGGACGACTGGGTGCGCGCGCTCGACGAGGCGCAGGTGGAACGCTACGGCGTGCTGTTCGACACCGTGATGGCGGGCGTGGCGGCGGCGGGCCGCGCCCCAGCCGACGTCGTGTGCGAGGTGCTGAGCACCTGGCCGTACCCGCTGCGCCGGGTGATGGCGCGGCATGGCCTGGGCCGCTTCTGTGTCACGCAGAAGGCGGACCTGGCCCGTCCGGAGGACGTCTATCGCAGCGAGAACACCGCGGCGAACGACTGGATCATGGCCGGAAACCACGACACGCCGCCGCTGTGGGCCCTGGTCGAGCAGTGGCACGGCACGGCCGCCGGCGCGGAGCGGGCGCTGTACCTGGCGCGGCGGCTCGCCGGATCGGAGCCGTCGCGCCAGCCCCGTCTGGCGCGCTGGATCCAGGCCCACCCCAGCCACCTGGCGCACGCCGTGCTGGCCGACCTGTTCGCCGCGCCGGCGACGCGCGTCTCGATCTTCTTCTCCGATCTGTTCGGTCTGCGCGACACCTACAACAGGCCCGGGGTGGTCGATGCGCAGAACTGGACGCTGCGCCTGTCTTCCGCGTTCCAGGACGAATATCGGCAACGCCTGCGCGACGGGCGCGCGGCCAACGTCCCCCTGGCCCTGGCGCTGGCGCTCGGGGGGCGCGGCCAGGACGGACTGGCATCCGCGCTGGTGGCGGCGGGCACCGCGCTGTCGCCCGCCCTGGGGCACAGCCTGGCCTGGTGGACCGCCTCCGAGTGAAGTAACCCCGGTCGCTCAGGCCCCGAGCGGTCGCTCCAGCAACTCGGCCACCGCCAGCACGGGAATCGCCACCGTGGCCCGGCAAGCGATCAGCTCGTCGTTCAGCTCACGCAGGGCCGCCGCGAGCAACTGCGTGTTCAGCATCAGCGACAGCTCGTCGTCTGCCGGCAGGATGGACGCGCCCCCCACCCCCTGCCGGTACGCCCCCAGGAACGTCGCCGACAACCAGCGGTGCCACGCCTCCAGCCACGGCTCGGCCGCGGCGCGGTCCTCCTCGCGCAGGATGGTGGTGTCCAGCAGGGCCGCCCGCGCCGCGAAGTGAAACGAGCGGATCATCCCCGCCACGTCCCGCAGGCACGAGTGCTTGCGCCGCCGCTCACCCAGCGTGTCGCCGGCCTGTCCGTCGAAGTCGATGATGATGAAGTCCTTGCCCGTGCTCAGCACCTGATCCAGGTGGTAGTCCCCGTGGATGCGCATGCGTAGCCCCGTGAACTGCTGGCTCAGCAGCGGCTCCAGCGCGCGCAGGGCCTGATCGGGGTTCCGCGCCAGCGCCGCCGCGACCGCCTGGATGGACGACGGCAAGCGATCCAGGTTGGCCCGCAGCGCGCGCAGCGTCTTTCCCGCGATGTTGCGCATCGACTGATACTTCGAGCGCCGGTCCAGCGTCGCGTAAGGCTCGGGGGCAAAGGCCGGGTCCCCGTCCGACGCCAGCGCGAGGTGCAGATCGGCCGTGCGACGGCCCAGCAATGCCACCGAGTCGGTGTACGTACCGATCACCTCGCGCACCTCGGGCGGCATCTCCGCGCGGGAGCGCGCCAGCCAGTCCCCCGTGGGCAGCGCCAGCGCCGGCGCCTCGCGATAGCGGGTGAGGACCCGCTCGATGTACCGGCGCAGCTCCTCGCGCGCATGCGTCCAGGCGGTGCCTTCATTCGCCACGTACGCCTGCAACACCGCCAATGTGGCCGGCTCGGCCCGCCCGCGCCGCAGCTGCAGCGTGCCGACGATGGGCGGCGTCAGCCCCGGGGCGCGCGCGTTCAGGTGGCGGTTCATCTCCAGCTCGGGGCTCAGCCCGTCCTCGACCCGCCGGTACATCTTCAGGAAGTAGCTGTCGCCGTAGCGAACCTCGGCCGACGAGTGCTGCGCGCCCACGTTCGACGGCTCGCCCTCGGCGCGCGTCACGGTGGTGAACGTCACCGCCTCCAGGACGCCTCCGCCCGGGAGGTTGGCGCGGTCGTTCCGCACGAAGCAATCCAGCAGCGCGCGCGCCGAGGCGGGATCCTCGACCGCGTCGATGAGCGGCATCTCCGCGCCCGAGCCGCCGGCGCGCACCATCCCCAGCACCGCCTGCGGGGCGACGCTGCGACCGTCGCTGACCAGGGCCAGCGGCACGACGAACCGCTCGGGCTCGACGTCCGCGTACTCGACCCGCACCAGCAGCAGGTTGATCTCCCCCAGCGCGACGACCTGATCCACCGTGGCCGCGGTCAGGCTCTGCACCCGGCCCGTGAACCAGCGCCGCGTGTACAGGAACGGCGCCAGCGCGTCCTCCAGCGCCGGGCGGTCGCCGCCGCGCAACAGGCTCTCCAGGCTGGCCACCTCGAACAGGGGCGGCCGGTAGTTCGCCGCCGACTCCGCCTCCTCGCCCGCCTGCGGGATGTCCACCGAGAACCAGTAGAACGCGTGGCTGCCCAGGGTCATCAGGTAGGGCAGCTCTCCGATGGCGGGGAACCGCGTATGGCCCATCACCTCGACCGGGTGGGCGCCCTTCCACTTCGACAGGTCCAGCTCGACGTACTGCACGAAGCGCGACAGGTTGGCGACCACCAGGATCGTCTCGTCCTGATACTGGCGCACGAAGGCCAGCACCCGGTGGTTGGACGGGGTGAGGAACTCGATCGTCCCGCGCCCGAAGGCCTGGAATCGCTTGCGCAGCGCCACCACCCGCTTCGTCCACCACAGCAACGAGTTGGGGTTGTTCTGCTGGGCCTCGACGTTGATCGCCTCGTAGTGGTACTCGGGATCGATGGTGATGGGCAGGATCAGGCGCTGCGGGTTCGCGCGCGAGAAGCCCGCGTTCCGATCGGCGCTCCACTGCATGGGCGTGCGCACGCCGTTTCGGTCCCCCAGGAAGATGTTGTCGCCCATCCCGATCTCGTCGCCGTAGTACAGCACCGGCGTGCCGGGCAGCGACAGCAGCAGCCCGGTCAAGAGCTCGATCTTGCGCCGGTCGTTCCCCACCAGGGGCGCCAGCCGCCGCCGGATGCCCAGGTTGATGCGCATCTCATTGTCGTTCGCGTACGCGCGGTACATGTAGTCCCGCTCCTCGTCCGTCACCATCTCCAGCGTCAGCTCGTCGTGGTTGCGCAGGAACAGCGCCCACTGGCAATTGGCCGGGATGGCCGGCGTCTGCGCCAGGATGTCCAGCAGGGGGAAGCGATCCTCCATGTGAATCGCCATGAACATCCGCGGCATGATCGGGAAGTGGAAGTTCATGTGGCACTCGTCGCCCGTGCCGAAGTAGGCGGCGGCGTCCTCGGGCCACTGGTTCGCCTCGGCCAGCAGCATGCGGTCGGCGTACTTGCCGTCGATGTGGGCGCGCAGCCGGCGCAGGAACGCGTGGGTGGGCGCCAGGTTCTCGCAGTTCGTGCCCTCCGCCTCGTACAGATACGGCACGGCGTCCAGGCGCAGCCCGTCCACGCCCTTCTCCAGCCAGAAGTCGACGACCTTCAACAGGGCGTCGTGAACGACCGGGTTCTCGAAGTTCAGGTCCGGCTGGTGCGAGTAGAAGCGGTGCCAGAAGTACGCCTTGGCCTTGGCGTCCCAGGTCCAGTTGGAGAGCTCGAAGTCCTTGAAGATGATGCGCGCGTCCCGGTAGCGCTCGGGCGTGTTGCTCCACACGTAGAAGTCGCGCTCGGGCGTGCCGGGCGCTGCCTCGCGCGCGCGCCTGAACCAGGGATGCCGGTCAGAGGTGTGGTTCAGCACCAGCTCCGTGATCACGCGCAGCTGGCGGCGGTGCGCCTCCGCCAGGAAATACTCGAACTCGGCCAGCGTGCCGCAGTCGGGGTGTACGTCGGTGTAATCGGCGATGTCGTACCCGTCGTCGCGCAGCGGGGACGGATAGAACGGCAGCATCCAGATGGCGGTGACGCCCAGGTCCTGCAGGTAGTCCAGCTTCGCCGCCGCGCCCAGGAAGTCGCCCACCCCGTCGCCGTTGCCGTCGTAGTACGACCGCACGCGCAGCTCGTAGATGATCGCATCCTTGTACCAGGTGGGGTTCGCCCCCTGGCTCTCCACCCGCCGGGCCGCGGGGATGAAACGCCTTCGCATCATCTTCGGGCTCCCCGGCCTGCGACGTCACGCGGGCACATGTCTGTGGCAAGCAACTTAAAGAGTTTCGGGCGGCGGGCAACCCCCGCCCTGCGTCAACCGACCGTGTCGCTGGCCGGGCTGGCCGACGGCGCCGCGGTCGCGCTGGCCACCACGGCCAGGGATTCTTCCGTGCGGCAACAGTTGTCGCAGTGCCCGCAGGTCGCCGGCGCGCCGGTCTCGCCGAAGTACGCGCGCAGGAACTGGCTGCGGCAGCCGGTCGTCTCCGCGTAGCGCATCATGCTGCGCAGCCGGTCCAGGTCGGCCCGGTGGCGGCGCTGGTAGGTCTCGACGTGCGCGGCCAGCTCGTCGGGCGACGCGAACTCGCGCAACTTGCGGACGCCCCGGCCTCGCTCGATCACGCCGGCGCCCTCCAGCAGCGCCATGATCACCTTGACCTTGCGTTCGGGCAGCCCGCTCGCCTCGGCGATGGCGCGCGCGGTGACCGCCGCTTTCGGCCCCTCGCCTTCGCCCAGCAGCCGTCCCATCGTCTGGTAGGCGACGCCCACGTCCGCGGGACGCGGGTACTTGCCGCCCAGGAAGTAGCTCTGGATGCGCCGATCCTCGAGGCGATAGAGCAACGCCACCCGCGCCGGCTTCCCATCGCGGCCCGCCCGTCCCGCCTCCTGGTAGTAGCTCTCGGGCGAATCCGGGAACTGCCAGTGCACGACGAAGCGCAGGTCGGGTTTGTCGATGCCCATGCCGAACGCCTTGGTGGCAACGATCAAATCGACGTCGCCGGCCATGAAGCGGCGCTGCGTCTCCTCGCGCTCGCCCAGGGGACGCTTGGCGTGGTAGCGCTCGGCCCGCAGTCCCTGGCCGGACAGCCATTGCCACAGCTCGTCGGCCATCTTGACCGTCGCGGTGTAGACGATGCCGGCGGCGCTGCCCCCTCCCGCGTCGCGCGCGGCCGCCACGATGGCCAGCAGCCGTTCGCGCTTCACCTCCTCGTTGACGGTGCGAAAGACCTCAAGGAAAAGGTTGGGCCGATCGATCCCGGTGTTCACCAGCACGGGGTCGTGCAGGTCCAGCTGCCGGGTTACGTCGTCGATGACGTCGCTGGTGGCGGTGGCGGTCAGCGCCAGCACCGGCGGTCGACCGACCTTGCGGATGGCGTCGCGCAATGACAGGTAGGCGGGACGGAAGTCATGGCCCCACTGCGACACGCAGTGGGCCTCGTCGACGACCAGCAGCGCGACGCCCGTGCGCGCCAGGTCCGCGACGGCGTCGGGGTTCTCCAGGCGCTCCGGCGTCACGTAGACCAGCTCGTGCAGCCCGCGGCGGATCTCGCGGGCGGTCTCCCGCTCCTCGTTGGCCGTCAGCGTCGAGTTCAGCTTGGCGGCGTCGATGTCCACCTCGGCCAGCTTCTCGACCTGGTCCTGCATCAGCGAGATGAGCGGCGAGACCACCACCGTCGCCTTGTCCAGCAGCAACGCCGGAAGTTGGTAGCAGAGCGACTTCCCCGCGCCGGTCGGCATGATGCCGATGACGTCACGTCCGGCCAGCACGGCCTCCATCACCTCCCGCTGCCCGGGCCGAAACGCGGCCACGTCGAAGCGCCGGCGCGCCTCCGCCAGCAGCTGATCGTCGTCGACGCGGGAAGCGGGGGCGGCTTTCACCCCCGCAACCTAAAGCCCCCCGCGCGCTTTGCTATGGGGCCGCGCCCGCTATCTCCGACGGCGGCGCGACGGGCGGCCGGGGCGCTGACGGACTCGCCTCGACCTTGGCCCGCTTGGGGGCGCCGTCGGACCTGGCCGTCGAGGCGGGCTTGGCCGGCCGCGCGGTCTTCGCCGTCGCGGCGCCCCGGGTCGCCTTCTTCGAGGTACTCTTCGAGGCACCTTTCGAGGCGCTCTTCGAGTCAGTCTTGGACGCGTTCTTGGGCGCACGCGCCCTGACGCCGTCGCCTTTGGTCGACCGGGCGGCCCGCGCCGGGCTGGGCCGCTTCCCGCGGCGCTGCCCCGCCTGCCCGGCCCCGTCCTTGGCGCCCAGCTTCGCGGCCCGCCGGGCCTCGCGGTACTGCTTGATCTTGCTCTTGGGGACGTCCTTGTGCTGGGCGCAGACCATCCCGAACACGGGCGCCGCGGGGTTCTGACAGCCCGGAACGGGACAGAGCTGCCGGGGACCCTTCCGGCGCGGCTTCCGCCCCAGAATGGCCGCCATGCCCTTCGGCAACCTGCCCCGCTTTTCGCCGAGCGCATGCATCACGGCGTCGCGCGCCCGTGCCACCGATATCTGGTCCACCGCCGCGTGCAACCGCTCGGTGAACTCGGCCACCAACTCTCTGATGTCCATGCCTCGCATCGTATTCCCCAAGGTTGACTGTTCAATCCCTCGAACGGGAAAATGTACGACTGAGCACCCCGTTTTCTGACGAACTCGCGAAAAGAAAATGTGGGGGGCTTGTCACGGTCGTCTTTGGTCAGTCGGCGGAGGTTGCCCGTCGTCGCTCCCTCCGGGCGTTCGGGTAGGTCGCGTCGCTGCATTCCGCTTACGATCGAGGTGGCCGGGTAGGCCGCGTCGCTCCCTTCCGCTTACGCTCGGGGGGCGGGCGGGGCCAGGGGGTTCCCCCCCTCGGGTCGCTCGCCTACGTCGGCGGTGCTCGGCTCCCGCCTGCGGCGGGACCCTCCGCTCCGGCGACGCGTCGCTCGCTCGGGCTCCGGCTGGCAAGCGTCCCCGCAGACGGGGACGCAGCACCTTCGCACGCCCCTCGGAAGGGAACCCCCTGCCCCCGTCCGCCGCTCCGAAGCTATCACTCCAGTACGCGCCGAGGTTCTTCAGGCGTCAGCGTCGCCCAGCGAGAGACCGAAGCCCTTCAAGCGTCAGCGTCACGCGCGCCCCCGCCCGAACGCCTTTCGGGCTGCATCGCCACGGGCCGACCTTGGTCTAAGTCGCCGGGAACCGTTCCTTGAGGTCAGCCGCCCCAAGAAGCAGCTGGCCGGGGCGAATCAGGTGCTTGGCGACAGCTCTTACGAACCGGTCGTCGACAGCGAATGCGTCAACAAAAGGCAGAAGGCGCAGATAATCCAGGTCGGCCAGATCATTCAGTTCCCGTGGCTTCGGCCATACCTCTTCTCAGCGGCCACGTGCTCCAAGAAGTTGCGGTCCGGTGAGACTGCGGTTCCGTCGGGTCGAAGGATCTTGATCTCGAACGGTTTGCCCTTTCCCTGGAAGGCATCGACGGCGTTATGGATGATCGCCCCACCGGTCAGTGAGACCGGTTCGCCAAGCAGATCGCGACGGCACAGGTCGCTCCAGTCTCGATGGGTGTCAGGACCATCCTCGCCAAATTTTCGAGCCAGCATCGCGGCCCGCTGCTCTTGGGTGTGGTTCGCAAACTCCCGGTCATGCCTGAGGTCGCCTGCGATCTCGTGTACCAGCGTCTTTGCGGTGACGACCTGATACGTTTCCCGAATTCGCGCGTGCACTGGCGCTGAAATCGCTTGAAAGGCGCTCTTGTCGAACATCAGCGTCTGTTTTTTGCCTGACAATGCAGGCCGAATCGTGACAGCAGGAGGGCGGCTCTGCGTCGCCCAGCACCGCGCCCAAGCGTCAAGACCGCCACATACATCCAGTCTCTCCAGTCCGTCCGGCGGTCTTTTAAAAGGTACTCTACGCTTCGGTTTCTTGAACCGGAACACGTACCTCCTCCGAAGGAGACCGCTGCGGGAGGCGTCACCTACTCGCGAACCGGGAATCGATAGATACACATCGATCGGTGCGCCTCACAGGGTGAAAAGCGCGTTTCGCAAATAGCCGGATGGCTTCGGGACAGGACGGCGGCGCGCAGTTGCTCGAAGAACCCCGGAGCGTAGTGGAGCGATAGCTTCGGAGCGGCGGGCGGGGCCAGGGGGTTCCCTTCCGAGGGGCGTGCGCAGGTGCTGCGTCCCCGTCTGCGGGGACGCTTGCCAGCCGGAGCCCGAGCGAGCGACGCGTCGCCGGAGCGCAGGGTCCCGCCACAGGCGGGAGCCGAGCACCGCCGACGTAGGCGAGGGACCCGAGGGGGGGAACCCCCTGGTCCCGCCCGCCCCCCCGAGCGTAAGCGGAAGGAAGCAACGCAACCTACCCGGCCGCTCCCGATCGCAAGCGAAAGCAGCGACGCTACCTACTCGAGCACAGCCGAAATGCAGAAACGCGGCCGGCCGACGCCCGAGAGGGCGCCGGAGGCCGCGGCGATGGGACCGTCGGTGATACGGCCGGGGGCTAGTAGCGGTAGTGGTCGGGCTTGAACGGGCCCTCGACGGCGACGCCCAGGTAGTCGGCCTGCGTCTTCGTCAGCTTGGTCAGGTTCGCGCCGACCTTCTTCAGGTGCAGGCGCGCCACCTTCTCGTCCAGCTTCTTCGGCAACACGTAGACCTTGCCGGCGCTGAAGGACATGCCGGTCGTCTCGTCCTTGCCCTTCGTCGCGTTCTCCCACAGCGCCATCTGGGCGATGGTCTGGTTGGTGAAGGAGTTCGACATGACGAAGCTGGGGTGGCCGGTGGCGCAGCCCAGGTTCACCAGGCGGCCGCGCGCCAGCAGCGTCAGCCGCTTGCCGTCGGACAGGATGAACTGGTCGACCTGCGGCTTGATGTTCTCCTCCTTCACCTCGGGGTTCGACTCGAGCCAGTTCACCTGGATCTCGCTGTCGAAGTGGCCGATGTTGCAGAGGATCGCCTCGTCCTTCATCACGCGCATGTGCTCCGCGCGGATGACGTCGACGCAGCCCGTGGCCGTGACGAAGATGTCGCCCAGCGGGGCGGCCTGCTCCATCGTGACCACCTCGTAGCCTTCCATCGCCGCCTGCAGGGCGCAGATGGGGTCGATCTCGGTGATCAGGACGCGCGCGCCCAGGCCGCGGCCCGCGTGGGCGCAGCCCTTGCCCACGTCGCCGTAGCCCGCGACCACCAGCACCTTGCCCGCCACCATCACGTCGGTGGCGCGCTTGATGCCGTCGAACAGCGACTCGCGGCAGCCGTACAGGTTGTCGAACTTCGACTTCGTCACCGAGTCGTTGACGTTGATGGCCGGGAACAGCAACTGGTTGTTCTTCGCCATCTCGTACAGGCGGTGCACGCCGGTCGTCGTCTCCTCCGAGATGCCCTTGATCTCCTTGGCCATCTTGGTGAAGCGCTGGCCGTCGGTCTTCAGGCTCTTGCCCAGCAGGGTCAGGATGACCTTCATCTCGTCCACGGTCGTGGTCGACGGATCGGGCACCTTGCCGGCCTTCTCGAACTCGGCGCCCTTGTGGACCAGCAGCGTCAGATCGCCGCCGTCGTCCAGGATCAGGTTCGGGCCCTGGCCGTCCTTGAAGGCCACCAGCTGCAGCTCGATGTTCTGCCAGTACTCGGGCAGCGTCTCGCCCTTCCAGGCGAACACGGGCACGCCCGCCTTCGCGATGGCCGCCGCCGCCTCGTCCTGCGTCGAGTAGATGTTGCACGAGGTCCAGGTCACCTCGGCGCCCAGCGCGACCAGCGTCTCGATCAGCACGGCCGTCTCGATGGTCATGTGCAGGCAGCCCGCGACGCGCGCGCCCTTGAGAGGCTTCTTGGCGCCGAACTCCTCCCGCAAAGCCATCAGGCCGGGCATCTCTTTCTCGGCCATCCGGATCTTCTTCCGGCCCAGCTCGGCCAGCGAGAGATCCATCACTTTGTACGCGGGAAATTCGGTACGGCTCTCCATCTTGCTCTCCTTGTGACGTTCGGTTCGACGCGGCCCGGCGCTGCGGCCAGGCCGTACATATAACCCACAAATGGTGTCAGACGCCGCCGCGGCGTACAAACGGGAAACGTCGCGGCCCGGCCGGACGGCCCGTGGCCACGACGGCGAGGGGCCGCCAGGTCCCGCAGACGCCGTGAAGACGCGCGCTTACCCGATCAGTCGAGCAAGGGCGCCGAGGCCCCCGCCGCGTGCCCGGCGACCAGGTGCAGCGAACGGCGCATCACCCGGTCCATCACCTCGACCTGCGCCAGCCGCGGCTCGGCCCCGTCCTTCGGCAGTCGCGGGTGGTAGTCCCCCTGGACGTCCATGTCGTAGGCGCCGTTGCCGGCCGCCAGCGCCGGCTCGACCACCTCGTGACGGAGCCGCTCCCGCAGCTCGGGCGCCTCGATGGGGAACAGCGCCTCCACCCGCCGATGCAGGTTGCGCGGCATCCAGTCCGCCGACGACAGGAACCACTCCTCGTGCTCGGCCAGGCCGAACAGGAAGACCCGCTCGTGCTCTAGGAAGCGCCCCACGATGGAGAACACCCGGATGTTCTCGGAAACCCCGGGGACGCCCGGCCGCAGGCAGCACACGCCGCGCACGCACAGCTCGATCGGCACGCCGGCCATCGACGCGCGGTACAGGGCCCGGATGATGGGCGCCTCGACCAGCGCGTTCATCTTGGCGAAGATGCGCGCCGGCTTGCCGGCCCGGGCGCGCGCCGCCTGCGCCTCGATCTTGGCCAGCAGCGTGTCGGACAGCGTGGTGGGCGCCACCGCCAGCTTCCGGTAGCGCGCCTGCTTCGAGAACCCGGACAGGCTGTTGAACAGCTCGCTCACGTCCTCCCCGATCTGCGGATCGGCCGTCAGCAGCCCGAGGTCCGAGTACAGGCGCGCGGTGCTGGCGTTGTAGTTGCCGGTGGACAGGTGCACGTAGCGGCGCAGGCCGTCGTCCTCTTGCCGCACCACCAGCGCCACCTTCGCGTGCGTCTTCGAGATGACGTGGCCGTAGAAGACGTGCGCGCCCACCCGCTCCAGCTCGCGCGCCCACAGGATGTTCTTCTCCTCGTCGAAGCGGGCCTTGATCTCGATCGAGACCGCCACCTGCTTGCCGTTCTCGGCCGCGCGCATCAGCGGCTTCACCGCCTCCGCGTGCGAGCCGGCGCGATAGAGCGTCATCTTGATCGCCAGCACGCGCGGGTCCTCGGCGGCCCGGCGCAGGAACTCCAGCACCGGCACGAAGGACTCGTAGGGGTGGTGCAGCAGCAGATCCCGGCCCCGCACCACGTCGAACAGATCGGCGCCCTCGGGCAGCTCGACCAGCGCCCGCGGCACGAACGGCGGATCGCGCAGCTCGGGCCGGTTCAGGCCGGTCAGCTGCATCAGGGCGGACAGCCCCAGCAGCCCCTCCGACTCGTAAACGTCCTCGTCGTCGATCTCCAGCTCGTCGACCAGCAGGTGGCGCACCCGCTCGGGCACCCGGGCGTCGATCTCCAGCCGCACGCAGGCGCCAAAGCGGCGCTTGCGGATCTCGCGGTCGACGATCGACAGCAGATCGTTCGAGTCCTGCCCGGGGATCTCCATGTCCATGTCGCGGGTCACCCGGAACATCGAGCAGCCCAGGATCTCCATCCCCGGGAACAGGTCGTCCAGGTTGGCGGAGATCAGCTGCTCGAGCGGCAGGAACTCGTGCGTCGCCTGCCCCTGGGCCTGCGTGGCGCGGGCCGGGTCCAGGTCGCCCAGCGAGACGAAGCGCGGCAGGATCTCGGGCACCTTCACCCGGGCGAACTTCCGCTCCTTCGTGTCGGGGTCGCGCGCCTCGACCGCCAGCGACAGCGACAGGTTCGACAGGAACGGAAACGGGTGCCCGGGGTCGACGGCCAGGGGGGTGACCACCGGAAACACCGAGCGCCGGAAGTACTGCCGGGCCAGCTGCGCGGTCCCCGGATCCAGATCGCGCCAGTTCCGAATGTGGATGCCGGCCGCCGCCAGCGCGGGCAACAGGTCCTTGGACAGGACGGTCGCCGCGGCCTCCAGATGGTTCCGGATCAGCGGGATCACCAGATCCAGCTGCTCGCGCGCGCTGCGCCCGTCCGAGGCGGGATCGCCGATGGACTGGTTCTCCAGCTGCTCGTGCAGGCCCGAGATCCGGATCATGAAGAATTCGTCCAGGTTCGCGGCGGCGATGGCCAGGAACTTCAGGCGCTCGAGCAGCGGCCAGCGCGGGTTGCTCGCCTCGCCGAGGACGCGGGCGTTGAATGCCAGCCAGGACGTCTCGCGGTTGACGTACAGCGCGGGTTGGGTCAGGTCGAGCGCGGCTGCCGGCAACGCCGACACCGCGGGACCGCCCTCGGCGACGGCCGCCGCTTCTGGCTGAGCTGGAGGGATCATGATGATGACCTTGCTTGGGACGCCGTGATTTTCTCGTTCCGTGCCGCCGCTGGAAAGCGGTTCCGCACCGTATCCCGGCCGCCAGCGCCAGCCGGTCGCGTTTCCGTGACAACCTGTCGACGCCCTGGTGACGATTCGATGAAGTGAGCCTGGTCATCGCCGCTGGCGGCGCGGCCGGCCCCGGGAAACGGAAGCCGCGGGGTGACCGCGGTGGCGAAAGCGTTTCGGACTGTTTTCGAAGCTGGCATTTTCCGGAGCGAGCATTGCTGTACAAGGGGCGCCGCATGAGCGTCCCGGGCAACTCCGACGTCGTCGCCATCGCACGTCGTTGCTCGCAGCGGCGCGCGGAAACCGGTCCGTGCCGATGACGGCGCGACGATCCGTCATGGCACTGCTCGCGTTCGCCGCCGGCCTGCTGGCTGCGCGCTCGGCGCAGGCCTTTCCGCAGTGGCAGTTCTCGGCGGGTGCCCCGCGCTGCGACCAGTGCCATTTCGCCCCGGCGGGCGGCGGTCTGTTGACCGGATACGGGCAGGACGCCGCGGGCGAGGAGCTGGCCACGTTCGGCGGCACCGGCGCCTTGCTGCACGGCGCGGTGAAGTTGCCGGCGGCGCTGGGCGTGGGCGGCGACTTCCGGGGCGCGTTCGTCGCCGAGGACGTTCAGGACCCGGCCGGAACGAAGCTGGCCGTGTTCCCCATGCAGGCGCAGTTGAACGCGCGCTTCTCGCTGGGCGACTTCTCGGCGTACGGCAGCCTCGCCGATCGCGGGCAGCTCCGGCCCAACGAGGACATCGTCCCCTACCAGAACTACCAGCCCATCACGAAGTCCTGGCTGATCTCGCCCGAGCACTGGGTGATGTGGCGCCCCAGCGCGGTCGGGCCCTACGTGCGCGCGGGGCGGTTCTTCGCGCCCTTTGGCCTGCGCTTCGCCGAGCACACGCTGTACGTGCGGCGCGACACCGGCTTCAACCTTATGCAGGAGACCTACAACGTCTCGGGCGGCTACGTCACGGACGACCTCGAGCTGCACGTCACCGCGTTCGCCCCCGACTTCGTGCGCCACATGGGCAGCAACGAGTCGGGCGTGGCGGCGTACTTCGAGCGGCGCGTCCTCGACGGGACCGGCTCGCTGGCCGTCCAGGCGCGCTACGCCGCCATGCCGGGGGCGGGCCGCACCATCGTCGGCGCGGTCGCCAAGTTCTGGGCGGCCCCGGCGCGCGCGATGCTGCTGGCCGAGGGCGATCTGCTGCACACCGAGGCGGGCGCGGCAGGCGGCAGCGACGGGATGGTCAGCGCGGCCGGCGTGGCGTTGCTGCCCGTGAAGGGACTGATGGGCACCTTCCTGTGGGAGCGCAAGCAGACCGATCTGAGCGCCGGTGACACCACGACGAACGCCGCCACCGGGTTCATCAGCTGGTTCCCTTTCGCGCACCTGGAGGCGCAGCTGTTCGGTCAGCTGGCGTACCCGGCGGGGCAACCGACGGCCAAGACCTTCCTGGCGCAGCTTCACTTCTTCCTATGAGGAACTCGATGACACGACGACGGCCGAGGCGCGGGGCAAAGGCGACGACGATACGGAGATCCCCCATGACGTCCTGGCGGACGCCTCTGGTGGCGCTGCTGCTGGTCGCGGGGCCAGCACGCGGCGCGCGCGCGGGACAGGAGGCGCCCCCTGCCGATGCCCCGCCGGCCGGCGCCGCCGACACGGTCGCGCCCGCCCCGGCGCCGGAGGACATCCAGATCGAGGCGCCGGCGCCGCCGCCCCAGGCGCCCCCCCCGGTCCCCGACGTCGCGCCCGTCGCGCCCGTCGCGCCGGCGCCCTCGGTACCGCCTGCCGCTCCGGCGCGCGTGGTGATGACCGCGAAGTACGCCGCCGAGCTCTACGGCTTCGTGGAGTTCGACACCATCCTCGATTCGACCCAGGCGCTGAACGAGACGCCCGGCAACAGCGTCCTCTCCAAGACCGGAACCTTCGCGGGCGGCCACAGCCGGCTGACCTACACGGGCCGCAACTCGCGGATCGGCCTGAAGCTGAAGGGGCCCGAGTCCGACCTGCTGCGCACGTCCGCCATCCTGGAGATGGACTTCCTCGGCAACCAGCCGTCGCCCGTGTCGGAGGCGGCGCTGTTCACGAACCCGACCTTCCGCTTCCGTCACATGGCGCTGAAGATGGAGACGCCGGCGCTGGACATCCTGGCCGGCCAGTACTGGGAGCTGTTCGGCTGGCAGTCGTACTTCCACCCGAACACCGTCGAGATCCAGGGCGTACCGGCGGAGATCTATTCGCGCGCGCTGCAGCTGCGCCTGTCGCACGCGTTCAAGGGCGACGTGGCCACGCTGGAGCTGGCCGCCGCCGCGTCCCGGCCGCCGCAGCGGGACGGCGCCCTCCTCGACACGCAGGCCGGCGTGCGCCTGGTGTTCAACCACTGGAAGGCGCTGCACACCGCGGGGTCGACCGGCACCGCCTCCGATCCGGGCGGCATCGGCATCTCGGGCGTCTACCGCCACTTCCGGGTCGACGAGTTCTCCTCGGCGCCCAGCGCCACGAAGGGCAAGGACGCCGGCGGCATCTCCGTCGACGTGCTGATCCCGATCATCCCCGCGACGCTCGACCACCGCGAGGACGCGCTGACGCTGACCGGCTCGTTCGTCCAGGGCACCGGCATCGCCGACCTCTACACCGGGCTGACCGGCAACATCGGTTATCCCAGCTTGCCCAACCCGACCATGGCCAGCCCGGCGCCGACCTACACGCCGAACATCGATCCCGGCCTGGTCACGTATTCCAGCACCGGGCAGCTGCACTCGATCGACTGGCGGTCCTTCATCGTCGGCCTGCAGTACTACCTGCCACCGTCGGGGCACGTCTGGCTGTCGGCGAACTTCTCGATGCTGACTTCCCACAACATCGACCTGTACGCGACGGGCACCATGGCGGGCGCCGTGTTCAAGCGGTCGCAGTGGGCCGACGGGAACCTCTTCATCGATCTGAACCCGACCGTGCGCCTGGGCTTCGAGGGCGCCTGGTTCAGCCAGAAGTACGTCGACGACTCGACCCGCAAGAACTACCGGCTGCAAGCGTCGGCCTTCTACCTGTTCTAGGACATGCGCACGCTCTCGACAGGATGGTTGGCTGCGCTGGTCGTCACCGCCGCGGTGGGGTGCGGGAAGGACAACCGCTCCGCGACCTGGGAGTACGTCTCGCCGATCATCTTCCAGCCCAACTGCGCGACGGCCAGCTGCCACAGCCCCGCCGCCGCCGTCAGCGGCCTGGACTTCTCGGATCCCGACCGCGGCTACATCAGCCTGACCCAGCTGTGGGTGTGGATCGTCGACCCCACCGGCACGCCCGACAACGGGTGCATGGTCATGCGCGGGACGAACGTCTGTCAGCGCAATCAGCGGCCGCTGGTGGTGCCGTTCGTCCCCTCGCAGTCGGGCGTGGTCAACGCGCTGCGGGCCGAGGGCGCGCCGCGCATGCCGCCCGATCGACCGCTGGCCGAGGGGGACATCGAGCTGGTCGAACGGTGGATCCTCAGCGGCGCGCCGAAGGTCGCCGGGGGACCGCCAGCCGGCAGCGCGCCGATGGACGCCGCGTCCGGGCCACCCGCCGACGGCGGCGCTGGCGGCGCCGGCGGCGCGGGGGGCGGCGGCGGCGCGGGGGGCGGCGGTGGCGCGGGGGGCGCGGCTGGCGGCGGCGGCGCCGGCGGCTCGAAGGGGGCCGGCGGCGCCGGCGGGGGGAGCCCTTGATGCGCCCGTTCTTGGTCGCGCTCTCGGTCGCGCACCTGACCAGCGTGTGGCGGCGGGCGCGCCTGGCCACGGCGCTGGCCGCGGGCGGCGTGGCTCTCGCGTCGTGCGCCGAGCATCCGGTGGCGCAGAATCCGACCTGGGCCGACGTCGAGCCGATCCTTCGCGGGACGTGCACGCAGTGTCACGGCGCCGACGCGAACCTGGCCGGCAAGACCTACCGCTTCGACTTCTACGACATGACGCCGGAGGTGTGCGGAGACGCGGCGGCCGCGCTGAACGGCCAGCTGCTGGCCCACGGTCTGGCGCAGCAGATCGGACAGGACGTCACGCCGCCGGGCAGCGGCTGGCGGCCCAAGATGCCGCCCGCCCCCACCCATCCGCTGGCCGACTGGGAGCGCGAGACCGTGCAGCGCTGGGCGATGATGCCCGAGCGGGGCGAGCCGAGGGGCACGAACCGCCGGCCCGTCATCCAGCTGGACGCGACCGCCGGCACCGCCGACAAGTCGCTGCCGTTCTCGGCGATCGTCAGCGATCCGGACGGCGAGTCCGTCGTGGGCGTGCTGAAGATCGGCGACCAGACGCTGGTGATGGATCGCCCGGGGCTGTTCAGCACGACGCTGGACACGTCGAAGTGGGCCGAGGGGACGCAGCCCATCAGCGCCACGCTGTGCGACGGGTGGAACAGCATAACCTACCAGCTGGGGAACGTGCAGATCGGCCACGCGCCCCCCGCGATGCCGGCGGGAGGCGGGGGCGCGGGGGGTGGGGGCGGCGCGGGCGGAGGCGCGGGCCCGGCCGGCAACGGCGGCGCGGGCGGCACGAAGGCCGGTGGCGGCGGCGCGGGCGGCCAGGCTGGCGGCGGCGCCGGCGGTCACGCCTGAGCCGACGCGCTGCCGATCTTCCCACTGCCCCTGCGCGCAGCGGCACCGGCCGGGTGGGCGTTCAGGAAGCAGCGGCCTCGCGCGGTCCCCGGCGGCGCCACAGCAGCAGCGCCAGCAGGACCGCGCCGAACACCGTGACGACGACCAGGCCTGCCTTCATCGCGCGATCTCCGAACCCGGAGCCGAGGGCCGCCGTCGCCTGCTCCATCTTCTGCAGGCCGGCGGGCTTCATGCCGTTCACCCGCGCGCGCTCGACCAGGCGGCGCGCCTCGGCGCCGTTCCCGGCGCGCATCGCCGCCGCCCACTGGAACGAGATGGTCTTGGGATCGTCAGGCGCCAGCGCCGCCAGCTCGCCCGAGCACTGCTGCAGCAAGGCCAGATCGGCGTTGTGCATGGCCAGCTCGCACTGGATGTGAATGCCGGCGGCGCGCGTGGCGGGCTCCTTGCGCATGTGCCCGACGATGTCATTCACGTCGTCCAGCTCGTCCTTCGTCAGGGGCCCCTGCTTGGCCAGCACCAGCGTCGTGTAGCGAACGTAGTCGTTGACGTCGATCCCGGGGCGGCCCAGCGCGTCCCGGCAGGCCGCCATCGCCTCCTCGCGCTTGCCCGCCTTCTGCAGCGACTCGCACAGCTTCTGGAACGCGATGCTCTCGTCGGGCACGGCCTTCGCGAACGCGCGGTAGTAGCGCGCGGCGCCCACGTGATCGCCCGCCTTGTCGGCGGCCATCGCGAACGCGATCAGATCCTGCAGGTAATAGCCGAACTCCAGCGGCTTCGCGTTCTTCTCGGCATCACTGGGAACGGTCGACTCGGGATCGGCGTGGTTGATGTGGAACTGCGTCGACAGCGGCTCGATGCCGGTGGCGCGCGCGGCGCGCGGCGGCCCGAGCACCAGCGTCAGCGCCACGATGACGATCGACGAGACCAGGATTCTGCGCATGAGCTCACTCTCCCGCGTACGTGAACGCGGAACCCTACAGCGACGCGTCCGGTCCCCCTGAAACGATTCCGCGTCCGTTCGGCGTCGGAAAAAGGTCGACCACAGCGCGCTCCCGAAGCTCTCCGAAATCCGGAGATTGCTCTCCGTATATCGGAGGGCTTGCGCACCCTCGCCACCGCAAACGCGGGGCCGATGACCCCCGCTTCGGTGGCACGGGAGTTGATTGGCGGCCCCCCGAGACACCATGCGCCGACCCTCTCCAATCGTCCAGATCTTGGCCGTGTCCCTGACTGCGCTGGCCCTCGCGTCGTGTGACGACGCCGGCAACGTCGCGGACACTGACGGTGGCCCCTTCTCAAACATTCATACGGACGGCGGCGGCACCGCGGGGTCGGGCGTCAAGGACGCGGGCGCGGGAGGCAGCGCGGGATCGGGTCCGACCGACGCGAAGGTGGACAGCCCCGCGGGCACCGGCGGCGCGGGCGGCGCCAAGGATGGCGGCGCCGACGCGGCGACCGACGCGCCCAAGGGCAGCGGCGGGTCGAGCACGACGACCGGCTCGGGCGGCAGCACGGGGGGCGGGGGCGCGGGCGGCACGGCCCCGCCCGCGCAGACGTGCGCCGAATGCGAGGCCGCGAACTGCAACAAGGGCACGACGAAGAGCGCCTACAAGAACTGCTACAGCCCGGTCGATGATCAGGGCAACCCCGCGAAGGCCGCCGGCGGCCCGGCGATGGGCATGCTGAAGTCCGATCTCTGCGCCGCGGTCCTGTCGTGCGTGCGCACCAACAAGTGCGAGGTGCAGTGCGACCCGAACGGACTGCTGGGCAAGGACTACCAGGGGAATCCCCTGCCGGATGGCCCGGCCTGCCTCAACCCGATGTCGGCGACGGGCGACGCGCTCGGCGTCGGCGACGACTTTCCCGGCTGCTACTGCGGGTTCTCGACCGACCAGACCCTGTGCAGCTCGGCGATGGGCTATCAGAACGGCCCCTGCAAGGACGCCTACGAGAACGCCGCCGAGGTGTCCTCTCCTTCGACCGCGCCCAGCGAGGTCGGCATGGCCCTCTCCGACCCCTCCACCACGCTGGGGGCGGCCGCACGCATCCTGGAGGTCTGCGACTGGGGCCCGTGTCGCGGGCCCTGTTACGGCCTGCCGCCGCTGCCCGGCACGGGAGGTTCGGACTCCGGTCCCGCCGGAGCGGGGGGAACGCTCGCGTCGTCCGGTTCGGGCGGCTCGACCGGCTCGGGCGGCGTGGGGGGCGCCGGTGGCGTCGCGGCCAGCGGCAGCGGCGGCAACGGCAGCACCGTCACCTATTACCAGTGCACGGCCTGCGAGCAGATGCAGTCGGGTGGCTGCAAGGTCCCGCTGCGGAACTGTTCGACCGCCACCGGAACGGCCGCCGCCGGGCCCGGGCAGGGAATGAACAAGAGCGATCTGTGCATGGCGGTGGTCACCTGTGCCCGGCAGACCGGCTGCGCGCAGCCCGATGGCGACATCGCGAAGTGCTACTGCGGCACCGCCATGCAGGAGAACGGCGATTGCTTCACGAAGGGTCTGGGGAACGGCGCCTGTCGCGCGCAGATCGAGGCGGCGGCCGAGACGACGACGGCCTCGCAGATCGCCGACCGCCTGGCGAACCCCGACCCCAGCATGCCCGAACCGTACGTGATGGGCTTTGCGACCACGCTGGTCGCCTGCGACATCGCGAAGTGCAACGACACCTGTTCGAACGGCGACCCTCCCGGCTACACGCCGGGTTCGGGCGGCGCCGGTGCCGGCAGCGGCGGAGCCACCGGCACGGGCGGCACCACGTCGGGCGCCTCCGGTGGGGTGACGGGCTCGGGCGGTGACACCGGGTCGGGCGGCGTCACCGCTTCCGGGGGCGTTGCCGCCACCGGCGGCGTGGCGTCCTCGGGCGGCGTGACGTCCTCGGGCGGCGTCAGCGGCTCGGGTGGTGTGGTGGGCGGCGGCGGCAATTCACTGGTCGTCAACCCGGACTTCGCGACCAGCGGCAGCTCCTGGTCGCCGGACTTCAGCATGCTCGCCAGCTGGACCGGCGCGAAGGACGGCAACGGCGACGCGTCCTCGGGCGCGTTGCTGGTCACCAACGTCGTGGTGGCCGACGTCGACGGAACCACCCAGGGTGGCGCGCGCCAGTGCGTCCCCGTGCGGCCGGCCATCGCCCTGTCGCTCTCCACGCAGGTCTTCATCCCCGGCGGCCAGAACAGCACCGGCTCGGCGGGCGTGGAGATCGATTTCTATCCCACGGGGGATTGCACCGGACCCATCTCGGGCCAGTTCACCTCGGCCCTGATCGCCGATACGGACACGTGGAAGACGATCCAGGGCGGCACGGCCACGCCGGCGAACGCCCAGACGATGGCGGTCCGCCTGGTCATCTCCAAGCCGTTCCGGAACATGGCCCTGGGGGCCTACTTCGACAACGTGCTGGTCAAGGGTCCCTAGGCGCTCGCACAGCAGAGGCTGAAGCACGACCGATGAAGAAGACACAGCCGGGTTCCAGCAACGAGTCCTCCTTTCCTCGCGTCGCGCTGATATCACTGGCCGGTGCCGCTCTCGCCGCTGCGGTGGCCGGCTGCTCCGCCCCCGGTGGTCCTGGCGCTGCCGGCGGCAACTGGAACTGGGGTCCGGACGCGGGCGCCGGCGACGTCCCCACCCTGCCCATCGGCAGCACGGCCGGCCCGCTGACCTGCACGCCCGCCCAGGGCTCGGAGGCGATGCCCGCGCGATCGAGCGTGATGTCCGCCGAGGCGAGCGCGAACACCACGACGACCGTCTACACCGAGAACCTGATCAACCTGTTCAGGGCGAACTGCGGCGGCTGTCACGTGGAGAGCAGCCTGGGCAACTTCCACGTGACCCCCCTCACCTTCGGGACGGTGGTGGACCAGTCGGTGATCGACCGGATCACGTCCGACGATCCCTCCGTCTACATGCCGCCTGCCGGGACACCCGGCAGCGGCGCGTACTCGCAGCGCCAGCCGTCGGACCCGATGGTGGTGCTGGCGAATCTGCTGAAGCAGTGGCTGGCGCAAGGCCGGCCGGACGAGCTGTTCACCGTCGCCTCGATGGACCCCGGCGACACGAACTCGTTCCTGCTGTCGCCGCAGGTGGGCATGAACCTGACGAACATCGGCGACTGCATTCCCAGCAAGACGGGCGTCAGCACCAGCAGCACCACCATGGACCAGATGGACGCGTTCTTCGCGTCCGCCACCGCGCTGCCGACCTCCCTGTCCGCCACCGATCTCACCACGCTGGACGGCACGGCCCTGGCGCAGGTGGGCGTCTTCGCGTACGCGCCGCAGTACCCGCTGTGGTCGGACAGCTCGGGCAAGCTGCGATACATCCGCGTGCCGCGCGGTCAATCGGTCAAGTTCCACAAGGACACCCAGACCTGGGAGATCCCGCCGAACACCCGCTTCTACAAGACGTTCCTGAAGGAAGTGACCGACAGCGACGGCAACGATCGCTTCCGCAAGATCGAGACCCGCGTGATCGTGGCGCGCCCCGACACGACGCTGCCCGACGGCACGGTCCAGCAGAACGCCCTGTTCGGCACCTACGTCTGGAACGACGACGAGACCACCGCCACGCTGTCGCAGCTTCCCCTGCGCGACGGCACCCCCTTCACCGACAGCCTGTTCGAGTACACGCTGGACGAGCCGAAGGAGCAGATGATCCGGGACAGCATGCCCGCCAACCTGAAGTACCAGCTGGAGGTGGCGAACCCGGGGCTGAAGCGCCACTACGCCATCCCCGGCAGCCAGCGCTGCATCCAGTGCCACATGGGCAGCGCCACGCAGGACTTCGCGCTGGGCTTCCTGCCCCTGCAGATCGCGCGGCGGGCCACCGGCAGCGGCGGCGCCTACGAGGCGACCGGCGCCGACGAGATGACCCAGCTCCAGCGCCTGATCGACTACGGCGTGATCACGGGGATGACCTCGCCCGCCGACGTGCTGCCGCTCGAGCAGTCCCAGGGCACGCGCGCCGCCCGCAACGACAGCGAGCTGAAGGCGCAGGCCTATCTGCTGGGCAACTGCGCCCACTGCCACAATCCCCGCGGTTATCCCTCGGTGAAGAACCCCGAGCTGAAGGACGTGCTGAACTTCCTTCCCGGCCCGATCAGCGGCGTGTTCCAGTTCCCGCTCGAACGCTACAGCCCTTTGCGGGCCCGGGGCATTCAAGGGGACGTTCGCATCCCGTACCTCACCCCCTCGCTGCGCGAGTACCCCGTCGATCCGTCGGTGTCGGGGAACAACTGGGCGACCAAGTCGGTGAAGACCTGCACCAACACCTCCGATCCGGTGGCGCTGTTCATGTGCCAGGGCCGGACCGACTCCCAGCCGGCGACCATCCCCGCGCCGTGGCGCAGCCTGGTCTATCGAAACGTCGACACGCCCTTCATGTACGCCGACGACTTCGTGGTCTATCCGCACATGCCGATGAACTCGGCGGGGTTCGACTGCCGCGCCCCGCACATCATGGCCGAATGGATGGTCAGCATCCCGGCCGTCCGCAAGAACCCCGAGATCGACGAGAACGCGCTGTACGGCAACAAGGCCTTCGACGCCAACGAGCAGCCCTACGTCGAGGTGCCGCCGGCCGATCCGGGGTACGCCGACGCGCAGGCAGCCGCGCAGGCACGCGTGGACGAGTACCACCAGGGCGGCCGCTACAACTTCTGCCCCGACACGTCCGACATCGTCGATCCGGCCGTGGTGGCCGCGGGCGGCAACGATCCCATCGTCCCCACGTCCGGTCCCATCTACGATCCCAAGAACCCGTCCAAGCTGCTGCAACCGGACATCGGCGTTCCCGATCGGGCCCACTGGGTGGTGACCGACCTGACGGAACGCCCGGGCGACTGGGGGCCCCGCCGCCCCGACTGGAACACTTACCTGCTCGACGACACCGTCGACATGGGCGACCTGCCGCCCGACGCGGTCCTGCGCGCGCAGGAGCTGGTCGAGAGGGCGAACGTGCTCGCCGCCGTCCGCTCGATCTCGCTGACCCAGTCGATCAAGGATCTGGTCCTGACCGAGGCGCCGTTCGGGCTCTGGCAGGTGAAGGACGGCTGCAGCTTCGCGGGGACCTGCAAGGTCTCGGACGTCATGGCCGGCGCGCCCGGCTGCGGCAACGGGACGCCCCCGCGCTGGTTGACCATCACCAGCCCGCCGCCGGCCGCGGACGCCCCCGTGTACATGCAGGCCCCGGGCGCGGCGGTGTTCACGAACATCTGCATCAACTGTCACGGGCCCCAAGCCGACTCGCACGGGCTGCTGTCGGACGCCATCTCCAACATGACCGGTGGAACGGCGCGCGTCGCCGACTTCCGGGACGGCCTGTTCGGCCTGGTCAGCGCGCCGGGTTCGAACCGGGCGGCGATCTTCGGCCCCCAGAACGATCAGCTCGACGCCGACGGCAAGACCACCATCGGTTCGAAGATCGCGGCCAGCGGTCTGACGGCGGACGACTGGGGTGCCCGCTACATGTCCTGGATGGCGCTGGGGGGCACGCGGGCGAAGATCCCGGACGCGATCCTGAACATCGTCGGCACGACGCGCGTCCTGGGCGTCCCGCGCGGGGCGCACGCCATTCCCAGCGCTTCCCCCAACATGCTGAAGCTGGCGCAGGCGCTCTGTGCCCAGGTCATCCCGCAGGTGGTGGGGGGCGTGAAGCTCGACGGAATCCTGGAGACCGGAACGCTCCCCTGGAGCGACATCTCGGCGCTGATCGACAGCAACGGCGACGCCGAGATGTGGCAGAGGCTGTGCAGCGCGGGGAACCGCCCCATCGTGCGTGTGCCGGTGCCCGGGGCCGGCACCTGGACGAAGGACGGACCCGTCTACATCCTGCCCGACCAATCGCTCTACTGGGCCGACGATCCCGATCACCCGGGGACGACCGTCTTCCCTGCCGACGCGCCGGTGATCGACGACAGGGGACGACTGGTCAACGGCATCGGGCCCGACAGCCTGTTCTCGCTGTGTGTGCAGAAGCCCAGCGATCCGGCCGAGCTTGCGGGCCTCGAGGACTATCGGACGCTTCACCCCGTCGGTGGCACGGGCGGACCGCTGCTGCCCTACTGCCCCGACTATTTGTTCCAGAACACCAAGTACAAGTTCTCCACCCCCCTGAACGACAACCAGCAGCTGACCTACCCCGACGCGGACCGGTGGGCGACCCGCGGCGCCGTCAACGCCGGGCTGGCCGTGTTCCTGTACCTCGACCAGCTAGAACGGGGCAACGTTCACCCCAGGCCGCAGTACAACCACTGCGAGCAGCTCGCGTCGCCGTGACCCGGGCGGGCCGCCCGCCCGGGGACTAGTTGCAGCGGGCCAGGCGGGGCGCGTTGCCGGCCAGGCCCAGCGAGACGGGCGTGCGCAGCGGCGTGGCGGGACCGCTGCTGGAGCGCGGGATCTCGAGCAGCTGGTCCTTCGACAGGCCGCCCCACCCGGCCACCCACAGCGTGTCCTTCGCCGTATCCAGCATCAGCGACGACACGCGCACGATGGGCCCCGGCAGCTGGATGGTCCGCTTGGGGGCGGCGTTGCCGCTGGCCGTGCGGTCGAAGACCATGATCAGGTTGTTGCAGTTACAGGCCGAGAACACCTCGTCGTGGACGCGATCGTAGACGACCGCCCAGCCGCCCACCATCGTGTTGCCCGTGCCGCCCAGCACCCGCTTCGGGGCCTGGTTGCCGGTGTCCGCCGAGCCGAACACCAGGATCTGCTGGAAGCTGTTCGTGGGATCCAGCTGGCCCACCAGGGTCTCGCCGTGCACGCCGTCGATCATCGCGCTCAGCGGGTGGGCAAGCTCGGTCGCCGCGCCGGTCACGGTGCGCTTCACCACCCCCGTGCTGTCGTCCAGCACGAGCAGGCGCGAGGCGCCCTGATCGGCCGTCACCAGCTCGCGGTTCACGGGGTCGGACTCCAGCAGGAAGAACGGGCCGGCTGAATCGGACGCCGCCCCGGGAAGCGTGCGGACCGGCGCCGGCCCCCCCGACGCCGAGAGCGGAAAGACCGAGATCTGCCCGCCGAACAGGGCGACGAACAGCTCCCCGGTGACCAGGTTCGAGGCCAGGCCCTCGGGCGACTCGAGCCCGGTCGCCCCGGCGGTCAGCGTCCGCACCGGCGTGGCGGCGCCGGATTGCGCGCTGTCGAACACGCGGATCGAGTCGTCGTCGTCGCTGACGCACACCTGCTTCTCCAGCACGGTCGTTGCCACGGTCACCGACGGCGGACTGGCGCCCCCTTCGCTGTTGGAGGCGACCGCGTAGGTGTACGTGACGCCGCTGGCCACGGCGTCATCCAGGAACTGGGCGGAGATGGACGTGCCGATGGGCTGCAGCGTCCCGGAGCCGGCGGCGGCGCGCAGCACCGTGTACGACGTCGCGTCGGGCACACCGGACCAGGCCAGTTGAACCTTCCAGCCGCCCGCCACCGCGCTGAGGCCCGTGGGCGGTGCGGCGATGCACAGGCCGGCGCCGCACGTGGACCCGGCGGAACACGCCCGGCCGCACATCCCGCAGTTCGCGGCCGACGTCAGCAACGACACCTCGCAACCGGTGCTGGCCACCAGGTCGCAATCGCCATATCCGGCGCTGCACGACACCACGCCGCACGCCCCGCCGGTGCAGGACGCGTTCGCGTTCTGCAGCGAGCAGGCGGTCCCGTCGGCGACCGGGGGATTCGAGCAGAGGCCGCTCTGACTGGCGCACATGCCGGGGGCGTGGCACTGGTCCTGGGCCACGCACATCACGGCAGACCCTCCCACGCACGCGCCGTTCGCGCACTGGTCGACGCGCGTGCACGCGTCCCCGTCGTTGCAGCTCTTGCCATTGGCCGCGTTCGGGTTCGAACAGGTTCCGGTCGCAGGATCACAGGTCCCCTTGTCGTGGCACTGGTCCAGCGCCGCGCAAGTGACCGGATCGGCCCCCACGCAGGCGCCCGCCAGACAGCTGTCCGCGCGCGTGCAGGCGTTTCCATCGTCGCACGGCGTACCGTTGGCGCGGGCCTGACAGAAGGGAACACAGCTGATGGGAAGCGCGATGCCGGACTGGCACTGGCCGTCGGTGATGGTCATGGTCAGCGTCACCGGGCCGCTGGCCGTGCAGGTGAACGACGTCACGGGCGCCCCCCTGTCCCCGAAGCTGCCGCTCCCCGACGTCCACCCGAACATCAGCGCGTCGCCGTCCGGATCCGTCGCCGACACCGACACGGTGATCGAGCCACCGACTGATACCGTCGCCGGCGACCCGGAATAGGATGTGACCACGGGACAGTTGTTGAAGCCGCCGCCGACGTTGACGACGCCCGTGGTGCCGGTGGCGCGGCACTGCATGATGACGGTGATCAGGCTGACCTGGTTGGCGACGACGTCGACCATCCCCGAGCCGTTGCACATGGTCTGCCCGTCGGTCGACGTCGCGGTCAGCGTGACGAGATAGCCGGCGCCGGCCGGCACCCCGCCCACCTGGAGCGACGGGGTGGCCCCGGGGTCCGCGACATTTATCGGCCCGGTCCGCGGCGTGATGCCATTCCCGGTGATGCTGTAGTCGACGACCGAGACGGACACGTTGGAAGAAAGCGTCAGCGCCAGCCCCACCGTTCCCAGGTTCTCGGCGCCGGGATCAATCGCTGGGGGCTGCCCCGTCGGCTCGTGGCGATCGCAACCGCCCAGCCCGGTGAGGGTGGCGACCAACGCCGCGACCCTGCCCATCGTCGCGAGCCGCTGCTTCGTGCCACCTGAACATCCGCGCATCACATCCGTGTTCCGAATCGTGGAGCCGAGGGATTGATGCCAGAGCGGCGGCCCGGCCAGGGCAAATGTTTCGTTACGATTCGAATGTCCATCGACCGACTCCACCTCTCCATCCGACAGCCCAAAATGCGAAAGCAGGCGCCGGTCTCGTCGACCGGCGCCTGCCCCATCGGAACATTCCCCACCCCTACCCGCCCCCTCGTCCGGCCCTGCGGGGGCCCCGTGCGAGATCGACTCGCGCGAAGCCCCGCAGCCCGAACGCCCTACCCCTCCCCCTCAACGAACGACTGCTGCCCTGCTGCGGCCTAGAACTGCCCCGCGCAAGGCGTGACGCACTTGACCTGGTCGCACAGGCCGACCTGACGGCCGGAGAGACCGACCGGGTTGGTCGGGTCGGACAGATCCGAGAGGACCTGGTTGGCGCGGGTCGACGCCGACGAGCTCGGGACGACGTTCGGATCCGCCATCTCGAACGCCGTCGAGCACGGGCCGTCCGGCATGCCGTTGCCGCAGGCGCCGCTCTCCTGAGCCGCGCGGCTGCAGTAGCAGAGCGAGTTGTCGCCGCCGACGGCGCAGTGATTGTCACGCATGCACTTCAGGGCCGAGTAGCACTGGGCCTTCTGGGTGGCATCGGTGAGCGAGTCGCACCGCTGGTTGGCGGCGCAACGGGTGCCCGTCGTGCTGTTCGTGCCGTTGTCCTCGCAAGCGACGCAGGCCGCGGTGGCGCCCGAAGGATCGCCGCCCGACATGCCGCCGGCGCCCGTCGAGCCCCCAGCGGCCGAACCGCCCGCCGCCGTGCCGCCCGTGCCCGTCACGCCGCCCGTGGCCGTCACGCCGCCCGTGCCGACCGTGCCGCCCGTGCCCGTCACGCCGCCCGTGCCGACCGTGCCGCCCGTACCCGCCGCCACGATCTGGCAGGTCGCGGTGCAGACGTTGTTCGTGCCCGCGATCGGGCCCGGAGGATCACACTGCTCGCCCGGCTGGACGATGCTGTTGCCGCAGACCACCGGGATGTTCTGGCAGGACGCGCTGCAGGTCGTGCCGTTCGGCGGATCGCACTGCTCGCCCGCCTGCAGGATGCCGTTGCCGCAGACCACCGCGATGGTGTGGCAGGACGTGTCGCAGGTCGTGCCGTTCGGCGGATCGCAGGTCTCGCCCGCCGCCGTGTCCGTGGTGCCGTTGCCGCACAGGCCGCAGTTCACCACGATGGTCGTCGGGGTGCTGCACTTCGGGGCGTTCGAGGCCGGGTCGATGTTGTCCGACGCGGTGATCGTCAGCGTCTGCTGGCTGGAGGCCGCCGGGCAGTGGTACTTCGTCGAGGCCGTGCCGGCCGCGTCGAAGGTCCCCGCCGTCGCCGTCCAGCGGTAGCTGACGGTGTCGCTGGGATCCGAGTCCGTCGCGGACGCGGCCACGTCGATCGCGCCACCGGCCGAGACGGCGAGCGGCGAGACGATGTACGACGTGATGACCGGGCAGTTGTCGACGATGCCCGTGCCGTTGATGGTGCCCGTCGAGGTGGTGGAGCGGCAGAGCAGCAGGACGGTGACCGAGACGCTCTGGTTCGCCACGACCGTGAAGGGGGCCGAGGTGCCCGCGCAGCCCGAGCCGTCGCTGGCCGTCGCGGTCAGCACGATGGTGTAGCCCGAGCCGGCGGCGATGCCACCGACCACCAGCGAGACCGTCGCGCCGGGATCGGACGTGTTGATGTTGCCGGACGACACCTCGACGTTGGTGCCGTTCTTGATGCTGTAGTGAACGGTCGAGACCGTCGCGCCCGAAGGCAGGGTGATGGCCAACCCGACCGACCCGATGGCCGAGTTCGGGCCGTCCGAAGAGTCACGATGGGAACAGTTGACGGCCACGGCGCCCACACTGAGCGTCACAGCCGCCAGAAGAAACGCTTTTCTGGCTGCGGTTCGAATCATCACGATGTCCTCCTGATTTTCTTTCTTTAGAGAATCGATCTCCCTTGCCTTCTGGAGAGGCCGCGCTTGGGCGGCGAGCGGCAAGGGACGGCCAGCCGCACCATCAAAGTCCGCGCCAAACGTCCCTCACCTGGAGTTCCGCCGGTGCGGGCGCGAATTTCCCGGCAAAAGCCGGCCTTCGCGTCTCGCCGACGACGGCGAGCGGGCACGACACTGACCGAAAATCGGAGGCGGCCCTTCGATTCCAGGACGCTGTTTGGGAATCGAAGACTGCCTCTTTGATTCCCGGACGATCGCGGCGGGAGCGACCAGGCGCCGGTCGGGCGCGCCGTTCTCCGAGGAGCGCGAAACGGCTCGACAAAGCGGCCCCTCGACGAAGCGGGCGAGCGCCGCGCAACGATTGGCCCGGTCTTTGTTACGGCGGTGGCGGGCGCATCGGTCGACGCGGGTCGCGGGGCCGATCCCTTTTCAAGTCAACCGGAGGATTCCAATGAGGACCATGATTGTAGGCGCTACTGTCTTGCTGGTCGGCGCAGGGGCGCCGATGGCTTGGGGGGCCACGCCCCCCGATACGAACGGAAACAACATCGCCCTGCAGGGCTCTGACACGCTGGAAGAGGTGACGAAGGCGATCCTGGCGACGTGCACGGGCGCCACCTCGGCCGGCATCACGTACCTGGGCGGTGGTTCGGGCACCGGCGAGACCGCCATGTCCACCACCCCGCCCACGCAGAAGGAAGCGCCGATGTCGCGCTTCTTCAACCAGAGCGCGGCGGTGTGCGCGTTCTCGTCGACGATGGAGGGTCTGGTCATCGGCCTCGACGGTCTGGCCGTCGTGGGCAGCCAGGTCAACGCCGGGTCCCGTTGCGGCGGCGCCCTGGCGAAGGACAGCAGCGTGTCGTTCACGGTGAGTGGCAGCTGTTCTGGCTGCGACACCGGCACCAGCACGTACACGGTCGGCAACGGCAACGGCGGCTTCGCCGGCTGGAAGGACGTCCTCAAGCTGGTCTACACCGGCCTCGATCACACGACGTCGACCACCCCGGATTGCGCCAGCCCCACCCGCAAGGCGCTGGTGGCCAACTACGGCAAGCTTTTCCAGACGGGCTGCACCAGCGGCACCTGTCCCCAGGGCCTGAAGCACGCCTGGCGCCGCGGCGACGCCTCCGGCACCACCGACGTCTTCCTGGCTGCCCTGGGCTCGCCCCTCAAGGGCCTGGCCTCGGCCCAGATCGCGAACGGCAAGCCGGCCAAGAACTGGTTCTGCAACGCCACGCCGCTCAACACTGTCAATCCTCCGCCGTTCCTGAACAGCGACGGCACGCTCAACAGCGGCACCACCAGCACCGGTCAGTCGTTCGGCGGCGCCTCGGACTACCTGGACGGCGACCCCATCCGCATCTCGTGCGACACCACGCTCAGCGACGACGACGGCAACCTGGTCTCGGGCGACAACGTCTGCAACTACGGCGGCGCCGGCGCGCTCGGCACGCCGGGCACCCTGGGCCTGGTCCTTCCCGTCGAGGTCCCGACCAACCTGGACGCGAACGCGCTTTACAACATCCCGGCCTGCACCGCCGGCAAGTTCGGTCTCGCGCCTCCTCGCCTGCTGTCTCCCGGTCCGCTGCCGAACTACATCACGCCCTGCCCGGGCGGCGCGACGTCCTGCCCCTGCCCGAACGGCGGCAAGCTGGTCGGCACGTCGTGCTGGCAGCCCTACCAGGATCTGGGCGGCGGCGCGCGTAACTACAACTGCTTGAATCAGCAGCAGTACGTCCAGGGCGCCGTCAAGAACGGCACCACCGACGGCCGCACCTACAACCTGTTCGCCAAGAACAGCAACGGCACCTACGCGCTGGACGGCTTCAACGTCCCCGAGGATCCCTCCTCGTTCGCCAGCGGCGACGACACCGACCTGACCCAGCGCTACATCACGGGCGCCTTCTACCGCATCCACATGGCGAACGTGTCGACCGGCTCGACCGGCACCACCTGCCAGAAGGCCGACTCGACCGCGCAGATTGGCTGCCTGACGCAGGCCGACCCCTGCACGATCGGCTACGCCGGTCGCGAGGCCGACACGGTCAACGCGAACGTGGTCGCCCTGACCGTCAACGGCATCGCGGACTCGGCCGCCAACATCGCCAAGCTGCTGGGCCCGACGGATCCGACGACCTACCCGCTGTCCCGCAAGCTGTTCTTCAACACGCTGCAGGGCTTCCAGAACCTGCAGGGCGGCGAGCTGGCCCTGGCGCGTTGCTTCGGCAACAGCGGCAGCAGCAGCGCCAACACCGGCACGAACGGCGTCATCAAGAGCAAGGGCTTCATCCCCATGGATGACCCGACCGTCATCCCGTTCAACGCGAGCGGGAAGGTCAGCTGCCAGAGCGCCGCGAACAGCATCTGCACGGCGGGCGCCACGGGCGACAACGGCTCGTGCGCGAACATCCCGGCCGGCCTGATCCAGTAAACGACTGACGGCGAGCTCGCTCGCTGACGCTTCACCCAGGAAAGGGCGCGTTCCCCCGGGACGCGCCCTTTCTTTTGCCCGCTCCCTCCGGTTTTCGGTGACTGATTTTCGGTGACGGCGTGCCCCAGCCGCGACGCGCCCGTCGCCAGCGCGTCACACGCGCGCGCGGCGGCAACCCGCGACAAATCGCGCGCTTTCCTCGCGATCACCGACGGAGAACGCACGGCCGCCGGCGTGCAGTCTCCGAGAACCGGAGACGGCCTTTGATTTCCGCAGACCGGATTCCGTACGGATTCTGAAACGGAACAGGTCCGCAGTTGTCACACCGGCCCCGATCACGGTCCGGTAATAGCGTGGGTGTTCAACCTTGCCTCAACCCGCCGCCCACCCAGGAAAACCTGAATGGATACAATTCCAGCCCCGTCGGGCCCCAGCGCAGTGGTGCTGGGCCTCGGTGCACCCTCGGTCGCTTCGACAAGGCTTTCCGGACTTCCCGCGGCCGCCCGGCCGCTCCTCTCGCCACGCGCCAAGCCCGGGCTGCCGAGGACCAGTCTGTCCCTGACCCCGACACCCACCGGCGTCGCCGCCTCCGCCGCCCCGCTGTCCCAGGCGATGTCCGAGGTCTTCTCCGTCGTGGGCCGGCTGGCCCCCACCGACGTGACCGTCACGCTGATCGGGGAGACGGGCACCGGCAAGGACGTGTTCGCCCACCTGACGCACGACCTGAGCCCCCGCGCGCAGCAGCCGTTCGTCGTCTTCGACTGCGGCGCCGTCCCGCCGAACCTGGTCGAGAGCGAGCTGTTCGGCCACGAGCGCGGCGCCTTCACCGGCGCGCACGCCGAGCACGCCGGCGCGTTCGAGCGCGCGGCGGGTGGCACCCTGTTCCTGGACGAGATCGGCGAGCTGCCGCTGGACCTGCAGCCCCGCCTGCTGCGCGTGCTGGACAACCGCCTGGTGCGGCGCGTGGGCGGCACGCGCGACCGCCGCGTCGACGTCCGCATCGTCGCCGCCACGAACCGCGACCTGGGCGCGCTGGTGACCGCCCGCCAGTTCCGCCAGGACCTGTACTTCCGCCTGGCGGCGGCCATCGTCAACCTGCCGCCGCTGCGCGAGCGGTTGCCCGACCTGCCCTACCTGGTCACCCGTCTGCTGGGGGACCTGGGCCGTCCCGACGTGGTCGTGGCGCGCGAGACCCTGGACGCCCTGCGGGCCCACCCCTGGCCGGGCAATGTCCGCGAATTGAAGAACGCGCTCGCCTGCGCCATCGCGTTCGTGGACGCGGGGATCCTCGAGCCGCGCCATCTACGGTTCGCCGATCCGCCCGCCGAGCAGACGATGCTGGACCGCCTGCCGCTGGGCGGCCACGCGCTGCACAGCATCGAGCGCGCCGCCATCAAGCAGACCCTGATCCAGGTGGCCGGCAACCGCGTGCACGCCGCCCGCGCGCTGGGCATCGCCCCCTCGACGCTGTACGAGAAGCTTCGCAAGTACGGACTTTGAACCCCCGCGCGCCCGTGGCAGACCCCGGCGCCCCAGCATCGATCTTCGAGGTTCGCAAATGAAGATGTGGTCCTTCAGTCTTGGCGTGGCTTTGGCGGTGCTCGCCGCCCGTGATGCGCGCGCGGACGGCGTCCTGTGCGCGCTGGGTCCGGCGTCCTCGAACTACGTTCCGCTGACCGACCAGCCCGCTTCGCCCACCACCACGCGCGAGACGAAGCGGCTGTTCACGCTGGTCTGCCCCAGGGACTGTGGGCAGCTGGGCGTGTTCCGCAACCCCAGCGCGCCGAACGCGCTGGCGCTGTCCGTGGGCAACCACATGACGAAGATCGTCTACAACGCGGCCTTTCTCGAGAGCGCGGTGAAGGCCTACGGCCTGGGCGCCAGCCTGGGAATCCTGGCGCACGAGGTCGGTCACCACGTCGACACCATCGTCCCGCCGCCGCCCTGGATGAACGTGGACTGGAGCCCGGAGCTGCGCGCCGACGCGTGGGCGGGCTGCGAGCTGGCCCGGGCCGGCAACAAGCCGGCGGAGGTGAAGGCGGCGCTGCAGGCGATCGCCATGTCGCCCTCGCCGTCGCACCCCGCGTGGAGCGTGCGCGCCGAGGCGTTGCAGAAGGGCTTCTCGGGCTGCGGCGGCGGCACGCTGGCGGCCCTGGACGTGAAGAAGGCGGGCGGCCCCGGCCGCGGCGGCTGCACGGACGACAACGACTGCAAGGCCGGTCGCGTCTGCTACGAGAACCGCTGCCAGGACGAATCGGCGCGCCCGAACTTCTGCGCGAAGGACGTCGACTGCCCCGGCAACGAGCTGTGCAGCGCCGCCGGCGTCTGCCAGGGCCCGCAGGCTCCCGGGGGCGCGTCGGCGGGCGAGCGCGTCGCGTCCGCGGGGCCGGCCAAGTGCCGCGATCGCTGCGACGACGACAAGGACGGCTGCAGCGGCCGCAACGACGCCTCGCTGCGCGCCTGCAAGGCCGATCTGATCGCCGATCCCCGCTACAAGGAATGCGGCTGCCCGCGCTGGCCGGCCGGTCGGATGGACTGCTACCAGTTCTGCAAGGACACCTACGACAAGGCGAAGGCGTGCGAGGCCTCGCACGCCGCCGCCGGGACGGCCTGCACGTCGATGGCGGCCCGCTGCGTCTCCGACTGCCGCTGACCCGCGGCA
>Ga0105240_10000340_pt1 | contig 87388 bp, 84 predicted proteins | sample KBSC54metaG_FD_80426 | JGI IMG/M metagenome (GOLD analysis project Ga0105240, IMG submission 80426) | Corn rhizosphere microbial communities from Kellogg Biological Station, Michigan, USA - KBS C5-4 metaG | ecosystem: Host-associated > Plants > Roots > Rhizosphere > Soil | place: Michigan, USA...
CCGTTTGTTTCGCCGCTGCCGCCGTTTGCCTGAACGCGCAGCGGCCGGTCCAGGAATTCCAGACGAACAAAGGCGTGGTTAAGATTACGCCCATCCGTCACGCCAGCATGCTCATCGAGGCTGGCGGGAAAAATATTTATATCGACCCGGCACAGGGCAGTCTGGACGGTCTGCCGCAAGCCGATATCATCCTGATCACCGATATCCACGGCGATCACATGGCTCCGCCGATGATTTCAAAACTGGAGAACAAAAAGACGCTGATCATCGGACCAAAAGCAGTGGCCGCGACGGTCACGAACATCGAAGTGATGAACAACGGTGAGAGCAAAACCGTCGGCGACTGGACCATTGACGCCGTTCCGATGTACAACATCAAGCGGAAATCGCCCGACGGGAAGCTCTACCACGATAAGGGACGGGGAAACGGTTACGTCCTGACGTATGGAGGCATGCGGTTCTATATTTCGGGTGACACGGAAGGCATTCCGGAGATGCGCGCGCTGAAAAACATCGACGTCGCGTTTGTCTGCATGAACCTGCCGTATACGATGACGCCGGAGGAAGCGGCCGACGCCGTGAAAGAGTTTCATCCGAAGATCGTTTATCCATATCATTACGGAAAGAGCGATCTGCAGGTGTTCAAAAAGGCTCTCGAGGGTACGGGGATCGATGTGAGGTTGGTCGATTGGTATTACTAATTCTGGTCGCGCTCGGCGGAGTGCTTTGGGCGCAGGAACGCCCGGTTGGTCCCGTTCCGAAATATGAAGTCAAGAGGGCGGCGAGCCGCATCAACATCGACGGCAAGCTCGACGACGCGGCGTGGAAGGACGCGAACACGCTGACGTTCCAATTCCCCTGGGAATTTCAAACAGGGGCTAAGCAGAAAACCACGGTGAGGATTCTTTGGGACGACGAAAATCTCTACCTTGGCTACGACTGCGAGGATGCCGACATTTTCGCGCAATATCTGAAGCATGACGATCCGACGTATAAAGACGATGCCGTGGAGTTGTTCATCAATCCGAATCCATCGGGGCATTTCTACTACGGCATGGAAATGAACGTGCGCGCGGTTCTGTATGACTACATGTTCATTTTTCCGGACGTGTTCATCGCTCGTTTCGATATGACTGGTGTGCAACTGGCGACCAGTATTCGCGGGACGCTGAACGTGCGTGGCGATAAGGATGAAGGCTGGAGTCTGGAGGTAGCTATTCCTTGGCAGAATTTCCAGGAACTGACGAAAACGCTGCCGCCCGCCGCCGGGTCGATGTGGACTGCGAACATGAACCGCTGGGATGGCGTGGAGCCCGACCGGCGTCTGAGCCAATGGTCCGACTCCGGCATGAAAGCGCCCAATCCGCATCAACCGGCGCGATTCGGCCAGCTAGTCTTCGTCAAGTAAGCTGGACGTAGTGCCCGAAAAACCAGTAGCCGTCGTGACCGGAGCGAGCCGTGGTATTGGCCGTGGAATCGCCGAGGAATTATCCCTCACTCATACCGTGGTCGCGACATACAAGGGACGAAAGGATGCGGCCGAATCGTTGCAGGCGGCGACAGGCGCCCTTCCATTCAAGTGCGATATCTCGTCGCGCAAGGATCGGGACTCGCTGATCGTTTTCGTGCGTGAGAAATTTGGCCGCCTCGATTTGCTGGTGAACAACGCCGGCATTGCGCCGCGGCAACGGAACGACATTCTGGACGCGACGGAAGAAAGTTTCGACGAACTCCTCGACGTCAATTTGAAAGGGCCGCATTTTCTTACGCAGCATGTTGCACGCTGGATGGCTGAGAAGGGAGCCGGGCGGATTGTATTCATCACGTCGATTTCCTCCTACATCGTGTCGGTGAATCGCGCGGAATACTGCATCTCAAAAGCTGGTCTGAGCATGACGGCTGCTCTCTATGCGGTAAGGCTCGCGGCGCTGGGTGTGAAGGTATTTGAAATACGGCCGGGCATCATTCGTACGGACATGATTTCGTCGGTGGAGCATGTGTACGACGAGAAGATCGCGGCGGGCTTGCTGCCCCAACGCCGGATGGGAGAGGCGGCAGACGTGGCACGCGTGGTGCGGGCGATCGCCGACGGGCTGCTCGATTATTCCACCGGGCAGGTGATCAACGCAGACGGTGGATTCCATCTGCGGAGCTTGTAATGATAAGGTGGTTTCCGAATGAATAAACGCTTTTATGGCTGGTGGATCACCATCGCCGCCTTCTTCACATTTGGCATAGCTGTGGGCATTCCTTATTACGGCGGCCCGTTCTTCTACGACTATTACGAAAAGGCGTTCGGCTGGAAACGCACTCAGACGACGCTCGGATTTCCGCTCGCGGCGCTGTTTACGTTGTGGGTGGGACCGGTGCTGGTGCATCGCTTCAGCCCGCGCAAGATGATCATCATCGGCACGGGTTGTACCGCTCTCGCCTTTGTGGGCTTCGGTCTGCAGAATGGGTCGCTGCCCGTGTACTACCTGCTTTGGTTTGTGTACATCGCGGGCTATCTTTTCTCCGGTCCGATTGCGCATCAAGTGATCACGTCGCACTGGTTCAAGCGGCAGCGCGGGCGGGCGATGGCGATTGTGTACCTGGGCGTGGGAGTCTTCGGCGGCATCTCGGCGAAATACATTGAAACGCCGATCACACACGCGTTCGGTTATCGCACCGCTCTGTTTGCGGTTGCCGCTATCATGTTCCTGGCCTGGCCTATCGCCTTGTTTGTGATGAAGGACCGGCCGGAAGAGATCGGCCAGTTTCCGGACGGTGCGGCCACCCCGGCCGAGGACCACAAAGCGGAGCCCAAGCCAATCGGGTTCCTTCTCAAGAGCTATTCGTTCTGGCTGCTGACCATCGGAAGTCTCTGCTCTATCGGGGCCATCGGCTCCATCAATCAGCACATGAAATTTGTGTTCAAGGAACAGGGTTTCACCCAGCAGGCCTCGCTGGATCAATTATTCGGGAATGCTACGCTGTGCATTCTATTCTCTAGCATCGGCGGGCGACTGTTCATGGGCTACCTGGCCGACAAATTCAACAAGAAACTGGTCATGGTGGCGACCTACGCGCTGGTTGCCGCTACCATTCCGCTGCTCGGCATGGTGAGGCCGGAGAATCCGAATTATGTGTATGTATTTTCCATTTTGTTCGGCTTCGGCATGGGCGCTGATTATATGCTCATTCCGCTGATGGCGGCTGAACAGTACGGTGTCAACACGCTGGCCCGCGCGATGGCTTTTATTCTGCCGGCCGATACCATCGGGCAGACGTGGTTCCCGTTCGCGGTGGCGAAATTGCATGACCAGTTTGGCGGGTACGGGCTGGCGTTGAATGCGGTATTCGCGATGTCGGCTATTGGGGCGATCGCGATTTTGCTGCTGCCGAAATCGAAGCGGGACGATGCGACACTTCAGCTACAAGACGCTCGACGAGCTGCAGCAAGCCACTGAAGGCGCAGGAGCGGCGTGCGTCCGTTTCGAGAGCGATCCGGAAATTGTTCGGGCGCTGCTCGCTCGAAAAGTTACGGTTGCTGGTCATACGGTAGGGAACTCCATTGCGATCCATCCGATGGAAGGCTGCGACGGCACACTGGATGGCCGTCCCGATGAACTGACGTATCGCCGATATGATCGATTCGCACGGGGCGGCGCGAAGCTTTTGTGGTTTGAAGCAACGGCGGTTGTGCCGGAAGGCCGGGCAAATGTTCGGCAGCTAGTGATTAATAAGGACACGGCCGGCGATTTGGCGCGTCTTTTGGAACACGCACGCCGGGCGCATCGCGAAGAGTTTGGCGGGTCGGACGATCTTCTCGAACCGCTGCAGCTCACGCATTCCGGCCGCTACAGTGTTCCCGCCCGCATCATTGCGTATCACAACCCGCTCATCGACCGGAAAACGAACACGCCGCCGGATTATCCGCTGATTTCCGACGACCGGTTGGAGTGGCTGGAAGACGAATATGTGGATGCGGCGAAGCTGGCGCTCGAGGCGGGATTCCGCGCGGTGGATATTAAATCGACACACGGATATCTGGTGAGCGAGTTGTTGGGCGCGCGAACGAGGCCGGGTCGGTACGGCGGCCCGCTAGAGAACCGCACGCGATTTCTAAAGAATGTTCTAAGCAAGATTCGCGCGGCGGTAGGAGACCGGCTTACGTTATGTGTGCGCCTCGGCTGCTTCGACAGCGTGCCTTATTCAAAGGAAGGCAACCCGCTCGAACACTCGCTTCCGTATCCGTATGGCTTCGGGGTCGACGAGAACAATCCGCTCACCGAGAATCTGGCGGAACTGAAGACTCTGATCGGCTGGCTGAAAGACTGGGGCGTGAAGTTACTCAGCGTCTCGATGGGCTCGCCGTATTACAACCCTCACGTGACGCGGCCTTTCGAGAAGCCCGACGAAGGCAATTACGAGCAGCCCGAGCATCCGGTGCTCGGAGTGAACCGGCATTTCCGCATCGCCGCCGAGTTGCAGCGGGCGTTTCCCGATCTGCCGATGGTTGGTTCAGGGTACAGTTGGCTGCAAGTCTATTCCATCAACGCCGCGGCAAGAAACATCGCCGATGGCGCGATCACGTTTTTCGGAATCGGCCGCAATGCGTTGGCCTATCCGGAGTTCGCACGCGATGCGCTCGAACACGGCAAGCTACAGCAACTTCGCGTCTGCAAGACACTCACATTCTGCACATTTCTGATGCGCCAGAAGGATCATCCGTTGGGGCAGTTCCCTACCGGATGCCCGCCATTCGACAAAAGCGTCTACGGCGCAATCATGAAGGAAGCACGCCGAACCGTTGGCTAGGCGCCGGCGAATCGGCCTTTGAATAAACGAACTGGCGTGATAGCCTTGCGCACCATGAACTCGCAAACGAAGTCGAAAACTCCATTAACGCAGGTTCTCATGCTGATCGGTATTGGTTCGGGCGCCTTCTACACCGTGTCAAATGGCCCTCGCTTCGGTCAGCTCCATACGGTAGATATTGTGCTGCTGATGTCGGTGGGAATGTATATCGGAGTCGCCTTTTCGCTATTGGTGGGCCGCCTCAGGGGATAGCGGATTCAGGTGGAGCTACTGTGCGTGTTTTAGTTCGTCCTGATAGCGGACAAGAACACGTTCGATGTAAACCTGAGTCTCGCGGAAGGGCGGAATGTTGCGATATCGTTCCACCGCGCCGGGACCTGCGTTATACGCAGCCAGAGCCATGCGGACGGGATCGGGCGTGTTCTGATATTTGAGCAGCAGCGATTTCAGATAGCGCGCACCCGCCTCGGCGTTTTGCTTCGGGTCTCTCGGATTTGCGCCGAGTTCGGCGGCCGTCTGCGGCATCAGTTGCATCAATCCGAGAGCGCCCTTGGGGGAAACGGCGTTCGGTTGAAATCCGGATTCAGCCCGCGCCACGCTGCGGACAAATTCCGGCCGGAGCCCGTTATGCATCGCGGCGGCTTCGATCAATTTCTCGGGAGTGAGGTTTTCAACGATGACCAGCTTCGGCGGCTCAGCGGGCTTTTCGATTGGTGCAGGTGGAATGTAGTCGTCCTGTTCAAACCCGGCGATTTCGCTCGCAGGAAAACTGAGCGTGCCTTCCTTAGTCTGAAGCTCGATGGAACCGCCGGAAACGACGTGCGATTGCGCCGGAATACGAAATCCGCTACGTAAAACTGCGTACTCACCGGCGGAAGCCCCGGTAACCAGGCACAGGAATAGAGTTACGTATTTCAACGCTATCTATTTTACTTGACGCGATGGGGCCGCTAAACGTGCATATCCATGTCAAAACTCGCCGGCAGCCAAACGCCGCACGAAATCGATGTCGCCATCCAGAAAATCGTAAGCAGGCAGCTTGGCCACGGTCTCCCACACGATCTCTTCAAATGCCAGGCTGCGGGGTTCACCCTGGAATTCGGTCACCCGGTAGAAGATGAGAAGAATGGAGGTCCGCCGCGGATAGCGGTGTTCGTAACGAATGATCTCGCTGCCGACGATCGCATGGATCCCAAGCTCTTCGCGCAGCTCGCGAGCCAGAGCTTCGGCCGGAGACTCGCCGCGCTCTATTTTTCCGCCCGGAAATTCCCAACGGAGACCGTGCGAGTCCCCGCGCTTCCGCTGGCCAATCAGGATTTTTCCTTCGCGTTCGATTACGGCGGCTGCTACGTTAATGACAGATCGGTTCATTCGAGTTGCGGTGATCCCGCTTCGATCAATTTTAACCATGTACAGCGAACGCCTCTTAAATCACTTCCAAAACCCCCGAAATGTGGGTGAGTTGAAAACACCAGCTTGGACGGTAGAAGTTACCAACCCTGCGTGTGGCGATATCCTTAAACTCTCGGCGCGAATTGAAGATGGCCGGGTAATGCAGGCAGTCTACAAGGCACGCGGATGCACAGCCTCAATCGCCGCAGGCTCAGCACTTACGGAATGGATGACGGGGCGAACAACGAGCGAAATCGCCGGCATTATGCCGGCTGATGTCGCAGATTTGGTAGGCGGCCTTACAAATGAGTCTCAGCACGCGGCGGTCCTTTGTGTAGACGCGGTGCGGGCGTTGTTGCGGAGGGCGAATTGCAAGTAAATCGTTATGATGACTCAACGACTCATATTACTTGCCTTCATCAGCGTATTCAGTTCGTTTGGCGCCAATAATCCTGGCTCTGTTCCACCGCCGACTAACCAGGCAGGCGTGGCGCCCATAGCACTACAACAATTTCAGGGTCGCTGGGTAGTGGATAAGAAGAACAGCCCAAGCGCGGAATTTGCTCCTGAAGATCTGACCCAGGAAGTCAAAGTGAATGGAGATGCGATCGTCGTGCGCTCGAAGTTCCAGGCCCCGAAGAACGGCATCTATCCGATTTTCTGGGCCGGGCTGACGCTGCCGGAACTAAACCTGCCTGTCGACGGTTCTCCATCTGACAGCATGGTGGGTCCGTTCAAATACGAATTCAAGACTCTTCGTCAGGGCAATCAGCTCTACACCGATTACCAGGCGGCCATGGACAACGCCGGAAATAAAGGCTGGCTGAAAGGTCACTGGGTCCACACGCTTTCCGACGACGGCAAATGGATGTGGCTGCAGTTGGATGGCACGTGCTCGGACGGCCGAACCATCAAAGCCACGTTGCTGTTTAAGAAGAAATAGCTATTTCTTCCTGCGTTTTTTCTGTTCCTCAACCAAGGAGAAGAGGAGTTTTTTCTCTACCGGGTCGACGCGGTCCAGTTGCACCTGGACCTTGTCCCCGATAGAGAATTCACGCCGCGACCGTTCGCCGATTATCTTGCGTGTATTCTCATTGAACCGGTAACGATCGCCCGGCAACATGTCGATGGGAATTAGTCCTTCCACGAAGAACTGCTCCAACTCCACGAAGCAGCCGAAACGGGTGGTGCTCATAATCAGGCCAGGGAACTGCTCGCCGACGCGGCTCTCCATGAACTTCGCTTTTTTCCATTCCACCAGTTCGCGTTCGGCTTCGTCGGAGCGCCGCTCGGTTTGCGACGATTGTTCCGCGATCACGTGCAGCAGTTCTTCGGAAAGCGAAGGCTGATGCCGGTCCAATGCCTCGCGCAAAATTCGATGAACGATCAGATCGGGATACCGCCGGATGGGCGACGTGAAATGTGTGTAACTGTCGGCGGCCAACGCAAAGTGTCCGGAGTTCCGCTCACTATAGCGGGCCTGCTTCAATGAACGCAGCATCAGATACGTCAGAATGCGCTCTTCCGGCTTGCCCTCCACTTTTGCCACCAGCTTTTGGTAGTTGCGCGAGGTAACCACGATGCTCTCATCCGGCAGTAGCACGTCTTTCACTCGCTTGGTTCCGTCGCGGCGGCGATCGGTGTGCTGGAACTTCTTCATCGCCAGCGACCCGATGCCGAGCGAGTATCCGAAGTGCGAAGCGATCTCCTCGAAATCCATAATCCGCTTCGGGTCGGGCGGTTCGTGGATGCGGTAGATGCTGGGAATTTCACGGCGCTCCAGATGCGATGCCACGGCCTCATTCGCCGTGAGCATGAATTCCTCAATGATCCGATGCGCGATATTGCGAGGGCTTCGAGTCACGCCCACCATTTCGCCGAATTCGTCGAACTCGATCAACGGTTCCGGCAGGTCGAAGTCGATGGAACCCCGTTTCACGCGCTTGCGATTGAGCTTGAGCGCCACTTCCTTCATCAATCCGAAACGGTCCACCAGATTCGCATAAAGCTCGCGCTGTTCCTGGTCGCCCTCGAGTATCCGATGCACTTTGGTGTAAGTCAGGCGCTCGACGCTGCGGATCACTCCCTGAGTGAAGCGCTGCGAGATGACGTCGCCGTGGTTGTCAATCTCCATCAGAGCCGAAAGCACCAGCCGGTCCACCTGCGGCTTTAGGGAACAGAGCTCGGTGGAAAGTTCGACGGGCAGCATAGGTACCGCGCGATCGGGAAAATAGACGCTGGTGCCGCGGCTCGCCGCCTCCGTGTCGATTGGCGTGCCCGGACGGACGTAGTAGCTCACGTCGGCTATATGCACCTGTAGCTCGTAGTTGCCGTTCGGCAGGCGATCGACCCAAACCGCATCGTCGAAATCGCGGGCCGTTTCGCCATCGATGGTGACGATGTCGAGATGACGGAAGTCCTGCCGCTGCGCGATCTCGCTCTGCGGCACTTCCAGCGGAAACGACTTCGCCTGCTCGAGCACGGCTTCCGGAAATTCGTGCGGGATGTGGTGCTTGCGAATGATGATCTCGACGTCGATTCCGAAGTCGTCGGGGTGCCCGAGAATTTCGATGACACGCCCAATCGGGTTTTCCCCGATCTCGCCGTAATCGAGGATTTCCACGTTCACGATCAGCCCGTCCAGATCTTCCACATTGTTAATCTCACGCGGCTTCACGCCGACGCGATTCACCGATTCGCGCACGGCCGGCAACTCCATGCCCTCGGGAATTTCGATCCACTGGTGAATGCGCTGTTCATGCGCTTCGACGAAGTTACCCTTGCGCTTTACGTGAAATTCGCCGACGACCGTGAGATGCGCGCGTTTCAGGATGCGGACGATTTCCCCATCGGCGCGACCATCGCGTTCGATCCGCGCGATTCGCACTACCACGCGATCGCCGTGCATGGCTTCCGAGGCCGAATCTTTGGGGATATAGACATCGCCCTTGATCCCTTCCATCACGCGATCGGAAATCAGAAAGCCGTAGCCGTCGCGATGGACGTTCAAGCGGCCGGTGGCGTATTCGCGGCTCTTGTTCGTCACCACATATTGGTGGCCACGGAGTTCAATCAGGAGTCCGCTGTCGGTAAGACGCTCGAGTATTTGCTCCAGAATTTCGCGGGATTCGCCTTTCGCGCCGAACTCCCGGAACAGTTGCTTGAGTGTTCCGCGAGCGTGCGGAAGGCCCTCGATGTGATGCAGCAGAGAGGCGTCAGTCAAGGCTCCGGAAGGTTTCTGCACCACTCGAATTATACGACTGCGGGTCGGCGGATGCGGGCCATCCCGTCGTTTTGTCGATAATCTCGGCCGGTGTGTTGAGGAATTGCCCCGACGGAAGGCGGCTTGAGATCCGCTTGAAGCCCGGGACTCCAAGAGAGTCTCATGTTCACGTCGCAGGCGAGCTATTCACCGCCGTCGAGTAGGGCGCCTGTCAACGATCAGAGTCATCCACGGAGTCAAGCATGGCGGACAGCTTCCATCGGATTGATCGCAATCCAGGGCTTGGCGGAAAAGTAAGCGACCAACAGAGAAAGTGCGAGCATCGCAGCGCCTACTGGAAGCAACACTGTCCACTCGACCGCGCTGATCCCATAGAGTTGGGAGCGAAAGAGAACAGTGGCGCCTACGCCGAGGACCGTTCCGATAGCAACTCCCGCGCCGGCGACGAGCATGGTTTCGCGTAGAACCATCTCTATCAGTTGCCAGGGCCGCGCGCCCAAAGCCGCACGGATCCCGAGTTCCTTTTTCCGCTCTCTGACTGAATACGAGATTGCTCCGAACAGGCCGATGATCGCAAGCAACAGACCAAGCGCGCTCAGCGCTGCGACACATCCGGCCGCGATACGTTCGGTGAGCAGCGTCAAATTCATCCAGCTCTGAAGCGTAACGGGCTCGATCATGATCTTCAGGCCGAGGCCGCGCAATGCTCGAGCGAACGGCTCCACCCAGATGCGCGGATCGCCCTTGGTCCTGGCAATGACGTTGATCGCGCCTCGATAATGCTGGCTGAGAGCATAGTACATGAACGGACGCGCCGGCTCGTAGAAATCGTCGTATTTGCCGTCGGCCGCCACTCCCACTACGGTGAACTTGCGGCCCGGATCGCCGGCGATCAAAGTTCTGCCCACCGGATCTCTTCCCGGCCAAAACATATCCGCCATCTTGTGATTTATCACCACTACTTGCGGGCTGCCCTCGCGGTCGGTGGAAGTGAAAGCGCGGCCGGCTAACATCCGGATGCCAAGAGTGGCGAAGTAATCGGCATCCACCACTGTTTGTCCGATGCGGGTAGTCTTTATCGAATCTGGAAGCTGCACAGACTCCTCGCCTGCGCCGAACAGCGGCAGATTTAGGGCCAGCGAAACCGATTCGACGCCGGGCAAGGCGGAGACCGTTCGGCGCACAGTTCCGTAAAACTCTTTCCCTCGCGACTCCGAATAGCCTTCGCCTTCCAGATACACGGTGACTGCAACCAGATTGCGCGCCGAGAAGCCCGGATCGGCATGGCGAAGGTTGTAGAGACTGCTCTGGCACAGGCCCATGCCCACCAGGACCAGAGTGCAGATGGCGATCTGAATAATAACCAGCGTGTTCCGGCGGACGCCTCTGCGCGTTCCTCCTACTACGATTTCTCCGCTCAACACCTGTGCCAGACCTGGAGATGATGCGTAAAGTGCTGGGGCGAGGCCGGTAGCGAGGCTTGCGATCAGCATGAGGATCACTGTAAACGCCACCACCGTGACGTCAAGCCGGAGATTGAGGCTGAACGAGAAGGCGCCCATCATAGGGAATGCGATCGTGAGATCGGAATATCGCGCGACCACCACCGCCGCGATGCAATAGCCCAGAAGACCGCTGCCGGCGCAAAGAATGGTGCTTTCCTTTAGGAACTCGCGTATCAGCCGCCCACGTGGAGCGCCGAGCGCCAACTTGATCGCGGCTTCCTGACGCCTTCCGACCGCAACAGCGAGGAGCAGATTCGCCACATTCGCGCAGGCGATCAAGAGGATGAGCACCACCAGTGCCATTAGAATTGCACTCATCAATTCAGCGTCGGGAATCGCGTCGGGCGGCAGGAGAGTGGCGCGAGTTACCACCGCCGCACGATCTTTATCCTCCCCGGGATAGGCCGCCGCAAGCTGCGCTGACAAAGTGGTTATTTCCGCCTGCGCCTGACGCCGGGTCATTCCTGGCTTCAGCCGGGCGATCAGAAAGAACCGGCGCACGCCGCGCTTCGTGAGCGATGCATTCTCGTCAAGCTCTCGAAACGTGGTGAAAAGGTCGCCGTCGACGCCGTAAAAGGCTCCGGTGAAATCCTTCGGCGTGACTCCTATTATGGTGTGCTTGGCAAGCACCTTGCCCACGATATTCGGGTCCGAACCGAGGCGCTTCCAGCAGGACCAGGTCATTACCGCAATCTGGGTCTTGCTCTCGTCATCGCCGCGCGAGAACAGGCGTCCAAGATGCGGCCGGATTCCCATCACCGCAAAATAATTATCGGAGACGGGCCTGGTGATCACTTTTACGTCGCGGCCCTCGAAGTTAAAGTCGTCGCTTAGACCAATTGAGTTTGGCGCTGCGGCAACATCCGTGAAGACGTGGTTGTTCTCCCGATAATATTTGTAGTCCGGATAAGAGATTTGATCGATCGCCTTGCCGGGCGAGCGAGTGTACATCATCACCAGACGGTCCGGTGCCGGGGCGGCGGGAGGCAGTATCAGAACAGTATTCGAGATACTTAGGCCGATGATGCCCAGAGCCATGGCGATTGAGAGGGAAAAAGCGGAAACGGCCGTGAGCTTCCAGTGACGCCGCAGTGTACGCACGGATCGGAGGGCCGCGATCATGGTGGGTTCATTGTGGCACGCCGAATGCCAGGGGCAATGCTAGTGTCACGTCAACCTTGCCCTTCGAGGCTTGCGTGAATGTAGCGCACAACTGTGCGGGGTTCGCCCGCGGTTTCTTTGATCAGACCAAGTCGATGCGAAAGATCCACCCGCTCGTCGGGCTATCGTTATTCGGCCATCCAGGATGGATACCGGCATCGCAGCTGATCAGCGATCCATTGTGCATCGCGAGCCCGTGCGGGTCGCAGGAATTAGGGGCGAAGTCTACCGTCTCGAGCACCTTGCCAGTTGCGGCATCGTATTTAACGAGGCCGGGGCGGCCCTCGGCGTAGTTCTTGCTGTCGTTTCCGGTCACTTGCCAGATGGCACCGTTGTCCCAGGCTATTCCGTGAACCCGATACCTGCCGGGCCCATCGGAGTACGGGATCAGGAATTCCGGCTGCCATGTCGTGGGATCCACTCGAAGAATTCCACGCAGCCGGAGCGATGCGATCCAGAGCTTGCCCTCGTTCCACAACGCACCGTGGCAGCCGCCCCCGTTGTCCGCCGGGCCGAGCGGGATCTGATGATGACTGACGAGTTTGGAGTTCATGTCCACCTGAAAAACTCCTTCCGGAGGCGCGTTGGCGCACATCCAGATGTAGCCCCCTCCGCAAGCCATCCCGCTGGTGTTTCTGGACGGAGTCGTCACGGTCTTCAGCAGCTTGCCATTCCAATCGACGAGCCATGCGTCTTCAGACAGAGATTTCGGTTCGGGCATGTGATACGCGACGGCCTGCGCGCCCGAGAGCTTTTGCTCGGCAATCCACAAGCCCTCGGGCGTGACGGCAATCCCGTTCGGAAATCCTTGAGGACTCTTGAACAGCTTCGTTGTTTTTGCCATCCGAGTCGGAACCTTCCCGGTCCCTGTGGATTTCCCGCCGGCAGTCCGCGGCGGAGCGCCGGAGGTTTGCGCGCGCGCTTGTGCCAGGGCCAAGCCGGCGCCCGCGCCCGCGGCGAGGAATTCTCTTTTGGTCATGATATTCTCCATAAACCGCCCACATCGACTGACCTGCGGATTATATAACGGTTTTGGACCCGGATATGGGCAGCGGTGTGTAACTGCGCCTGTCCTGTCGCGCTGCGGCACGCGGAACCAACGTCATTCGCGGAAAAAGGCGAAACACGCGGCAGCCGCAACCCGTCCAAACAAATGGAATGAATATAGGCTTGCTCTTCGCGACCCTCTGCATGGCCGGCGTTGCCGTCGCGCAAACATCTGATTCCCCGCAAGGCTCTGATCGCCCACAGCCGGACGCCACGGCACCCAGCAGCGCCAAACATGACGTGGGCAGCGGCGCGGGAGATATCGGCAAAGGTGCGGCCAAAGGCGCCGGTAGCGCTGCCAAGGGAACAGGGAAAGCGGCCGCTGACCTGGTGACGCTTCATCCCATTAACGCAGCTACCGACTTGGGCAAAGGCGCGGTAAACACCGGGAAGAACGTGGGAGTTGGCGCTGCAAAGGGCACTGGCAAAATATTGAAGGGCACCGGCAAAGCGATCAAACACGTGTTCTAGAGCCCGAGCAAACTTGTTCCGTGACATGGCGTAACATGCAAGCATGGTGACCATCCTGGGAGCAGGCGGTGCAATCAGCGACGGACTCCTGAAAGAACTCAGTGCTCGTAACGAGCCGATTCGCCTGGTTGGCAGAAATCCAAAACTCGTACCCGGCGCAGCCGAGGCAGTTGCAGCGGACCTCTCGAACCTCGACAGCACGCTGAAGGCGGTTTCCGGTTCCAGAATTGCCTTTCTGCTTGCCGGTTTGAAGTATGACATCAAGGTGTGGAGGGACCTCTGGCCTCCTATCGTGCAGAACGCAATCGAAGCGTGCAAGCGCTCCAACACGAAACTGCTCTTCTTCGATAACGTCTACATGTACGGGAAAGTCGACGGTGTTATGACGGAAGAAACACCCTTCCACCCGTGCAGCAAAAAGGGCGAAATCCGCGCGCAGATCGCCACCATGCTTCTCGATGAGATCAAGGCAGGCAATCTTACTGCACTCATCGCGCGCTCGCCCGATTTTTACGGCCCTCGCGTCCGCACCGGCATTCCCAATGTTCTCGTGTTCGACAAATTCGCCACGGGCGCCAAACCGAGTTGGCTAGTCAACGATTCTGTGAAGCACTCGTTCGCCTTCACGCCGGATGCAGCGCGCAGTCTGATGCTGCTGGCAGACAACGAGAGTGCCTGGAATCAGACCTGGCACGTTCCTGCAGCCCCCGATCCGCCGACCGGAAAAGAGTTCATTGAACTCGTTGCCCGCGAATTCGGAATCGAACCGAAGCACCGAGTGCTCAGCCGGCCTATGGTGTGGGTGGCGGGATGGTTCGACCGGACCGTCGGGGAACTACACGAGATGCTCTACCAGTACGAGGCCGATTATCTCTTTGATTCGACGAAATTCAACGGAGCGTTCCGCTTTCAGCCTGCCTCGTATGCGGAGGGCATCCACAGAACCGCCAAAGCCAGCCTCGAAAGGAAATCATGAAGACCTCTTCGACTGCAATGACAGCGGCCCTCTTGACGACTTTCCTCGTCGCCTTCTCCGCTTTAGCACGCGACCACCGTGCCCTGAACGGAACGTGGACTCTGGTACCCGGCAAGAGCGATTTCGCCGGCCAGCCCGCGCTTCAATCCGGCACCGTGACGATCAACGATCGCGAGGGCAATATAACAATCTCCCGGAACCTCGTGTATGCAGGGGCCCCCGGCGAGACGATCTTCTATAGCGATATGACCGATGGCCAGAACCGCGCCACGATCCAAAACGGTAAAGATGTCACGAGCAAGACCAAATGGGATCACGACGTCCTGAAAGTGACGACCACTCAATCCGGCGCGGTCACTCTCGAGAGCTACGCCCTTGCCCCGGATGGCACGATGACGGTCACTGTCGTAAGGCCGGAACACAAGACGATCACGCTGGTGTTTGAGCGGAAATAAATTTATTCGATCCCGAGCTTCTTCAATATTGGTGCGAGATCGGACATGGGAATCAGGGGCACGTCCGCGCTCTTGACCTCGCCCTCGGTCAACTGAATTTCTATGCTCGCGTCCCCGACTTCCTTCATGAAGTCAGGGTCCTCCCACGCGCCATCGGGCACACCTTCAAACGCGTATAACTTGTATGTTCCCGGCGCGAGGTCTTGAAATGTGAATGTGCCCGTCTGATCGAAAGCGCCTAAGCGGGCCGGCACTCTATTCGAAATGAGTACGACCTGCGGTTTCGCACGAGAAGCTTTGCCGTCTGTCGTCCGGGTAACCGTTCCCGACAAACGGGCTCCCAGAGTACTTAGCAGCAAAACGAGGCGGCCTTCCGCGCCGGTGACGGAGATGGTTCCGTCGGTAGAGACGACATCTCCGTAGCGGATCTCCTTCAGGTAGAACCCGCTCCCCAGCACCTGGATGCGATATCGCCCCGGGCTAACCAGCGCGAAATCGAAACTTCCATCCGCTCGCGAGACCGCTTCCGGGCTCCAACCGGGAGTGTCAGATTCAAGCTGAACGATGTGGCCGGAGGGTTTGATGGACCCCTTGTCCGAAATCTCTATCACCCCTTTCACGGGCCGAGGAGCGATAAGTTCGATGGAAACGTCTTCCAGATCCTGGTCTTCGATCCGAACCTTAACGGACGCGAGATGGACATTACTGCCAAACGGAAATCCCTGGTCCACACTGAGCTCGTAGGTTCCAGGTGGAACACCGGCGATTTCGAAAGTTCCGTCTGAGCGTATCGTTCCGCTTTTACTATTGACGGCGGCAGCTGAAGCGAGGTGCGCCGAGATTCTGCGGGCGCCAAACCTTCCGGTTTTCTCGTCAGGCGGCGGTACAGTGTCAACGGCTAGAAGCTTTCCGCGGATGCGGTGGGTGCTTCCGCGGCGCAACCGGATCTCCAGACCGGATATTTGGTTCCCAGGCCCCACGATGATCGGCGCAGCGCCCTCGAGATCCGGGGAATTGGAATACCACGTGGGCTGTCGTATCACGATTTTTTTCCCACTCGGCCGATTTCTCATCTCCCACCCAGAGTCGGGTTCGGCGGCCAGATAATACTTGCCTGGCGGAACTTGACCAATGCGAAATTCGCCCTGGTCGTTGACCACCTCTCCGCTAAAGCCTTGAATCGTTCGATGGCCGTGGGACCATTTGCATCGAAACATGTTCACAGTCGCGTGAATCCAAGGCTCGCCGTCTTCGTTAACCACGCGCCCGGTGACCACCGCCTGGGGAGTCAATTCGATCTTGATATTCGAGAGCGTTTGCCCGGGCGTCAGCTTTATTTTGATTGGCTCGCTTCCCGCCTCTCCGAAGTGTCCATCGATATAGCCTTGGTGTTCTGCGTTCAGAACGTAGGAACCAGGCTTAACATCTTCGAATACGAAATTACCCTGGTCGTCCGTTATGGATGCGTAGGAGCCGCCCAATATCAGGTAAGCTTTCCGTAATCCGCGGCTTGTGACCGCGTCGATGACGCTACCCTTGATTGCACACTGTTGCCGAACCGCCGCGGGCGGGGTTATTTCGGATTGCGGAGCGGCGTAACCCGGCTGCGCGGCACTTGAGAAGAGAAACACGGCCATGGCGGCTCTCACGCGCAAGGGCGCCTCCTGACGTCGAGAATACACCCAACATTCGGCCACGAGCGGTATTGGGTTAGTCCTTTTGCAGCATCACTTCCGTCGACTTGATGACGACGGTGACTTTGTCGCCCTTCTTGAGACCAAGCTGCTCCGCGCTACGGCGCGTGATCACGCTCTCAATCTGGTTTTTCCCGATTTTGACCACGACGTGGGCCATGATGTCCCCGAGTTTCACCTCCGAGACCTTTCCTTCGAGTTGGTTTCGCGCAGATATGGGCATGGCCTAAGGATGCCACGGATGGGCACGCACGAGCGGCAGAAGTAGGGTCTACCGCCCCAGCGACACTCGGACGCGCTGCTGATACTCGGCCGCCTTCCGCAATATCTCCTCGCGATTCAGAGTTAGCGCACGCCGGTCGCGCACCACCATGCGGCCGTTCACCATCACGTGCCGGACATCCGATCCCTTCAACGCGTAGACCAACTGCGAGTACACGTTGTAAATCGGAACGGCATGCGGCTCATCCATACTGACGAACATCAGGTCGGCGCGCTTGCCCGCCTCGAGCGACCCGATCTCCTTCTCCATACCGAGCGCCATCGCGCCGCGAATGGTCGCCATTTCGAACGCTTTCTCGGCCGTCAACGACACCGGATCACCAGTGGTCACCTTCTGCAGCTTTGCCGCCAAATCCATCTCCTCGAACATGTTCACGTCGTTGTTGCTGCCCGCGACGCCGTCCGTTCCGAGGCCGATGGCGATATCGCGCGCCAGGTACTTCATCACCGGCGCTACGCCGCTCGCCAGTTTCATGTTGCTCGACGGGTTATGCGCCACGCCTGTGTTGTGCCGCTTGAGAATATCCAGGTCGCCGTCGCTCACCCAGATGCCGTGCGCCACCACGGTCCGGCCGTTCAACACACCTAGCGACTCCAGTAATTGCGTGGGCGTCATATGGCGCTTGGCCATCAGGTCGTCATTCTCCTTTTTCGTCTCGGAGAGATGAGTCACGAGCGGCGCACTGTACTTGTTCGCCAGCGCCCGCGCTGCCTTCAGCGACTCGTCCGAATTCGTGTAGACCGCGTGCGGCGCGACGGCGGCGACAATCAGCGGGTCCTTGGCGAACCGCTGCAAGAACGCTTCGGTACGCTTCAAAGCGTCTGCCGGAGTCTTCGCGTCCGCCACCGGGAAGCCGATGATCGTCTCGCCGAGCACACCGCGCATACCCGCGCGTTTCGTCTCTTCGCCGACCACCTCTTCGAAGTAATACATGTCCGTGTAGGTGGTGGTGCCGGAGAGCAGCATCTCCAGACAGGCCAACCGCGTCCCCCACCGGACGAACTCCGCATTCACGTTCTTCGCTTCCGCCGGGAAAATGTATTTCTCCAGCCAATCCTGAAGCTTCAGATCGTCGGCGATGCCGCGGAACAGCGACATTGCGGCGTGGGTATGAGTATTGATAAGGCCCGGAGCAAGGATCGCGTTGGCCTCGTAAAGGGTCGACTTCGCCTGGAAGCGCTTCGAAATGTCCGCCCGTGTTCCGACGGCAACGATGCGCTCGCCCGTGATCGCGATGGCCCCGTTCTCAATCACGCGATGCTGCGGGTCCATCGTGACCAGATAGCGCGCGCTAAGGATCCAGTCAGCAGGTTCGGCGCACAACAGGAGCGCCGGCAGGAGGAAGCTAATGCAGAAACGAAGCATCGAATGGTCTCGGGAAGATGTCTTTCATGCGCATGGTCTCGCTCTTGCCTTCGAGATTCACCAGCGTCAATTCAGCGTCACCGCAGAACTCCCAAAGGATCTGCCGGCAAGCACCGCAGGGAGGCGTCAGCGTGCCGGTATCCGCAGCTACGGCGATCCGCTTGAACTTGCGAGCGCCCTCGGACACGGCTTTGAACACCGCGACGCGCTCAGCGCACAACGTCAACCCGTAGGTAGCGTTCTCAATGTTGCAGCCGGTGTAAATGCGCCCGTCTTCGGTTTCAAGAGCCGCACCAACTTTGAAGTTCGAGAACGGCGCGTGAGCATGTTCCCGGGCCTCGATAGCCGCCTGCAAAAGAGCATCCATCAAAGGTCTTCGATCCGCGCGTAGAGATCGGAAAGCGGGACGGTGATCTCCGGATTCGTGGTCGTTAGAACGTCATCCGGCGCCACTACCGTTCCCTCTTTGGTAACGATCCAACCTCTTTGAAGCCTCGGATCGACAACCCAGACGTACTTCACGCCGAAGTTCAGATAGTCACCGATCTTCTCTTGGATGCCGGACACGCTGTCGTCCGGGGAAAGCACCTCGACACAAATGAACGGAGGCGTCTTCAGGATCGGTGCATTCGGAGATGGCCCGAGAACCACAGTGACGTCTGGAACACGAAAACGAGTCGGGCTGACTTGCATCGTCCAATTGATCGCGACGTAAATTCCGAGTTGCTTGCGCCTCTCCAAAAGATAGACTGCGATTTCAGACTTGGCTTCCGAGTGATCCCGTTCGCCAACGTTGAGCTCTACGACTTCGCCATCCACGTAGTCGCACTCGGGACTATAACTCGTCGAGAGGTATTGTTCCACCGAGATCATAGCTTCAGGATACTGCGTCTAGCCGCGGCAGGAGAGCTTTCATAAGCTTTATGAGAGTATCCCGTACCATGGCTCCGGTCTCGAGCACTTCCTCATGATTGATTTTCTGCGGCAGCACGCCCGCGGCCATGTTCGTCACGCACGAGATCGCCAGCACCTTCATCCCTGCATGGTTCGCCACAATTACCTCCGGCACCGTTGACATCCCCACCAGGTCCGCTCCGATGGTCCGCAAGAAACGAATCTCAGCCGGTGTCTCGTAGCTCGGTCCAGTCAGCGCCGCGTAGACGCCCTCCTTCAATTCAACGCCTAGTTCCGCCGCTGTGGTCTTCGCGATCCCGCGGAACTGCACAGAGTACGCTTCCGACATATCCGGGAACCTGGGGCCGAACTCATCTTCGTTCGCGCCGATCAGCGGATTCGTTCCCTGCAGATTGATGTGGTCGGAGATCAGCACCAGCGCACCCTGCCCGTAGCTCAAATTGATGCCGCCGGCCGCGTTGGTCAGCACCAGCGATCGTACACCGAGGAGTCGCAGCGCTCGCACGCCGTACGTCACGCGAGCCGCGGCGTACCCTTCGTACAAGTGCGCCCGCCCGGCCATCACCGCCACTTCTGTGCTCCCCAGTTTCCCGAATACGAGTTTCCCCGCATGGCCTATGGCGGTCGAACGAGGCCATCCCGGAATCTCGGAGTAAGGAATCTCCAGCCCGTCCTCCAATTCGTCAGCAAACGCGCCCAGGCCGCTGCCAAGCACCACTCCAATCGCCGGCCGTCTGCCACCGATCTTTTCTTCCAGGAATTTCTTCGTTTGTTGGAACATTACAGCAGCATTCCCGCGATGCAGGCGGACATGAAGTTCGCCATCGATCCGGCGGCGACCGCTTTCAGTCCAAGGCGCGCCAGGTCGGACTTCCGTGTCGGCGCGAGTGCCCCAATTCCGCCGATCTGAATGGCGATCGAGCTGAGGTTCGCAAAGCCGCACAACGCATATGTGGCGATAGTGAACGAGCGAGGATCCAGTTGCGCCTTCAACGGGCCAAGTTTCAGGAACGCCACGAATTCATTGAGCACCAGGCGCGTGCCCAGCAGATCGCCGATCGTCGCGCAATCTTTCCAGCTCACGCCCATCAGCCATGCCAGCGGAGCAAAGATCGCTCCGAAAATTCTCTCCATGCTGGGCGGGAGCCAACCCATACCGGGCAGCGTATGAATCCAGCCGAGCATACCGTTCGCCAGCGCGATCAGGGCGAGAAACGCGATCAGCATACCGCCGATATTCAGCGCGAGCTGCAAGCCGTCCCCAGCGCCGCGCGCGGCCGCGTCGATGATGTTCACACCGGGCTTCTCGACTTCCACTTTCACGTTGCCCATCGTTTCCGGCTCGTCCACTTCCGGCATAATGATCTTGGCCAGCATGATGGTAGCGGGCGCGGTCATGATTACCGCGGTTAGCAGGTGCTTGATGTCGACCATCGCAATCTTCACGTAGGCGGCCATCACAGCGCCGGACACGTGCGCCATGCCGCTGGTCATGATCGTGAACAACTCGGATTGCGTCAATCCCGCCAGGAACGGCCGGATGGTCAAAGGAGCTTCCGTCTGTCCCATGAAGATGCTCGCCGCGACGCAAGTGGATTCAGCGCCGCTGACGCCCATCACCTTCTGCATCATCACGGCCATGGCGCGGACCAGCACCTGCATGATACCGAGCTGGTACATGATCGCAAACAACGATGCGATGAAGATGACGATCGGCAGCACCTGAAAAGCGAAGATCACGCCAAAGGGTCCGCTCTTCGCGCCCAGAGGTCCGAACAGAAACTGACTGCCGCTCTCCGCATACTGGAGCAGAGCATTCACGGCAGTGCTGGCAAACTCGAACAGCTTGCCGAAATCTGTTTTGAGAACGAGAAACGCGAACGCGAATTGCAGCCCGAGGCCCCAGGCAATTAAACGCGGCTTAATGGAGCGCTTGTGCGGAGACAGAAGGAACGCCACCGCCATGATGACCACCAACCCAAGAAGGCCAGTGAATCGTCCCATGGAGGCCGGCTGCCCTAGCTGACTACTTCGAGGATCAGTTGGCGTTCATCAGGCGGATTGGAGGAGATTTTGAACGCGTCTTCCACCATTTGCTCGGCTTCTTCCAGGTGCTCCTCGGAAGTGTGATAGATCCGGCACAGTACTCCGCCGGACTCCATCTTGGTGCCGATCTTCGCCTCGAGAATCACGCCGACCGCGTGATCGATCGTATCTTCCTTGGTGTCGCGGCCGGCGCCGATCAGGGACGACGCCTTGCCGATCAGTTCCGCGTCGATGGCGCTAATGTAGCCGGGCCGAGGGCAGAGAATTTCGGCCGCGCCTGTCGCGTTCGGCAGCAGTTCGAACCGATCGAGCACCTGCGGATCGCCGCTTTGCGCCTTGATCACGTCCTTGAACTTCTTATAACCAGACCCGTCGAGTAATCTTGCCTGCGCGATTTCGCGAGCTTCTTCAATTGTCGGCGTGATCTTGCCAAGCCAGATCATTCGCGCGGCCAATTCAAGCGAGAGGCGGGTCAAATCCACCGGCCCCGCGTTCTGCAGCGTCTGGGACACTTCCATGATTTCGAGCGCATTCCCAACAGCGAATCCAAGTGGTTGATTCATATCGGTGATCAGCGCTTGCACCCTGCGGTCCATGCGGCGTCCGATGCCGACCATTACTTGTGCGAGCCGCCGCGCGTCCACCTGCTTCTTCATGAATGCGCCGCTGCCCACCTTCACGTCGAGCACCAGTGCATCCAGGCCAACAGCCAGCTTCTTCGACATGATCGATGAGGCGATCAGCGGAATCGATTCCACTGTGGCTGTTGCATCCCGTAGGCTGTACAGTTTTCCATCCGCCGGTGCGATCTCCGGAGTCTGGCCGATAAATGCGAGTTTGTGTACTTTGAGCTGGGCGATGAATTCGTCGACGGAAAGATTAGTGCGAAACCCCGGAATGGCTTCCAGTTTGTCCAGAGTGCCCCCGGTGTGACCCAAGGCGCGTCCGGAAATCATCGGAACCACAACTCCCGCGGCGGCCGCAATGGGAGCGGCGATCAAACTTGTCTTGTCGCCGACACCTCCGGTGGAGTGCTTATCAACTTTAGTACCGGGAATAGAGGAGAGATCGAGAACCTCGCCGGAGTGCATCATCGAATCAGTAAGAGCACTGACTTCGCGGTCCTGCATGCCGGAAAAATACACTGCCATCAGAAATGCCGACATTTGATAGTCGGGGATTTCACCGCTTGTGTACCCGTCGACTAAATACGTAATTTCTTCAGAGCTCAGCTCTTCGCCGTCTCGTTTCCGGTGAACCAGATCAACAGTACGCATTTAAGTTTCCTAGCGTACCACACCCATCGCCGGAACGCAGACATTCCCTGCCTCCCTCAGACCCGAAACCGCGGTCGTGAGCGAGCCCTAATACCGCATTCTACTTCATTATTTCCGGAATCGGATACTGATATTCTCCCTGAAAAATTTCGCCGAATAATTCCACCATCTGCGCGTGAAGAAGTCCGTTATCGGCCAAGAGATGCGCGCCTCGTACGTCCAGCACGCCGCCCTTCATATCGGAGCACACTCCCCCGGCCTCAGCGATCAGTAGAGCGCCCGCCGCCATGTCCCAAGGATTTAATCCGAATTCCCAAAAGCCGTCCAGCCTGCCGCACGCTACATACGCCAGATCGATTGCCGCGGACCCCGCACGGCGCACTCCGTGGGTCAGCATGGCGAGTTGGTAGTAGAAATGAACATTGATATTTTCATGCCGCCGGCGGCTGGGAAAACCGGTGGCCACCAGGCTGTCCTCCAGTCTCTTAACGGTGGAAACACGGATTCGCCGGTTGTTCAGGTATGCGCCGGCCCCGCGTTCGGCGGTGAACATTTCCTGACGTGTGGGATCGAAAACTACCCCGGCAATCAGCTCGCCCGCCTGCTCGAGGCCTAAAGTAACGTTGAACACCGGAAAGCCGTGAGCGAAGTTCGTCGTGCCGTCGAGGGGATCGACGTACCAGCGGAATTCCGAGGTCCCTTCGTTGCCGCCGCCTTCCTCGGCCACAATGGAATGGGACGGAAAGTACGTTCGCAGGCGCTCCACGATCAGCTTCTCCGAGGTGCGATCCGCCTCGGTGACTAGATCGTGCTCGCCCTTGAGTTCGTACCCGATCCGGCGCTCGAAATAGTGGGCCAATAGCGCCCCTGCCTCGCGCGCAATTTCTACCGCGGTCTCGAGATAGGACGCCATTCGGTGGAAGTTAAGGGATTTCCATCAAATACTTGATGTCGTGCTTAAACAGGAACAGATTTGGGCCGTCGGTTCTGGTCAGGCGAATGAAGCTCTCATCGAAGAATTCAATCACGCCCTCCACCTCCGCGTCGTCGGTGAGGCGGACGCGTACCGGGATCTTGTTGTCGGTGAGGCGGCGCAAATACTTCACCTCTTCAAAAGTTTGCGCTGGCGCTTTGGACTTGCTTCCGGAACTCATTATCGGATGGAATCCCCATAGTAACCGTTTCGGCAGATCACCCGCAAATCGGGGTTCTTTGTCTTCACCACGAGCTTATGAAATGGATCCTTGGTGAGCGGCACATTCTTCGAATAATAGGAGAGCGAATATTGTGTGCGCAGCTCCCGCAGAATGTCGTCAAAAGCCTGATCCATGTCCCTTCCAAGCGCCGGCATGAAAACGCGCCCGCCCGTCCCCTGGGCCAGAGTCGTCAATGCGTTCTCGCCGCCGATATTGCGCCCCACGTCGTTCGTAATCGGCATCACGAGAATCGAGTAGAATACCGAATCCGCGAGATGCAGGGCTCGGAGCGCGTCTTGATACCTCATCGCGCTCACTGTGTCGCCGCCATCCGTTACGACTAAGACCACGTGCCGCCCGTCACGGTTTCGTAACGGCTTCGTGCTCTCCCAGATTGCGTCGTAGAGAGCGGTTCCCGCTTCTGCCTTGAAACCTTTCATCTCTTTTGTCAGTGTGACCAGGTTCCTGGTGAATCCGGTATTCACGGTTACCTGCCAGTTGAAGGAGTACAACGAGACGGCGTCGTCCGGATTGCCTTCGCGAAATAGCGCGTGAAGAAAGCGCTGAACAGAGTCGACTTCGTACCTTAAGTCCTTAGCGGTTGAGCCGCTGATGTCCACCAGAAGTGTAATCGACAGGGGCTGCTCGGTTTGCCGGGCGAACACTTTGATTTCCTGCGGGACCCCATTATCGTAAATCATGAAGTCGTCCCGGTTGAGACCGCCGATCGGCTTGCCGTAGTTGTCCTTCACCGTCGCCAGCACGCGGACGAGCTTCACGTCGACCCGGAACGTCGGATCCTCCGCCCGAGCGGCGAACAATGTTAGAAAGGCGAATGCTATCGCCCGAGTACCGAATCGTCCCACTCGCCATCCACCCAGACTTCGCCATCCGCGAAGTGTTCCTTCTTCCAGATTGGCACCAGTTTCTTCAGCCGGTTGATTCCCTCCAGAGCGGCCTCGAAAGAAGGCGCGCGATGAGGGGCTGTGGCCACAACGGCGACGCTCGTTTCGCCGATTTCCATGCGGCCCAGGCGATGCACCATGGCTAGACGGCCGATCGCATGTTTCGCGGCGATTTCGCGTCCGATCTCGGCCATCATCTTCACTGCCATTCCCTCATAGCATTCGTAGTCGAGGAATTTGGTTGCGCGTCCTTTTGTGTTGTTGCGCACCACGCCCTCGAACACTACAACCGCTCCGTCTTCGCCTTGCAGCAGGCGGTTTTTGATGGACCGCTCGTCGATCGGCTGCCGGGTCAGGGCGAAGAAGTGGCCCGCGTCGTCGATGATTTCATGGATGTACCGGCCGGCGCCACCGCTCACGGGCGGCAGAAATGCAACTTCGTCGCCGGGCGACAGGGCCGCCGATCGTTCGGAGAACTGTTGATTCAGCGCCATCACGATACTCCCCGACATTTTTTCGAGTTTCGGGAACTGCCGCGAATAGTGGTCGAACAGGCTTTGCAAGACGCTGCCGTCCTCCATTTCGAGCGATTCTTCGGCGCGGCCGACGATATCTTTCAACTGGCCAAAAAACAGCACTTTCACCCGCACCCTCAAATGGTAACAGACGCCCCATCAGGTGGTTACGTTCCATTCGCTATAATTGCCCTCGGATGTTTGAAAACCAAACGCGGCTTCGTGTCCGGTATGCCGAAACGGACCAGATGGGCGTTGTCTATTATGCCAACTATTTCGTTTGGATGGAGCTCGGCCGCGTAGAATTTTGCCGGGCAATCGGCCTCCGGTATAGAGATATGGAGCAGAACGATGGCGTCCTTCTCGCAGTGGTCGAGGCCGGCTGCCGCTATCTTTATCCAGCCCGATACGACGAAGAGGTCGTACTCCGCACCACGCTTCAGTTGGCGCGTCCCCGGATGGTCCGTTTTGGGTATGAAATGTTCGATGCGGCGGCCTCGCGTAAACTGGCTACGGGCTTTACGAGCCATATTTTCTGTAATCCCGAGATGCGCCCGCTGAAGCTACCGCCGAAGTATCTGAGTTTGTTTGAAGGGGTGGCTTCCGATAGGAAAATTCCTGAGTCTGACTTGCGATAGTACCTAGGCGCTTCGCTTTGATACTAAAACACTTGACTTGGCCCGCCTCTTAGTCCCACAATTGAAACCGGACTTATTTTCAATGAAACTATCATTTTTGTCAATTGGATTGGTTTTGATGGTTGCTGGATCGCTATGGGCTGGCCCCGTGACGGTAAACAACCCGAGCTTTGAGAACCCGGCCCTGGCTTGCGCCCCTAGCAACGAGTGCTGGCAATCCGGAAGTATCACCGGCTGGACTCCGAGTGGCGTTTGGGCCACATTCAAGCCCGGCCCGGCGCAAGTGAACAGTGTTCCCGACGGCTCCCAGATCCTCGGCCTTGGATTTGACGGTAGCGGAGAAGTGGATCAAGATACTCTGACGCAGGTCGTAGCGAACACCACGTACACTCTTTCAGTAATGATTGGCCGGCGCATTGACTTTGCTATGTCTGATTATTCGATTGGCCTCTTAGGTCTCCAAACGCAGAGTGACACCGTATCCCCCACTGCTGGAAACTTCCTTCTGGATACCTTGGTCTTCACCTCCGGCGGTCCTGGCGACCCCAATATCGGCAAGGAAATTATCATCCAGTTGACGGCGACCATCACACCGCCTGTTTTTGAGCGCCAGACGGATTTTGATAGTGTTTCGTTGGACGCAACAACGTCAGTGGTCGGTGGCAGTGCTCCGGAACCCTCGGCCTTCGTGCTTGCCGGCCTTGGTCTTCTCCCGCTGGCCCTTCTTCGCCGCCGCCGCTAGGCTTGCGGCTGCGGGCTTAAAATTAGTTTGGAAAACGAGAACCCTTCGCGGTTCTCGTTTTTTTTTGGCTATCAGGCGGCAACGCCCTCGCTGATCTCTGCGTGTAAAGGAACTGGCGCCTTCACCAGTCCATTCGCCAAGCGGCCCCCGGCGTTGATGAAGGGGTCTTCAATCGTGTGAAACAGAATCATCGGGACGGCCCCAGAAGGATCACACGGAGTGGCAGACGCCACGGCGTCGTCGGTCTTCTCCCGCTGGCTCTTCTTCGCCGCCGCCGTTACGCTTGCGCTGCGAGCTTAAAATCAGTTTTGGAAAACGAGAACCCTTCGCGGCCCCTCTTTTTTTGAGGGGTATCAGGCGGCAACGCCCTCGCTGACCTCTGCCGGCTTCAAAGCGACTGGCGCCTTCACCAGCCCCTTCGCCAGGCGGGCCCCGGCGTTGATAAAGGGATCTTCAATCGTGTGAAACAGAATAACCGGGACAGCTACCAGCAGGGCCACACAGAGCGGCAGACGCCACGCCAGTGAATATCCGGCGAGTTTCTCGACAGTGAACCAGAGAATGGTGCCGTGTGTGAGATAAACGCCATACGAATACTTCGCAATGTAGTGAGAGGCGTGGCGGAGCCAATGACTCTCCGTTTCGTGGAACGTGGCCAGCAGGAGGGAGAATGCGATGCCCACGGACCACTCTACCCAACCAGCTTTGTACTCTCCCACGGTCTTCCACCAGGCGAACGGTATTGCGATCAGCAGCACCAGCGACACGTAGTAGTAGCCCGTGGAAAACCGGCGGCGTCCCCAGAGAAAATAGGCGGTTGTTCCCATAAAAAACCACGGGGCGTACGCCAGCAGGTCGGGGAAGCCAGTCCGTTTATATATTTGATTGTCGACGAACCAGATGAAAAATCCGCCGCCAAGAATCGCCAGGGGATTTCGAATTCTTTTGGCCGCGAAGTAGATGAACGGAAGAAACAGATACATCTGTACTTCGTACGGAAGACTCCACAGAGGGCCCACTGCGGGAAGGCTATCCGTGATGTTCATGGTCAACAACAGATTCGACCATAGCCGCATGGGGCCGTAGGGCTCGAGCGATAGCCGGAACCACCGCGGAATATGCAGAAAATAGATGAATAATACGACAAACAGGCTCAGTGGGTAGATGCGAAACAGCCGGCGAACGTAGAACCTTCCGATCAAACTGCCACCCTGCAGCTCGAGCCGCCGGAGTGACATCATCAGGACCAGGCTGGTGTGGATGAAGAACATTCGCACACCCATCCTGCCGATGCTCTCAAGGCCCCAAAACGGGTCATCTCCCAGCCCCATCGAGGATGGCAGATGGGATACCAGTACGACGAGAATTGCCGTGGCCCTGAGGATATCCAGGTTTGGCGAGTCTTGTTTGAGGGAAGTATTTAATTTAATACCGGGTATTGTGGACATTGATAGCGATACTTATCGCTCTAAGCAAAACCCGGCGGCAATTTCACGTGCGGACCGATCGGCTAGCTTACGGCAAAGGAAAACGTCCAAATCGGCGTTCGGTTCAAAGATCTTGGAAACCAGTGGGATAATGATGCGGACAGGAGAGCACCCCCTTTTTATAAGCATGAGCATTCTCGAAAAGATCCGGCCCAACGCCGGCCTCCTTGGAATTTGCGTTCTTTACCTTATATCGGCGCTCGCCGTGAGTTGGAATAGGCCGCCATCCTTTGACGAGGGCTGGTTCGCGAGCCCTCCGTACAACCTGATTCATCACGGAAATTTTGGGACGACCACGATCGACCCGAGGGGGTTGTTCCTGCGCTCAGAATTGACTCACATCAATCAGCGCACTTACTGGGTTTTGCCTTTGCATCTGGTGACGCAGGCGGCGTGGTATTCGATTGCGGGTTTTGGTCTCTTCCAGATGCGCTTGCTGAGTATTACCTTCTGCCTTTTGGGGATTGCCGCGCTCTATTATTGGACGTTGCGCCTGACAGGCGACCGGCTGGCCGCAATATTGGCCGGATTGTTAGTGGCGCAGGACAACGTTGTGGTGGCGCGTTCGGTGGATTCGCGGATGGATTGGATGTGCCTGGGACTTGGACTGATTGCCCAGGCGGCCTACCTGTATTGGCGGGAGAAGAGTCTGTCGAAGGCTATTCTGGTGAGTAACATCGTCATCTGTCTCTCCTTGCTGACTCATCCAAACGGAATCATTATGGCTCTGTGCCTGGTGGTGACCATCCTGGTATTGGATTTCCGCCGCCTGCGGCCCGTGCATTTCCTATGGTTCGCAGCGCCTTACGCGGTGGGGGCGGCGGCGTATAGCGCGTATGCGCTGCAGGACATGGAGGGGTTTCGCGCGCAGTTGCTCGGCAATCTGGCATCCGACCGGGTCAGCTACATTAAGCATCCATGGACCGCGATTCAAGAGGAGGCCATCCGCTACAAGCGGATCTATATCGGCGCCGAGTACGACCCGGGCCGGTTCGCTCCCATCAAGATCCTTCTTCTGCTCATCTGGTTTGGCGGGTTGATCGGGCAGGCGTATTTGGGACGGCTGAAGAGCCGCGCTGCCGTTCTTCTTTTCCTATGCGGCGTAATTCCGGTGGTAGTTCTGACGTTCTTCAACGTAAAGAACACGTATTACCTGATCTATGTCATTCCATTCTTTGCCGCGAATGCGGGCTGTTTTTTGTCATTTCTCTGGCACAAAGGGTTCGTGTGGAAGCGCCTTGCCTGGGGCATTCTGGCGATCGCGCTGGCGGTCAATGGCGCGCTGCTGGTCAAGCGTTTGGCCAGCGGACGAGCGGCTTATGAGGGTTACCGTCAGACCGCCAATATAGCCGCGAGTCTTCTTGCGCCTAGAGATCGGCTCATGGCGCCGCCATCGTTTGCATTCGCAGTCGGAATGGATCGAGTTGTGTTCGACCAAACGCTCGGATTCTACTCCCATTGGTGCCCGGCGGCCCTGATCGACTATCCGCTTTCGCCCGATGAAGTGGAGAACCTTCAGAAGTACGCTCCAGATGTGCTCAACCATCTGAACGATATGAAGACCATCTATTACCGGCCTGTCGGCGAAGGGAGCGGCATTTACCGGCGCATTGGTTGTCCGCCCGGGGGACATACCAACTAAGGAATATGCTCGAACTCGCCGTTGTCATCCCGACACTCAATGAAGTTCAGAACATTGAGATTCTGCTGTCGAAACTCGACGTGGCCTTAAAAGGGGTCGAATGGGAGGTCATTTTTGTTGATGACGATTCGCGGGACGGTACGCCTCAGTTAATCCGTCAGTTGTCGTTGACAGACCGCGGAATCAGGCTGCTACACCGTATCGGCAGGCGTGGGCTTTCCTCAGCGTGCCTGGAAGGCATGATGGCCAGCGCCGCGCCCTATGTGGCCGTGATGGACGCGGACCTGCAGCACGACGAGAGCGTTCTCCCGGAAATGTTTCAGGCGGCCAGGACCGGTGGATTCGACGTAGTGGTGGCCAGTCGCAACGTGGAAGGCGGCAGCATGGGGGAGTTTGCGCGGCACCGCCAATGGTTGAGCGACATGGGACGCAAGCTGAGCCAATCGGTTTGCCGTTGCGCCATTCAGGACCCGATGAGCGGGTTTTTCCTCGTCGACCGGAAGTTTTTGGATGTGGTCGTCCGCCGCGCTTCGGGCATTAGTTTCAAGATCCTGGTGGATCTCCTGGCGTCGTCGGAGCGTCCGGTAAGGATCAAAGAGGTTCCTTATCGATTCCGAAACCGGATACACGGCACGAGTAAGTTGGATGGAAGCAATCTGGTGGAATTCGCGCTGCTGTTGGCGGATAAGCGGTTTGGCCAATATATACCGGCCCGGTTCATGTTGTTTGCGGCGATGGGCGCGATCGGTGCGGTGGTGCATGCGGCGGTCCTGATTGTGCTGTATCGCTTCGAACATGTCGACTTTGTGGTGGCGCAGAGCGTGGCTGCATTCCTATCGATGACGGTCAACTTTTTGACGAACAATTTTGTGACGTACAGCGACCTCCGTTTGCGGGGGTGGGGACTTCTTGGAGGGTTGCTCACGTTCTATCTTGCGTGCTCAGTGGGCGCGGTGGTGAACGTGACTCTTGCGCAGCGGGCTTACGAAAACGGCGTGCCCTGGTATATCGCGGCGGCGATTGGTTTGGTGGTCGGCTCGGTATGGAATTATGCGATGACGTCGATTCTGACCTGGCAGCGAAAGAGGCCGAAGGGTTAGCCTGCAAGGGGCGGACGCGGCACTCGATAACCCCGGCTCGGTTCGCGGCCTTGCTTAGTGGCCCGTAAAGGCCCGGTCGCCGCCCGCAGTGTTCGCCAGCAAACGTAGGGTGCGAGTCCGCGAGCCAGGCTCGGTTTTGCGGGCGCTTGCTCAGTGGCCCGTAAGGGCCCGACCGCCGCCCGCAGTGTTCGCCAGCAAACGTAGGGTGCGAGTCTGCGGTCCAGGCTCCGTTTCGCTGGCGCTTGCTTAGTGACCCGTAAAGACCCGGTCGCGGCGCGCAGTGTTCGCCAGCAACGTAGGGTGCGAGTCCGCGACGCCGGCTCCGTTTGCCGGCGCTTGCTCAGGGGCCCGTAAGGGCCCGGCCGCCGCCCGCAGTGTTCGCCAGCAAACGTGGGGTGCGAGTCCGCGAGCCAGGCTCGGTTCTGCGGGCGCTTACTCAGGTCCAGTTCGGGAGTGCGCTACCGTCGTATTTGACGGCATCGGCAGCCCGTTCGCTTGACATCCATCAGCCGACACGTCAGACTGGGATTTTTTGAGGCCCGAAGTGCGCAGAAGTAAATTCAAGAGAGGAAATCACGTTTGTTGCTTAAAACAGGTTTACGGTTTTATGTTCTCTCGCTGCTGTTCGCGTTCGTTGGCACAACTCCGTGTTTAGCCCAAGGCGGTTTCGGTGGACCTTCTATTCTCAGCCGTGGCGGCAATACGCCCGGCCGCCGCGGAACGGAGCTGATCGGATTCAATTTCTACGCGGGTCTTACAGCCTCGTATACTACCGATTCGGTGGGGTTGGGGATCACACCGACGGGTAATGGCGATAACAGCGTTTACACAGGATCCGCGGTCATGGGTCTATCGGGCAGTCATACGTGGCGGCACAGCGGCGTGGGGATGGATCTGCGCGGGGGCTATTCCCGCGCCAGTATTTCCAGCTATCTGACCGGGGGTGAAGTAAGTATCGATCTGGCAGTTTCCATGCAGCCCAAGCGGCGGCTCAGCATAGCCTTCCAGGAGTTAGGAGGCACCAGCGGACGCGCCTTCGGCGGCTACTTTACGCCTGGAGTTGTGACCAGCGACTACCTCGGACTGCCGACCACGAATATTTTCGACAGCCGGTACTACTTCCTTCAATCGTCCGCGATGATGAGCTACAAGCTTTCCCAGCGGACTTTTGTGCAGATCCAGGGAGACTGGTTTGCAGTTCGCCAGCAGGCGGCCTTTCTAGTCGGCGTCGATGGCTGGCGCGCCGGGCTGTCAATCGGGCGTCAGTTCACCCGCAGAGATAAAATCGCGCTGCAATACAGCTACTCTCAATACACCTATCCCAGGGCGTTCGGAGCTTCCGATATCAATTCAATTTCGCTGAATTACACCAGAACCATTACCAGACAGTGGAACCTGGCGCTCAGCGCCGGATATTACCGGGTTGAGACGCTTGGAACGGAAGAGGTTCCGTTGAGTCCTGAAATCGCCGCGATTCTCGGTCAGGGCACAGGCATCAAGGCTGTCTATCGTATCGATCATGCACCGAGTGCGGATGTTCGTCTCACCTACAGCCGCGATCGCAGCACCTTCACTCTTTCGGGAACGATGGGAAGCAGTCCCGGTAACGGCGTCTACCTTACGTCGAAACAGATTGCAGCGTCCATCGGGTACTCGTATACGGGGATCAGAAAGCTCTCCCTGGGAGCTAACATAAGTTACACCCAATATCAAAGTCTTTTCCAGAATAATCTTGGCACTTACGGCTATTATAGCGGTGGTTTGAATGCTGCTTATGCGCTCACCGGACATTTTCGATCGACCCTGCAGGCGGATTATCGCGCCTTCAACGTATCAGGGAGAAATGAACACGGTGTCACGGTGACGGTTGGGTTGGTATGGACTCCAAAGGAATTCAGCCTTCCCGGTTGGTAGCGGCCAATGGAACCATCCGCGATTCGAATACTCGTTGTAGACGATGAGGCTCCGCTGCTGAATCTGATGCGCATTTTTCTTGGCCGCCTCGGATACCAGGTCGAGACTTGCGCGAGTGCCCTCGAGGCGCTTAGCCGTTTTCAGGCGAACCCAGGCCAGTTCCAACTTGTCATCGCGGATCTTACGATGCCTGAGATGGCCGGCGATAAGATGGCGTTGCAGATGGCCGATGCCGACCCTGAGGTACGTGTGCTTTTGTGCAGCGGGTATCCCTACGATGTCCAGTCGCTGGCGCCGGGTGTGCGGGCGCGGTTTGGAATGCTGCAAAAACCGTTTGTTCCGAAGATGCTGGAGACTGCGGTTAAGCAGTTGCTGGGGTAAGGGCAGTGTTGTTCACCTAACTCGCGGAATTCTACGCGGCAAGCGGCGCCTCCGTCATCAGCGCCAACGGATGGATCGCGATCTACGGAAACGGTCTTTCAACCGCAGCCGCACTCGACGGGGTAAGCGTCACCATCAATAACGCGCCCGCCTACGTGGAATACCTCAGTCCAGTACAGATCAATGTCTTCGCGCCCGCCCTGTTTCGAGGCAGCGACGGCACCGTAGTCGCGCAGCATTCGGACTATTCGCCAGTCGAATCAGAAACGGTGCGAAGCCAAGCGGCGCCGGTTTTGGTCAACCGCCAACGGTAACCATAGGTGGCCTGCCCGCAACGGTTACGTTCGCAGGAATGACCCCAGGGTCCGCAGGCTTGTGTCAATTCAAGGTCATAGTAGCCACACCACCGCCGGGACCTATCCAATCGTGATCAGCTACCTAGGTGCCCAACCGCAGACCAGCGTCACGTTACCCGTGGAGCCGTGATTACGATTTCAGCAAATAGGCCTTGATCGCATCGGCCCCTTTGATGATGTTCATCTGGAACTCTCCCACGCGCCCCAGCCGGACGTAGAGCTCAAGAATCTTAACCGGCAATGGGATTGTCGTCGTCACCAAGACCGTAAGCGGATTGCCGGGTTTAACCACTCGTTGGACCGAAGCCCCATCCACAATCGTGACCTCCGCCTTGAACGCAAAGCTCGCCTTTCGCGTGACGTCGGCCCCGTGCTGCAAAGCATCCTCAAACCGTTCCGAAAAGTAGACGCTATGCGTCGAATCCGGCCGAATACTCCCCTGATTCATAATCCCAATGATGCCTGCCGCGGGGGAGCCATGAAACAGTTCGTAAGTGCGTGCCATAGGGACGCCAGCATGACATAACGTCCCATCCCAGTGCAACGGGCTGTCTCAAATCACCTACAAGAAATCTAGGGGATTCTTTCGATTTACATCACCCGGTACCTTCCGTATGATCGTACCAATTCCCGGGTGACAATCCCGGCCAAGAATAGCGCTGCAAGCGCTCCAGAAGTTTCAAAAACAACCAACGGAAAATCATTTCGCCCCGCGCACCAGGCAAGCGTAAGGCGGACAGAATATCCACGTCTGTGAGAACCCTATCTCGTACTATGTCCGTCTACTCTCTCCTCGGAACACTCGCCATTGTCCCCGCCGGCGCGCAGGTCCCGGAGCCACACTGGCAATCTCAGCCAACGGGAGCACGGCAGGCAGTGGAATACTCTGGGCATCCATGCCGATCAGTGCAAGCGGGGACCACGGAGTCGTCCCCGGCATCGTGCGAGCCTACGATGCCTCAAACGTCGGCGGAACAGAACTCTGGGACAGCCAACAGAACGCAACGCGCGACAGCATTGGCAACTTCGCGAAATTTGTTCCGCCAACGGTCGCGAATGGAAGGGTGTACATGGCGACGTTCTCCAACAATCTCTCCGTCTATGGTTTGTTGGGCACCGATTTCTCGCTCTCCGCATCGCCGGCGTCGGCTATGGTAGCGCCAGGAGGCACCGCGACGTATTCGGTAGCGGTCTCGCCATCAGGAGGGTTCAACGGGATAGTCGCCTTGAGCGTCACCGGCCTGCCCACGGGAGCCTCGGGCACATTCAATCCCCCGTCCATCGCCGGAACCGGATCATCCGTCCTCACCATCAGCACCGGCGCCAGCACTCCAGCCGGCACCTCGACGCTAACCATCAACGGCATCAGCGGAACGTTGGGTCACTCGTTGACGACGACACTGGTAGTGAGTTCCACCAGAGCGAAAGCGATCGGCGTCCATTTTGTAGGCAGGGGCTCGGCAATGGCCGGCACGGAAAGCGCCGGTGTAATCGCAAAAGCAAACTGGAACAATGCGACCGGAGTAAGCGGCTCGGCGTCGGCTCTAGTGGATGAGACGCACAATGCCACAGGCGCTGCCGTTACCTGGTCGTCTAACAATGTCTGGAGCACGGCCATCACCGATACGCCCGGCAACATGCGAATGATGAAAGGATACCTCGACACAAGCAACACTTCCGCCACCAGCGTCGGAGTCTCCGGACTCATCAGCAACACAAACGGCTACGACGTGTACGTCTACGTAGACGGCGACAATTCCGGCCAGCGGACAGGCTCATACAAAATCTCCGGCGCCGGAATCACAACCACAACAATCACCGCCACCGACAAAGCCGGAACGAATTTCGGAGGCACGTTCATCCAAGCCAACAACTCCACCGGCAACTACGTGAAGTTCACAATCAAAGCAACCGCTTTCACAATAACGGCGACGCCAGGGACCTCAACAGACCCATACAAAAGGGCGCCGCTGAACGCGATACAGATCATCCCAAAATAGATTTTGGAAATGCCTTTATCGGTGTTCATCCCGTGTTCATCCGCGGCCCAAAATTTTCATTCCTATCGGAGCGCGATCACCGGATCGATCCGCGCCGCCCGCCGCGCCGGAATAAAACTAGCCACCAACGCCACCACCACAAACAACACGGCAATCGCCACAAAAGTCGCCGGCTCAGTAGCGCTTACCCCAGACAGCAATCTCTTCATCACACGAGTAAGCGCGAACGCCCGCCCAACCCAAGCACCCCGCCACTCAAAGCCAAAACCAGCCGATGCCGAAGGACCAGCAACAAATATCCCGCTTCCTGAGCCCCCAGCGCTCGCCGAATCCCGACCTCCTGAGTCCGCTGCGCCACCGAATACGCGATTACACCAAGCATCTCCTCGAATTGCGCTAAAGGACAGCAAGGCCGTTGCCCACCACGGAAGAAATACAATGCGGGGGACCGCGCCCGTTGAACACCTTGCACGTCGAGGAACGTACGATAAGGCCCTTGGCTGGGGCCGCGCAGGCCCCGGCAACAACGGCGGGGAATGAGCATATCAAAGGTCCCTTGGGACGGGTAAGTGCTAGAATAACACTAGGGTTTCCCTATGGCTACACTCTACGTCGAAAACATTCCTGAAGATCTCTACGAGGCGCTCCGCGATCGGGCCCGCCAGAACCGAAAGTCTATCGCCGCCGAAGTGCTATCGCTTCTAGAAGACAATGTGGTAACAGCCGAAGAGTTGAAGCGCCGCCGCGAATTTTTTAACTCCATCCGGAAAATGCAAGCTCGTCGCCCCCGAACAGCCCGATCATTCCCCAGCACAGAGGAAATGCAGCGCGAGGACCGCGCACGGTGAACACCATCGTGCTCGACGCAAGTGTCGCCGCCAAGTGGTTTCTTCCCGCTAGTGGAGAAACGCTCGTAGAGGAAGCGACTGCATTATTCGGCCGTTACGCCAAGGGTGAACTCCGGTTCATAGTGCCGGACCTGTTTTGGCCGGAAATCGGAAACATACTTTGGAAGGCCGTTCGTCAGAACAGGTGTAGCAAGGACTCCGCCGAAGAGTCGATATCATCGCTTGCAGCCCGCAAGTTACCGACTATTTCCTCGGAACAACTGCTACCCGAAGCGTTCGCCATCGCCACATCATTTAACCGCACAGTTTACGACAGCATTTATGTGGCGCTCGCGATCACTTCAAAGTCTGAACTCGTTACTGCCGATGAGCGTCTGGCTAACGCCCTCGCTGCCCGCCTGCCCGTAAAATGGCTTGGGGCCTGCTAATTTTACTCCATGCTGGGAGTTCTTTATTCGCGTGAATTCCCATTCATTCACGGCCAAAGTCTTTAGCCGTTCGCAACTTTTTTCAAAAATATTTACCCCATCCTTCCCAACAACATACACCCGCATTTCGCCATCTATTCTCTCCCCGGTTTTTGACCGCCACCCACTAAACTCCAATCAAGGAGATACACACATGTCCACGCAGTCTCAGATTTTGGCCAATCAGGCCAACGCCCAGCACTCCACCGGCCCCCGGACAGAAACCGGGAAGGCCACCGTTGCCGCCAACGCAACCACTCACGGAGCCACCTCCAAACACGCGCTCGTCAAAGGAGAAAACCCGGACGAATATCAACGCCATGTAGAGAAATTCCGCGAAGAATTCCATCCCGTCACCATGCACGAAAAGTTCCTCGTCCAAAGGATGGCCGATTCCGCTTGGCGCCTCCACCGCCTCCAAGCCTGGGAGATGCGGCTCCTGGAGCAATGCTGCCGGGATGCAAACCCCTTCGACGACAACGACCAATTCAAGAAGTTAAGCCGCGCGCACCGCCACACCCAATCGATAGAACGCTCCTATCACGTCGCGCACCGGGAACTTGTAGCTGCCCGAAAGCCCGAAAAACCCGAAAATGAACCCACCAAAACCGCCACGCCAGAACAAACCCAAATTCCCGTAAAGCCCTTTCGCTTCTTTGACAACACCTGGAACGGCAAGATCAATATCTCCAAGAAGAACCCTGTCCCCCAACATCCATGGCCGGAGAACCGGTAACCCACGGCCCATGATTACAATAAAGATTGTTCCCCAACACCAAGGAGTCACATGGCTAAGAAGCGCATCGGCATTCTGACCGGCGGCGGCGACGTACCCGGCCTGAATGCGGTCATCAAGAACGTGGTTTATCGCGGTAGCAACAGCAACTGTGAAGTCGTCGGCATCCGGCGTGGCTGGGAAGGTCTCACCCACCTCAACTTCGACGATCCGCGGAGCGTCAAGCGCTACATCCTCCCGCTCGACCGCGAAAACACTCGCTCCGTCGACCGTACCGGCGGCACGTTCCTGCACAGCAGCCGCACGAATCCCGCCAAGATGAAAGCGCTGCCGGAATTCCTCCAGGGCGTGGACTTCCCCAAATCCGAGAACACCAAGAATGGCGTCACTTCAACCGTCTTCGACATGACGAAGCGAGTCCTTGAGAACGTCCACCGACTCCAGCTCGATTACGTCGTCGCCATCGGCGGAGATGACACGCTAAGCTACGCAGCCCGCCTCGACCGCGAAGGTGTTAAGGTCATCGCCATCCCGAAAACCATGGACAACGATGTCCGCAACACCGAGTACTGCATCGGCTTCTCTACCGCCATCTCCCGCGCCACCGACGCTATCAACCGCCAGCGCACCACCGTCGGCTCCCACGAGCGCATCGGCATCTTCCGCGTGTTCGGACGCGATGCTGGATATACATCGCTTTACACGGCCTACGTCTCGTCGATCCGTTGCGCCATCCCGGAATACAAGTTCGACCTCGATCACATGATCGAGCTACTCGTCACCGACAAACAGGAGAACCCCAGTAACTACAGCCTTGTCATTCTCTCCGAAGGCGCCGAATGGGCGGGCTACACCGTCAAGGAATACGGCGATCCGGACGCCTTCGGCCATCGCAAGAAGATGAGCGTCGCCGAGGATCTCAGCGAACAACTGATCAAGCGCACCAAGAATGAGACCGTAGTGAGCGATCTCACCTACGACCTCCGCAGCGGCGATCCCGACTTCACCGACAAGCTCATCGCATCCACTTTCGGCACCATAGCGCTCGACGCCGTCTTGGCGGGCGAGAGCGGAAAGATGGCCGCCATTCAGAACGGCACCTACTCCCTCGCCGAGATTCCCGATCCCAAACTCGGACCGCGAAGGGTCGACATCGAGACCATGTACAACAAGGAACGATATCGCCCGAACTACTCCAACAAACTCGGCCTCCCCGTCTTCCTCACCAAGGCCTGAGTGCGCCTATGCGCCTTCCCTTTTTTTCCCAGCGGCCCCGCGCGTCGCTCGAAGAAATACGTCAGTCCTTCGAGCAGGCCGCGGCCGACGAGGAGCACTTCCCGTCCACCATCGATCCCCGCATCTTCCACGTCAAGCTAATCGTCGATTATTTCGGAGATCTCGCCGGAAAACGAGTCCTCGACGCGGGGAGCGGTAAGGGCCGCTTCGCCCGAGTCCTGAAAGACAACAACCCCGCGGCTCAGGTCACCGCGCTCGACCTGGCCGTAGCCATGCTCCGCTTCGTGCCAAAAGATATCGCCCCGTGCTCAGCCACGATGACCGCGTTGCCGTTCCGCGACGCCTCGTTCCACGCCGCGTACGCTACTGAGTCCCTGGAGCACGCCGTCGATATAGAAAAGGCGGTCGCCGAGATCTGCCGTGTCGTCGAGCCCGGCGGCCAGATCGTCATCATCGACAAGAACGCCGAGCACTGGGGCAAGCTCAAAACGCCGCACTGGGAGAAATGGTTTCGCAGAAAGGAGCTCGAAAAACTCCTAGGCCGGCACTGCGCCGAAGTCTCCAGCCAGCCAATCTCGTATTGGGAAGACGTCGAACCAGACGGCCTCTTTCTAGCCTGGCTAGCCCGCAAAGGGCGGTGATCCCCACACAAGGTTGATTTTGCTGGGCAGTGTGGCACGTTGCGCGCCGATGGCATCGGCGCCCCGGCTTCGGCGACTTCCCACACACCTTGCGTGTCTACACGTAATGGGTTTAACATGTAGAAGCGCGAGGTATCGGCAACATATCTCTCAAGGAGGTGCGGAATGACCTGGTGGCATCGCCTGTGGCGTCGAAGGCAAATGGAGGAGCAACTCGAAAAGGAACTGCGCTTCCACCAGGACCAACACACGGCCGACTTGATCGCACGAGGCCACGATCCCGAGGTTGCGCGGCGGCAAGCCAGGCTGGCTCTCGGCGGCCCGGAGCAGGTGAAGGAGAAATGCCGCGACGCCCGTGGAACACGCTGGCTGGACGACCTGTGGCAGGACCTTCGCTACGCGCTCCGTACCCTGCGCCAGAAACCGGGATTTGCGGCTGTCGCCCTATTGACCCTCGCTCTCGGCACCGGAGCGACCACGGTCATGTTCACCATCATCAACAGTGTTTTGCTAAAGCCTCTGTCCTATCCGGAGCCCGACCGGCTGGTCACTCTGCATGAACAGACGGAAAAGTACGGCGATCAATGGGGAATTTCATACCTGAACTTTCTCGACTGTAAGCGAGCGAGCCGCTCGCTAGCGCCGATGGCGGCCTGGACCTACGGCGGAGGTACGATAAGAGACCCAGGGGAAGCGGAGTATGTTGCAGGCCGCCAGATCTCGTCCGAACTGTTCTCCGTCCTCGGCGTCCCCCTCTCCGCGGGCCGGGCCTTTCTGTCCGAAGAAGACCGGCCGGGCGCAGCTCCCGTGCTGATCATCAGCTACGGCTTGTGGCAGCGCCGCTTCGGTGGAAGCCCGGCAGCGATCGGTACGGCGGTCACCTTTGAAGGAAAGCTGTATACCGTCGTTGGCGTCGCACCCGCGGGATTTCAGCTCGATGGAGAGGCGGATCTCTTCACTCCCCTCGGCCAGAACACCGAACCAAGAATACAGAATCGTGAAGCGCACTACCTTCATGTTCTGGCCCGGCTCCAACCCGGTGTCGCCCTGACGGAAGCGCAGTCGGAACTGGCGCTGATTGGCCGTCGTCTGGCGGAACATTACCCGAAGTCGAACGCGAACCTTGGCTTCCAGGCGTTGCCCCTTCGTCAGGAGTTGGTCGGCGACGTCCGGCCCACGCTCTGGCTGCTGCTGGGTGCTGTCGGCTTGGTGTTGCTCATTGCGTGCGCGAATGTAGCCAGTCTGCTGCTGGCGCGGGCGGTCTCGCGTGAGCGTGAGGTTGCTGTGCGCGTAGCCCTCGGAGCTGGCCGGAGCCGGCTGGCACGCCAGTGTCTAACGGAGAGCGCGGTATTGGGGCTCGCCGGAGGCGCGCTCGGCGTATCGCTTGCCGCCATCGGGATTCGCCCATTCATTGTGTTCTGGCCAGGCCACTTGCCGCGTGCTGAAGAGATCCAGCTCGATTGGCATGTGCTTCTATTTGCCATCGCCGCCTCTCTATTCAGTGGTCTTCTCTTTGGGCTGGCGCCGGCCCTGCGTGCTCCAGCGCACGAACTGGAACAGACACTCCGTTCAGGAGCGCGAACGGTTGTAGGAAGCTCGCGCCACCTGCACGCCGGGTTTGTCGCGTCCGAGATCGCTCTGGCCGTGGTGCTGCTGGTCGCGGCGGGGACACTTGGGCGCACACTGCTCCGGCTGTCGTCCCTCGACCCAGGCCTGAATATCCGGAACGTGTTGGTCGCTCACGTAGCGCCTTCTCCCGCCGTATCCGCAAGCCCCGCCCAGATGCGGGCCGCTTGGCGGGACGTTCTGGATCGCACACGTCGCATACCGGGAGTTCAGTCCGCTGCGCTGACCGACATCATCCCCATGCGCGTCGGTGATAACGCACTCGGCTACTGGACGACTCCTGCCGCCCCGCCGCCGAATCAAATGCCGATTGCCCTGGCATCGGCCGTAACGCCGGACTATCTGGCGGTCATGGGCATCCCGCTCCGTCAAGGGCGATTCTTCAGTGATCACGATGACATGGGCAGTGAGCCTGTTGTCGTGATTGATGAGGTTCTGGCACAACACGCTTTTGGGCGAAACGATGCCGTGGGGAAGCGCCTCTGGATCCAGGCTATCGGTCCTACCAAGGTCGTAGGCGTGGTGGGGCATGTCCGCCATTGGGGACTCGCTAGCGATGATCAATCCAGGATCCGGGACCAGATCTACTATCCATTTGCGCAGGTGCCGGATCGGTTGATGCGTCTGTTTTCCTCGATCATGTCGTTGGCCGTCCGTACTACTATCGTGCCGTTGAACCTAGTCGAGCCACTTCGCCGGGAGATACGTGGAGCCGCTGACGATCAGGCTCTTTATGACGTCCGCACCATGGAGCAGCTCGCGAGCCAGTCGCTCGCCCGGCAGCGCTTCCTTCTGCTTCTGTTCGGCATATTCGCCGGGCTGGCTTTGATCCTCGCCTGCGTCGGCATCTATGGCGTACTCGCATACTTGACCAGTCAGCGCGTACCGGAATTCGGCATACGAATGGCGCTCGGCGCAACCGCCGGTGATGTGACGCGGCTCGTGTTGCGGCAGAGTTTTGGGATGATACTCGCCGGGGTCTGTCTGGGCACGGCGGCTTCTCTGGCAGCGGGACGTCTGTTGGAACGGCTGGTAGCCGGAACACGGTCTACCGAGCCGTTGACTTTCGCCATCATGATTTTCGTCCTGGTAGCCGCTGCCCTCTTCGCCAGTTTTCTGCCGGCCAGGCGCGCCAGCCGGATCGACCCAATGAAAGCCCTCCGGAAGGAGTAGCGCTCTACTCCGGAGGCGCGCTGGCCTTCCGAACAAACTTCATCTTGGCCGGCCGGAAGCTGACAAAGTTATGCCTGCAGTACTCGCAGCGGCGCGCCCGCGCGCCCAACTTCATCTGGATCAGCCAAAACGTCGAGGCGCGGTAGTAGTCCCGTGACCAGGTGCTCAAATCCTGACGGTAGCAGCGCGGACAGCGGGCGTAGAAGGAATTGAGCGGGTCCCAAATCTGATGTTTGAATCGCGTATCGCAATCGCGGCACCGAAGTTGAAAGAACCCGAAGGCTTTCATGAGCCTTTCTCCGACCGTCCGCGAAAGGGATGACCGGATGTTCCGCGATCCGCATTCTGGGCAGGTAAGATCAAGCATTGGCTATTAGTCAAGCCCCCGTTTTGGTCACGTACTGGGTGAATGCTTCCTGCAATTTGTTCCGTATCTGAGTCTGCTGTTGAATGCGAAGCCCTTCCACTTCCAAGACCGGCAATAGCTCCCGGGTCGTCGATGTGACAAAGACTTCTTCCCCCGCTTCCAGATCGCTCAATTTTAGCGCTTTTTCACCAATCGAGATACCCGCTACATGAATTTCTTCTAGTAGGATCTCCCTGGTCACCCCGGGCAGGCATCCTGCCGACAAGGGCGGTGTCCACACGTGATGCCCATGAACGGCGAAGATGTTCGCCGACGTACACTCGCTAACTTCATCGTGTTCATTGAGCAAGATCACTTCGTCGAAGCCCTTTTCTCGCGCCTCCTCCAGCCAATTCAGGTTCTGCGACCACGAAAGAATCTTCGCCCCTGAATAGCGGCACGCCCCGTATCGGGCGTGAGGCGCCACCGACAGTCTAACTCCTTTACCCCATTTATTCAGGTCCGCCGTAAATGCCACCACGTCAAAGTCGCGGTCGATCCCCGGCCCTTCGAACATCCCACCCTTGTTTCGGATGACGGCCACACGCAACGTCGCGTCGTATGCCTCGTTCGCTTTCACCAGGCGGAGCAGCCGCTCCTCCAGCCAATCCGGATCGGACGGAAATGGAACCCGCATTAACTCCGCATCTTTCTTCATCCGGCGAAAATGGCGTGGATACGCAAAGAGAGATCCACGGGAGACACGAAGTGTACTGAACACGCCCCATCCGTTCATCAGACCCACCTGTCCAGGAGATACTACGTTTTCGTCCGTCGAACGGATCTCGTCATTGTGCAGGAGGTTGCGATGCATCGTATTTCGATTCTACCGGATACGATGGTGTTAGGAAACGGATTTGCAACCACCGCAAGTAATAGTCGTAGGCGCCGGAATCATCGGCTCCAGTATCGCCTGGCGTATAGCGCAATCGGGAGTTCGGGTCCGTCTCATGGACGCCGGATTGATGGGTGGGCAGGCCAGCACGGCCGGCGCCGGCATGCTCGCGCCGGGCGGTGAGCTAAGCAGGCAATCCTATTTCGCCGAACTGCTGATACACAGCATGGACCTGTATCCCGGCTTCGTGGCGGAGCTATCGCAGGCCAGCGGCATCGCCATCGATTATCGAGTCTGCGGCGCCATCGAGACTCCCGAGAATCCTGACGATTGGTCCGCACTCCTTGCCCGGACCGAGCGTCAGAGTGAGCTAGGCATCGCCTGGGAGCGCCGCGGCGATTCGTTGTACTACCCGAACGACGCCATCGTCGATCCGGGCCATATCATGGCCGCCCTACGTATCGCCTGCGAACGCGCGGGCGTCGATATTCAGGAGCACTCTCCCGTGCACCGGATCGATGACTTCGCCGCTCAGGACGTCGTCCTGGCAGCTGGGGCCTGGAGTACGGAAATCGAGATCCCCGGCTTCTTCTTACCGGAAGCCTTTCCCATGAAGGGCCATCTCGTTGGCTACGATTTGCCGCCCGGAACGCTCGGCCCGATCCGCCGCCGCGGCGATACTTATGTGCTGCAGCGCTCGAACGGCTTCGTCGTGGCCGGCTCCACTATGGAGGACAAAGGCTTCGACACGACCGTCGACCCGGCTATTGTGGACGATCTGGCCGGGCGCGCCGCCGCCCTTGTCCCGGAGTTGAGAGGGCTGCGGCCCGTCCGCGCGTGGACGGGTCTCCGCCCGCAAATCGCAGCCGAACATCCAGCCATCGGCCGGTATGGCGACAGCCGGTTGTGGCTGGCATATGGCCACTTTCGAAACGGCATCCTCGCCGCACCCGCTACCGCTGAGTACATCGCAGCCACGATCATTTCCAGTTGGGGAAAGCCTTGACCCGCCCTACCTGCGCTCCCGCAGCAGGTCCGCCACCCGGCTTCGGCGTGTCATGCCGGTATGGCGACAGCCGGTTGTGGCTGGCATATGGCCCGGTCGAGTCGAGCACGGGAGAGTGCTCTTGAATATCGACGTCCGCGCGTTCGCAGGCGATGCGTAGGGCGGCCATGACGTCGCCCGGATCGACGATACGTCGTTTGGCATATGGCCATTTCCGCGAATCCTCGCCGGACCCGGCACCGCCGAGTACGCCGCAGCCACGATCATTTCCAGTTTGGAAAAGCCTTGACCCGGCCCACGCTGCACTCCCGCAGCAGGTCCGCCACCCGGCTTCGGCGTCTCATCAGCTTCTCCAACAATTCGTTCAGTGCGTCGTCTTCGCCCGCTATCCAATCGGGTGGCATCGTCTTGATCGCTTCATCAATCACGTCTTCGGGAAAATGGACGACCTGATCCAGCCACGGCTGAAAATCGTCCCATCCACGGACGCTCTCATAGATCTGCGTTCGAAAGTACAGCCCCTGGATAGGCGAGTCCCGGTAAGCCCATTGCGGACCATCGAACACGTAGCCGTGATCCATCATCAGCGCTACGAACCCCACGCGCAACGGATGTTCCATCGACGCCCGCGCAAACTCTTTCACCCGCGCGCGCACGAAAATCGCCTGCCGCGAATCGGCGTTCGCTGTCCATTTATCGAACACCAGCATGCCAAGAAACTCCCGCTGGTTGACCACTTGGTTCAGTAGCACATCCGGCAGAAAATCGTACACCGCTACCTTCGCCGGATCACCGGGAAAGCAGGAACCAAAATGCCAGCCAGGCTCTACTTCCGAGCGGCTCCTGCCCAGGCTGATGCATACCTCAGGATTCTGCCGCAGGAACTCCGCCGATACCTCGACAATCGCTGTCTCCGGGGTGGCAATCTGAAGGTACCGCAGGAAGTGCCCGGCCAGCCACTCGTTCACCAGAATGCGCCGGTGCTGCGGATTATTTTTGAACTTCACGACATAGAAACGGCCGTCGTCTGCTTCAATAAGATGGGATTGGGCGCCGCCACGCATCTTCCGGAGGAAACGGCGGGCGTGGATTGGCATTAGTACGGTAACCTAGAGAATTGTCCTACCTGGAGGATTCATTTCAACAATGGCTGAAGAAAAGAACGATGCAGAAAGCAAAGGCCGCAACAAAGACGAAGTCGCATTGGAATTGATGAAGTTCATCGCCCAGACGACTGGCTACGGAAAGGGAAGCGCTGCCGCGGGTTACGGAGCCAAAAGCTCCAAAACTCCCGAAGAATACGCCGACTCCCTGCTCCAGTTATTCGAGCGGTGCCGGACCGTCGTGTCCAGATAAAATCACAGTCAAATAGCAAGATCCCCCACGGTGCGGATTTCTCGAGCCGTGAGGGATCTTTGCATTCCGTTCTAACTATTTCTTCTTTTTCTTTGCAGGAGCCTTCTTTGCCGGCGCTTTCTTTGCCGGAGCCTTTTTTGCAGGAGCTTTCTTCGCTGGAGCCTTCTTGGCAGGACCCTTAGCCGGTGCTTTCTTTGCGGCTTTCTTGGCGGGGGCCTTCTTTGCTGCTTTCTTAGCCGGTGCCTTTGCCGCGGTCTTCTTCTTCACCGGCGGTGCTGGCTTCTTGGCTGCAACTTTCTTTGCCGCCGTGGCCTTCTTGGCAGGTTTCTTCGGAGCTTGCGGCGCCGGAGTGCCAAGTGTTATTTCTTCAGGTGCAGGGGTTCCCATCATACTTGGTGCGGGTGTCCCGAATTTAGAATCTGCCATATCGTCTAGGTCCTCGTCGTCTACTCGATATTCACCAATTTCCGACTCCATCTCGACATGCTCATCGTCGTAGTCGAAGTCGTCGAGATCCTCGTCCCCGTCGCGAGCAACCAAGCGCGGACTAAAAAACATTCGGTTGGTCTCCTCATGTAGTCGAATTACAAACCCTAGCATACATCGTTTATTTTTGAAGGCAAGAGGGAAGCGAAAAAAAATGCGGTGATACTCGCAACAACGTTAGCGAATGCTTGCTGTCTGCACCGTGGCGGCGGCAGTGCGTCGCACTGTCTTTGCCGGTGCATGATTAGCTGTCGTGTGATTCGCCGTCGCGTGATGGGGTGCGGCTGCGACGGGACGCTTCTTCGCCGGCGTCCGGCTCGCTAGGGTACTGTGAACCGCTCGGGGCGCTCGTTCCGGCGCGGGAATCAGCACGAGGTCGCCTGCTTCCGGCGAAGTGGAAGCGCTCACCGGCGAGAGACTACCCACGGACGCATTGAACTGGTGCGCCACGGAAGCCAGTGTCTCACCTTGAGTGAGCCGATGCGCGCGCCAGGAAGCGCGCTTTGATTCCGGCACATTCTGCAGTTCGGCCATGATCGTGTCCCGGCTGCCCTTCGGTATGTGAACTTCAAAACCGGATGGAGCCACGTTGCCGAGTAGCGCCGGATTCAACTCGCGCAAATCGGAAACCGGGCGCTCAGCGAGGTCGGCGATCAACGCGATGTTCATCGCTGATGAGAACGTCGTCGAGTCGTATTCCAACGCCGGATCGAGGTCGATGTTTTCAAGATCGTAATCCTTGGCGTTCTTCATCATGATCGTCATGGCCAGGATGATCGGCACGTAGTTCGATGTTTCTTTCGGGATTACATTGCGGTTCCGGAGTTCCCAATAATCCGCGTAGCCGGTCCGCTCGACCGCTTTCTCCACCGCGCCGGGACCGCAGTTGTAGCCGGCAATGGCCAGGTACCAGTCGCCGAATTCATTGTAGAGATCGCGCAGATGACGCGCCGCCGAGCGCGTTGCCTTTTCGGGATCCAGCCGGTCGTCCGCGTATGGTGTCTGGTTCAATCCGTATTGACGGCCGCGAAACTGGACAAACTGCCACATGCCGGTTGCCGCTTTGTTGGAAACCGCACGCGGAAAGAAACCTGATTCCGCCTGCGCCAGGTAAATAAGCTCTTGTGGCACGCCCTCTTCAGCCAGCACTCTCGAAATCAATGGACGATAGCGGCCAGAGCGCCTCAGCCCTGCGATCAACGTACGCCGCCCTTTTTCAGTCGAGAAGTAGTGGATGTAGCTGAGGACCGGATCAGTAACTTGGAGGGGAAGCTGGGAGGAGGTGACTTGAACTTGCTCTTTGACTCTGGGCTTTAAGGAGGGGTCTATGGGGAAGGTCATTTCGAGGATATCTTCGAGCGGCACCCGATCGTAGCCCTGCAGGCCCGATAGATCTCCGGCCCCCATCCCGTTTACGTCGTAACGGTGGATGGCGGCGACCATCTGTTCCAGCTTCTTTTCCACCTTCGCGCGGTCGGGAACGTTTTCCGGCGTGCCCAGCAGGATATCGACGGCCCTGTCAAATTCTTGCCGCGCGTTGTCCACATCGCCCGCTTGGTACAGTTCACGCCCCGCCTTAAACCTCTCTTCCGCCCGCTGCACCCGTAAAGTAGATTGCGTAGGTTTCTCGCTGAGCTGCGCCGATGGCTCTAAAAAGCCGGGCGAATCGGCAATGTACGGGTTGGAGGAAATCCGGGGAGCTTCCCCCTTGGGAGAGATCGAAGGTACCGGCTCTGGCGCCGGCGGCAGGAATGCCATCAGGAGGCGTTGATTCGTCTGTGCGTAACTTATTGAAACGGCTGAAATTAGTAGGAAGCTACAGCGGAGAGTTAAAAAATTACATAAAATCATTTTCGCCTTATAACTCCGATTCCAAATTCCGTATCTAACGTCCGAGCCTCACCACTGTAACCCATCTGAGATGCTTGGGTCAAGAAGACTCATGAGTGGGTCAAATGGCTACAAACGCGGGGCGAACAGTAGTAGAAGAGCATTGAGCCATCAGTCCTAGCTACTAATCGGCTTGCAACTCAAATGCAATAAGGCTCGCCCCGCATTTCCCGATTCCCGATGGTTCACTCCTCTTCTTCTTCCTCGCCCGTTTTGGCCGCCTTGGCCGCCGCAATGATCTTCTCCGCCTGCAATTGCGGGACGAAATCGTAATGGTCAAACTCCATCGAAAACGTGGCCCGGCCCTGCGTCATGGACGTCAGGTCGTTCTGGTAGTTCAGCATCTCGGACATTGGGGCCTGCGCCCGTATGAACTGCGTCACCCCACGCGTTTCCATTCCTACGATGCGGCCGCGGCGGCCGTTCATGTCGCCCATCAGATCGCCCGCGTATTCGACGGGCGCCTGGACTTCCACATTCATGATGGGCTCAAGCAGCGTCGGCTTCGACAGCGCCATAGCTGCCTTGAACGCCTTGCGCGCGGCGAGCTTGAAGGACATTTCCGACGAGTCGACGTCATGGTACGAACCGTCGAACACCGTCACTTTGAAATCGACCACCGGAAATCCTGCCAGATACCCATTGGCGGCGGCTTCCACGATGCCTTTCTCGATGGCCGGGACGAAATTTCTCGGGATCGCGCCACCGAAAATCTCGTTGGCGAACTGGAACTTCTCGCCGCGCGGGAGCGGCTCCATGCGAATCCAGCAATCGCCAAACTGCCCATGCCCACCGGTCTGCTTCTTGTGGCGGCCCTGCACTTCTGCCTTCGCCCGGACGGTCTCACGATACGGAATCTTGGGCGCGTGCAGCGTCACATCCACGCCATAACGCCTCTTCAGCCGGCTGACGATGATCTCCACGTGCTGCTGTCCGGCACCCGCCAGCAGGAATTCCTTCGTCTGCGGATCGCGGTAGAAACGCAGCATCTGATCCTCTTCGAGCACCTTGTGCAGCGCGTTGCCCATGCGGTCTTCGTCGTTGCGCGACTTCGCTTCAATGGCGTAGGCAATGGAAGGCTCGGGCACTTGCACCGGCGGGTATTGGATCATCGAGTTCTTCACGCAGAGGGTATCGCCCGTCAGCGTGTCTTTCAGTTTCGCCACCGCGCCCAGATCGCCCGTATGCAACTCGGTGATCGGCGTGATGGTCTTACCCATCAGGCAGCCCACATGGGCCATGCGTTCGTCGACGCTTGACCGGAAGTTGATCGCATGCTCATCGTTCTTCAGAACACCCGAACAGACCTTGAAATAGGAAACGCGGCCCGCAAATGGGTCGGCGACAGTCTTGAAGACGAAAATCGACAGCGGTTCCTTGTCCTTAATCTCGCGAGTGACTTGATGTCCGCTCAACATCTTCGCTTCGAGGGCGGCGTGATCGACGGGGGAAGGGAAGTATTCGACCATGAAGTCGAGTATCCGGTCGGTGCCGATGTCCTGATAGGCCGAAGCGCACAGCACGGGCGTGATGCGCCGCTCTTTCATCCCCTGTTGAAGACCTTCAACGATGTGCTCTAACGGCAGCGTGCCCTGTTCGAAGAACTCTTCGAGGAGCGCATCGTTTCCCTCTGCCACCATTTCCACCAGCGTCTCGTGTGCAGCCTTAGCGGCTTCCTCCATGTCCGCGGGGATGGGGCCTTCCTTGCCTTTCCCGTCGCCGCCGGGCGTGTAGGTGTAGCTCTTCATGTTCACCAGGTCGATGACGCCGGTGAAATTTTTCTCAGCGCCGATGGGCAATTGGATCGGAACCAGCGTCCGTCCGAAGACCGATTGAACGCTCTCGAGCGCGCGCTCGAAGCTGGATCGCTCACGATCGAGCTTGTTGATGACGAAGGCACGCGGAAGCCGAAACTCATCGGCGAACTCGACTACTTTTTCGGTCTGAACCTCGACGCCGGCCACACCATCCACAAGAACAAGCGCTGCATCCGCCGCAATAAGTGCCGCCCGGGTGTCCTGGATGAAAATATTAAAACCGGGTGTATCGAGCAGGTTGATCTTCGTCTTTTTCCATTCGGCATATGCCAGAGCCGTGGAGATGGTGATCTTGCGGATGACCTCCTCCTCGTCGAAGTCCGTGATGGTGTTGCCCTCATCGGGGCGTGTCAACCGGTTAGCTGCTCCGGATGCAAAAAGAAGGGCCGATGTAAGCATGGTTTTTCCGGAATGACCATGGCCGACAAGGCCGACGTTTCGAATGTCCCTGCCCTCGTAGACTCTCATTAGGCAAGATCCTCCTTATAGAGTGAGGATCTTATCACAACGAAGTGAGTGCGAATCGGCCCCTGTATTCATGAGGCCGTCACTGATCCTCATTCATAACGTAACGCAACAAGGGGATCGACTTTCGTTGCCTGCCGCGCCGGGATGTAGATCGCCACAATTCCGGAAGCCATCAGGACGAAAGTAGTGCCCACAAACGTGAGGGTGCCGGTGGCGCTTACACCGCAGAACAGGTTCGCCAGCACACGGGCCATACCCATTGATGCCACCAATCCAATAGCGACTTCGCCGCGCGCCACGCGTATTCCGACGTCGTGCGTTTGAGCGGTGACCGTGTACGACATTACGCCGTAAATCCACCTGCCCATCGGCCCTCCCTATTATTCGTATCGCAGCGCAATCGTCGGATCGATCCGCGTGGCACGCCAGGCCGGAAGATAGCTGGCCAGCGCTGCGACGGCTCCGAGGAAACAGGCGACCACCAGGAACGTGAGTGGATCAGTCGTGTTGACGCCGAACAGAATGCCTTTCATGAATTGCGTAACCACCAGACCGCCAGCGATGCCCGCGCCCAGGCCGATGCCCGTGAGCGTCATGGCCTGCTTCAGAATCATTCCCAGCACCACTTTGCGTTCCGCGCCCAAGGCGATGCGAATACCGATCTCCTGCGTGCGCTGTGTCACTGTCTGGGAAATCACTCCGTAGATTCCGACCGATGCCAACAGCAGCGCCAGGCCGGCGAAGATCAGCAGCAAGGTCATAGCCGCCCGGCGTGGAACTAATGAGGCGGAAAGCCGTTGCTCCATCGTTTGAACACCGAACACCGGCATATCCTTATCCAATTCGCTGACCACGCGCGGCACCGCCGAGGTGAGCAGTTTCGGATCGTTGTCCGTGCGGACGACGACGCCCATCGCCTGCGCATAGCCTTGCAAGTAGCAGGTGTACAGGACGCCTTTCGATTCGCTGTCTAACTGCGAGTGCTGAATGTGTCCAACGATGCCGACGATGGTGATCCAGATCTTGTCGCCCCGGTTGACTCGTTTTCCGATCGGGTCTTGGTTCGGCCAATATTGCCGGGCGAGTTTTTCATCGATCACAGCTACTGGGGGCGCGGGGCGGGAGTCGGTCTCTTCGAAAGTGCGTCCCTGCCGGAGTGGAATGCCCATGGCGGCGAAGAATCGTGGGCTGACGCTGCGCTGATCCGCATGGGGACCGGTTCCCCCAAGAGGCACCGTCAGTCCCTCGATGTTGAAGGACCCGGAACTGTTGTTGCCGCTGAACGGAAGGGTGGATGTTGCACCCGCGGCGGAGACTCCCGGGAGCGATTGCACTCGTTTCAGCAGACGATCGAAGAACAGAGAAGCTTGTTCGTCAGTCGCGTAATGCGACTTCGGCAGGGAGATCTGGAAAGTCAAAACATTGTGCGGCCGGAAGCCGGGGTCCACCCGTTGAAGCCGGAAGAAACTTTGCAGCATCAACCCCGCTCCAACCAGCAGCACGAGCGACAGTGCGACCTCCGCGATCACCAGCAGGCTGCGCAGCTTGTGCCTTCTGAGATTGCCGGAGTTACCACGGCCGGTCTCCTTCAGGGTGTCGTTCAGGTTTGCGCTTGCCAGCTTCATCACCGGAAACATTCCGAACAATAACCCCGAAGCGAGCGAGATGGCGAAGGTGAAGAGGAGCACTGGCGAGTCCAGCCGGATTTCGTTCATCCTCGGAATGCCGGGCGGGGCATTTTGTACGAGAAACACTACGATCCATTCGCCCAGCAGCAAACCGGCTCCGCCGCCGATCAAGCCGAGCAGAAGACTCTCGGTCATCAACTGCCGAGCGATGCGCCGGCTGCCGGCTCCTAACGTGGACCGGATGGCAATCTCGCGGGATCGCGCGGTTGAGCGCGCCAGCAGTAAGTTCGCCACATTGGCGCAAGCGATGAGCAGCACGAATCCGACGGCCCCAAGCAAGATCAATAGCGCGGGACGCAGGTCGCCGGTGACCCGTTCGGATAGCGGCTCGACCTGGATGCTCCAACCCGCGGACGGCGGATAGTTGTCCGGAAATTGCTTTTGAAGCTGCTTGCCAAACGTGTCCATGCCGGCGCGAGCCTGCTGCAGCGAGACGCCTTTCTTCAGCCTGCCAATTGTGAACAGGAACTGATTTCCGCGCCGGTTGGGGCTCTTCTGCCCGGGAGTGAACCCGGCCGGTTTGAACATGCGCATTTCGGCGAAAGCCCCAAGCACCGTGGGGACAACGCCGATGACCGTATACGGTTCGCCGCTGAGTTGGACTTTTTGCCCGAGGATGTTGCGGTCGGCGCCAAAGCGATTTCTCCACAGCCCTTCATCCAAGATGACGATCTTGTCGCGGCCAGGCTGGTCGTCGTCTTCTGTAAATAAGCGGCCGACTAATGGTTTGGTTCCGAGCATGGGGAAGAGACTGGCTGACACAGCGGCGCCGGGAATCCGCTCCACTTTTTCGGCGCCCGTGAGGTTGAAGTTCATGCTGTTGATGGTGGCGACCTCTTCGAAAATATGTTTCAATTGCCGGTAATCGTAGAAGTCCGCCACGCTGGTTGAGGCGTACTTCAAGTTGAGGGCCAAAAACTGGTTGTAGAGCGAGACGACGCGGTCCGGGTCTTCAAATGGAAGCGGCTTCAGCAAAATGCCGCTGACCACGCTGAAGATGGCGGTGTTGGCCCCGATGCCAAGCGCCAGCGTCAGGACAGCCATTGCGGCGAATCCCGGGTTCTTGCGGAGGGTCCGCAGGCAGTAGCGAAGATCGTTTAGAAATCCGGACATAGCAGTACGAACTGCTTGGGCACGTGCTGCGCCTTTGGGAACTTACTGAAAAAGAGTGGGATACTTCAACGGCCGTTGCGGGAACTGTCCGCTATTGGGAAGGGGGTGTTCAATAATTAGGTGCGACTCACCCGCCCCATTCCGGCTGCTTTGCTATTCTGTCTCGAATCAGTAGAGAAGAAAGGTAATCTTGTGTGATTTGCTCGTTCCGAATGATCTCCCGGCTTATGAAGGCCTTCTCGGCTTGGCCTAAGGCGAATTGAGCCCGATCAAGCGGCAAGTGAATGCTGTAGTCATAGTCGGCAAGCTCACGTTTTTGCTGAAGTTGAACGAATGCCTGCGCCACTCGGAAGAGATATTTCTCGGTTGAATTCTCCGCCGCGTCTTTGTATTTCGACCTTTGCTTCTCCGAAGCTGCAAGCATCTGTTTGTGCTCGAATGCCCGCGCGAGATTGCTTCGGTGTTCCGGCCGTGCCCAATTGGAACACGCTTCGTGGATCAGCAGGTGAAGCAGGGCGTAGTAGGCGGTGGAGACCGACCTGCGCAACGTGGCCTCCGTTGGGAACTCCTTTTCGCGGAGATCGCGGGCCACTGCTAACAAGTCATGCGGCAACGCCATTAGCCTAAGCCCAGTCCGGGTCCTGACGCTTCGCTTGTTCCGACACGCTCGTGAAGTCGAAGTAGGCGTATAGACCATTTTCATCGGTCCTGGCCTCGTTCATCAGGGAAATAGAAATTCTCTCTGAAAGCTCTAAAAGAAGATCGATCCTGGCGGCTTCGTCACGCACGACGACTCGAAAGAAGATTGACGGCGCACCGATCCAGTTTTCTCCGAGGTTGTAACGGATATGATGAACCTCTCGTGCAAATTTGCTCTCCACTCGTTGAACAGCGGACATGATCTCCTTCTGATTGACGAAGCCGGCTGCCGTGATCGGCATAATGAAGGTCTTGCTCCCCTCTTTTTGGGATACGCTACCTAATACTTGGCGGCGACTAGCGACCGCGACTTCCCCAGCAATCGTTCGCGAATAATTTTCCCGCCGGGGAACAGCCGCCTCATGTCCTCGGCGCTCAACAACCGGATGCTTTCGAGATAGTGCTGGATGTACCAATCGCGCCGCTCCGGACTCGGCCGCGTCATCCAATTCCAGACGGTGAAGCGGCGCGCCACGCCGGCTTGCAGATTGCGCGGCATGTAGTGAAGGAACGGCGTGAAGAGATGCGGCTCGACCGGGAATGAACGATCCGGCGTCTGCACCCAATAGCGGCGTCCTACACGTATAATTTCGCGGGCGAATTGCGCCTGGATTTCGGGTGCGCCCACGTGCTCGATCACCGAGTTGCTGAAGACGATATCGAACGACTGATCGCGAAACGGCAGAAAGCAGCCGTCGCCTGGAATCGATTGGAAGCGCTCTTCGACGAGGCTCTGTGGCAGATTGAGCAGGGTAACGCGCGGTTGGACCGTGAGCATCGACCAGTTGTAGTCCGTTCCGCCGACGTCGAGAATGGTCGTGCTTTCGGTGATGTGGAATTGCCGCTCAAAACGGCTCATCCGCCGCCGCCGGAAATAGCGGATTCCGTGATCGAGAACGGAATGAGGCGTAACGCCGTCCAGCGCGGAATGAGGCATACCGCCGGCTTAATTTGCGCTGCGAACCGAGTGCATCTCGTGCTCGAGATTTACCGGCGGATTGTAAAGCAGTATCCGGCCGCAACTCTCGCAAAACTGAACTTTTTCGGAATGACGGAGATCCTGGAAGAACTGAGGACGCAAGGCGATCCGGCAGGCGGAGCAGCGCCCATCAGTGGCGTCGGCTATTACTACTCCGTGCCAGCGCTTGCGGATTCGCTCGTAGTGCTGTTGGAACTTCGGATCCAAGCCGCTAACCACCTTTGCCCGATCGTCCCGTATCTGAGCCAGGAACTTCTGGTCTTCCTCGGTCCGCTGACGCGCCTTGTCTTTCTCCTGCTCGACGCGATCCTTTTCCTTTTTCAGTAGCGCCTGGGCTGTCTTCACCGCTTTATCCAGCGGCTCGGATTCCGTCATCAATTCCAGAATCCGGTCCTCCGCTTTACGAATCTCAGCCTGGCAGAATTCGATTTCGTGCTGAAAGGCCTTGTACTGCTCGTTCGTCTTGGCTCCCAGCGTCTGGTCTTTCAACTTCGATATCTTTTGATCCTGAACCTTGATGTCGTCTTCGAGTTTCTTGCGTTCCCGCTGATTTCCGACTAGAGCCGCTTGATCGACGTCGAGCTTGCGCAGGGCCGCGTCAAGCTGCTTTTCGATATGCGCTACTTGCTTAGGCAGCGTGGCGATTTCTTTTTCGAGAGCCGCGGCCTTCAGATCTAGATCTTGCAGTTTCATTGCCGCTTTAATTTCTGGACTCATCGTTACCCGATTTTATCACGCAGAAAAGACACCTTCCGCTGAAGGGGTGCCGCCAACGATTGGACGGCCACCTCGAGCTCCGCAACTTTCATAATCCGGCATGCGCTATAGAGGACGAAAAGGCCGAGTGGAATGGATACGGCGAGGTCGAACAGTCTGATTTTCGTCGCCGTTCCAAGGGCGTTCCGGATGGTGCTGCTGGAAAGCCAGATCACCATTCCCATAGCCGCCGACGCTACTCCGATTTTCAGGAGGCTCTTCAGCAGATTCTCTCCATGGATGCCGCCGATGCGGTTCCGCAGCAGCCACAACAATACGATTCCGCTGACGATTGAAACGGCCGAGGTGGACAAGGCCAACCCTGCGTGGCCGAGATGCGTCAGGCTTACGAGGGCGGTCACAGTAGCGAAATTCACACCGATTGAAATCAGACTCACCATCATCGGCGTTCGCGAATCGCCTAGTGCATAGAACGCGGGATTCAGCACTTTCACCGCCGAGTAGCCGACAAGTCCGAACGAGTAGCAGGTGAGTGCGAGCGCCGTCTGTTGCGTGTCGTACTGCTGGAATCGTCCTGTTTGATAGATGGCTCCCACGATCGATTGTCCGAGTACAGCCAGCCCGACCGACGATGGAACTGTCAGCAGGAACACCATCCCGAGCGATCGCGAAAGAGTCCAGCGGAATTCCGGCATGTTCTTCGCCGCCGCGCTGCGGGAGATTGCGGGCAGCGTGGCCGATGCGATGGCAACGCCAAATATTCCGAGCGGCAGTTGCATAAACCGGAATGCGTACAGGAGCCAACTAACGGGCCCGTTATGTCCGCTTACGGGATCCGAGAGGCTGGTGGCGAAATTCGTATTCACCAGGACGTTCACCTGGACGGCGGCGCTCCCCAGAATGGCCGGGCCCATCATGCGGAACATCCGGCGCAGTCCTTCGTGCTGCCAGTCGATGGCAAAGTGAAAATGAAAGCCGCTTTTATGTAGGGCGGGAATCTGCCAGCAAAGCTGCAGCGCTCCTCCCAGCACCACGCCGTAGGCCATGCCCACGATTCGCGAGACACCGATGTATGGACCGAGCCAGACTCCAATCGCGAGCCCGAATACCAGCGATCCGATGTTGAAGAAGGTTGAAGCCATCGCCGGAATGCCGAATTGATTGCAGGCATTCAGTATTCCCATTGCCTGCGCTGCGAGCGCTACCAAGAGCAAGAACGGGAACATGATCCGCGTCATGTGAACCGTCAATTCGAATTTGCCTGGCACGCTGTTATAGCCGGATGCGAACACGTTGACTAGGCCGGGGCTGAAGATCACGCCAATGATGCAGATGCTTCCGACCAACAGGAATAGGGCGGTTGCCACGAGGTTCGCCAGCCTTGCTGCTTCATGTTTGCCTTTGGTGGTCAGATACTCGGTGAATATGGGCACGAAGGCGGAGGAGAGGGCGCCTTCAGCGAATAAATCACGCGTCAGGTTGGGGATGCGGAAGGCGATCTGAAACGCGTCGTTGACCAGGCCTGCGCCGAACAATCCGGCCATCACCCGCTCGCGGACGAGGCCTGTAATCCGGCTCATCAGGACTGCGATGGAAACGATTCCGGCCGAGCGGACAATCGAGCTCGACTGAGGCTGCTGTTGCTGCGTAGGGGTTTCCAATCAGGTAGACTGCCCGTACAACTCCAGGAAATGGGCGATCGTCATAATGCCAGTGTAGTAGTTTGAGACGCGGTATTTCTCGTTCGGAGAATGCAGTCCGTCGTCCGGAAGACCAAATCCCATCAGGATTGTCGGGATCCCCAGATGTTTGGCGAAATCGCCGACGATGGGAATGGAACCGCCGGACCTGGTGAAAACAGTAGGGCGTCCGAGCATTTCGCTGAATGCTTTGGCCGCGATTTGAATGGCGGGGAAGTTTGGATCCACCATCACCGCCGGCCCGGCGCTCAGCACGCGCACTTCGGTCTGGATGCCTGCGGGAGTGTTCTTTCGGACAAACTCGCGATAGGCGGCGAGGACTTTTTCGGGGTCCTGGTTCGGCACCATGCGGAGACTGACTTTCGCCGTAGCTTTGGCCGGGATAACGGTCTTTGCGCCGGCTGCCGTGAAGCCTCCGGCGATACCGTGAACTTCGAGAGTTGGACGCGCCCATACTCGCTCGAGAACCGAATAGTTTTTCTCTCCGGTCAGTTGTGTGGAACCTACTTCTTTCTTCACGAACTCCTGCTCGTTGAACGGAAGACTTTTCCAGCTTGCCAGCTCGGCCGGGTCCGGGGGCTGGACATCGTCGTAGATTCCCGGAATTTGAATCACTCCGTCGGCATTTTTCAGTTTTGCCAACAACTCCACGAGTCCGAATACCGCGTTCGGCGCCGCGCCTCCATAGAGTCCGGAATGTAGATCCCGCATCGGGCCGGTGGCTACAATTTCGGTGTAGATCAGGCCTCGCAGACCGATGCAGAGGGTCGGGATTCCGTCTGCGTAGAGAGCAGTGTCGGAAACCAGGGCTACATCGGCTTTCAGTTTTTTGGGATTCTCCGCGACGTACTTTGCGATAGCCTCGCCGCCCACCTCCTCTTCGCCTTCGATGAGGAATTTCACGTTGACCGGCAGCTTGCCGTTGATCGCCTGGAGGCCTTCGACCGCTTTGACGTGCATGTACATCTGGCCTTTGTCGTCGGCCGATCCGCGCGCGTACAGGTTGCCGTCGCGGATGGTTGGTTCAAACGGCGGGGTCTCCCAGAGCTCCAGTGGATCGGGCGGCTGGACGTCGTAGTGGCCGTACAGCAGCACGGTCGGCTTGCCGGGTGCATGCAGCCAGTCGGCGTAGATTAACGGATGTCCGGCAGTTTTGATAATTTCGACGTTCTCGAGGCCCGCTTTTTTCAAGCTGTCCGCGACGAACTGGGCCGCGCGCTGGACGTCGTTCTTGTGCTCGGGCAGCGTGCTGATGCTGGGAATCCGCAACAGGGCGATTAATTCGTCGAGAAGACGGGTCTGATTCTCGCGAACATACGTCTGGATGGTTTGTGGCATCGGAAACTCTAATTATAGGGGAGCCGAAAGTTGGCTAAAGCAGCTCCGATAGCCGGGCGGTATTGCTGGCGGAGCCTTCGTGGAAAACGACGATGTGATCCGGTTCCGAGACAAACCACGCGAATGAGTTCCATGCGAGTTCCGCGACCGTCCTCTTAAAGGACGGCTGTCCACGATCTAAATATGCGGTTACAAACGCAACATTTCGATCGGGAAAACCAGCAGACCGGGTGATCTCCCAGACAAACTGGCAACCTGCGGCAAGGTATTGACGAATTTTCCTGTGTAGGTCGGCGGCAGTTTCGGATGGCGAGACCACTTCTACGGCGAGGTCGGGTGCACCTTCTATGTCCCGCGAGAGATTTATCGACCGGTACCTGGCAACGTTTACAAACGAGACGTCCGGACCGCGCACTGGCGGCTTTTCATGCGAGAGAACATACCCGGTGTTCGGTGGAAAAACACAACCGAGGCGATTGTCGTCAACAAACGAAGAGAGAATTATATAGATCTCACCGGCCACGATGTTGTGAAACGGCGTCGGCAGCCGCGTGGAGCCAAGTTCTCCCTCATCCAGTTCGTAGCGAACACCTTCCGGCCACGGCAGCGCCTGAAAGCTGGCCATCGTAAGCAACGAGAGCCTACTTCTTAAACAAATTCTCGAAAGCAGCCTTCGCGTCGCTTGGGCTTCTCACGGCACTTGGTGGGGGTGGCGCGGCCATCACCGGCGGGGGGGCGCCGTCCCGGGACACAGTTACGCGAGCGCCGAACATCTGGCAGTCGTTCGCCTGGTCCTTGGCTGGGATGCGCGCCGGAATCGGCTTCAGGCATTGGAACCGCGTTGACGGTTCGAAATGCGCACACTGCTTACAACAGTGCAGCGCGACGCCGCACTTCGGGCAGTTTCCTTTGAAGTCGATCCCAGGTGCCAACGCCGTAGCGCAGTTATAGCAGCGCGACGCCGTCACTGTTTGCACCAGTCTTGGCAGGCGCGGACCATTCGGGTCCTGCATCGTGCGGGGTCCCTGCGGCGGGCGTTGTCGCTGCTCGCCATTGGTCCCACTCGGTTTGCGGTCCGAGTCCTGGTACCCGTGCTGCCGGTACTTACGATCTCCGTCCATGCTTGGGTGGTACTCCTTGGAAATTAAGCGGAAGCGGGACTTGGCAGGGAGGAACCCTGCTGCTATCCCCATTTTAGTAACGAATCACATGGCCGCGTCAACGGGTCGTCGTAGTGATTGGAACTTATCCTCAGCGCGTAGCCCAACCTACCCGTATAATTTGGCACAAATGTACTCTCAAAGATATAGACCGATCCGTGTTGTTCTTTAGAGGAAAGTTTTAGTACTTCGGTATCCTCCAACTGGCCGGACACTCCGACATGGCCGACCACAGCCTCTACTCTGACGTCGCTTGGCGTAAGCCCAGCCAGGTCGACACCAACGCGAAGCGGGATTGGAGTGCCGCTCATCACCGATCCATTTGGTGACGGTCCTAATTCCGCGAATGTGACCCGATTCCAAACCTCACGCACGGTGGAGTTCCACTTCGCCTTCCGTCGCGATTCGGCAAAATTCTCTTTCCTCACAGCGGCAAACTCGGCATTTGCAGGCTCATACAAAGCATGCATGTATTCCGTGACCATTCGTTGACAGTTGAATTGCGGACTCATGTTCATGATGCACTTCTTCATCCGCTTCACCCATTCATAGGGCACACGATCCTGGCCGCGATCGTAATACATCGGTACAATCTCGTTTTCGAGCAACGAGTAGACACCGCTGGCGTGGGTTTCGTCCTGATCCTCCGAGTAAAGCTCGCGCTCGCCGATTGCCCATCCGCCCGAGGTTTCATACGCTTCGTCGAACCACCCGTCCAGCACGCTCAGGTTCAACAGTCCGTTGATGCTCGCCTTCATTCCGCTCGTGCCCGAAGCCTCTTCTCCGCGGCGAGGGTTATTCAGCCACAAGTCAACGCCCTGCACCATGTCGCGCGCCACTTCAATCCCGTAATCTTCCAGGAATATAAGACGCTTGGAGAAAGCGGGGTCGCGGGAAAGCTGGACGATCTCCCGGATGAGAGTCTTACCTGGATGATCCTTGGGGTGTGCCTTTCCGGCAATCACCACCTGTACAGGCATATCGGGATTTGTTACAAGTTTCTTTAGGCGGGCGACATCACGAAATAATAATGTCGCACGCTTGTAGGTGGCGAAGCGCCGGGCAAATCCTATAGTGAAGGCTTCGGGATCGAGAACTTCCGACAATCGGCGGATCTCCGCCGTGGACGCCTTGCGCGCGTGCGCGAAGTTGGCCACGCGTTCCCGGACGAACGCGAGCAAGCGCCGCTTGCGCCGCCGGTGGGCTTCCCATAATTCCTGGTCCGGGATGTCCTTCACCAGATCCCAGATCCTGGGGTCCTCGTAGCGCTCCCGCCAGTCCGGCTGCAAATACTGGTCGTACAGCATCGCGTAATCGCCATTCAACCACGTCGGCAAATGAGCGCCGTTCGTGATCGACGTGATCGGCACTTCGTTCACGGGCAGCTTCGGCCACAGGTTCTGGAACATTTCCTGCGAAACAAGCCGATGGAGTTTGCTGACGGCGTTTCGATACGCGGAGGTCTTGATTGCCAGGATGGCCATTGAGAACCGCTCCTGGTTATCGTCCGGATTCCAACGTCCCAATCCGAGGAGCCGGTCCATGTTCAGGCCTGCGTCCCGGCAGTACTCATGGAAATAATCGAACATCAATCCGGCGTCGAACAGGTCGATGCCGGCGGGGACGGACGTGTGGGTGGTGAACACGTTGTTGCGCCGGCTGGCATCCAGCGCCTCGTCGAAGCTGAGCTGATTCTCCTGCATCAGAATCCTGATCCGCTCGACTGCCAGAAACGCCGAGTGGCCCTCATTCATGTGAAAGACCGTGGGAGTAAGCTTCAGCACTTTAAGCGCCCGCAATCCCCCGATCCCCAGCACGATCTCCTGCCGGATGCGCATGTGAGCATCGCCGCCGTATAGCGATTCTGTGATCTCCCGGTCCTCGGGGCGCGGATTTTGCGGAATATTGGTGTCGAGGACGTAGATCTTTCGCCTTCCGACATCGATGTGCCATACCTTTATGTGCACCGAACCTGTCGGAAGTTTCACGCTTACGAGAATTTCCTTACCGGCATCGTCCAGAACAGGCCGGACCGGCAGGGTATAAAAGTCGTTAATCGGATAGCGCTCCTGCTGCCAGCCATCTGGATTCAGCGTCTGCTGGTAATAGCCCTTTTGATAAAGAAGTCCGATTCCGACCAGCGGCAGATCGGCGTCACTGCTTGCTTTCAGATGATCTCCGGAAAGCAAGCCGAGACCGCCCGAATAAATCGGAAGGCACTCCGTCAATCCGTATTCCATTGAGAAGTACGCGATCAGTTTGCCGGTTTCTTCCGCCCCGTGCTGCATGTAGCCGTCATACCGCTCACACGCACGGCGATAGACAGCCAGGAAACGGGGATCGGATGCCGCGCGGTCCAACTGTTCCTGCGAGATCTTTCCCAGCATCAGGACCGGATTGTTCCCGCAAGCCCTCCAGAGCGTCGTATCCAGCCGCCGGAAGAGCGCCCGCAAGTTGTGATCCCAACTCCAGAGCAGGTTATAGGCGAGTTCCGACATCCTCGCTAAGCTCACTGGTAACGCAGGCCGGACCAGGAACTCTCTTAAAGGGGTTACTTGAAATGCCATGGAGAAGTCGTTGAGCGACGAGGCTTGAATTATTAGTTATACCAAATAGCACGATGTGTTGAATACTTCAGAAACTTAAGGTCTCTTAATAGAATCCAACTGTCGTCAGGAGAGTTGCCCAATGTCAGCGCCCATCCGGCAGTTCCAAATTTCCGCCTTGTTTTCGGGCGCTCTGCATGCCGCGCGCGAAGAGACGGACAAGCTCTTTGCGCTGATCCGGCCTGGTTATCTTCATGAACGGCCCATACCCTATCGCCACCGGATGATCTTTTATCTCGGACACCTCGAAGCTTTCGATTGGAATCAGCTCGGGATCTGGAATCTTGCGGAGCGTTCTTTTCATCCCTCCTTCGACAAGCTGTTTGAAGCCGGCATCGATCCCGATTCCTCCGGTCTGCCCACGGACACTCCGGCCGATTGGCCCTGCGTCGATGAAGTCCTCGATTATTGCCGCCGCGCTCGAAAAGAAGTGGATCGCCTTCTTCCGCTTGCTTCGCCCGAAGTAGTTCACATGGCGATCGAACACCGTCTGATGCATGCGGAAACCTTGGCATATCTACTGCACAATATGCCTTCCAGCCAGAAGACCGGGCCGCCTACCGGACCTCCCCCTCAATCCATCGAGAGCCGCGCCGCCGCTCTGGAAATTCCTGCGGGCTTCGCGACTCTCGGACAGGATCCTTGCGAGTTTGGATGGGACAACGAGTTCGACCGTCATCAGATTCCAGTGCCGGCGTTCCTGATCGACAAATACAACGTGACGAATGGCGACTTTCTCCAGTTTGTCGAGGAAGGCGCAAAACCACCGCACTATTGGATGCAGCAGAATGGCAAATGGTTGCTGCGCGGCATGTTCGGCCTCATGCCCCTCCCGCCGAACTGGCCCGTTTTTGTCACACATGAGGAAGCCGCAGCCTACGCCAGATGGAAGGGTAAGGAACTGCCTACGGAACCACAGTTTCACCGTGCCGCCTATGGAACCCGGAACGGAGGGGAAACGCGGTATCCATGGGGAAATATTTCACCGGCCGCCGCTCATGGAAATTTTGATTTTCACCGTTGGGATCCGATACCGGTGGAGGCGTGTCCGGCAGGCGACAGCACCTTCGGCGTCTCTCAACTGGTCGGGAACGGTTGGGAATGGACGTCCACGCTCTTCCACCCGTTTCCAGGCTTCCAGGCGCGGCCAAACTATCCCGGATACTCGGCCAATTTCTTTGACAGCGAGCACTACGTGCTAAAAGGGGCTTCCGCACGAACTGCGGCTTGCTTCCTTCGCCGTTCGTTCCGCAATTGGTTCCGTCCGGACTACCCTTATGCGTATGCAACATTCCGATGTGTTGAGAATTAGCGTGGAGAATTAATGGCGTCGCAAGAGATTTCCCAGGCTTTTCTCTCAGATCCCAAAGAGCAGTTTGCACGTGACGTAACGCGGGGCCTCACGCGGGCCGGCCAGAAGGAGCTCTCGTCCACTTATCTATACGACGATGTCGGGTCGGCTCTCTTTGAAGCCATCACACACCTCGCGGAATACGGCCTGACACGCGCCGATGAGCGGTTGCTGGAGACTCACGCCCGCGCCATTGTCTCCCGATTGGAGCGCCCCGTAGTAGTGGCCGAACTGGGCAGCGGGAGCGGCAGGAAAACGCGGCATATTTTGCGGGCTTTGGGTTCGCGCCAGCGGTCCGTTCTGTATTACCCCATCGACGTTTCGTTCTCCGCGCTGGCCGATTGTAAGCAGCAACTCTCCGAGGTGGCGAGCGTTATACCTCTCCAGGGAACCTATTTCGATGGGCTTCGGAATGCAGCCAATCGAAGGCGCGCCGATCAGCCGCTCCTGGTGCTTTTTCTCGGCAGCACGATCGGCAACTTCGACCGGCCGGGTGCGCGCCGGGATTTTCTGCGGAAGTTGCGAGATATCCTCCAGCCCGGCGACGCACTTCTGCTGGGTACCGACCTGGTGAAGGAAGAAGCGCGCATGTTGGCCGCTTACGACGACCCTACCGGCGTGACTGCGGCGTTCAACAAGAATCTGCTGGCTCGTATCAACCGTGAATTGGACGGTAATTTCGATCTCACGAAGTTCCAGCACGAAGCCCGCTACAACCGGGCAGCGCAGCGGATCGAGATGCACCTGGTGTCGAAAAAGAAGCAGATCGTCCGCATCCCCGGAGCGTATTTGGAAGTCGCGTTCCGCCGCGGCGAAACTATCTGGACCGAGTCGTCGCACAAGTTCAAGCTCGACGATCTTGCCGGCATAGCTCGGATGGCCGGATTCGAGGCTCTGGAGTCTTGGATTGATTCCGAGTGGCCATTCGCGGAGAATCTTTGGGTGGCTGCTCCCGCCCAATGAATCCAGTCATACGGTTCGACCAAGTTTCCTTTAGTATCGGCGGCCGCGCGATTCTTTCGCACGTCACCTTCGACGTTGAACGCGGCGAGACTCTCGTTCTGCTTGGCCGCAGTGGTTCCGGCAAGACTACTTCTCTTCGCCTCATCAATGCGCTGCTCACTCCGTCCGGCGGAACCGTTGTGGTGGAGGGACGCGCTACCAGAGATTGGGATTTGATCCGGCTCCGCCGCAGCATCGGCTATGTGATCCAGGACATCGGCCTGTTTCCGCATTTCACAATTGAGCGCAACGTGGGGCTGGTGCCGGAGCTCGAGGGTTGGCCCGTGGAACGCCGCCGCTCGCGCGCGGAAGAGCTCCTTCGGATGGTGGATCTGGCGCCGGGCGATTTCGCGCCGCGTTATCCGCGCCAGCTCTCCGGTGGGCAGAAACAGCGCGTTGGCCTGGCGCGCGCATTGGCCGCCGATCCTCCCATCCTTCTGCTCGACGAACCCTTCGGCGCGCTCGATCCCATTACGCGCGGCGAATTGCAGCAGAAGTTTCTCGAGCTCTGCCGCGCATTCAACAAGACCGCCGTCTTTGTCACGCACGACATCGAAGAAGCGCGCCGGATCGGCACCCGGATCGCGGTATTTGAGGACGGCACATTGAAGCACCTGGTTGCGTCCACTGCATTCGATCCGCAGGTGCACCGGTGAGCCCATATCTGGTTCATGACCTGATCTGGCTCACGCTGGAACATATTCAACTGGTGGTGATCTCGGTCGCGCTGGCTTGCCTCATTGGCGTTCCCGCGGGAATCCTTCTCCACAAAAACGCGCGGGTGCGCGGACCGCTGCTGACTTTTACAAATATCGTCCAGACCATTCCGAGTCTGGCGTTGTTCGGTTTTCTGATACCCGTTCCATTCATCGGCGGCGTTGGAAAGCGCACCGCCATAGTGGCGCTCGTTCTCTACGCGTTGCTGCCGATCGTGCGGAATACGCTCACCGGGTTGCAGTCCATCGATCCGGCCGTCCGCGAGTCGGCGGTAGCGATGGGAATGACGCCTCGTCAGTTACTCTGGATGGTGGAGCTTCCGCTCTCGACCCGAACACTCCTGGCAGGCGTTCGGGTGGCAACTGTTACAACGGTAGGTACGGCGGCCATTGCAGCGGCCATTGGAGGGGGAGGCCTCGGCGTCTTCATCTTTCGCGGAATGGCGTCAGTGGATACCACGCAGCTTCTTGCCGGGGCCGTGCCCGCTGCGCTAATTGCTTTGACGGCGGATGGAGGATTGGGATGGATCGAACGAAGGTTATCGCCTGCTTGACCGTTTTGTCGGCCACGTTGTTGGCCAGTTGTGCGCATAACCAGCATCAGCTCACTGTCGGATCGAAGAACTTCACCGAGCAAGTGATCCTGGGCGAGATCGTCGCGCAGCATTTGGAGAATCGGCTGCACACCGAAGTGACACGGCACTTGAATATGGGTGGCACTCTGCTGGTTCATCAGGCAATTGTGAACGGCGAGCTCGACGTCTATCCGGAGTACACCGGCACCGCTCTGATGGCGATTCTCAAAATCCGCATGACGGCTGACGCGCCAACTATTCGCGAGCGGGTTCACGACGTCTACAACGATTCGCTCCGGCTCGATTGGCTGCCGTCTCTCGGTTTCAACAATACATTTGCGATGGTGGTCCGCAAAGACACGGCCGACAAGTTGAAGCTGACAACGCTGACCGATGCGGAAAACTCCAAAGAGGAGTGGCAGCTCGGCGTCGGCTATGAGTTTCAGGAACGTCCGGATGGGGCTTCGGCATTCAATTCCACGTACCATTTGAAGACGAACGGCAGTGCCGCGACGATGGATTTGGGGCTGCTTTATAAGGCGCTGCAGCAGAAGCAGGTGAGTATGATTGCGGCCAATTCCACAGATGGCTTGCTGTCCGTTGAGCCTGTGAAGGTACTGCAGGACGATCGTCATGCGTTTCCGCCCTATGAAGCCGCTTTGGTTACCCGGCTGGAATCGGAGAAGCTGTATCCTCAACTCAAACCGGCGCTGGAAGAATTGTCGGGCAAGATCTCCGATCAGGCGATGCGTGAAATGAATTACCAGGTGGATGGAAAGAAAGCTCCGGCTGCTTTGGTGGCTTCCGGATTTCTGCGCCAAGCCGGTCTGATGAAGTGAGGGCGTTCTGAAATCCCTGTTCATCGGCGGCACCGCATCACACGTCGGCAAGAGCTGGATGGCTGCCGCGATCTGCCGGCACTTAGCGCGGCGCGGCCTTCGCGTTGCGCCGTTCAAAGCTCAAAACATGTCGAATAATTCGCATCCGCTGGTGGGTGGCGGTGAGATCGGCCGGGCGCAGATGGTTCAGGCCGAGGCGTGCGGCGTCGAAGCTTCGAGCGACATGAATCCAATTCTGTTGAAGCCCACCGGAGACGCCGGCTGCCAGGTTGTGGTGAATGGAAAGGTCTGGAAGGATCTTAGTGCCCGCGCCTACTACGCCCACTACGACGAACTGTTGCCGGTGGTCCTCGCCGCGTATGAGCGCCTGGCTGCGCAATACGAATACATCGTGATCGAAGGCGCGGGCAGCGTTGCGGAATTGAATTTCAAATCTCGCGACCTGGTCAACTTCGGCTTTGCCACCCGCGTCGGCGCTCAGGCGTTGCTGGTGGCCGATATTGAACGGGGCGGTGTGTTCGCATCGATACTCGGGACACTCGATCTATTGGAAAATCCGGCGCGCGCGCTCGTCCGCTCGTTCGCCGTCAATCGATTTCGCGGAGACCTTTCGCTGTTCGACGACGGCAGGCGCATCCTGGAAGAGCGAAGCGGAACGCCGTGTCTTGGCGTTTTTCCCATGCTGGAGGGAGTGACGGTGGACGCGGAGGATTCGCTCTCTTTTGACGGCGCCGATGTAGATGCCGACATTGCCGTGATCGCGCTTCCGCGCATTTCGAATGCGACGGACTTCCAGCACATCCCGCCGTTTCGCCGGATCAGTGAGCCGGACAACCGGTTTTATCGCGAAGTGGTTATTCCCGGCACCAAGAACACGACCGGCGATCTGGAGTGGCTGCGAAACCGCGGCCTGGATGTTTGGATCAAGCGGCAACACGCGGCCGGCGCTCACATTATCGGAATCTGCGGCGGATATCAGATGCTCGGGGAATGGGTGGAAGAGCCGCATCGTGTGGCGGGCCTTGGTCTGTTACCTGTGCGAACCGTGTTTGAGCCGGAGAAAACAACGCGCCGCGTAATCGCGAAAATTAAGGGCGGCGTGGAATTCGAGGCTTATGAGATTCACATGGGAATTACAGAACGGCCGCCGGATGCCAATCCATTCGCTGAAACAGAATTCGGGGACGAGGGAATCCAGGCGAATGGTTGTACCGGGACGTATTTGCACGGGGCGCTCGAGATGATTCTAGGAGTGGGACCACGACCGCCGGAGCCGTACGATCAACTGGCGGACTGGTTTGAATCGGCGGCCGACATCAGGCTTTTTGAACGCTTGTACTTATAACCGACTCGAACCGTTCATCGATTCAACGAAACCAGGTGTTCCGCGGCCGCCGCGTACCCTAAATCGTGATACACCTCGGAAGCTTTCACCAGCAGCCGTTTGAACGAATCCATGTTCACGTCCACAATCTGGTCGTGCTCCCATTTCTTCTGCCCAGTAGCGAAAGGAATCAGCCAGTCGACCGCCTTCCGCAGACGCCGCCCATCGGAAGTCCGGTAATTCCACAAGTCGACGCCCACCTGATCGCCTAACGACGCAAGGGTAAAGAGCGCCTCGAGATTGAAGACACTGTAAGAGAATCCTTTCGTGCGGGCCAGCTCCAGCGGCTGTTGGCCATCCGGCTCAATTTGCCGCGCGATGTCCTTCACCCGTGCCTGGCTGATGACACGCTGCGCCAATTCTTTTTGTCCTGTAAACAGCGCGATGGCGGCCACCTGCGCGTCGTACCACGAACCGTGATTATTCTTCGCCGACGCTTCTTCTTTGCCGTTCGGACTCTCCAGCAACCACTGCAAATATTGGCTGAACCAAAGGTCCAGATCCAGGCGGTCCCTGTGAGTCCAGGCTTTGCACTCCTTCAGCTTTTCCACGGCCGGGAGCAGACGGGTGAATCCGGCCGTTTCGATGATGCCGGTACCACGCCCGTTATTGACGCCCGGAATGTACTGCGCAAAATTCAGATTCGGATTCATGCGCGTCGCCGGATCGAGGAACCAGGTGCGGAGCAAGAGAGCAGCGCGCTTGGTCGACTCCTCGTCACCCTGATCGACAAGCATCACTACTTCATCGATCATGCGGCTCATGTTGGCATGGTCGGTGATCTTGTCAACTTCCGGATTGTGTTCGCCGTCGCGCCGGACGTAAGGGATTCCCCCTGGTTTCGCCGGATCGTACCACCAGTAGGGAGCCTGACTCATGTAGTCGTGCTTGCTGCCGCTGGGCGGGGTCTTGGCCTTGCTCACGACCGTGTAAGTGTCTTGAGAAAGTGCCGTTGCGGTGATCAACAGGGCCGCACAGATGAGTGGAGTGCTCAAACCGTCATTATAAGATCAACACTGTGCCCGCTCATCAGAGCGAATCCATAGTTCTACGTACCTACCCGCTGCAAGAGGCCGACCTGATCGTGAGTTTTCTTACTCGCGATTCCGGCAAACTGCGCGGCGTGGCTAAGCGCGCCCGCCGTCCCAAGAGCAGTTTTGGAGCCGGTCTGGAGCGGCTCGGGCATGTCACGATGTTCTACTTTCTGCGTGAGAATCGCGAACTGGTCAACCTCGACACGTGTGAAATTCTGCATTCGCAATTCAAACTGGCCAACCACTACGGCGCGAGTGTGGCTCTTGATTTTATTGCCGAAGTTTCCGACGATCTGCTTCCTCCGCTCGAGCCGAATGAGCGATTCTTCCGGTTGCTGCTGGCCGTGCTCGAGCATCTCCGCGAGAATCCGGACAGCGGCGTGTGGCCCGCGATCCATTACTTTACGCTTTGGGCGGTGAAGCTTTCCGGATTTCTGCCCGACCTCCGGCTTCATACAGAATCGCGCGAGATCGCGGCGGAGATCCTCAGCATGCCCATCGGCCAACTCACCGCGCGCGAGTGGACGCGCGATACCGCCACCGATCTCCGCCGCGCCCTGGTACGCCAGATTCAAGATCATAGTGAGAGACGGCTGCATACCGCGGCGATACTGGAAACAATATGTAGCAGCCGACTTTCGATCCGGGGTTAACGCAGCAATACGGGCACAGGCTGCGCCGGGCCATCAATCCCGATGGATCGTTCAACGTGCGCCGCGAAGGGCTCGACCTCCGCAACGCCAATTATTATTTGAATCTGGTCTCCATGTCGTGGCCGCGATTTCTGGGCTTGCTGCTGACTGCTTATTTTCTGGTGAATTGCCTGTTCGCGGTGCTCTATTACGCAGCCGGCATCGAGCATCTAAAGGGCGCGGATATGTCGTCGCCGCTTATGGAGTTCGCCAGCGCATTCTTTTTCAGCGGACACACACTGACGACGGTGGGCTACGGAAACGTCACGCCCGATGGCCTTTTGGCGAACACGATCTCATCGATTGAGGCCATGACCGGCCTTCTCGGTTTTGCCATCGCCACCGGCTTGCTGTACGGGCGGTTTTCCAAGCCCACGGCGCGCTTGCTGTTCAGCGAGAAGATGCTGGTGGTTCCGTATCAGGACGGTATGAGCCTTCAGTTCCGGATCGCCAATAAGCGCTCGAACGTTCTCATGGAACTCGAGGCCACGGTGACACTGATGACCGTGGAAGTCGGCGAAAACGGTGCTCTTCAACGCAAGTTTAAAGAATTGAAATTGGAGCGCCCAAAAGTGCTGTTCCTGCCACTGACATGGACGATTGTGCACCCCATCGACCCGGAGAGCCCTCTCTACGGTAAGACCGAGGAGGACCTAAGAAACCTGCAAATGGAACTGATAATTTTGATCAAATGCTTCGACGACACGTTCGGCCAGACGGTGCATGCGCGCTACTCGTTCCCTCACAGTGATATTGTCTGGAACGCTCGTTTCGAGCAGGCATTCGAGATCGCCGACACGGGCGATCTCGTCCTGCGAGTAGATCGCGTCGGCCGCTATAAGAAGCTGGCCGGCGCGTGAGGCCTACGCCGTGCGGGCAGCTTCTGATTTATCGGCGCCTGCGCCGGAACTAATAGCCGCCTGCGCTGCCGCCAAACGGGCGATGGGTACGCGGTACGGAGAGCACGAAACATAATTCATGCCCACGCGATAGCAGAATTCCACCGAGCTCGGTTCTCCACCATGCTCCCCGCAGATTCCGATCTCGAGATCCGGACGGCTCTTACGGCCATTTTCCACGGCGTACTTGACCAGCAGACCAACGCCTTCCTGATCGAGCACCGCGAATGGATCGTTCTTGAAGATCTTCAGATCCATGTATTCCTTCGAGAACTTCGTGTAATCGTCGCGCGACAACCCCATCGTCGTTTGCGTGAGATCGTTCGTGCCGAAGCTGAAGAACTCGGCATCTTTCGCCACATCCTCCGCCAATAGCGCCGCACGCGGGATCTCGATCATGGTGCCGATCAGATAATGCTGCTTCTTGAGCCCAGCGGCCGCGAGCACTTCCTTAGCGACGCGATCGACAATGGCCTGCTGATTGGCGAATTCGGCACGGCTGCCGATGAGCGGAATCATCACTTCCGGAATCACTTTGACGCCTTTCTTCGCGACCTGTACGACCGCTTCGAAAATGGCGCGCGCCTGCATTTCGGTGATCTCCGGGTAGGTGATGCCCAGGCGGCAGCCGCGATGGCCGAGCATCGGGTTGAACTCGTGCAGTTCTTCCACGCGCTGTAGAAGTACCGGCAGAGCCTTCTTCAATTCGCCGACTGGAATCTTGTACCGCTCGGACATGTCTTTCTTGCGCTGGGCATCGGCGTACGGTAATACGGCAAGGTCCACCATCAGGTTCTCGCGCTTCGGCAGGAATTCATGAAGGGGCGGATCGAGCGTGCGGATCACCACCGGGAATCCGTTCATCGCCGTGAACAGACCAGCGAAATCTTTCCGCTGAAGTGGCAGCAGTTTCAACAGCGCTTTGCGCCGCGTCTTTTCGTCGCGTGCAAGAATCATCGCCTGGATGTGAGGAATGCGATCCTCGGCGAAGAACATGTGTTCCGTGCGGCAGAGGCCGATGCCTTCTGCGCCGAAAGCTCGCGCAGCCTTGGCATCGCGCGGAATATCGGCGTTTGCGCGCACTCCGAAGTTGCCGCGGAATGCATCGGCAAACTTCATGAATTTCGCGAACACAGGGGAGTTCGGATCCGGCTCCTTGGTGGTCGCCTGGCCTAGATACGCGGCGCCGGACGTGCCATCGAGCGAAAGCCAGTCGCCTTCCTTCAGCGTTACCAGCTTTTCGCCTACGTGCGCGGTTGCAATCTTCTTGTGCTCGTTAATGTCGATCGCTCCGGCGCCAACGATGCACGGGCGTCCCATCCCGCGGGCGACTACCGCTGCGTGGCTGGACGCGCCGCCGACTGCCGTGAGAATTCCTTTGGCCACATCCATACCGTGAATGTCGTCCGGCGTCGTCTCTTTACGCAGCAGGATCACGGGTGAAGATGCGGACATCTCCACGGCGTCTTCGGCAGTGAATGCGATGCGTCCCACGGCCGCGCCGGGCGAGGCCGCAATGCCCGTAGCAAGCTTCGTTAGACTGCGCAGCGACGCGGTATCGAACACCGGGTGCAGCAGTTGATCGAGCTGGCTCGGCGCGACGCGTTGAACGGCGGTTTTCTTATCGATAAGTTTCTCGTCCACCATATCCACCGCAACGCGGACGGCCGCCGGACCCGTACGCTTGCCGTTGCGCGTCTGCAGCATGTAGAGTTTGTTGTCCTCCACCGTGAACTCGAAATCCTGCATGTCCTTGTAGTGAGTTTCCAGCCGCGTGGTGATCTCGCGAAGCTCTTTGAACACCGCCGGCATCACGTTTTTGAGTTCAGAGATCGGCTGCGGCGTGCGGATACCCGCGACGACATCTTCGCCCTGCGCATTCACCAGGAACTCGCCGTAGAAGACCTTTTCGCCGCTGCCCGGATCGCGTGTGAACCCGACTCCAGTGGCGGAGGTATTGCCCATGTTGCCGAAGACCATCGCCTGCACGTTTGCTCCCGTGCCGATGTCGTCCGGAATATGTTCCATTTTTCGGTAGTAGATCGCTTTCGGCGTATTCCACGACCGGAACACGGCATCGCGGGACAGCGTGAGTTGCTGCATCACATCCTGCGGAAACGGCTTGCCGGTCTCAGCCTTCACCAGTTTCTTGTAGTCGTCGATGATCGCCTTCAGATCGTCGGCGGTGAGGTCTGTATCGAGCTTGGCCTTCGCTTTCTTCTTCCGATCGTCGAAGATCTGGTCGAACTTTTCCATGGAGACGTCGAGCGCGACCTCGCCGAACATCTGAATGAACCGGCGATAGCAATCGTAGGCGAAACGTGGATTGTTCGTCTTGGTTAACAGCGCCTGCGTCGTGACGTCGTTCAGACCGAGGTTGAGAATCGTATTCATCATGCCGGGCATGGAAAACTTCGCACCCGAGCGCACGCTGAGCAGCAGCGGATCGGTGGTATCGCCGAACTTCTGGCCCTTCTCGTTCTCCACTTTCGCCAAAGCTTCTTTGATCTGCTCGTCGATATCGGCCGGAATCTTGCCTTTGTTCTGGAAATAGATATTGCAGACGTCGGTGGCAATAGTGAAGCCGGGAGGTACCGGGACGCCGATACGGCACATCTCGGCCAGGTTCGCACCCTTGCCCCCGAGCGTGTCCTTCATCTTGGCGTCGCCTTCAGCCGTACCTCCGCCGAAGTAATAAACGTACTTTGTGCTCATCATGCTCTCCTTGAAATCAATGCGTGGTGACTATCTCCGAGAAATCCGCGATGGCGGAGAACTCGGTCAGCAGGCTGTTCAACAGGGTCAGCCGGTTTTGCCGGATGGTTTCGTCCGGTGCGTTAACCAAAACTTTGTCGAAGAACAGATCGACTTTCGGCCGTAACGAGGCGATGGCCTCGAGCGCCGATTTGTAATCGTGCTTCGAGCGATATGCGTTCACAGCCTCGCGAACGCGTGTGAATTCGGCGTACAGATCCGCTTCGGGGCCAGGTTCCAGAAGGTTCGGATCGAACGTACCGCCGGCCGAATAATTTGCCTGGCGGAGAATATTCTGAATTCGCTTGAAACTGGCCGCGAGCGGTTCAAAATTTTCTGTGGGCCGCACCTCGGCGAGTGCAGTGAGCCGGCTGTCGATATCCACCAGGTCGTCACTTCCCGAGGCGAGCACGGCGTTCACTTCGTCGTACTGGAAGGCGCGAATATCTTTGAAATAATAGCGAATCCGATCGAGCAGGAAAGCTTCGAGGGGCGTGTTCTTTGGAACCAGATGGTCTAACGGGAGCGGAAGTTTGCGCTCGACGATCATTCGAACTACACCCTGCGCGGCGCGGCGCAAGGCGAATGGATCCTTCGACCCGGTGGGCGCCATGCCGATGGCGAAGCATTGTTCCAGCGTGTCGATTTTGTCCGCGATCGAAAGCGCCAGGCCTTCGAGCGTGCTTGGAAGGGGCCCATCCATGTTGAGCGGCCGGTAGTGATCGTAGATGGCCTGCGCCACCTCTTCCCACTCGCCTTGCGCGCGTGCATACAGACCGCCGACGATTCCCTGCAGGTCTGTAAATTCCTTCACCATGTCGGTGGTGAGATCCGTTTTGCAAAGGCGCGCGGCACGTTCGGTCGCCGGCACCTTGGCTTCCAGAATCTGAGCGATATTCCGGGCAATTACAATCACTCGCTCCGTCTTCTCGAAGTACGAGCCAAGCTTCGCCTGAAACGTGACGTGCTTCAGATCTTCCACACGATCTTCCAGTTTTTTCTTCTGGTCGACATCCCAGAAGAAGCGCGCGTCGTTGAAGCGGGCCCGCAACACGCGCTCGTTTCCCATGCGCACCAGGCCATCAGGATCGGCGCTGGTATTCATCACCGCGATGAACTCCGGCGCGAGGCCGCCCTTATCGTTCGTTACTGAAAAATACCGTTGATGATGCCGCATCACGGTAGAAAGAATCTCGCGGGGGAGCGTCAGGTACTTTGGATCGAACGCGCCACGAATCGGCGTCGGATACTCCGTCAGGTAGACGAGCGTGTTCACCAGCGCTTCATCACTTTCGACGCGTTCGTCCAAGGCCTTTTCGATCATCGCCCGCCGCTCGGCCGCTGAGAGGACCACGAAGTTCTTCCGCAATTCCTCCCTGTGATTAGCAATGGTGACGGGAAGGTTTTTGTTGCCGAGAATTCGATGCCCGTTCGTAGTATTGCCCGATTTTACGGCGGCAAATTCAAAAGGGACGACATCCGGACCGAGCAGGGCAACGATCCATCGAATGGGCCGAATGAAGCGCGCTCCGCCCTTGCCGGTCCAGTACATTGTTTTTGGAAAATAGATCTTGCCGACAATCTGCGGGAGAGCGGAGGCTAGCACATCGAGGGTCGCGCGGCCCGAAACTTTCCTCGATAACGTCCAGTATTCGCCTCTTTCACTCGTCGCCAGCACCAGTTGATCCGCCGCAACGCCGGATTTCTTAGCGAACCCTTCAACAGCCTTTGGAGGCGCACTCTTAGCCGGTCCGGTGACCAGTTCTATGGAATCTTCCTGCTTTCCGGCAAGCCCCTCTGCGTGCAATACAAGCCGCCGGGGTGTGGCATCCATTCCGGTCACCGCGCCGCCTAGTTTGTGTTCCACCAGCACCGTGTTGAACAACTCGGAGAGGTTTTTCAGCGCCGGTTCAATCATCCAATCGGGAATCTCTTCAGCGCCAATTTCCAGAAGAAAGGGCAACGTCATCAGGCGGCGGCCCCTTGCTGATTCATCCACGCCTGCGCCACTCCAACCGCTAACTTGCGTACCCGCGCAATCACGCCAACTCGTTCGGTCACGCTGATTGCGCCGCGTGAATCGAGCAGATTAAACAGGTTCGAGCACTTCAGCACTTGATCGTAAGAAGGGAGCACCGGGAAGCGGTTCCTCGGCTCGTAACTCTTGTACAAGTCGAGCAGCCGTTGGCATTCGCCCTCATGCAGATCGAACAGCTTCCACAACGTAGCAACGTCGGCAAGTTCAAAGTTGTAAACCGAGAATTGCAACTCGTCCGCGAAGCGCACGTCGGCATAGGAAACACTCTTCGTCCATTCGATGTCGTACACGCTTTCCTTGCCCTGGAGGAATGCGACAATCCTTTCCAGCCCGTAGGTGATTTCCGCCGGAACCAGGTCCAGATCCACGCCGCCGCATTGCTGGAAATAAGTGAACTGCGTGATTTCCATGCCGTCGAGCATCACCTGCCATCCGATGCCCCACGCGCCCAGCGTCGGCGACTCCCAATTGTCCTCTTCGAACTTGATATCGTGCTTACGAAGATCGATTCCGATTGCCTCAAGCGAGCCCAGATATTGATCGATAACGTCGTTCGGCGAAGGCTTGAGAATCACCTGAAGCTGCTGGTGTTTATACAGGCGATTTGGATTCTCGCCGTAACGCCCATCGGCCGGCCGCCGGCTCGGCTGCACGTAGGCAACACTATACGGTTTAGGACCGACGACGCGAAGAAATGTTTCGGGGCACATAGTGCCTGCGCCGACTTCCACGTCGTACGGTTCCTGAATAATACACCCACGCTCAGACCAGTAGTTCTTGAGCTTAAACAGTGTTTGCTGAAAAGAATCCATCTTGCGGTGAGGGAACTACCAGACTATCACAGGCAAAAATAGGGCGATCCGAAGACCGCCCTTCTCGATCAGCTTGTTGTAAATAGACTGACCAGCGAAAATCACAGGACCAAAGATGCCCGGATACTGAGTTCCTGCGTGCATATCAGGCGGATCTACTATCGGCCGACCCGAACTTTGTATTAACGGGCTCCATCGATTTGCTGTTTACAAACGCGGCCTCCAAGTGCCAGTCTTGTAGAGCCGATAATGTTCAAGCAGACATGCATGTCGAGCCTTTGCCATCGCGCGCCCAGTCATTGCTTCCGCAGCAGCGGTATAGGCGGACAGGGGTCATGGCAACCGACATCCTGCGGGAGTAGTTCACAACATGGGCACAGCCCACTACTCGGCGCGCCTCCATCAGCGCGCTCTGCTAACCGGTGACCTTCGGCATCGTCAACGACCGTATGACTAGCTGGCTCAGCCATCTTCCTGTTGCCGTCCGTATTCTGCGCCGGACCCGCTGTTCACCGTCCGGTCCATCATCGGACGAAGCGGAGTTCCTACCGACAACAAGGCGGATCGGACGGCCCGCGTGAACGGCATCTCTCGGAGGACCGTACTGAAGGCGAGCTGTGCCTGCTTCGGAGCTGCTCTTGCCCCCGCCGCGGCGTTCGGGCAGTCCTCGGACGGTGATGCGCTACAGCGCTGGATCGAGCAGAACGCAGTCAGGATCAATGCCAGTCCCGGCACGGACGGGATCGCTCGCGAGGCTGAGGCTGGGCGGCTGATCGCAGCCATCGGAGATGCCAGGATCGTCCTGCTAGGCGAGCCCAGTCACGGCGCGGGTACCGCGTTCGCCGCCAAGGTCCGTCTGGTGCAGCTGCTGCACGAACGGCTCGGCTTCGACTTGCTGGCTTGGGAATCTGGCCTCATCGACCTCGAGCGTACCGACGCCGGCCTTCGCGGCGATCTCGATCCGGTCGAATCCGCGCAACGCGGCATTTTCAAGATTTGGTCGGCGAGCGCGGAATGCCGGCCTCTGTTCGCCTATGCCAAGGCGAGCCATAGCGGTGTGCGGCCGCTCACCATGGCCGGCTTCGACATGCAATTAACGGCGGCCGGCACGCTCGGCTATTTCGCCGCGGAACTGCGCGCTTTCGCCGGCACATTGAGCCCCACCATGCGGACCCGGGCGCAAGCGCTCGCCGGCGCCGTACTCAATCACTTCGGACGTCTTTACCGGTACACGGACGCGCTCGCGGCGAAGGCCGCCGATCTCACGCGCGCGGGTATCACCGGCCCTGCGCAAGGCGCGGCGATCCGCGACTGGAATAAGGCGGAGGGCGATGCGCTCCGTCCGGTAGCGGAGGATCTGGACCGCCTCGGCGAAGCAGCCGCCGCGCTGCAGCACCTGCTTCGAGAAGACGCCGATCATGCGGCCGGCGTGCCTGCGGGACGCGCGGGGTTCATGATGCGCGCGCTCGCCAGCCTTGCAGGCTATGGCGCCAATCTCCTCGAACAGGATGGGAAACACTCAGCCGAAGAAGCTGCCCACTATGCACTCACGGTCGAAAACCGCCGCGACCGGATCAACGCCGAGAATCTGAGATGGCTGGTCGACACCGCCTATGCCGGCCGGAAAATCATGGTTTGGGCGCACAATGCGCATGTGATGAACGCCTGGTACGGACGAGGGTTCGACACCGTGAGCCTTGAGCCTCTGGCAGATGGGATGAAGCCAACCGGGGTCTGGCTGGCCGGCTGGTATGGCGACGCCCTGTATAAGATCGGCTTTACCGCCTATCAGGGCAGCGATGGCTGGGTCGGCGCACGGCCCGCGGCGGTGCCACCCGCACCGCCCGGCAGCCTCGAAGAGCGCCTTCACCGGCTAGGCGCGCCCGAGGTCTTCCTGCCGCTGCGCAGCAACAACGCGTTGCGGCCGTTGCTCCCTGCAGCCGTTTCGATGCGCCTTCCCAAATACAAGGTGGAGACCGTCGCCAACCCAGCCAAGCCCTTCGACGCACTCTACTTTATCGACACAATGAAGCCAGCGACCTTGATCTAAAGAGGCCGTCTTAGTGATTCAGATACCTTGATGCAATGCAAGCGATCGGGGGATTTGGCAACACCGAGCGCCCTATTTCTCCGGTCTGCCGATGACCGAAATGTAGCGGCAACAGCCATCACCAAGAATCAACGCCGGGGTCCGCGAACCCGTTTTCAATTTCCTGGAGCAAAAAGTTCTCCCACATCCCCTCCAGCACCAACTTCTTCGTCCTGGAAGCCAATCGCGCAGGCAAGAACTGGCAATAGCAATGGCCAAAGAGACGGCGATGATCGGAAGGACCTGGCCGGCCTGGCCGACCAAGTCCCGCGTAACAATCGGATCGAAAGACGACATGAAGAAGTTCCAGGCGGCGCTGCTTAGGTAGTGGCCTGGCTCAATCCACCAGCCCGTTCCGAACGGCAAACCGCACCAGCTCACCGGTGCTGTGGAGATTCAGCTTTTCCATGATGCGTCCGCGGTGCGCATCAACCGTGTACACGCTCAAATTCAACGTGTTCGCGATGTCCTTATTCGTCTTGCCCTCGGCAATCATTTGCAGCACCTCGCGCTCGCGGCTGGTCAGCAGATCAATCGGCGCCGTAACATGCTTTCGGTAGTCGCTCAATACGGCATCCGACACCGCCGGACTCAGGTACCCCTCGCCCTTCGCCACGGCGCGAACCGCTGCCAGTAGGTCGCGGTCAATGGAATCCTTGAGCAGATAGCCGCGTGCGCCGGCTCGCAAAATCTCCCGTACATAAACGGAATCCTTATGCATGCTCAGCGCCAGAATCCGCGACCGGGGAAGGGCCGCCGTGATCTTGCGTGTCGCCTCGATCCCGTTCAGCTCCGGCATCGCCACATCCATCACAATCACGTCCGGTTGCAGCTTTTCGGCCTGCTCTACGGCCTCCCGCCCATTGCCGGCTTCGCCCACGATCTCCATGTCCGTCTGCGAACCAAGGATCATGCGGAAACCTTGCCGCACCATCGCGTGATCGTCAGCTAACAAGATGCGTATCATTTTCCACCGATTGCGCCACCCGATTGCTCTGCATGGGGACCCACACCTCCACCGTGACGCCGGCCCCATTCTGTGACTCCACCTTGAGTTCGCCGCCCATGCTGCGAGCCCGCGCACGCATGCCGATCATTCCGAGCCCACGCCGGCCATCCTTCTGGTTGGGTTGGAGACCCTGGCCGTCGTCGCGAATCGACAACTTCAGCTTATCCTCGTCCGCACGCAGGCGGATCCAGACATGCTTCGCGCCGGAGTGCCGCGCGACATTCGTCAATGCCTCCTGAGCGATCCGAAACAGATGCGTTTCGGTCTCATCGGCCAGGCGTCCCTCAAAATCCGTCTGGTGATCCACTTCAATTCCGGTGCGCTCCTCGAAGCGCTCAGTGAGAAAACGCAGCGCGGCGTCCAATCCAAAGTCGTCGAGAATTACGGGCCGCAGCAGTTGCGACAGCTCGCGCACGTTCTGCACCGCCTCATCCACCAGTTCCCGAGTATCCTGAATCCTGCCCTGATCCACGCCGCTTCCTTCCAGCGCCATCAAATTCGCCTTCACCGCCGTTAGCGACTGTCCCAATTCGTCATGAAGCTCATGCGAAAAGCGCCGCGCAACGGATTCCTGTGCTTCGAGCATTTGCCACGAAACCCGGCTCAGCTCATTCGCCTGCGACTCCATGCGGCGCGAAAGATCGTGCGTCACTCTAACCGTCAGCACCGCGCAAGCCAGCGCCAGCAGCAACGAAGCACCCAGCAGCAGTAACGATTCGCGGCCGAGCTCCGACGACCGCGCCTCTATGTTCCGCTGCGCCTCAGTGGCCTTTTGGTATCCGTCCGAAAGTAGCTGCGCGGTGAGCGACATCGCCTGCTGATGCTGGAGCAACAGATTCTCCGAAGCAAAGATGTCCGGGTCCTGGAGCTTTAGAACACGCCGGACTTCCTTAGCAAACTGCGAGGAAGCGCCCGCCATCTCGCGCCACAGCGGCTCTTCCCACGTCCCCCGCGAATCATGGATAATCTGTTGAATCGCGACGTCCGACTCCTTCAACTCCTGGAGAATCTCATTGGAGTCAACACGTTGCTGCGCCCGTGCCAGATTGTAGAAGACAGCGCTCAGCGTTTGCTGTTCCCGCTGTAGCTCCTGCGTCAGCCGAGTGGTGAGCAGTTGCTCGGACACGAGGCTGCCTGAACTCTCCCGGATCAGCCGGACGCTCTGTACGCTCATGAAACCGGCCGCGACCAATAGAAGGATAACCAGTCCGAAGCCGAGGATCAGAATCCACAGAAGCCGCCGTTGACTGATCTCGCGGGTTAACATCCTATTCTCCATCCTAAGTTTGCCGTAGATCCCGGAAAACTACCATAGCGGATCGAAGCGAGAATGCGGGACAAATCGACGCTACGTGGAAATTAATGAAATTTTACACTCCACATCCCCCACAGACTGGTGGTTGTTCATCCCTTTCCCAGGCTATCGAAGTTACTTCTGATCTATCGCATGATGGAGTTGCGAACAAAGAGGGACAGCCCCTCAAAAAAGAGACCAGAGGAAAACCTACTATGAAAAACTTTACAATGATGCTCCTGACCGCGGCCGTTGCAGTGCCGCTGACCTTTGCCGCTGATGCGCCGAAGGATGCCAAAACCGCCACGCCGGCCACCCCGGCTCCGGCCACCAAAGTCGTGAAGAAACATAAGAAGCACAACAGCACCGCGACTGCGGCTTCCAAGCCAGCGACGACCGATACGAAACCGGTGAAGTAATCCAACCGGCTTTTAGCGTGGCGCAAATTGAGCCTGACGGAGCCCGTAGGGGTGTCTCCGTCAGGCTCTTGTGTTTTGTAACGACAAGCCGGAAAAATCTTGGCTATCGAACATCCCAGCCCATCCCGATAAGCAAGTAGTGAGGTTCTTTCTACTTACGCTGCTCGCCATCTCCGCTTTCGCCCAGACTCAGGCTTCGCTTGAGAAACAGCGTATCTCGGTGCGGCTACAGGCCAGTCAAGCCAAACCTCTCCCGGAATCCAGCTTTTTTACGATTCCTTTCCCCGATCCCCCGCGTGTGGCCCAAGTGGCGGCCATAACCGATTGCGAAGCACTACCAGACGAGCAACTCTCGTCTTTAATTAATGATGCTGCCCAGCGCGAAAAGTTGGAGCCTAAGCTGTTACGTGCGCTGATTCGCCAGGAATCGGGCGGCCGTCCCTGCGCCATATCCCCTAAAGGGGCACAGGGATTGATGCAAATCATGCCGGCAACGGCCGAGACTCTCCAGATTGCCGATCCGTTCGATCCAAAGCAGAATGTCGACGCCGGCACAAAACTTCTCAAGCAGCTTCTGACCAAGTACTCCGGCGATGTGGCCCTCGCGCTAGGGGCATACAACGCCGGGTCGGGGCGGGTCGACAAAGACGGAGCTGTTCCAGATATTCCCGAAACCAAGAGTTACGTCGCGAATATCCTCGCCGCCATGCAGTAACCTGAAATCTGCTTGAGTTTGCGAGTAATAGCCCAGGAAATCATCGCCTGCACGCTATGCCCACGATTGATCGAATACGACCGCGAAGTGGCGCGTGTGAAGCGTCGCGCTTACCGGGATGAAACCTATTGGGGAAAACCGGTCCCTGGCTTTGGAGATCCCGATGCCCGGCTGCTGATCGTCGGCCTCGCACCGGGCGCCCACGGAGCAAATCGCACGGGCAGGGTCTTCACGGGCGACAGCTCCGGCGATCTCCTCTACCGAGTCCTTTATGAGACCGGTTTTGCGTCGCAGCCGCACAGCACGTCTCGTAAAGATGGCCTCACGTTGAATGGCGCCTACATCGCAGCCGCCGTTCGTTGCGCTCCACCAGATAACAAACCGGCCACGGACGAGATTGCCAATTGCCGGCCGTACCTTCAGCGCGAAATCGACCTACTCAAGCACGTCCGAGTGGTCGTCGCGTTGGGCAAACTCGCCTTCGATAACTATCTACTGCTCCTGCGGAATCGCGGCGAGATCCGGAGCCGTTCGGCCTTTCTTTTCGCTCACAACCGCGTACATGAAATCGCGTCAACAAGCCCGGTTCTAATCAGTTCCTACCATCCAAGCCAGCAAAACACATCCACCGGAAAGCTCACCGAGCCCATGTTCTTAGCAGTCTTTCAGCAGGCGCGCGCTCAGATAAGCACTGAAATCGGCCGCCTGCACTCGGTGTAATTCGCGAATCTCCCGCTCCTCCTCTCTGCGGATGTCACGGAGTTCGTTGTAGGCTCGGAAGTAGATCTCGATCGATTTCTCGTAGCAATGCGAATCAACCCGAGCGCTCCACAAGGCATCCGCCATCGTCCGGACGAGCAACTTTTCCTCGGCCGTCGCAGGCTCGTGCCGCGCGATGACGCAATCGACGTGCGCCTGATATTTGCCGGAAACCTCATCCGCCTTGGCGGCGGTGTGCGCTTGCGTGGACACAAAGTCCCTCCCAAAAAGTAAACCTCTTTCTGATTGGAGTGTACAGGATGGGCCGCAAAATCCATGGTGCTCGTATATATGAAATATCGCTGTAAGTTATTGAGCGGAATAGATAATAAAAATATTCCTGCGACCTGTGACCGTCGGTTGTTACCATCGAGTTTCCACGATGAAAGTTCCGTTGCTCGATCTAAAACCGCAGAACAGCGCCTTGGCCGCGCAACTGAAAGAAGCATTTCAGCGCGTGCTGGAGTCTGGAACGTTCATTCTCGGACCTGAGGTGGAACAGTTCGAACAAGAAACAGCCAAACTCATCGGTGCGAAGCACGCCATCGGTGTCTCGTCAGGAACGGATGCCATCCTTCTGCCGCTGATGATACTAGGAATCGGACCCGGCGACGAGGTGCTGGTCCCATCGTTCACGTTCTTCGCCACAGCCGGATGCGTCTCGCGCGTCGGGGCCCGGCCGGTTTTCGTCGATTCTTGCCCCGACAGCTTCAACATCGACGTTAAAGACGCGGCGCGGCGCATTACGGCGCGGACCAAGGCGATCATCCCGGTTCACCTCTATGGCCAAACGGCCGACATGGACGCGGTAATGGAGTTGGCGCGGGCAAACAATCTGCGGGTGATTGAAGACGCTGCGCAGGCGCTCGGCGCAACGTATCGTGGACGGCAAGCCGGGTCGATCGGCGATTTTGGCACATTCAGCTTCTTTCCAACAAAGAACCTTGGTGCGCTTGGTGATGCCGGATTGCTGACCACGAACGACGACGCGTTAGCCGAGACCGCGAGGCTGCTCCGAAACCACGGGGCCAAGCAGAGGTATTATCACCAGCGGGTGGGCGGGAATTTTCGCATCGACGCGCTTCAGGCTGCGTTGCTTTTGGTGAAGTTACCGCATCTTGCGGAGTATTCCAGGCGAAGGGCAGAAAACGCTGCGTACTACAGCGAACGTCTGGCCTGGGTCAGTCGCCTCATCTTGCCGTGCGCCTACGAACACAACGGACACATCTGGAATCAATACACAGTGCGGGTCGCGGACGGCGCGCGAGATGGCCTGAAGGCTCATTTAGCCTCGCGCGGGATCGGGTCGGAGATCTACTATCCGGTACCATTGCATCGCCAGGAGTGCTTCGCACCCGCGACCGAAGTGTTGCCCGTGAGCGAGCAATTAGCCGCGGAGTGTTTGAGTCTTCCCATTTATCCGGATTTAACCCGCGAGCAATTGGATTGGGTGGTCCAGGCAATCGGAGAGTTCCTGGGATGATGTTCAAACGCTGTTAATGTCCACAGATTCCAGCACCCGTTTGGGATACCCTTGCCGCGCTACCTTGATCATTGCGCGCCCAACCTTCTCGGTCGTCGTAATGTACTTCGGAAACCGCTGCATCCAGCTAAGAAGCGGATTCGTTACTGTATAAACCGCCTGGACCCACTTCGCCTTCGAAGTGATCCCGTGCAACGGCTGAATAGCAGCGGGCCGGAACATATACGCCGCCCGAAATGGAAGCCGAAGCAGCGCATTCTCCGTTTCGCCTTTCACCCGAGCCCACATGGTGCGGCCGTGCTCCGTGCTGTCGGTCCCCGCGCCCGTAACGTAAATGAACGTCATATCGGGATTCAGCCCGGCCAGAGCTTTCGCCGCTGCCATCGTGATGTCGTAAGTCACGCGCCGGTACTGCTCCTCCGAGAGGCCGAGGGAAGTGATACCAAGACAAAAGAAACACGCATCGTAGCCGCGCAGCTCATTCTCAACGGCGGAATAATCCAACAGATCGGCGCGAATCAGTTCGCGCAGTTTCTCGTGCCGCTGTCCTGTCGCGCTTCGTCCAATCGACAGCACGCGTTGCACATCCGGATCAAGCAGGCACTCGCGTAGAACGCCCTGACCCACCATGCCTGTCGCTCCGAAAATAATAATCTTCATAGCAAGTCGGTCCTGGAGTATATTAGGATCTCAAATCACGTGCCGGGGATCACGCGCAAACAATTTCTAGCCGCCGCTGCCGGCGCAGCGATGTCGTTCTCCCAACCGGCCAAGCGTCCGCCAAATGTCCTCTTGCTGATGTCCGATCAGCACAAACCTCACTGCCTCGGCATCGACGGCAATCCGGTGGCGCGAACTCCGAATCTGGATGCGCTCGCCCGCTCCGGCGTACGCTTCGACCGAGCCTACTGTTCGAACCCTGTTTGCGTTCCCTCGCGCGCATCGCTTCTCACCGGCCTTTACACACACAATCACCGCGCCTACAACAACACCGTCCCGTGGCCGTACGAAGTGCAAACCATGGCGCACTACTTTCATCGCGCCGGCTACATCACCGGCCTCATCGGTAAGATGCATTTCGTCGACGCGCAGACTCACGGCTTCGACTATCGCCTCGACTTCAACGATTGGTGGCAATCGCTCGGCCCTAAGACCAAGCTCTATGCGGATGAACTCAGCCGTCCAAATTCCGGCTCCGGCATGCCGCAGATTGACGACCTTTGGCGTGATTCGGGCGATCCGTGGAAGGGCGCGCGCGATCTGGACGACCGCCAGGGCGCGGTGGCAGTCGGCCATGCCTCGAAGATCCCCGAGCGTGATCATTTCGAAAGTTTCGTCGCCCGCGAATCCTCCCGGTTTCTGAAGAACTTCGGTAAGCGGCCATTCTTTCTGATCACGTCGTTCCTGAAGCCGCACGATCCCTTCATGCCCGCCGAACGATTCGCTTCCATGTTCCGCGCCCAGGACATGAAGCTGCCCTCAACTTGGGGCAAAGTTGATTTGAACACTGTCCCGCGCGAGATTCGCGATTCAATCGAGAACAACCGTCCCACACCGGAACTGCGTTCGCCCGATCAGGCTAAACTGCGGATCGCGCTCTATTACGCCAATCTCGCGCAAATGGATGATTGCCTCGGACAGGTGCTGCAGTCGCTGCACGATCTCCAACTCGAGAACGATACCATCGTTGTCTATACCTCGGATCACGGCGAGATGTTGGGCGAGCACGGAATGTGGCAGAAGTTCGTGTTTTATGAAGCCTCAGCCGGAATCCCGATGATCTTTCGTATACCGGGAACAGCTTCCGCCAGCAAGCGAACCCGGACTCTGGCCAGCAATGTGGACATCTTGCCGACACTCGCCGAGCTATGTGGAGTCGCAATCCCCAATGATCTCGACGGCCGGAGTCTGGTGGATTCCATTCGCAATCCGGCGGCACAGATAGACCGGATTGTCTATTCGGAATACGCGCTCCAGACGCCGAATGCGAAGTACATGATTCGATCTGGAGATTACAAATTCTGCCATTACGTGAACGACACCGCCGAGCTTTACGATTTGCGCACCGATCCGGACGAGATGCAAAATCTCGCCTCGAAGCCGAAGTTTGGAGGCAAAGTGAAGGAGCTGCGGAACCAGCTTTTTGCCTGGCACCCGCCCCAGGAACGGCCGCGCTAAAATCTCGTCGCCCCCTACCAAACCCAACTGAAATTTTATATGCTCATTGGGTTGCAGTTTTTCAGGGGGAAAACCATGTTCCGCAAGGTTCTACTGTCGCTGTTGACGGCGACCACGTTATTGGCACAAACAGAACGCGGTAATATCACCGGCGTTGTGTCCGACCAAACTGGCGCCGCGGTGGCCGGCGCTCAAGTCATGATCACCAACGTCGCTACTAACACTACGCTCAACGTGCCGACCACTTCGGCCGGCGAATATAATGCGCCGAGTCTGACGCCCGGCGAGTACCGCATCGACGTTAGTGCGCCAAGCTTCAAACGCTACGTTCGCGACAAGGTGAACGTGAGCGCGTCGATCACCGTGCGGGTGGACGTCCAGTTGAGCGTTGGCCAGGTGACCGAAAGTATCGAAGTATCCTCCGCCGTTTCGCAGGTTCAAACGGAGAGCGCCAAAGTCTCTACCGGCGTCGAGAACAAACTTGTTGATCAGTTGCCGCTCGTCGTCGCCGGTGCCTTGCGTAGTCCGTTCGACCTCGTTTCAGTCACGCCGGAATCCAAGGGTACCGGCCAGAAACTGGCCATCGGCGGCGGACAAGTTGCGCAATGGGACGCCACGCTCGACGGTCTGTCCGTCGGCACGAATCGTTCAGCCGATACCGCTGAGGCGGCCTACAACGCGCCTTCCGTCGAAGCGATCACGGAGTTCACCATCGACACAAACGGTTTCAAAGCGGAATACGGCCAGGCGGGCGGCGGCGTGATGACGTTCGTCTCCAAGTCGGGCACCAACGATTATCACGGGTCAGCGTACGACTTCCTTCGCAACGACGACATGGATGCGCGCGGCTTTTTCGCTCCTACGCGGGC